>Ga0075366_10002010_pt1 | contig 10317 bp, 13 predicted proteins | sample EndMethybrTD3031_FD_72351 | JGI IMG/M metagenome (GOLD analysis project Ga0075366, IMG submission 72351) | Populus endosphere microbial communities from Tennessee, USA - Endosphere MetaG P. TD hybrid TD303-1 | ecosystem: Host-associated > Plants > Roots > Endosphere | place: USA: Tennessee... | reverse complement strand
CAATCGCGCGCGATAATATTTTTGCGACCCAGTTCCATCCTGAAAAGAGTTCGGAGCACGGGTTGCAGCTCTACCGCAATTTTCTCCACTGGAACCCTTAAAGCCGCCTTCGGGTTGCCTGCCTCGCCATGCTGTTGATTCCCGCCATCGATCTCAAGGACGGTCACTGCGTTCGCCTCAAGCAGGGCGACATGGACCAGTCCACCATCTTCAGTGAAGACCCGGCCGCGATGGCGCTCCAGTGGCTGGAAGCCGGCGCGCGGCGGCTGCACCTGGTCGACCTGAACGGCGCCTTCGCCGGCAAGCCGCAGAACCATGCCGCCATCAAGGCGATCCTGCGCGCCGTGGGCGACGACATCCCGGTGCAGCTCGGCGGCGGCATTCGCGACCTCGACACGATCGAGCGCTACATCGACGACGGCCTGCGCTACGTCATCATCGGCACCGCCGCGGTCAAGAACCCGGGCTTCCTGAAAGACGCGTGCAGCGCCTTCGGCGGCCACATCATCGTCGGACTGGACGCGAAAGACGGCAAGGTCGCGACCGACGGCTGGAGCAAGCTCACCGGCCACGAGGTGGCCGACCTCGGCAAGAAGTTCGAGGACTACGGCGTCGAATCGATCATCTACACCGACATCGGCCGCGACGGCATGCTGTCGGGCATCAACATCGAGGCCACGCTCAAGCTCGCGCAGGCGCTCACGATCCCGGTGATCGCATCGGGCGGCCTGTCGAACATGGCCGACATCGAACGCCTCTGCGCGGTCGAATCCGATGGCATCGAAGGCGTGATCTGCGGCCGCGCCATTTACTCGGGCGACCTCGACTTCGCCGCCGCCCAGGCCAGGGCCGACGAACTCGCCAACACGCAGTAGGCGCTCCAGCGCGTGCTTTCCGCGCTGGCCATTGCCAACTACCGGTCGCTGCGCCAGCTGACCGTGCCGCTCGGGCGGCTCACCATGGTCACCGGGCCGAACGGCAGCGGCAAGTCCAGCGTCTATCGCGCGCTGCGCCTGCTGGCCGAGATTGCGCAGGGCGGCGTCATCCGCTCGCTGGTGCGCGAAGGCGGGCTCTCTTCCACGCTCTGGGCCGGGCCCGAACGTTTCTCGGCCGCCATGCTGCGCGGCGAAGCACCGGTCGAGGGCACCGTGCGCAGCGAGCCGGTCAGCCTGCGGCTCGGCTTTGCCGGCGGCGAGTCCGCCGACTTCGGCTACGCCATCGACATCGGCCTGCCGCCGCCGATACCGGCGTCGGCCTTTTCGCGCGACCCCGAGATCAAACGCGAGGCGATCTGGAGTGGCCCGGTGCTGCGGCCCGCCACCCAACTGGTCGACCGCAAGGGCGCCGCGCTGCGCACGCGCGGCGACAGTGGCGGCTGGCAGGCGCTGGAGCGGCCCGTGCCGGCCTTCGCCAGCATGATGACCGAGTACGCCGACCCACGCGGCGCGCCCGAGATGCTCACCTTGCGCGAACAGATGCGCGGCTGGCGCTTCTACGACCATTTCCGCTCCGATGCCGATGCGCCGGCGCGCTGGCCGCAGCTCGGCACGCGCACGCCCGTGTTAGCCAACGATGGCGCCGATTTCGCAGCCGCGCTGCAAACCATCCGCGAGATCGGCGACCACGACGCGCTCGATCGGGCGGTGGACGACGCTTTCCCCGGCGCCCGCGTCGAGGTGCAGGTCAATGCCGATGGCCGCTTCGAGGTGCGGATGCACCAGCATGGCTTGTTGCGGCCGCTGGGTGCGGCCGAACTGTCGGACGGCACTCTGCGCTACCTGCTGTGGATTGCCGCGCTCCTGACGCCTCGCGCGCCCGAACTGCTGGTGCTGAACGAGCCCGAAACAAGCCTGCATCCCGACCTGCTGCCGGCACTCGGCCGGCTGATCGTGCAGGCGGCGCACTCTGCGCGCGGTTCCCAGGTGATCGTGGTGTCGCATGCGACGCGGCTGATCGCGGCGCTCGACGCAGCGGCGGGGGACATGGCGCTGCAATCGATCGTGCTGGAGAAGCGGCTCGGCGAAACCCGCATCGCCAACCTCGACATGGGCGAGATCCCTCACTGGGCCTGGCCCGCGCGCTGAGCCGCGCGGAAGGCTTTGTTGCTCGGACGAACCGGTTCGGACCTATTCCGACTTGACTGCCATGGTCTGCAGGATGGTTTCGAGCTGCGGGCTCATCGGCAGGTCGATGCTGGTGCCCGAGGGCAGCTTGCGCAGGAACCAGCGCTTGTACTGGCGCTCGATCTCGCCATCCTGCGCCAGCATCTGGAAGGTTTCGTTCACCACGCGGGCCATCTGCGGGTCGTCCTTGCGGTACATCACGCCGTACGGGTCGTAGGAAAGGAAGTCGCCGACCACCTCATAGGCGCTCTGTCCCTGCGACGCCGCCTTGTCTTCGGCGATGAAGCCGTAGAGCAGCACGTCGTCGGTGGCGAACGCGTCGGCCTTGCCGGCTTTTACGAGCCCGAACGATTCGGCATGGTCGCCCGACACCACGATGTTCAGTCCGAGCTTGAAGCGCTCCGACAGGTCCTTCATGGTTTTCTCGTTGGTGGTGCCGGCCGTCACGGCCACCGTCTTGCCGGCCAGGTCGCGGAAGGTCTTGACGGGCGAGCCCTTCTTGACGAGCAGCTTGGTGCCGGAAACGAACAGCGTGGGCGAGAAGGCCACGCGCTTCTGCCGCTCAAGGTTGCTGGTGGTCGAACCGCATTCCAGGTCGACCTGGCCATTGGCCACCGCGTCGATGCGCGAGGCCGAGGTCACGGGCACCCACTTGATGGCCAAGGTCTTGTGCACCGCGTCGCCGATCGCATCGACCAGCTGCTTGCAGAGCTCGATCGAGTAGCCGATCGGTTCCTTGCGCGCCGACAGGTACGAGAACGGAATTGACGACTCGCGGTAGCCGATGGTCACGGCGCCGGCGTTGCGCACCTTGGCCAGCGTGCCGGTGAGCGAGGCGTCGGTCTGCGTCTGTGCCACCGCCCCACCGAGCCCGGCGGCCAGCAGCAGCCCCGCGGCCGCCAGCCCGCGGGCCAGTCTCCATGCCGAACGTGCGGAGTTCATGGCCATGCTCAGGCGTGTGCCGGACGGGCCAGCGTGGCCGAGAGTTCGGCGTCGATCGCGCGGGCATTGGCGGCCGCTTCCGCTTCCGGCATCAGCTCGCCTTCCCACTTGGCGACCACCGCGGTGGCGATCGAGTTGCCGACCGCGTTGGTGGCCGAGCGCCCCATGTCCAGGAAGGTGTCGACGCCGAGGATCAGCAGCAAACCGGCTTCGGGAATGTTGAACTGGTTCAGCGTTGCGGCGATCACCACCAGCGAGGCACGCGGCACACCGGCCATGCCCTTGGAGGTGAGCATCAGGATCAGCAGCATCGTGATCTGGGTGCCGAGCGGCAACTCGATGTTGTAGGCCTGTGCGATGAACAGCACCGCGAAGGTGCAGTACATCATCGAGCCGTCCAGGTTGAACGAGTAGCCCATCGGCATCACGAAGCTGGAGATCTTGCGCTTCACGCCGAAACGGTCGAGCGCGTCGAGGATCTTCGGGTAGGCCGCTTCCGAGCTGGCGGTGGCGAACGACAGCAGGAAAGCCTCCTTGATCAGCACCAGCAGCTTGAACACGCGCGGGCCGAGGAACAGGAAGCCGGCACCGATCAGCACCGCCCACAGCACGAACAGGCCGAGGTAGAAGTCGCCCATGAACACGGCGAACTTGAGCAGGATCTCCAAGCCGTTGACGGCCACGGTGGCGGCCATGGCGGCCAGCACGGCCAGCGGGGCCAGCTTCATCACGTAGCCGGTGATCTTGAGCATCGCGTGGGAGAGCTCGTCGATCGCGGCGACCAGCGTCTTGGCCTTGTCGCCGAGCGACGCGCAAGCCACGCCGAAGAACATCGAGAACACGACGATCTGCAGGATCTCGTTGTTGGCCATGGCTTCGGCAAACGACTTCGGCACCAGGTGGCTCACGAAGTCCTTCAGCGTGAACTTGGAGGTGGCCAGGTTGGCCGAAGCACCAATATCGGGCAACGGCAGCCCCAGGTTGTGGCCCGGCTGCAGCAGGTTGGCCATGACGAGGCCCAGAATCAGCGAGATCAGCGAGGCGGTGACGAACCAGCCCAGCGCCTTGCCGAACACGCGGCCGACCGAAGCGGCGTCGCCCATGTGCGCGATGCCCACCACCAGCGTCGAGAACACCAGCGGGCCGATCAGCATCTTGATCAGCCGCAGAAACACGTCCGACATGATCGAGATGTAGCCTGCGATCTGCGCCGCAGCCTTCTTGTCGGGAAAGCTGATGAAGATCATGTAGCCAAGAATGATCCCGATCACCATGGCGACCAGGATCCAGATGGCGGGTGGTAGTTTCTTTTTCACTCTGAGCCCTTTTTGTTGAAAGATATTCGGGAGTTGTCGTCCGGCAGCGATTTCATGCCAAATCCGTGCCCGCGCCAATGGCCAGCCATGCAAATCGTGCCTGCCGTCATGCGGGCAGCTTCGAACAGCGGCGCGGCGCTCCCTAGAATCGACCCCCATGCCGACCCAGTCCCTTGTCTTTCGCGGCCAGCCCGCGCTGGCGTTGACCCTGCCGGAGGGCGGCCGTGCGGTGGTTTCGCTGCACGGTGCGCAACTGCTCTCGTGGACCACGGCCGACGGCGTCGAGCGCATCTACCTGAGCCCCGATGCGCTGTTCGATGGCCACAGCGCGATCCGCGGCGGCGTGCCGGTCTGCTGGCCGCAGTTCAACCAGCGCGGCGCGCTGCCCAAGCACGGCTTTGCGCGCAACCTGCCGTGGCAGGCGCTGCCTGGCAAGGAAGGGCAGCTCGTGCTGGCCCTGCGCGACGACGAAGCCACGCGCACCCTCTGGCCGCACGCGTTTCGCCTGCAACTGACGGTGGCACTGGCGCCGCGCCAGCTGCGGGTGGCCATCGACGTGACCAACACCGGCGGCGCGCCCCTGAGTTTTGCGCTGGCATTGCACAGCTACCTGCGCGTCGACGACATCGCGCAGGCGCGGCTCGAAGGGCTTCGAGGCGCCAATCGCTGGGATGCGGTGCGCGACGACCGCCATGTCGAGATGGCCGACGCCGTGCGTTTCGACGGCGAATTCGACAGCGTCTATGCGACGCCGTCGGGCCCGCTGAAACTGGTGCAGCCGTCGGGCACCCTGCAGATCGCCCAGAGCCCGGGATGCACCGAAACCGTGGTCTGGAACCCCGGCGCGGCGCTCAGCGCCAAACTGGCCGACCTGCCGGACGACGGCTGGCGCCACATGCTCTGCGTCGAGGCGGCCCGCATTGACGAGAACGTGCTGCTCGCGCCGGGCGCGCAATGGCAGGCCTGGCAACAACTTACCGTCCTTTGAACAACAACCCATGCTGGCCAAACGCATCATTCCCTGCCTCGACGTCACCGGCGGCCGTGTCGTCAAGGGCGTCAATTTTCTCGAACTGCGCGACGCCGGCGACCCGGTGGAAATTGCCGCGCGCTACAACGCGCAGGGCGCCGACGAACTCACCTTCCTGGACATCACCGCCACCAGCGACGGGCGCGACCTGATCCTGCCGATCATCGAGGCGGTGGCGTCGCAGGTGTTCATTCCGCTCACGGTCGGCGGCGGCGTGCGGACCGTGGCCGACGTGCGCCGGCTGCTCAATGCGGGTGCCGACAAGACCAGCTTCAACTCGGCCGCCATCGCCGACCCGCAGGTGATCGAGGCGGCCTCGCACAAGTACGGTGCCCAGTGCATCGTGGTGGCCATCGACGCCAAGCGCCGCGCGGCGCAAGACGAGGCCCGCATTGGCGCGGGCGGCAAGGCCGCCGGCCCGGGCTGGGACGTCTACAGCCACGGCGGCCGCAAGAACACCGGCCTCGATGCGGTGCAGTGGGCCATCGAAATGGTGCGCCGCGGTGCCGGCGAGATCCTGCTGACCAGCATGGACCGCGACGGCACCAAGAGCGGTTTCGACCTGGCGTTGACGCGCGCGGTGAGCGACGCGGTCAGCGTGCCGGTGATCGCCTCGGGCGGCGTCGGCAATCTCGACCACCTGGCCGACGGCGTGCAGCAGGGCGGCGCCGACGCGGTGCTGGCAGCCAGCATCTTCCACTACGGCGAACACACGGTGGGCGAGGCCAAGGCGCGCATGGCCGAGCGCGGCATTCCGGTGCGCCTGTAGCGGACAATCGCCGGATGAACTGGCTTGACGAAGTGAAATGGGACGCGAGCGGCCTGGTGCCGGTGATCGCGCAGGAGCAGGGCAGCAACGACGTGCTGATGTTCGCCTGGATGAACCGCGAAGCGCTCGCCAAGACGGCCGAGCTGGGCCGGGCCGTGTACTTCAGCCGGTCGCGCAGCAAGCTGTGGTTCAAGGGCGAGGAGTCCGGCCACGTGCAGACCGTGCACGAGATCAGGCTCGATTGCGACAACGATGTGGTGCTGCTCAAGGTGAGCCAGCTCGGCCACACGCCGGGCATCGCCTGCCACACCGGCCGGCACAGCTGCTTTTTCAGCAAATACGAAAACGGCCAGTGGACAGTGGTCGAACCGGTCTTGAAAGACCCCGAGGCGATCTACAAGTCATGACGGAAACCCTGAACACCGACGCCCTGGATCGCCTGGCGGCCATCATCGAGACCCGCCTGCCGGCGCGCGGCGGCGACCCCGAGAAGAGCTACGTGGCGCGCCTATTGCACAAGGGCCCCGACGCATTCCTGAAGAAGATCGGCGAGGAAGCCACCGAGGTGGTGATGGCCGCCAAGGACGCCGACCACGGCGGCGACCGCGCAAAAATAGTGAACGAAGTGGCCGATTTGTGGTTCCACAGCATGGTGGCGCTGGCCCACTACGGCCTCACGCCGCGCCAGGTGGTCGCCGAGCTGGAGCGCCGCGAAGGCACCAGCGGCATCGAGGAAAAGGCCCTGCGCAAGGCGCAGGATCGCGAAGCTTCCAACGACTGAACGGAAGGAAAGCCATGGCCAACGAAATCATCGACGTGACGCCGAACGAGTCGCTCAAGACGATCGGCTGGATCAGCTACTTCATGCATCTGATCGTCGCGATCGGCGCGGTGCTGCCGGGCGCACAGGCGTCCGTCGCATTGCTGCTGATTGCGCTGATCATCGACCTGGTCAAGCGCGACGATGCGGCCGGCACCTGGCAGGCCTCGCACTTCAGCTGGCGCATCCGCTCGGTGCTGTGGGCCGGCGTGCTGTACGTGGTGACCTCGCCGCTCTGGCTGCTGCTGCTGGCACCGGGCTGGATCGCCTGGGCCCTGGTTTCGCTGTGGTTTCTCTACCGCATCATCAAGGGGATGGTTCGCATGAACGCCGGCCGACCGATGGAGCCCGCCAATGTCGTCTGACCCGAGCTGCATTTTCTGCAAGATCGTCGAAGGCAAGATTCCCTCGCGCAAGATCTACGAAGACGACGAGCTGTTCGGCTTCCACGACATCGCGCCCTGGGCGCCGGTGCACTTCATGCTGGTGCCCAAGCGCCACATCCCGTCGATGGCGCAGCTGACGCCCGACGACGCGGCCCTGATGGGCAAGATCATGACGCTGGCGCCGAAGCTCGCGGTCGAGGCCGGCTGCAACCCGTATCCGGCAGGCGGTTTTCGCGTAGTGGTGAATACGGGAGCCGAGGGCGGACAGGAAGTCCACCATCTCCATGTTCACGTCATGGGCGGCCCGCGACCCTGGTTGCGTGGCTGACTTCGCCGCCCGACTAAAATTCGACACATTCTTCAGGAGTCATCCATGGGTTCATTTTCAATTTGGCACTGGCTGATCGTGCTGCTGATCGTGGTGATGGTGTTCGGCACCAAAAAACTGCGCAACATGGGCGGCGACCTCGGCGGCGCCGTCAAGGGTTTCAAGGACGGCATGAAAGACGGTGCCACCACCGACACCTCGACCGCCACCACCACCCCGCCGGCGCAGGTGAGCGGCAATCCCGCTGCCGACAAGTCGACGATCGACGTCGAAGCCCGTCAGAAGTCCTGAGCGCCCGTGCTCGACCTCGGCATCGAAAAGATGGCGCTGATCGGCGTGGTGGCGCTGATCGTCATCGGGCCTGAAAAGCTGCCGCGCGTGGCGCGAACCGTCGGCACCTTGCTCGGCAAGGCGCAGCGCTACGTGAACGACGTCAAGGCGGAGGTCAACCGCTCGATGGAGCTCGACGAGCTTCGCAAGATGAAGAGCACCGTCGAAGAAGCGGCGCGCGATGTGGAGCACAGCATCCACAGCGAGGCGAACGCGATCGAAAAGAGCTTCAAGGACAGCGGCGACGATGGCTACACCGCCTTGTCGGATGTCGCGCCCGTCTTCCCCGAGTACAAGCATCCGCGCAAGAACTGGCGCCTGAAGCAGGGCGCCACCCCACAGTGGTACAAGTCGCGCAATGGCGTGCGCACCAAGGCGCTGTCGGGCGCGGCGCGCGTGGCGCGCTTCCGGCCCCACAAGATCAACTGAACCCGGGTTGCTGAGCGCCCTCGCGCGCCGGACTTCGCACCGGCCAATTACTTTTTCCCATGGCCGAATCCCCGAACAACAACAAAGAAGACGAGCTCGCAGGCACGGAGCAGCCCTTCGTGCAGCATCTGGTCGAGTTGCGCGACCGCCTGCTCTACTGCTGCTATGGCCTGGCCGTGGCGGCCGCGCTGCTGGCGATCTGGCCCGGCCCGAGCGGACTGATCGACCTGATCGCGGTGCCGATCCGCGCCCACATGCCGGCCGATGCCAAGTTGATCGCCATCGGCGTGTTCTCGCCGTTCTTCGTCCCGCTCAAGGTGCTGGGCATGACGGCCGTGCTGCTGGCCTTGCCGTGGCTCATGTACCAGATCTGGATGTTCGTGGCGCCGGGGCTCTACAGCCACGAAAAGCGGTTTGCGCTGCCGCTGATCTTCTTCGGCAGCATGCTGGCCTACGGCGGCATCGCGTTCGTGCAGTTCTTCGTGCTGGACAAGATGTTCGGCTTCATCCAGAAGTTCACGCCGGCCTCGGTGTCGGCCACGCCCGACATCTCGTCGTATGTGGAGGCGATCCTGTCGCTCTACATCGCGTTCGGCGTGGCGTTCCAGGTGCCGATCGTGGTGATGCTGCTGGTGCGCTTCGAGATGGTCACCATCGAGAAGCTGCGCGCATTCCGCGGCTACTTCATCGTGGTCGCATTCATCGTCGCCGCAGTGCTGACGCCGCCTGATGTGGTGTCGCAGCTTGCGCTGGCGATCCCGATGTGCCTGCTCTACGAGATCGGCATCATCGCGGCGAAATACTTCGTGCGGCACAGCAAGGCGCCGGGCGAAGACGCCGACGCCAGCGCCGATTCCGCCAAGCCCTGAGCGGGCTTCTTACTCGGTTTCAGGTGCCGCCGGCGCGCGGCGGATCGGCGTTCTCGGCCGCACGCCCGAGGTCACGTCGAGTTCCATCTTGTCGCCGCCGCGCTGCAGCGCAAAGCGCGCGGCGCTGCCGGGCTTGAGGCCGGCCACGGCGGTCAGCAGTTCCTGCACGTTGTCGATCTTCTTGGGGCCGACGCTGGTGATCACGTCGCCGGGCCGGATGCCGGCCTTGGCGGCCGGGCCGGCCTGCAGCACGCCGGTGATGATCACGCCCTTGTCGGCTTTCACGCCGAAGGTTTCGGCCAGTTCGGGCGACAGGTCGCTCGGCTCCACGCCAATCCACCCGCGCGTGACCTTGCCGTCGCGCACGATGTCTTCCAGCACCTGTTTGGCGGTCGACACCGGAATGGCGAAGCCGATCCCCATACTGCCGCCCGAGCGCGAATAGATCGCGGTGTTGATGCCTTCGAGGTTGCCGCTGATGTCGATCAGCGCGCCACCCGAATTGCCGGGGTTGATGGCCGCGTCGGTCTGGATGAAGTTCTCGAAGGTGTTGATGCCGAGCTGGTTGCGGCCCAGCGCCGAGACGATGCCGCTGGTCACGGTCTGGCCGACCCCGAACGGGTTGCCGATCGCGAGCACCTGATCACCCACCTGCAACGCATCCGAATTGCCAAGCGTGATCACGGGCAGCTTGTCGAGTTCGACCTTGAGCACGGCGAGGTCGGTGTCGGGGTCGGTGCCGACCACCTTGGCGCGCACATGCCGGCTGTCGTTGAGCGTCACCTCGATCTCGTCGGCACCTTCGACCACGTGGTTGTTGGTGAGGATGTAGCCGTCGGCACTGACGATCACGCCGCTGCCCAGGCCCACTTGCGGCTGTTCGCCGGCCTGATCGCCGAAGAAGAAACGAAACCACGGATCGTTGCTGCGCGGGTTGCGCTGCGCCGCCTTGCTGGTGTTGATGCTGACCACCGC
>Ga0075366_10002008_pt1 | contig 10318 bp, 7 predicted proteins | sample EndMethybrTD3031_FD_72351 | JGI IMG/M metagenome (GOLD analysis project Ga0075366, IMG submission 72351) | Populus endosphere microbial communities from Tennessee, USA - Endosphere MetaG P. TD hybrid TD303-1 | ecosystem: Host-associated > Plants > Roots > Endosphere | place: USA: Tennessee... | reverse complement strand
GTACCGGATCGACAACACCTCTCCGGCCTACGTCGTGGTCGATCGAACCACCGTGGCCCATCGCGGTGACTTCTTCCAGGTGGACTTCACAGGCAACTGCACAAGCTCGGCGATTCTCGTGATCGTCGACGCGCTCGACCGCCAAGTCCACGTGACCCTGGTGAACGAACCAGTGCCGGCGGCATCGACACCCTGATGCCGCCGCCGCGGGCGTAGGCGACAATTCGCCTTTTGCCGCCCGGCGATCGGGCTCCGGTCTTGCCCTTGCCCATCGAACGGTCGATTGCCCTGGTTGGAATGCCTGGCGGCGGCAAGTCCACCGTCGGACGCTCACTTGCGCGCCAACTGGGTCTTCCCTTCGTCGACTCCGACGCCGTCATCGAGCAGCGCCTGCGTTGCTCGATTCGCGCATTCTTCGAGCGCGAAGGGGAAGCGCGTTTCCGCGACGTTGAGCAGGAAGTCCTGTACGACCTGCTGACGCGGCCGGTCAACGTCATTGCCACGGGGGGCGGTGCGGTACTCCGCCCCACCAACCGCGACCATCTCCAGGCGCGCGCGACGGTGCTTTATCTGCGGTCCACTCCAGAAGACCTGTTTCGGCGACTGCGCTACGACACTCACCGCCCGCTGTTGCAGGTGGCTGACCCACTGAAGCGGCTGCGCGAACTGTATGCGGAGCGCGACCCCCTCTACCGCGCCACAGGGCACTTCGTCATCGAGACCGGTCGGCCCTCGGTCGCCTCGCTGGTGCAGATGATCCTGATGCAGCTTGAGTTGGCCGGAATCGTCGATCCCAACAGCGAACGACCTGCCCGGGGTTGAGCGTGAATCGGCGAGCCGGGCCATTGGCACGTGGCTCGTACACTGGACGCATGGCCCTTTCCATCCCCCGCACCACGGTCGAGATCGCGCTAGGCGATCGAAGCTACAACATCGTCGTCGGCACCGATCTGCTCGACGATCCGACTGCGTTCGACGGTCTCCCTGCAGCTGCGGCGGCGCTTGTGGTGACGAACAGCACCATAGCACCGTTGTTCGCCGCCCGGCTCGTGGCCGGCTTGGGTCAGCGCTACCCCGTGATCCATCAGCTCGTGCTTCCGGATGGCGAGGCTCACAAGCACTGGGAAACCTTGAACCGGATCTTCGACGCGCTTCTATCTCATGGTTGCGATCGCAAGACCGTGATCTTCGCGCTCGGAGGTGGCGTTGTCGGGGACATGGCGGGGTTCGCGGCCGCCTGCTACATGCGCGGCGTACCTTATGTCCAGGTGCCGACCACGCTGCTGGCCCAGGTGGATTCCTCCGTCGGCGGCAAAACTGCCATCAACCACCCGGCGGGCAAAAATATGATCGGAGCGTTCTACCAGCCCTGCCGCGTGATCGCCGACCTCTCGACCCTCAAGACCTTGCCTGCGCGCGAGCTGTCGGCAGGGCTGGCGGAGGTCATCAAGTATGGCCCGATTGCCGATGACGCCTTCCTGAGCTGGACCAACAGCCATATCGACGCCCTGCTCGCGGGCGAACTGGATGCACTGGCCCATGCCGTCAGGCGCTGCTGCGAGATCAAAGCCGCGATCGTCGGTGCGGACGAGCGTGAGTCGAGCCTGCGTGCGATCCTCAACTTCGGCCACACGTTCGGGCATGCCATCGAAGCCGGCCTCGGCTACGGCGAGTGGTTGCACGGGGAAGCGGTTGGGTGCGGCATGGTGATGGCTGCGGACCTGTCGCGCCGGCTTGGTCTCGTCGACGCGATCTGGGTCGAACACCTGACGGCACTGATCGCCCGCGCGCGTTTGCCCACGCGGGCGCCCCGGCTTGGCGCCGACCGTTACCTGAATCTGATGCGCGTTGACAAGAAGGCCGAGGGAGGGGAGTTGCGTTTTGTCGTGATCGATGCACCGGGCAAAGCCAGTGTTCACACAGTCGAAGAGCGGCTGGTGCGCGAAGTGATCGAGGCGAACGCGATCTGAGACGGAACGGTAACGATGCCATCACCTGTTCATGGTGCCATCCCCCTGCGGCCCTGCGCCTGCGACCCCGTCGGCTCACGTGGGCGGCGCATTCGCGAACCGCCCGCACCTTGGCGTGACGACTACCAGCGCGATCGCGACCGCATCGTCCACAGCACGGCGTTCCGCCGCCTCGTCTACAAGACCCAGGTATTCCTGAACCACGAAGGCGACCTCTTCCGCACGCGGCTGACTCACTCGCTAGAGGTCGCTCAGCTCGCCCGAGCAATCGCTCGCCCGTTGGGGTTGAACGAGACGCTGTGCGAAGCCATTGCGCTGGCGCACGACCTCGGCCACACGCCCTTCGGTCACGCGGGACAAGAGGCCTTGGACGCCTGCCTCCGAGAGGTCGATTCGCACGGTGCAGGGTTTGAACACAATTTTCAGAGCCTGCGTGTGGTCGATGTGTTGGAGCAACGCTATCCGGCGTTCGACGGCTTGAATCTCACCTTCGAAACACGCGAGGGCATCCTGAAGCACTGCTCGCTTCATCATGCTCGCGCGCTTGAGGTCGCCGAGCCAGGCGGGGTCGGCCGGCGATTCATCGAACGAACGAGGCCGAGCCTAGAGGCGCAGATCTGCAATGTCGCGGACGAGATCGCGTACAGCGCCCACGATATCGACGACGGCGTCCGCTCCGGCTTGGTCACGATGCAGCAACTGCTCGAAGTCCCGACACTTCGTGAAGTGCACGACGCAGTGCGAGCCGAGCACTCGGCCGCGAACGGGCGTCGCATGCTGTTCGAGGTCATACGGCGCACGCTTTCAAAGCAAGTCCATGATCTCGTCGATGCGTCCGCGCGACGTCTGGATGCTGCGGTCCCCGCGACCCCGGACGACGCGAGGCGTCTGCCGCCGATGATCCTCTTCGGCGAAGATGTCGCACGTGAAGTCCGCGAGATCAAAGCCTTTCTGCGCTTGAACCTTTACCGGCATCCACGTGTTGTCGCGACCACGGATGTCGGGCGCAAGGTGATCCGTGACCTGTTTCACGCCTATGTCGATCGCCCGAATGAGATGCCGCAGGAGCACGCGGTGCGCGAGCCTCGCCCGGCCGCGGTCGTGGACTACGTCGCCGGCATGACAGACCGCTTCGCGCTGCGCGAGCATGAACGATTGCACGGTCCCGGGGTCACGGCCGCACTTCGGCACGTGCTCGACGGTGGGACCGGCGTTGCTCCTGCCGACTGAAGGAGTGTGCCGGCTGGCCGGATGAGCGGCGTGCCGCATCGGACCGACGGCGTGCATGTTGGCGGGCGGCGATCCGAGAATTCGGTCCATGAGAAAGCCAGCCACTGACCGCCTCGGTCCTTCCGCGTGCAAGCCCGCCCCGCGTACCACTGGCTTCACGCTTCTCGAGGTGCTTGTAGCCATCGTCGTGCTGTCGTTCGGCGTGCTTGGTGTCGTCGGGCTGCAAGCTGCGGCCCTGCAGGCGAACAAGGAGGCGCGCTTCCAGTCAACCGCTGTCGCGATGGCGCGAGAACTTGGCGATCTGATGCGCGGCAACAAGGACCACGCGATCGTTAACAGCAACGCCAACAAGTATCTCGGAGCCTACACGGCCGCGAGCCTCGGATCGTTGGCGAATCCGACCTGTGCGCCGTGCACATCGCAAACCGAGGTTGCCGAAGCGAACATGCGTGATTGGTTGAATCGCGTCGGCGACGTGCTGCCAGGCTTCCGAGTCGTCGTCTGCTTCGACCAGACACCCTACGAAGCATCAGGCGACCGCCTGCCGCAGTGGAGCTGCTCGAACAACGGTGGCGTGGCGGTCGTGAAGATCGGCTGGACGCGCCAGTCGGCTGACAACGCCGCCAGTGCGGCTCCGCAAGCGGCCACGGCGAGCGGCAGCCGCCCGGTTGTGATCCTGCCGCTGATCGCCGGCAGCAACGAGTGAGGCCGCGCGCCGAGGTACTGCGATGACGAGGAATCGGTTCCCCCATCTCAACAGCTGCCGACCGGCCCAGCGTGGCCTGACGCTGATCGAGCTGATGGTCGCTCTCGCGCTCGGCACGCTGATCGCGATCGCCGCGGTTTCCGCGTTGATCGTTGCCCGGCAGGGCTTCCGCAGTGTCGACACCAATTCGCAGCTGCGCGAGAACGCTCGCTTTGCGGCAAGCCTGATCCAGCGGATCGTGGTGCAGGCTGGTTTCGAGAATGCCGCCTACGGTCTCTTCTCCGGCGCCGACAAGCCTCCCGGGCTGGACGGTTATGACAACGCGATGATCGGCCAGTACACGGGCACGACGGTGCCGGCGATGGCGCACGGCTCGCGCTCGAGCTGCACGCAGACCGACACCAGCTGCGTCAATGGCAGCGATATCTTGGTTGTGCGTTACTTCGGTGCCTCGCGAGGCGGCGTGGCTGACGGGACGATCGTCAACTGTGCCGGCCAGAGCGAACCCGAGCCGACTCCCCCCGATGCCGCGGCACGGGCATACAGCATCTTCCACGTCGTGCGCAGTGCTGCTGGCGAACCGACGCTGGCCTGCACATACCGCAGCGGGGGCACTTGGAACACCGTACCGCTCGTCACTGGCGTGGAGGGCTTCCAGGTGCTGTATGGCGTCGACACGCGCGATGCACTCGGCGGCGTGGCCGCAACACCGAGCGACGGAGACAGCGTTGCAGACCGGTACCTGACGGCGACTCAACTCCAGAATACCCCGGGCGCGTCGGCGGCCGAGAACTGGAGCCGCGTACGCACCGTGCGCATCGGCCTGCTCATCCGCGGGCCGGTGCCCGAGGCGATCGTTTCCGCGACGTCGGCCAGCGTACCGGTCCTCGGAACCCAGTTCGTCAACAACTCGACCGACCCCGGCTCGGCGCTGACGCTGCCGGCCGACGGTCGGCTGCGCCAGCGACTCGTGTTCACCGTACACCTCCGCAACGCGCAGGGTGGCTATCCGGCTTCCTGAGCCGATCCAACCGCGAGGAATTGCCATGAATCGTTCCCGCCAACCGGACAGACAGCGCGGCGTCACGCTGGTCGTCGTGTTGCTCATCCTCGTCGTCGTGACGGTGCTCGGAATTGGCGGCGCGCAGATCGCACTGCTGGGCGAACGCTCGACCCGCTACGACCGCGACTACCTGATCGCGTCTCAGGCCGCTGAGGCCGCGCTGATGGATGCCGAGTTCGACATTCGCGGACCAAATACGGCCGCCGGCAATCGCGTCGCCTCGTTCAATCAGACCGACACGGGCGTGTTCGTGCCGAACTGCGGAGCGACGACGACGACCCGCGGCCTGTGCGAGCAGAACCCGGACAACGTCCGGCCGGTCTGGGCCACGGTCGATTTCCTCGACAGCAGCGCCAATGCGCACACGGTCGAGTTCGGGACCTACACCGGCCGTGTCTTCGACGCCGGCCCAACGGGCGTGCGGCCCGAGCGGCCGCCGCGCTACATCATCGAGCTGATCGACGACCAAGACGAGGGCAACGACGCCCAGAAGACTTCGAAGATGTACCGGGTTACCGCGATGGGCTTCGGGCCGCGCAGCGACATCCAGGTCGTCATGCAGATCGCGTTCAGGAAGGAAAAGGGCTGAAGCCATGGTGTCCATGTTCAACCTCGTGCACTCCCTCGCCAGGAACCGCGCAGCGCGTTGGATCGGCGTACCGGTGCTCGCCGCGGCAGCGCTGGCATCGCTGGTGACCCAAAGCCAGACGACGATTCCCACGATGAACCTGGCCGCGGAGCCACTGTATGCGCGTGGCGCGCGAGCAAAGCCGACGCTGACGCTGGCCCTGTCGGTCGAGTTTCCGACCGTAGGCGCACAGTACGTGGACGTTCCGAACACCAATACCGACGGCAGCTACACGCCCGATACCAAGTACATCGGCTACTACGACCCCGACAGTTGCTATCTGTACAACAACGGCGCCACCGCGATCGACCGCTACTACTACCGCTCGAGCGCGGCGTCCAGTCGCGCGTGCGGCGGCAACGGGTTCAGCGGCAACTTCCTCAATTGGGCGACGAGTTCGGCAATTGACATCCTGCGCTATGGCCTCACTGGCGGCGACCGCATCGTCGACACGGCCAGCCTGACGATCCTCCAGCGCGCGGTGCTGCCGACGGGCAGGTTCTACGGCGACACGAACTTCCCGTCCAAGATCCTCAGCAGCACGCACGCACCCGGTGCCGTTCCGACCTCGCTGCGCAACACCTACAACGGGGCGATCTACATCACGAACTGCCTCAACCGCATGCACTACGGCACTGCGCCGAAGGTGGGGACTTGCGATGCCCCGGGTGCCGACTCCAGTCTCGGCGTGCCGACGAACCCGGTCACACTCAACGTCGTGACGAACTTCACCGGCGCATTGCCGGCCGACTTCGCCACGCCGGCGTGCGCCGCCGAGAACGGCACGTGCGTGGTCAGTGGAACCGTCGAGGTGGCGTACGGCGCGAACACGTCGTGGCGCTTCATGTACACGAACGCCAACGTCGCCTGCACCAACGGTGTCTTCGGCGATCCGCTGAACGGGACGGTGAAAGCCTGCTACACGCGCCCGGCGCCGGCGGCGACGGGCGGCCTGACCGCCGACAACTTCTTCTACACCCGCGTGCGGGTCTGCGAAAGTGATGCGTCCGGTGTGTTGCTCGATCCGCGGACCGCGCTGTGCCAGCGCTACCCGAGCGGCAAGTACAAGCCGGTCGGCAACCTGCAGCGGTACAGCGACCGCGTCCGCGTGGCCGCGTTCGGCTACCTGAATGACAGCCCGGCCGACCCGCAGCGCTACGGCGGTGTCCTGCGTGCGCCGATGAAATACGTGGGTCCGAAGTACTTCGACGCCAACTTCACGCTGCTGTCGTCGACGAACCCGAACCGGGAGTGGGACGAATCGAGTGGCGTCTTCATCACGAACCCCGAGGGGCAGACGTCGATCAACAGCGGCCCCACGAGCAGCAGTCCGAACCAGCCGATCAGCGGCGTGATCAACTACCTGAACCAGTTCGGTCGCACCGGCACCACCTTCGGACAGTACAAGACCTACGACCCCGTGGGCGAGCTCTACTACGAGTCCGTCCGCTACGTTCAGGGCCTGCAGCCCACGAACGTTGCCAACTCGGTTGGCAGCAGTGCGATCTACAACTCGGCTGGCAAGGAAGACGGGTTCCCGGTCTACACGACCTGGACGGATCCGCATCCGGCGGTCGCCGGCATGACCGACTACTCATGCGTCAAGAACAACATCGTCGGCATCGGCGACGTCAACACCCACAACGACCGTTCGATCCCCGGTAACGCGCGCACGGGCAAGGGCGACTTCAATCGCGCTGCGAGTGCGGCTGACAACGAGCCCAACTTCGTCGAATGGACGAAGATCGTCGGTGGTTTTGAATCCAACACCAGCTACACCTATCAGGGAACGACCAGCGCCAACATCGCGATCAACTCGCCGTATATCCCGTCGTTGAACAGCATGGAGACGCAGAACATCGGCGCCGACAATGCGGCCTACTACATGGCCGGAGTCGCATACTGGGCCAACACGCACGACATTCGAGGCAGCGCGTGGACCAACGACACGGCCAAGCAGCGGCCGGGTATGCGGCTGACCACTTACTGGCTTGACGTCAACGAGTATGGTCGGCAGTCCGTGCAGGCGACCCGGATCAAGAACCAGTTCTATCTGGCCGCAAAGTATGGCGGCTTCAAGGACGTCACCAGGACCGGGAACCCGTTCAAGAGCTTCGCTTCGGACGGCACGACCGTCGTCGACAGCAACGCGAGTTGGGCCAACGCGGCCGGCGAGGCCAAGAACTACTTCCTCTCCAGTTCCGCGCAGGCGGTGCTGGATGCGCTGGACGAAATCTTTGCCCAGATCGCGGCGGAGGCCAACAGCATTGCCGGCGGTGCAATCTCCACGCAGCGACTGACCACCTCGGGTGGGCAGGTCTTTCAGGCGCAGTTCGATCCCGCCGACTGGAGCGGCGACCTGGTCGCCTATCCGGTGGAAGTGTCTGCCAGTTCGGTCGTGACGATCGGGGTGCCGGCCTCATCACCATGGCGCAATGCGGCGAACAAGGCTGTTGGAGCCGCCGGCAAGCTCGACGACCTGTCGGACACCGATACGCGCAAGATCTATGTGGGCTACAACAGCGGGGCGGGCGTATTCAACACGACCGAGTTCCAATGGGGCAGCCTGAACAGCGTGACGCAGGATGCGCTGCGCATGCCGCCTTATGCCGCTTCGGCGGCGATGGACGCGGCGTCAGTCGGCCAGAGCCGGTTGAACTACCTGCGTGGTGATCGCAGCCTCGAAACCGGCGGGACCTTCCGCCGGCGAGGCAGTCGGCTCGGCGACATCGTGAACTCCGGTGTTGCCTACTCGGGGGCGCCCCCGCTGATCTCGAGTGACAGCGCCTATGCGAGCTTCCGCACCGCAAACCTGAGTCGCCCGAAAGCGCTCTTCGTCGGCGCCAACGACGGCATGCTGCACGCCTTTAACGCCGAGACTGGCGCTGAACTGTTCGCCTACATCCCGAGCTGGTTGGTGCCTCGGCTGTCGAACCTCACGTCGCCGAGCTACGTTCACGCGGCTTATATGGATGGCAGTCCCGAGGTCGCGGAGGCCAAGGTTGGTTCGGATTGGAAGACGGTGCTGGTCTCGGGCAGCGGCGGCGGCGGCCAGGGCGTGGTCGCGCTGGACGTCAGCGACCCCGCTGCCTTCGGCAACGACAAGGTGATGTGGGAATTCACCGATCGGCACGACTCAGAGATGGGCAACGTGATTGGTCATCCGAAGATCCTGAAGGTCAACGTTACCGCCGGCACCGCATCGCCGAGCTACAAGTACTTTGCGGTGTTCGCCAGCGGGGTCAACAACTATGCGGCGGATGGGAGCGTCCTCAACAGCGCTGATTCGAACTTCGGCTCGCCGGTGCTGTTCTTCCTTGACCTCTCGAAAGGGAAGAGCGATGCGTGGTCGCTGGGCACAAACTACTACAAGGTGCGCTTCCCGGTCAGCACGACTTCGATGCACTCTGGCATGGTCGAGTTCTCCACGCGCCTGGGCAGCGCGAATGAACTGACCTATCTGTACGCTGGTGATCTCCAGGGCAATCTCTGGAAGCTCTCCTTCGCGTCGACCTCGGCATCGAACTGGTCGCTCGCGACGCTTTCGTACTTCAAGGACGGCACCACGCCGATTCCGATGTTCATCGCGAAGGACGGAGCGACCATACCGAATCGGCAGCCGATCACGATGGCGCCCGCGCTGATGTTCGGCGCCAACCGGACCCTCATCGTCTCCTTCGGCACTGGCAAGTTCCTTGAGGTGGCTGACACCGGTGCGCCGTACAAGGCGCAGTCGGTCTATGCCTTGCTCGACAACAATTCCCAGACCATCGACACCGCCTCCCCGATCGAGGCGGCCATCGCCGGCCGGGGAAGTCTTGCCCAGGGGACGGTGACAGGTTCGTCGATCGATGTGCCACCCTTCGTTTGGGGCCGGACGTCCGGCACCAAGGCAGGCTGGTACTTCGACTTCCTCAACGCCAGCTCGATCGACGACGGCGATGGAAACTACTCGGAGGCGGGCGAGCGACGCGGGACGGGAGAGCGCCAGGTCAGCAACTTCGGAGTGCTGGCAGGCCGTCTGATCTTCGGCACCGTCATTCCCGCGGTAAACAGTTGCGACAACGGGAGCGGGAACCTGTACGTCGTCAATGCCAAGTCCGGGGACGGGACCGGTGTTGCCTCGACGGTCGGCATCCTGGGTGAGCCTTTCCTTGTTCAGGTCGGCAGTTCGACGCTGCAGAAGAGTGACACGACGGGACGCCGCAAGGAGACGACGCGCTACCAGATCATCCTCCAGGGGTCAGGCGGCGTTGCCGCGCCCACGGGGACAGGTACGCAGATCATTCCCTCCTACCCTGGCCGCCTCAGCTGGCGCGAGATTTCCAACTACCAGGACGTGAGGAACGGATCGTGATGGCTTGCCCCACGTGCCAGAGCTGGCGGGTCCGCGACGCGCGCGGGTTCTCTCTGATCGAGCTGATGATCGTTGTCGCGATCATCGGAATCCTTGCTGCCGTCGCGTATCCGGCCTACACCAGCTCCGTGCTGAAGGGCAAACGCGCCGAGGGGCGAGCGGCATTGCTCGAGGTGATGCAGCAGCAGGAGCGCTACTACTCGCAATACGGTTCCTACCTTGGCTTCGCCGCGGGCGCGACCGGCACGAACGGTACCGCCCGCGTGGGTGGATCGGACGCGAGCGGGCGCGCCATCCCGTTCAAGACCACCTCTGGTCCGTCGGCCGGAAGTTCGGCCTATCGCATCGCAGCGGCGGCCTGTAC
>Ga0075366_10002006_pt1 | contig 10323 bp, 7 predicted proteins | sample EndMethybrTD3031_FD_72351 | JGI IMG/M metagenome (GOLD analysis project Ga0075366, IMG submission 72351) | Populus endosphere microbial communities from Tennessee, USA - Endosphere MetaG P. TD hybrid TD303-1 | ecosystem: Host-associated > Plants > Roots > Endosphere | place: USA: Tennessee... | reverse complement strand
GCGCCGCGCGGCGCCCCGGGTCAAGGTGAAGATCTCCAACATCGAGAGCGCCAGCTTGGTCCGCCGGATGCAGGAGGGTGAAATCGACGTGGCCTTCACCTCGAACGGGTATGTTCCCGAGGGCCTGCTGTCGACCCCGCTCTTCACGGAGAGGTATGTGTGCGTCGCTGCCAGGCCGCTGACCGAAGGATCAAGCGCCCTGCCCTTGGAGGCGCTTGTGGCATATGACTTCCTCGTGGTGTCTCCAGCGGTGCCCAGCTTCGACGGCTCGGCGGGAAACTGGTTCGAGCAGCAGGGACTGCGGCGCCGCGTCGTCGCGTCAGTGCCCTCGTTCTTCATGGCGCTCGAGTACCTGCGGCAGTCCGACATGGTCGCGTTCATGCCGTCGCGGCTGCTGCCCTGCGAAGGGTTGTTCGAGGTGCCGATCGAGAAGTATCCGCCTGGCTTCCAGGTGGTCGCGGCCTACCATCCTTCCGCGGTGTCTGACCCGCTGCTGACCTGGGTGCTCGACCACGTGCGGGCCATGTTTGGTACACCCGGATAGCACCGCTTGTGACCGCTACAAGCGTGCCTCCATGGCGCGCAGCGCAAGCCGTTCCTAAGCTGGCGAGCATCGCAACTCAGCATTGGACGTATATGAGCACGAAGCTGGTCAATCCCGCGGGCCTGTATGACGGCGCGCCCGTCGGCATGTCGCAGGCCAAGGTCGAACTGAAATCCGGTTTCGTCTTTGTCTCGGGCCAGGTCGATTGGGACGGCGACTCGCGTGTCCGGCACGCCACGCTGGAAGGTCAGGCCGAAGGCGCCATCGAGCACCTGGTCACGGTGCTGAACGAGGCCGGCGCCTCTCTCGAAGACGTGCTGCAGCTGCGGGTCTATGTCCGCGGGGAGCTCGCGGACGGCATGTCGCAGCTCGTGCCGGTGCTCGCCCGCCACTTCGGTGCGGTTCGTCCTGCATTGACGGGCATCGGCGTGGCTTCCCTGGCATCGCGCGACACGCTCATTGAGATCGAAGCGTTGGCCAAATTGCCCGAACACCCGTGATGGTTTCGCCTGGGGAGCTCGACACCAATCTGCGTTAGTTCACCAACCGCCGTCGTCTCCGCCCCCACTTCCCAGATCTGGCGATCCGGCGTCCCAGTCGTTGCCGGTTCCGAAGTCGACGCTGCGGTCTTCCAACGCGCGGGCATCAGCGTCCTGAGCAGTTGCCGGATTCGCGAACGAGTCCCGTTCGAAAAGATTGTCGTCGCGCCGTTGTTCATGGCCGCGTTCGAGAAGTTTCTCGGCCAGCATGCCTGCGGCTACACCGCCGGCAGCGGCCAGGCCAACGCCCATCAGTCCACCCGCCCCGGAAGAGGGTGCTACGCCACCAGGCGGCCCGTAGGACGGTGCCGGCGCATAGCCCGAAGCCGGCGGCGCATAGGACGTCCCGGCCGGCGCCGCGGGCACCGCGCCACGCCCCTTGCTCATCATTCGCCAAACCAGGAGGGCGAGCACCGCCAAACCGACTGGCCAAATCCAGGCGGGCAGGCCCTGGCTGCGTTCAGCAGCGCGTTGTGCTTGTGGCGCGGGCACGGCCGGGGACGCGGAGGTCACCGGCCCCAGGTTGTCCAGCGGCGACCCGGTGCGCGGAGCGCGCGTCGCACGGCTCTGCTCGCGCTCGAGCAACTGCTCGAAGGCCTTGAACTTCACTGGATCTGTGAACTTCAGCGACGGGTCCAATTGCTTGGCCCGGGCAACTTCCAGCGCCGCATCGGAAAACTTTCCGTTGTGGGCCAGAAGCTCGGCATAGACGTAGTGCGCCTTGGCGCTTCCCGGCTTGGCGACGACCACCTCGTGCATCATCGATTGCGCCTGGGCGTAGTTGCCCTTGTGAACCTCTGCCTCGACGTCCGCGACGGACGGCAGCGCATGCGCCACTGTCGCCAGCACGGCGATCGACAGACTGATCAACCAACGTTTCATGAGTGCTCCTCTACCCTCGGCTTTGGACGGGCCGTCCGACGCCTCCACAGTTGGGGCCGATCGAGTGACCTTTCCAGAGTCGCCCTTGCCCTGGCTGCGAACGACTTGGCGTTCCCCGGCGCGTCGGAGTAGATCATGCGCTGGGAGCGTTACACGAACGTTAGGACAGCGAACGACAAACTTCCGACCACAAGCTCCTCGCGGGCGATGAGCTCGCGAAGGGCGCAAGCCCTATGCATGGCGTACTTCGGTGCATAGCCGGACTGCCACGCGAAGGGAGCACCGGCACTCGACCCGAAGCGGGCATACCCATGTTTCCATTAGCTGCCCTAAACCGGTCGTCGCCTACGGCGGCATGGGACATCAACACCCCTATTTGGTTCGGGCGTCGAATCAATTAACATCCGGACGAGATCTACCGAGAAGATGTCGGTGTCGTGGCCCACAGTTGCATGTGTCGCTAGTCCCTCCGATAGTCCCCCATCGCTCCCTATTCGTCTCATGCTCGCATTCGTGCTTCACCGTCGCAACCACCTCGTCAATTCGGGGCGTGTCTTGCCGTGGTTCGCGGCGACCGTCATCCTCCTGCTCGTCGCCATCGCAGCGCCAGCCTGCGCGCACGACACTCTGAAGCTCGATGCGCCGAAGCCGCAGCTCGCCCTCACGCCGCCGATGGGCTGGAACTCGTGGAACAAGTTCGCTTGCAACGTCAGCGAGCAGTTGATCCGCCAGCAGGCCGATGCCATGGCCGCCTCGGGCATGAAGGACGCGGGCTATCGCTACATCGTGATCGACGACTGCTGGCAGAAGAGCCGCGACGAGAACGGCAACATCGTCGCCGACCCCGAGCGCTTCCCGAGCGGCATCAAGGCGCTGGCCGACTATGTGCATTCCAAGGGGCTGAAGTTCGGCCTGTACTCCGACGCCGGCGCGCTCACCTGCGCCGGCCGCCCTGGCAGCGCGGGCCATGAGTTCCAGGACGCACGCCAATATGCCAAGTGGGGCGTCGACTACCTGAAGTACGACTGGTGCCACACCGGCCCGCGCAATGCCGAAGCGGCCTACACCATCATGGCCAAGGCGCTGCGCGAATCGGGCCGCGACATCGTGTTCTCGATCTGCGAGTGGGGCGACCACCAGCCCGTGCACTGGGCGCCGGTGGCGGGGCATGTGTGGCGCACCACCGGCGACATCGGCGATCTCTGGGACAACAAGAAGGTCTGGCCGCTCGGCGTCGTGAACATCCTCGACCGGCAGGCGGAGCTGTGGCGCTACGCGCAGCCGAACGCTTGGAACGACCCGGACATGCTGGAGGTGGGCAACGGCGGCATGACGAGCACCGAGTACGAGTCGCACTTTTCGCTGTGGGCCATGCTGGCGGCGCCACTGATCGCCGGCAACGACCTGTCCAAGATGGACGCCGACACGCGTCGCATCCTCACCAACGCCGACGTCATCGCCGTCGACCAGGATCCGCTGGGCCAGCAGGCGCGGCGCATCTGGAAGGAAGGCGAGCTCGAGGTCTGGACCCGTCCGCTGAAGGGCGGCGAGCACGCCGTGGTGCTGTTCAACCGCGGCCCGGTGCCGGCCGAGATGACGGTGCGCTGGGATCAGCTGAACCTGCCCGCCGGCTTGAGGGTCGACGTGAAGGACCTGTGGAGCAAGAAGGTCTCGAAGAACGCGCGCGGCAGCTACGGCGGCACCGTGGCCTCGCACGGCGTCGTCATGGTGCGCATCACGCCGGTGCTCTGATGGCGGCCGCACGACGGTCCACGGTGGAGGCTGCTTCGCCTTTCCGTGCGACTAGGCAGGACATTCGAAATGAACGCGCTCAGCGACCGAGTGCGCGACGACTACCTTCTGGCTGGCGCGCTCGTCGGCCGGGACTTTCACGCGCCCTCCGGCATGCTTCGCATGCCTACGGCCGCCGCTCATGTCCAACGTTAGGCACCTGAATGTTCGACGAACGAACGTTAAGACTTCTCGCCAACTGCCATGCAGATGCGATCGCCTGCCATGAACGAACCTCAAGTCCGTCCGAGACGCATCGCCGCTCTTTGCGAGGCTCTAGACAACACGCCCGAGGGCGAGACCCGGTTATATCTGTTGACTGAGCTGTTGGTCGAAGAAGGGCACGATCGTCACGAAGATATCGTCTTCGAACTCGGGCTGCTTGGAAGGCCTACTGCCGTGTCCGCAATCGCTAAGGCCGTATACGTTCCCTTCTCGAACTTGGTTCAATGGGGAAATCTCCATGAGTTTCAGCGCAAGTGCGCCTACGCTTTGGCCAGAATCGGAACGCTTGAATCTCGTCTAGTCCTTGAGCAGCTTGCCAAAGACACCGATCCTCACCTTCAAGAGTACGGACAGGAAGGGTTGAGCAAATGGGGCCAAGCGTTCCATGTCGCAGGCCAGGCCTAACCCTCAATCAACCGGACATGGGAGCTTGTATCGGTTTCGTTGACGCTCCGAACTAACTATTGATCGACTTGGACACGCCCCCCTCTTGGAGTGCAGAGAGCCAGCGGTCGAATGACAGCGAGACGTGGCGGATTCAACCGGTCGATGGCTCCGCGCACCCGTGTGCCCGTGGACACCGTGAGTTCAGCCTGCGGAGGTGAACTACCGCAAACGCTGCGAAGCAGACCGTTGCACACGTGGGTCTGACTTCTCTGCCGGCGTCCGGAATCCGCGAGTCTTCTATAGAGCGGGAAGCGTTCGATGCGGGCCTTCCCATCCATGCAGCAGGCACCTCGCACGGCTTTCTGGGTGCCGTGCTGGGCGCCGTGACGGCCGGCCTGGCCCTGAAGGCTGACAAGAAGACGCCCTGATGTTCAAGGCTCACGAGGCGTCCCGAAAGCCGGCCGCACGCAGACCCGAACCGATGCTCCGTTCCCACTGCTCCCAATGCGCGGGTTCGGTGGCGAACTGCCGGGTCAGACGCCTGAGCCACTCGACGCTGAGCTCGGGCCTGCGTCGCAGCACACGCTCGCGCTCACCGGCCGCACGTGGGACGTCGCCGACCAGTGCATAGGCGCAGGCAAGGTAGACGTGCACGGTCCAGAAGTCGTCCTGGCTCGCAGACCGCTCGCAGCTCGCCACCGCGTCCTTGAAACGTCCCAACGCCAGATAGGCTCGGCACCTCATGCGCTCTCCGGAAGCGGACAGGCCCACCTCGACGTCCGCCGCGCGGTCCAGGACCGCCAAGGCATCTTCGGGGCGCCCCATCCAGATCAAATACAAGGCCCGGTCCACCATGGAACGCGCACGCGAGGGTTCGAGCTGCATGGCCCGCGCATTCGCCTCCAGCGCCGAGTCCCATTGATGCAGCATTTGCGCCAGCACCCGGGCACGCACGGCCCATGCATAAGGGTCGCTGGCGGCGGCAAACACGGCACGCCTCGAGAGATCGTCCGCCTCGCGCGCCAGCTCTGCAAAACGCGGCGTCGGGCCCAGCTCCGCTTCGCTGTACAACGACCAGGCCTTGCAGGCCAGCGCGGCCGGCAGGTCGGGACTGATGCGCAGCGCCTCATCGCAAGACGCGCGGGCGCTCAAGACCTCCTCGAGCGTCTCGGTCCCGGCGCGCTCTGAGATCAGCACATGCTCGAATGCGCTTCGATGCTCTTTCGGGATCTCGGTGATTCGCGGAATCTCGGCCCGGTAGAGGGCCGCCCGGACGGCCGCAGTGGTCCGCAGGACCGGCAGCGCCGGCCACGAAGCGAACTTGGCGAGCGGCGTATCGATCCCGCGGCTCCATAGCTGCCGGCCCTTCAGTGCATCGACCAACGACACCGTGACGACCACGCCATCGCTGCCACGGCTCACCTCGCCGTCGACGACGTAGCGGACATTCAGCTCCTTGGCCAACGCGTCCAGATTCGCGGTACTGCCGCGATGCCGCGCGACCGCGTCGTAGGCTGCGACAACGCCCGCCAGCAGGCGGGTCTGAGCGAGCTCGGCCGTCAGCTCGCGGGCGAAGGCCACCGCCAATGCGGCGTCTGCGGGCTCTGCGCTCGCACTTGCACTTGCACCTGCGCGGAACGGGAGCACGGCCACCGAGAAATCCGCGGGGCCTGCCGCGGGGGCCGACGTTCGTCCCGAGCTCAGCCACGCGTAGAAGGCCGACGCGACCAGGAGGGCGACCAGTGCTGCACTCCACGCCCGCGGGCTTCGCCAGCGAATGGCCCGCGTCGGCGATGCCGATGCTTTGCCCGCCTTGTCGATTCCGCTGGATTCCTTGCCTTCGCTCGCAGAACCTGCTGGATCGGGCGCGGGCAGCACGGTCACGCTGGCAACGAAGCGAAAGCCGCGGCGCGGCACGGTCTGGATCAAGCGACCGCCCTCGTCGCCCAGCGCGCGCCGCAGGCCGTGCACGACCTGGCTGAGATTGTTCTCCTCGACGACGAGGCCGGGCCACAACGCCGCCATCAGCGTGTCCTTGTCCAGCAGTTCGCCGGCGCGGTCGATGAACAGCAGCAACGCGCTGAACAAGCGCGGCGTGAGCGTGATTCGCACCCCATCGCTGTTCATGAGGCGCTGCTGCGAGCGCTCGAGGACGAACCCCGCAAAGCCGTAGCGATCACTCTCCCCGCCCATGGCGGCGTTCTAAGAGTTTTTCAGGGATTTTTCAAGGCAACGCCAAAGCCATCCGAGCACCTCCGCGGCGATCCTGCAGTGCCTTCCCACCACGAAAGGAGAGGATCTCATGAAGCGAACCTTGCCAGTCATCCTTGCGCTTATCCTGTGTCTCCCAGGCCTTGCCGCGGCCAACCCCGACAGAAGGTGCAAGGGCAACGACATCCTCAAAGGGCGGTACGTCTTCACCGCCAGCGGCTTCACGCGGCCTGCTAGCAGCGGACCCGGCATCCCTTGGGTTCCCAAGGCGATCATCGAAGTGCTCATCTTCAACGGCGACGGCACGTCGACATCGCCCGCGGTCACGATAGCGAACCCGTTCGGTGACACCGGCACCGTGCTGGACCCTGCCTCCGGCGGTGCCGCTGGTCTGTATTCGATCAACGACGATTGCACCGGTACCGTCCAGTTCCTTGACGCCAACAACGTGGCGTTCAAGATCGTCGTCGACCCTCCGAGCGGCGACACGATCTGGATGATCCAGACCCATCCGGTCAACAACGTGTTCCAGGGCAAGGCCGTGCGGGTCTCGAGATAGTCGGGAAGGTATTAACTATGGATGGGCAACCAGCTTGGCGCTTTTGCGACAAGTGCTTTGGGATGCTCTTCCATGGCAATCAAGATGAGATGGGTGGCCGCTGTCACCGCGCCGCGGCGCAGTTCGAGCTCGATGCCTCGCTCATCTGAATGCACTTGCGCAGCCGGAGCAACCGCCACCGGTGCGAACTCCCGCTGGACGATCGCTGGCTCTGCCCGACGCGCCAGCTTGCGCCAGCCGTACAAGTTGTTTGCGTTGATGCCGTGTGACATCGCGACCTTGGCCACCGACGCGCCCGGCGCGTCGCACTCGGCGACCAGTCACCGGGGCGCAACTGACCTGCGTCTCCGCCGAGGCCGCGATCCCGCAGCCATCGGCATGGTCGGGTTGCTGGCCGCGAGCGGCCGCGAGACGCTAAGTCCCTGTCAGCATGTCACTTTTTCAGAAATTAGAGACGACCTTGAACGGCGCGGGATGAAGATAGTTCATTCCCACTCGATCGTCGCCGGCGGCTTGCTCGAGACGTCGTAGGTCACGCGGTTGATGCCGCGCACCTCGTTGATGATGCGGCTCGACACCTTCTTCAGCAGCGCGTAGGGCAGCTCGGCCCAGTCGGCCGTCATGAAGTCGCTGGTCTGCACGGCACGCAGCGCCACCACGTGGTCGTAGGTGCGGCCGTCGCCCATCACGCCGACGCTCTTGACGGGCAGGAACACCGCAAACGCCTGGCTGGTCAGCTCGTACCAGGTCTTGCCGCTAGCGTTGTCGCGGGTGTTGCGCAGCTCTTCGATGAAGATCGCATCGGCCCGCCGCAACAGGTCGGCGAACTCCTTCTTCACCTCGCCGAGGATGCGCACGCCGAGGCCGGGGCCCGGGAACGGGTGCCGGTAGACCATGTCGTGCGGCAGGCCGAGCGCAACGCCGAGTTCGCGCACCTCGTCCTTGAACAGCTCGCGCAGCGGCTCGAGCAGCTTCAGGCCGAGCGTCTCCGGCAGGCCGCCGACGTTGTGGTGGCTCTTGATCGTCGTCGCCTTCTTTGTCTTGGCGCCGCCCGACTCGATCACGTCGGGGTAGATCGTGCCCTGGGCCAGCCACTTTGCCGACTTCAGCTTCTTCGCCTCGGCCTGGAACACCTCGACGAACTCGCGGCCGATGATCTTGCGCTTGGCTTCCGGGTCGCTCACGCCTTTCAAGTGGCCGAGGAACTGCTCGCTCGCGTCGACCGCGATCACCTTCGCGTGCAGCCGGCCCGCGAACATCTCCATCACGAGCTTGCCTTCGTCGAGCCGCAGCAGGCCGTGGTCGACGAACACGCAGGTCAGTTGGTCGCCGATCGCACGATGGATCAGCGCCGCGGCAACGCTGGAATCGACGCCGCCCGACAAGCCGAGGATGACCTCCTCGTTGCCGACCTGCTCGCGGATGCGCGCAACCGCCTCGTCGATGTAGTTGCCCATGATCCAGTCGGGCCTGGCCTTCGCGATGTCGAGCACGAAGCGGTTCAGCAGTTCGCGGCCCTGCACCGTGTGCGTGACCTCGGGGTGGAACTGCACGCCGTAGTAGCCGCGCGACTCGTCGGCCATGCCGGCGATCGGGCAGCTCGGCGTGCTCGCCATCAGCCTGAAGCCGGGCGGCAGCGCGGTGACCTTGTCGCCATGGCTCATCCAGACCTTCAGCATGCCATGGCCCTCGGCGGTGCTGAAGTCCTCGATGCCCTGCAGCAGCTTCGTGTGGCCGTGGGCGCGCACCTCGGCATAGCCGAACTCGCGGTGATCGGCCGCCTCGACCTGGCCGCCCTGCTGCACCGCCATCGTGAACATGCCGTAGCAGATGCCGAGCACCGGTACGCCGAGGTCCCACACCGCCTGCGGCGCCCGCAGCTCGTGCTCCTCGTAGGTCGACGCGTGGCTGCCCGACAGGATGATCGCCTTCGGGTTGAACGAGCGGACGAATGCGTCGCTCACGTCGTTCGGATGGATCTCGCAGAACACGTGCGCTTCGCGCACGCGGCGTGCGATCAGCTGGGTGACCTGGGAGCCGAAATCGAGGATCAGGATCTTGTCGTGCATGGCGAAGGCGGCTGGGAGTTAAGCAATGGATCCGGCGGCCGCGAGCGCCTGGCGCTTGCGGCGTTCGCGCCTGAAGTGACGGATCGCGATCAAGGTCGAGCCGGCCTGCAGCAGCGCGCAGAAGTAGAACGGGGCGCCGATCCGCCAGTCGCCGTGCGGCAGGTGCGAGACTGTCGCGAGCAGCGGCGCGCCGATCACGGGCGCGAGCACCGCCATCATGCTGTTCAGCGAACCGACGGCGCCGGCCGTGCGGCCCTGGGTCGTCGCGTCGGCGGCGTTCGAGATCAGGCTTTGCATCGCCGGAGCCGCTGCGAAGCCGAGCACGTTCGCGAAGATCGCGACGTACAGCATCCAGCCCTCGGTGACGAGGCCCCACGACATGAAGGCAAGGCTCGACGAGATCAGCCCCATGATCGCGAGGCGCTGCGGCGAGAAGCGGCGCAGCAGCCTGCTGAGCAGCACACCCTGCACGAGCACCGACATCAGGCCGATCGCAAACAGCGACCAGCCGTTCTGCGTCGGCCCCCAACCGAACTTGAAGGTCGTGTATAGCACCCACGAGGTGTGGGTCATGAACTGGGCGAGCGCGCTCAGCGCGACCACCAGCACGAGCGAGCCGACGCCCTTCAGCTCGCTCAGGCCGCGCAGCGAATTGATCGGGTTCGCCTCGCGCAGCACGAAGGGCCGGCGCCGTTCGAGCGGCAAGGACTCGGGCAACACGAAGTAGCCATACAGCCAGTTGACGATCGCGAGTGTGCCGGCCACGAAGAACGGCAGGTGCAGGCTGATGCCGCCGAGCAGCCCGCCCAGCACCGGCCCGAGGATGAAGCCCATGCCGAGCATCGCGCCGAGCTTGCCGAACGCCTTTGCACGATCGGCGGGTGCGGTGATGTCAGCCACGTACGCGTTCGCGACCGCGATGTTCGACTGCATCGCGCCGCTGAACAGCCGCACGACCAGAAGCATCCAGAGGGCCGTCGCGAGCCCGGTCACGAAGAAGCTGATCGCGAGCCCGCTGAAGCCGAGCAGCAGCACCGGTCGCCGGCCGTAGCGGTCGGCGACCGGTGCTGCTGCTCGGCTTCAGCGGGCTCGCGATCAGCTTCTTCGTGACCGGGC
>Ga0075366_10002005_pt1 | contig 10324 bp, 11 predicted proteins | sample EndMethybrTD3031_FD_72351 | JGI IMG/M metagenome (GOLD analysis project Ga0075366, IMG submission 72351) | Populus endosphere microbial communities from Tennessee, USA - Endosphere MetaG P. TD hybrid TD303-1 | ecosystem: Host-associated > Plants > Roots > Endosphere | place: USA: Tennessee... | reverse complement strand
TAGTGGACGGTGAGCGGGAAGAAATCCTGCCCTTCCTTGACGCTCTTGGCGGCAGTGACCGCGCACAGAACGACAGTTTCGCCATAAGTGGCGAGAACCGCGCCGTCAGCCTGACGGGCTATGCGGCCGGTTTCCAGAGTGAGGGTCTTTCCGCCCCACTCCATCGATACGGTTTTGACATCGAACATTTTATTTCCTTCAGCCCGCGGGCCCTATTGCCCAATTGCCCTGAGGCGCGGGGTTTGCTGCCGGGGGTTCCGTCCCGGTCCGGTGCGGGGCCTTTCAATGCCCCAAAGGCGGTTCACCGAATTGCGAACCGGCCCACAAAGCAAAAGCGGCCCGCTAGGGGCCGCTCCGCTTGATTACTTGCGAAGACCAAGCTTCTGAATAAGTGCGTTATACCGCGCCACGTCCTTGCGCTTGAGATAGTCCAGCAGCGAGCGCCGCTTGTTGACCATCATCAAGAGACCCCGGCGCGAGTGGTTGTCCTTGTGGTGCGCCTTGAAATGGCCCTGCAGCGTGTTGATGCGGCTGGTCAGGATCGCGACCTGGACTTCCGGCGAACCGGTGTCGCCCTTGCCACGGCCATTGTCCGAGATGATTTCCTGCTTCTTTTCGGCGGTAACCGACATATGCTTTACTCCGCGACATCGGGAAGATTGAAACCCCTGACGACTACGGCATTACCGCCGGAAAGCTCGACGAGTGCGACGGGAACAGATCCCTTTCGCGCCCAGTAAAGCCCGTCTTGATGGGGCAGTCCGCTCAGAACCCGGCCCTGTCGGACCATGCTTGCCTGTTGCGGACCGAGATCAAGAGCCGGGATGTCGTCCAGCCCTGCCTCCAGTGGCAAGATTATGTTCTCAAGCGCCGCGCCCTTACCCACTTCGTTCAATTTGTCCAGCGAAATCGCCCGGTCGAGCCCGAACGGCCCGGCGCGCAAGCGGCGCAACATGGTGACATGACCGACTGTGCCGAGGGCATGGGCAATGTCACGCGCGAGTGAGCGGATGTAAGTGCCTTTGGAGACGTGGGCTTGGAGAGTCACGCAATCCTCCCCGGCACGGGGAGGGGGACCGCCCGCAGGGTGGTGGAGGGGGTCATCGTTCAAGCACAGTTCGTGCGGCGAGCCCCCTCCACCGCCTTCGGCGGTCACCCTCCCCGTGCCGGGGAGGATTTCCAGCGTAAACACTCTCACCTGTCGCCTCTTAAGTTCCACCACCTCTCCCGCACGCGCCCGGTCATAAGCGCGCTGGCCATCGACCATCAGCGCTGAATAGGCGGGCGGAACTTGCGCGATCGGCCCGGTGAAGCGCGGCAGAACCGCCTCAATCTCCGCCAGAATTGGCCGAACGTCGCTCTCGGCAGTCACTTTGCCTTCAAGATCGAGCGTATCCGTCTCAGCTCCAAACTGCACCGTGAAGGCGTATACTTTGCTGGCATCAAGCATCCGTCCCGCCAGTTTCGTCGCTTCGCCAAGTGCAATCGGCAGCACCCCGCTCGCCAGCGGATCGAGCGTGCCGCCATGCCCGACTTTGACTTTGCCATACCCAGCCTCGCGCAAATTGCGCTTCACTGCGCCCACGGCCTGGGTCGATCCCAGGCCCAGCGGCTTGTCGAGAATTATCCAACCATGCGGACTGTTCACGCCCCGGCGATCCCGGCGGCAATCGCAAGATACTTGGATGCCAGCCATTCGTATGGCGGCAGCAGCACTTTCGATACCGGGTTAAACCCGGGCACCGCCCACGGCAATACGACGATCAGCAGGATCATCGCGAGAATGCCCCACTTGTGGAAACGCGCATAGACTGGCGCGATTGAGCGCGGCAGCAGGCCTTCGACGATATGGCTGCCATCGAAAGGCGGGATTGGCAGCAGATTGAACAGGGCCAGGAAGATGTTCACGGTGATGAAATTCATCAAATTGGCAGCAACAAATCGCGCCGGCAGGCTTGGCTCTGTGACCTCGCCATAGATCGCCAGCAGCGCCCCCAAACCCACTGCGGCAAGCCCCGCCATGAAGAAATTGATTGCCGGACCCGCCGCCGCCACCAGCATCATGCCAAGGCGCGGATTGCGCAGGCGCCACTTGTTGACCGGCACTGGCTTGGCCCAGCCGAATATTGGCCCATGCGCCAATGCCAGAATCCCAGGCAGGATCACCGTGCCGAAGGGATCAACGTGGCGCAGCGGATTGAGTGTCAGCCGATTCTGCTCTTGCGCGGTGGGATCACCGAGCAGCCGCGCGGTGAAGCCATGCGCCACTTCATGGAAGACGATGGCGAATATCAGCGGCAGGATCAGCGTCGAGGCTTGGAAAAGGGTTTCGTTCATGGAAGGTCGTCTGGCCTCAAGCGGCTGCTTCGGCCAGCAATATTTCTGCCAGCGCCCAAGGCCTCGTGTTCATCGCCTGATGCCCGCAATCGATGCGCGGCGTCGACCGGGCGTGAAGCCGCCTGGCGAAGACCTGCTGCCATTCGAGCGGCATGATCACGTCCTCCAGACAGAGCACGTAACTGACTGGCAGCGCGGCGAGATGATCGTAAGCCCAATCGTTGTGCGTATAGCAAACCGAGGGCCATTGATCGAAGCCCAGCTTGTCGAGAAAGGCCTCAGCCTGAGCATCAGGCATATCGCTGCAGAACAACGCGCGGCTGCGTTCGCGCGGGCTGAGATCCGCATCGTTGAACGGGTGCTCTTCGCGGTGCATGCGCTGCATTGCCATTTCGACCGCATTGAGGCCCGGTTCGGGCGCGGCGCAGGAAACGCAGATCAGCCGCGCAAACAGATCAGGCCGCAACTTGGCCATGGCCGGCATCGACAGCCCTGCCTGGCTGTGTCCTACCAGCACGACATCGCGCATCCCCGATGCTTCGATGTCGGCCACCAGCTCCGCAGTGATGCCGGCAAAATCATAGCCGGAGGTGTCCTGCCCGCGCTTCGCGCCGCATCCCGGCCCGTCCAGTGCCAGATATCGGTGCGCACTGCCCGATTGCGCCTGCATCGCGGCAATTGCCTCGTTCCACACCCAGCTTCCCTGCCCGCCGCCGTGCAAAAATACGAAATCGGCCAATGGACGCCCTTTCCTGCCAGATGCATTGACATCGCATTGACATCACTAGGCTGCGCGGCGCACTTTTCAACGCTCGACTTCGCCTCGGGGAGAGACTCGCGATATGTTGCTGCGCCGCGCCTGCGCTGCCTTGCTGCTGGCCACCGGCCTTGCCGCACATGCCGCGCCGTCCGCCACGTCGCAGAGCTTCGTGCTGGATGCCGCCACCAGCCAGATCAGCGCGCGCGTCGCTTTTTTCGGCATTGCCAGCAAAACAGCGCAATTTCCCGAGGCCAGCGGCACGATCGTGCTCGATCCCGGCCATCCTGAATCGATCGACCTCAATGTCACACTGAATGCGCGCGCATTGCGGGCGGGGGATCGCGTCACGCTTGCAAGGCTGAAGGGGCCAAACTTCTTCGACGTCGAGCGCTTTCCCACTGTGCGCTTCATCGGGCACAGCATGCGGATGACAGGCAGCCAGACCGCGCTAGTGACAGGGGAGCTTACCGCGCGCGGGATCACGCGGACCGAAGTTCTGGGCGTGCGCTTCGATCAGGCTCCCGCCAGCAACACCGGGCGCGAGGCGATCAGTTTCTCCAGCACCATGGCAATCAACCGCCGCAATTATGGCATGACGGCCTATGCTTTGGTTGTCGGCAACAAAGTCACGATCACCATCCGTGCGCGCATGGTGCCAACCTAATCGTCCAGGTCGCGGGCAACCTTGGGATCAGACAGCAGGCTCTCGATATGCGCGGCGACATCGAAGCTCTCGTCAGCCATGAATTTCAGCTTCGCCGCATATTTGAGCTTCAGCCGCCCGGCGACCTCGCGCTGGAAGTAGGCTGTGTTGGTGCGCAGCGCTTGGAGCACCTGCTCCTCGTCCGCGCCGAGCAAAGGCTTCACATAGACGTGGGCGTGGCGCAAATCGGGCGACATGCGCACTTCCGTGACCGAGACCGAGTGCGACGCGAGCACATCGTCGTGCACTTCGCCGCGCATCAGCAGTTCGGACAGGACATGACGCACTTGCTCGCCCACCTTGAGCAGGCGGACGGATCGGGTTTCGGGAGTAGCCGGTTGGCGCGCCATGATCTCAGACCTTATCCTTGTTCCGCGTCCATTTTCGCCAGTATGCGCTGCATCGAGCGCAGACTGCGCGCAGTGCCGCGAAGGTGCAGCCGCCGCTCGATGGATGCACCGACCAGCTTGCTCTCACCGACTCCGGCGCAATAGTCGATATGCAGCGCCCGGTCACCCATGGCGAGCCGCTCTGGGCCAGTACGGTCGCGGTCAAGCCGGGCAAAGTCGTCGGCATCGACCGTGCCATCGAGAAACAGCGTGTGGACGAACTGCGCCTCTCCATCTGGCGCAAAAGGGTTGTCGGCAATTGCTGCCGCCAGAGCGGCGCGAGAACGCACCAGTGCAACGCTGTCAAACCCGAAGTGCTCATGCATCATCAGGCCGAGCTTTTCCTCCAGCCCCTCGTCGGGCCGCTCGGGGTGGTCAAACAGCACATTGCCACTCGCCACCACCGTTTCGACATTGGCGAACCCTTCGGCCTCGAACGCTGCGCGCAAGTCAGCCATAGTCAGCCGGTTGCGCCCGACATTGATCGAACCAAACAGGGCGACGTAGCGGGGCAAGCGCAGGAATTTCCGCGCTTAAAGCGTCCGCTCGCGCATCTCCACCTCGAAGGTCTCCAGCACGTCGCCCGGCTTGATGTCGTTGGTATCCGCCAACACAACGCCGCATTCCAGGCCCGCGCGCACTTCCGCCACATCGTCCTTGAAGCGGCGCAGCGAGGCGACCGTCGTCTTGGTGATGATGACGTCGTCGCGGGTAATGCGGGCGTGGATGCCCTTGCGGATATAGCCGTCGGTGACGAGCAGACCTGCCGCCTTGTCGCGCTTGCCGGCAGGGAAGATGTCCTTGATCTCGGCACGGCCGACGACGGTTTCGATCCGCTCGGGACCCCAGATGCCCGCCATTTCCTTGGCGATGTCTTCGGTCAGGTGGTAGATCACGTCGAAGTACTTCATCCGCACTTTCTGGCGCTCGATCATCTCGCGGGCCTTGGCATTGGGGCGGACATTGAAGCCGACGATCGGCGCGCCCGACGCGGCGGCCAGCGTCACATCGCTTTCCGTGATCGCACCCACGCCCGATTGCAGCACGCGGACCTTGATCTCGTCGTTCGAAATGCGGTTGAGGGCATTGACGATGGCCTCGGTCGAACCCTGCACGTCGCTCTTCACCACCACCGGATATTCAATGACCTTGGCCTTGTCGGCCAGTGCGGAGAACATGTTTTCGAGGCTGGCGGGCGCAGTCGTCGTGCGCTTCACTGTGGCCTGTTCATGGCGATAGGTCGCCACTTCGCGGGCACGTGCCTCGCTTTCCACCACTGTCAGGGTGTCGCCTGCCATTGGCACGCCCGACAGGCCCAGCACTTCCACCGGCAAGGCGGGAGGGGCGGACTTGATCTGGCGGCCCTTGTCATCGAGCATGGCGCGCACACGGCCGGACTGGGTGCCGACGACGAGGATGTCGCCGACATTCAGCGTGCCGCGGTTGATCAGCACGGTGGCGAGCGGGCCCTTGCCCTTGTCGAGCTTGGCTTCGATCACTGTCGCTTCTGCCGCACGCTCCGGGTTTGCTCTCAGTTCGAGCAGTTCCGCCTGGAGCAGGATCTTCTCGATCAGCTCATCGAGCCCTGCCCCGGTCTTGGCCGAAACTTCCACGTCCTGAACATCGCCGGACATGGCCTCGACAATGACTTCATGTTCCAGCAGGCGCTCGCGGATTTTCTGCGCGGCATATTCCGGTTTGTCGGCCTTGGTGATCGCCACGATCATCGGCACGCCAGCGGCCTTGGTGTGATTGATCGCCTCGACCGTCTGCGGCATCAGCCCGTCGTCACCGGCCACTGCCAACACGACAATATCGGTCACATTGGCTCCGCGCTGACGCATTTCAGTGAAGGCTTCGTGGCCCGGCGTATCGAGGAAGGTGATCAGGGCGCCGCTCTTGGTCTTGATCTGGTATGCGCCAATATGCTGGGTGATCCCGCCGGCTTCGCCCCTGACGACATCAGTGCCGCGAAGTGCGTCAAGCAGGCTGGTCTTGCCGTGATCGACGTGGCCCATAATGGTGACCACGGGGGGACGGGCGACCAATGTCGCTTCATCATCGACATCGGCCTCGTGATCGATATCGACATCGCTCTCGGAAACGCGAAGAATGTTGTGGCCGAAATCGGTCACCAGCAGTTCGGCGGTATCCTGGTCAATCACTTCGTTGATCGTTACCGGCACACCCATCTTGAACAGCGCCTTCACCAGATCCGCGCCCTTTTCGGCCATACGGTTGGCCAGCTCCTGGACGGTGATTGCTTCGGGCACAATCACGTCGCGCACCTGCTTTTCGCGCGGCTGATGCTGGCCGGCGAAGTGCGCGCGCTTTTCCTTCTCACGAGCACGCTTCAGTGCCGCGAGACTGCGGGCGCGGGCGCCTTCGTCCTCATTAAGTGCGCGTGTGACAGTCAGCTTGCCGGACTGCCGGCGATTGTCGCCAGTCTTGTCGCGCGGGTGGACAATCTTTTTCGGCGCGGGCTCCGGGCGCTTGGGCGCGGCAACCGGCGTGAAACGGCGCGGACTGACGGCCTGCTGGGTGGCTTCCGAAGTGGTCTCGGTTGTCGCTTCGCGGGTAGTCGCTTCCACTGCGGCAGCCTCGGGCTCGGCAGGCGCTTCCACTGCGGCGACCGGCTCGGGAGCCGGAGCCGGTGCAGCGGCTTCAGCAGTACCAGTCGACTTCTGTTCGACAGCGGCGCGCTCGCGCTCGGCCTGGCGCTGCCGCTCTTCCTGCTCGCGGCGATTGGCTGCCTCAAGCGAGGCAAGGCGGGCTTCCTCGGCTTCGCGCAGCAGGCGCGTCTGCATTTCCTGACGGCTTTCGGCCGAGACTGGCGGCGGAGCCTTGGGGGGCGGCGCCTTGGGCGCCTCGACCACGACTTCAGGCTCAGGAGCGGCGACCGGCGCAGCTTCGCCTGGCTTGCCGATCAGCTTGCGGCGCTTGACTTCGACCACGACCTTATTGGTGCGGCCGTGGCTGAAGGTCTGCTTGACCTCGCCCGCCTGCACCGAGGTCTTCAGGCCAAGCGGCTTGCGGCCCAGAGTCGGTTTGTCTGTAGAATCAGTCATTTCCAGTTTACGCCCTTCGGTCTCATTCAGTCGTCTCGGCAACCGGACCGGCATTGCCTGCCGCCCGTTCGCCTGCATCACTTGGCTTCGTTACGTCGTCCTGCCCCTGGTTTCGCGGCCCAAGAAAATGCACCAGGCGGCGGAGCAGGCCGTCGATCCTTTTCGCTGCCGCGGGAGCGGTAAGCGCCAGGTGGACGACATTTTCGCGCCCCAATGCCACAGACAGCGCCGCGCGGTCCAGTGGCAAGCGCACACCTGCCTTCCCGCTGCCTTCTTCTTCCTCGCCCACGCGCCAGGCCTGATCGATCCGGCGCGCGCCGTCTTCGCTGGCATCGGCGGCATGCGCCAGCCATGCCACGCGGCCGCCACGCGCCTTTTCAGCAATGCGTTCGGCGCCCAACAGCAAGTGGCCGGCGCGCATCTCCAAGCCCAGCCGATCGGTGAACGCGCGCAGCAGCGCAGCTTCGCAGCGATCGGCAAGATCGTCGGGAATGGTCAGTGAAGCGCCCTTAAAGGCCCGCGCCAAAGCGCCTTTTAGCTTGCCCTTGGCGATCGCGGCTTCAAGCTCTGGGCGAGACACGCCGATCCATGCCCCCCTGCCCGGTGCTTTTGCCAGCACATCGGGCAGGACGAGGCCATCAGGCGAGATCGCCAGGCGCATCAGTTCATCGCGCGGGCCATTGTCGCCCGTCAGGACGCACTTTCTCTCCGGATCGGCTGCTGCCGATCCGCCGCGTCTGGCCCGTTCGGGCGTGTCGAGGCTCCCAGAGCTTAGCGGGTCATTGTGAGGAATCCGCATCGGCGGCCTCCTCTTCACCTGGTTCGTCATCGAACCAGTGCGCGCGCGCAGCCATGATGATTTCGTTGCCCTGCTCTTCCGAGAGGCCATATTCGCCCAGCACGCCGCCCTTGTCCTCGTCGCGCTTGTCACGGCGTTGTGCAGGAGCAGAGCCTTCGCGGCGGCGTTGTTCGCCGCGCTTCTTGGCGATCAGTTCGTCAGTGGCGAGATCGGCGAGATCGTCGAGCGTCTTGATGCCCGCCTTGCCCAGCGTGACCAGCATGGCTTCGGTCAGATGCGGCATATCGGCCAGGGCATCGTCGACGCCCAGCGCGCGGCGCGCTTCGCGGTTGGCGGATTCGCGGCGTTCCAGCGCTTCGAGCGCGCGACTCTGCAGTTCTTCGGCCAGTTCCTCATCAAAGCCTTCGATCGATGCCAGCTCGGACAGTTCGATGTAGGCCACTTCCTCCAGCTCGCTGAAGCCTTCGGCCACCAGCAGCTGCGAAAGCGTTTCGTCGACGTCGAGCTCTTCCTCGAACATCTTCGAGCGTTCGGCGAATTCGCGCTGGCGCTTCTCGCTTGCCTCGGCATCGGTAAGGATATCGATCTGGCTGCCGGTCAACTGGCTGGCCAGGCGCACGTTCTGGCCGCGGCGGCCAATGGCAAGGCTCAGCTGATCGTCGGGAACCACGACCTCGATGCGGCTTTCTTCCTCATCGATGACGACGCGGCTGACAGTGGCAGGTTGCAGCGCGTTGACGACGAAAGTTGCGGTATCTTCGCTCCACGGAATGATGTCGATCTTTTCGCCCTGCAGCTCCTGCACGACGGCCTGCACGCGGCTGCCCTTCATGCCGACGCAGGCGCCGACCGGATCGATGCTAGAATCGCGGCTGATCACGCCGATCTTGGCACGGCTGCCCGGATCGCGGGCGGCGGCCTTGATTTCGATGATGTTGTCGTAAATCTCGGGCACTTCCTGCGCAAACAGCAGCTTCATGAATTCGGGATGCGCGCGGCTGAGGAAGATCTGCGGACCGCGATTGTTGCGCTCCACTTTCATGATGTAGGCGCGCACGCGCTCACCGACACGGGCGGCTTCGCGCGGGATTTGCTGGTCGCGGCGGATCACGCCCTCGGCGCGGCCGAGGTTGACAATCACATGGCCGAATTCGACCGACTTGATCACCCCGGTGATGATTTCGCCGGCGCGGTCCTTGAATTCCTCGAACTGGCGCTCGCGCTCGGCATCGCGGACTTTCTGGAAGATGACCTGCTTGGCGGACTGGGCATCAATGCGGCCAAGTTCAACCGCGGGCAGTGGATCGACAATGAAATCGCCGACCTTGGCGCCCGGCTGGAGCTTCTCGGCCTGCTTCAGATCAACCTGCTTGAAGTAGTCTTCCACTTCCTCGACCACTTCGACAACGCGCCACAAACGCAAATCGCCGGTGCGCGGATCGAGCTTGGCGCGAATGTCGTTCTCCGCGCCATAGCGGCTGCGCGCGCTCTTTTGGATCGCTTCTTCCATCGCCTCGATGACGATCGACTTGTCGATCATCTTCTCGGTCGCCACGGAGGTGGCAATCGCGAGCAGTTCAGCGCGGTTGGCGGAAATCGGACTGGCCATATTCAGTCTTCCTGTTCTTCGAGAAGTTCGTCGGCACCGCTAACGTCAAGCGGGCGCGTGGCGGCAATCAGCCGGTCGGTCAAGACCAGCTTGGCGGAAATGATGTCGGACAGCGGAAAAGACACTGTGCCCGACTTCTTGTCGTTGATCGTAACCTGATCGCCCTCGATCCCGGCAAGTTCGCCCTGCAGCGTCTTGCGGTTGCCATCGACAGGCGCGGCCAGCTGAACGCGGGCCTCATGCCCGGCCCAATTGGCATAGTCCTTGGGGCGAGTGAGCGGGCGGTCAATACCCGGCGATGAGACTTCGAGCCGGTAAGCGCCCTCGATCAGTTCAATGCCCTGTTCTTCCAGCGCATCGATCCGATCTGAAATGCGGCGTGACAGCGAGGCGCAATCCTCGATCACCAACTGGCCGGTGTCGGGCCGTTCGGCCATGATCTGCAACGCGCGCTCATCACCGTCGCCAGCTTCGGCCTTGCCGAAGATCTTCACGCGCACGAGATCAAAGCCCAGTGCTTTCGCCTCGGGCTCGACCATTTCGACAATGCGCGCAATATCCGCCATGCAAACTCCGTAGCCGACAAATGCGACAACGGAGTTTCGCGCCGGCCCCTTCCGGCGCCAGCCCAAACGTTGCTAACAATGTCGGGATTTGCT
>Ga0075366_10002004_pt1 | contig 10326 bp, 9 predicted proteins | sample EndMethybrTD3031_FD_72351 | JGI IMG/M metagenome (GOLD analysis project Ga0075366, IMG submission 72351) | Populus endosphere microbial communities from Tennessee, USA - Endosphere MetaG P. TD hybrid TD303-1 | ecosystem: Host-associated > Plants > Roots > Endosphere | place: USA: Tennessee... | reverse complement strand
ACTTTTTCTATTCGCCAGGGCCCGGTTTGATCTATGATCGCGCTACCGGCAGATATGACCGGAACACCGGATCATGATGGGGAGAACGCTGTGGACGCCTTGTCCGACGTGCTGCGTGTCGCGCGCCTCAAAGGCGGCGTGTTCCTGCATGCCGAGTTTACCGCGCCCTGGTGCATCGCGACCCAGGTCAGTTCGGAGATGTGTTCGCCGTTTCTTGGACCGGCATCGCACTTCATTCCCTATCACTTCATCGTCGAGGGCGAAGTCCACGTCTGTGTCCCGGGGTCAGATGCCGCGCCGGTCAGGCTGGGGCCCGGCGAAATCGTGCTGGTGCCGCACAATGACGTGCACCTCATGGGCGACGTCATAAGCGGTACGCCGGTCGATGCGGGGGAAATTCTCCATCCGCCCGACAGCAATGGCCTCTATTCCATAAGCCACGGCGGCGGCGGCAACAGGGTCAAGATGGTCTGCGGTTTCCTCGGCTGCGACGGGGCGGAGAGCAATCCGGTGCTTTCGACCCTGCCGCGCATTCTCGTGCTTAATGTGGACGAGGGCGGCGGCGCGGAGTGGATCCGGTCGACCTTCCAGTTTGCCGCCGACGAAGTCGCCATGGGGCGACCCGGTTCGGAAGCCGTGCTGGGCAAACTCTCGGAATTGCTCTTTGCGGAAACCGTCCGGCGCTATGTGGAATCGCTACCCGAAGACCAGACCGGCTGGCTCGCCGGCCTGCGTGATCCCTATGTGGCGAGAGCACTCTCGCTGTTCCACGCTCAGGTCGCCCATGCCTGGACGATGGAAGAATTGGCGCGTGAAGTGGGCTTGTCGCGCTCGGCGCTGGCAGACCGTTTCGTCGGCCTGATCGGCATGGCGCCGATCCAATACCTTGCTCACTGGCGCCAGCAGGTCGCCGCGCAGGAATTGCGCAATTCGAACGCGTCGCTGGCCCAGATCGCCAGTATGGTCGGCTATGAGTCTGAGGCCGCTTTTTCGCGCGCTTTCAAGAAGGTGTTCGGCATGGCGCCAGCGGGCTGGCGGCGCAATGCTGCGGCATAGTGACTTGCTTGCTTGCAAGATATGCCGGGCAGGCGCGTGGCGTGCTTGCCCCGTCGGAGCAAGGCTGATTTGTCGACTTTGCTTTGGCCCTCGTTATCCTGAGTAGTCTGAGATGAAGGCGGCTCAAAGTGCAGTTTTTCGCTTTGAAGTCGTGCCGTTGGCGAGCGCCCGTTATTGGCAAAAGCGTGCGGTGCACGGCGCATCCGAATATTCACGCAGGGCGGCGTGAAGCACCGCGCCGGTAACTCTATCTTAACGGTTCGGTACCGATCTGGGCACGAGGAAGACGCCCTGAACCATGCCAATCGCTGCCCACTTCGAAGACCTTCCAGCCGATCCGCTGCGCCCACGCGCGGCGCGGCGCCAGTTACGGCTTGAATCCGAAGGTTTCACTGCCTCGGGCGAGACTGCGCGGGTGCTGATCCACAACATTTCCGCCACAGGTCTGTTGATCGAATGCGCCTCCACTTTAGCCGAGGCGGAGCGAATCGAGATTGCCTTGCCCCAGGTTGGCTCGACCCCGGCTCAGGTCGTCTGGACAAGCGATGACTTCTATGGCTGCCGGTTCGACACGCCGGTGCCCGCGAGCACGCTGGGAGCGCTCGAACTATACTTGCGGTTGACCGGCGGCCCCGCGCCTGCCGAGCCTGGAGACACTTTGCCGGTCCGCATCGCACGGTTGCGCAAGGCACAAGGCCTGACTCTCGATGCGCTGGCCGCCTTGCTGAATGTCAGCAAACCAACAGTCTGGGCGTGGGAACAAGGCAAGGCGCGGCCCAATCCGGAACGCATCACTGCGCTGGCCGAGAGCCTCGGCGTGGCCGAGGAAGAACTGCGCACCGGGCGCGATAGCGACGCGGTGGCCCAAGCGCTCAGAAAAGCGCGCGACATGGTCGCCAAGGCCTATGGCATCGATCCGGCCCAGGTGAAAGTTTCGATCGAGCTTTAGGTCAGAATTCACTTGTCACACTCCGACGGAAATGAAGACTGCGGCAAGATTCACTTTACCGCAAATTAACCTCTTTTCATCGCTACGAATCGCAGTTATCCTCTTGAAAGATAAGCAGAATATTAGTGGTGTTAGTTAACCCACCTAACTTTCTGCCGACCCGCAAACAGGGCGCGGGTCAATGTGTGGGGCAACTGCTTCGGCCGGGTCTGTCAGGGCATCCTGACGGCGTAACCGGGCGTGCGGTCTTAGGGGTTAAGAGAATATGCGCGTCGATTTCACGTTGCAGGAGCGGTCTGCGCTCTATGGCCTGCTTGCCGACCATTCGACCGATATCATCCTCAAGACCGATCGCCGCGGTTTCGTGCTCGCTGCTTCGCCAGCGCTTGAGCGGCTTGGCCTGAAGCTGCCGGCGATGCTAATCGGGCCGCACGTGCGCGAACTCGTCCACCCTGACTACTGCGACCTGATCGAGGACGAACACCGCGCCGCGATTGCCGGACAAGACAGCGGCGCCTGGATCGAACTGCCCGTGGTCCACCCCGGGCGCAAGGAGCAGTGGTTCGAAACGCAGGTTCGCCCGATGACCGATCAGCACGGCTGGATCTATGGCGCGCTTGTGGTGATGCGATCCATCGCCATGCGCAAATCACTGGAAGAGCGGCTGTTTATCGCCGAATTTACGGATCCGTTGACCCGTCTGACCAACCGTATCGCCTTCGTCACAATGCTCGATCACGTAGTTTCGAGCGCGCACCGCGCAGCGCTCGCGCTGTTCGATATCGATCATTTCATGACGCTCAACATGCGTTACGGGCAAAGCGCGGGCGACGATCTGCTGCGGGCATTCGCCGGACTGCTGCGTACGATGACCCGGAAAGAAGACATCATTTCGCGAGTTGGCGGCGAGCGCTTCGGGGTGATCATGCCAGGGCTTACGCCCGAAGTCGCGGCGGCGGCGTGCAAGCCGATCGTCGAAACGCTGGCCGAAGCAGGAGGAGCGGCTTTGGGCGGGGCTCACGCGGTGTCGACCAGCGTTGGCATCGCACAAATCGCCCGGTCAACCGACAGTACGGTCAAGAACGCTGAGTTGGCGCTGTTCATGGCCAAAGCTAAGGGCCGCTCGCGAATCGAGACCAGTTCTGACGGGATCGAGCGCAACAATGTGCCACCGCTGTCGCCAAGCTAGTCGGCACTGCGGTCAGCCTGAAATCGACCGCTCAGCGAGACTTCGAGAAATCTCAGGCGAGCTTGCGCCGGGCCTTTTCACTTTCGAGTTCGTCGGCGGAGACGGCTGCTCCGAACAGGTAGCCCTGACCCTGAGCGCAGCCTGCATTGCGCAAGTAGTCCCTCGCTCCCACATTTTCGACGCCTTCCGCTGTGACAGTAAGCCCCAGGCTATTGCCCAGTCCGATCACGGCCCGGATGACAGCCCGCGAGTTATTCTCTTCTTCAAGGCTGAGGATGAAGGACTTGTCGATTTTGATCTTGGTGAAGGGGAAGCTGAGAAGATAATGAAGCGAGCTGTAGCCCGTGCCGAAATCATCCATCGACAATCCTATTCCCATCGAGCGCAGACTGCGAATTGTCGCAGCGGTCCGCGGGCTCCGATCCATCAGGACGGCTTCGGTAATTTCGAGTTCCAGGCGATCAGGAGCGAGCCCGGATACAGACAAGGCCTGCATGATGACATTCAGCAGATTTCCGCTGCGAAATTGTATCGGCGAGACATTGACCGAAACCCTGATATCGCTCGGCCAATTCATTGCCTCGCGGCAGGCCGACTGCAAGACGAATTGCCCCACCTGATCGATCAGGCCGATCTCCTCGGCAAGCGGGATGAACAATTCCGGAGATACCGCGCCGTATTCAGGATGCGTCCAGCGAAGCAGCGCTTCATAACCTTCCAGGGCCTCCGTCGCGAGGTTGATCAGGGGCTGGTAATGCACTTGGAGTGCGCCCTTCCGGAACGCTTCGCGAAAGTCGTTTTCAAGCTTGGACTTGCGCTGCGCTGCCGCATCCATCGCCAACTCGAACTTGCGATAAGAACCGCGCTTGGCGGACTTTGCCGAATAGAGGGCAAGGTCGGCATAGCGCATGAGGGATTCAGGATCCGCACAATCGAATGGGGCGCAAGCTGATCCGACCGTCGCCCCAACATGCAGGAGGTGGTCATTGATAAAGAATGGCATTGCGATGGCTGCAATGATCGACTTGGCGACAAGCTCGACCTGATCTCCGCTGGATTTGCGGAATACGATTGCAAATTCATCTCCGCCAATCCGGCAAAGCACCGCGCCTGTGGGAAGGAGCGCCCGCATGCGGTTCGCTGCTTCGGCAAGGAGCACATCTCCGACCGGATGCCCGTATGTGTCGTTGACGATCTTGAAATTGTCCAGGTCGACGAGTGCAAGAGTGACGGCAGTGGAAACGGATTCACCGCTCAAGAGGTCAAGCAGGACTTCACGGCAATAGGCGCGATTGGCCAGCCCGGTCAGTTCATCGTGTCGAGCCATATGAGCCATTCGGGCCTCGACCCGGCGGCGCTCGGTCACGTCGAATACGGAAACGATGATTGCCTTGCTTCCACCAAACATGGATTCGCGGGTAAACAAGACCGATTCCAGCCGTGAGCCATCAAAGGCACGCTGGCGCCAGAACCGGTTCTTTTCAGACCAGTTGCCAGTCAGCATGGCGCAGGCTTCGGACCATTCGTCATCCTCGAACAACTTTTGAGCTGGCAGCTCCTCCAGATCGGCCTTCGCAAATCCGAAGTGTTGCGCTGCGGCATCATTGGCCCTTCGGACGACCTGCGCCTCGGGATCGTAGACCAATAGGGGAACCGGGTTGTCTTCGAACAGGATGCGGAACGACTCTTCCCGTTCTTTCATCTCGGTGATGTCGACTCGCAACCCTATTGTGCCGCCATCCATCGTCTTTCGTTCTTCAATCATGATGGTGCGGCCATTTGACAGCAATTGCTCATGCCGCATGCCAGGGTTCTCCAGCAACGACAGGCGATCAGCCAACCATTCATCTTCACGGCCAGAGGCTTCGGGGTAATCTCCACGTTCGATGCCTATGCGCAACGTATCTGCCAATCGAACCCCTGGCTGCAGCAGGTCCGCCGACTTCGCGTAAATCTCCGAATATTTTTGATTCCAAAGGATGTATCGCCCATCCGAATCCAGAAAGACGACGCCCTCGGGCATTACATCAATGGCTTCGCGCAATCGGCGCTCGGCCAGGTCCAGGGCCGCTTCAACAGAACGCAACGCGTCATGCTGGTTAGTTTCTGCCATAATTTGGGCAGGTCTCGATGCTTTTGCCGTCACTTGGGATACCCCTTGGCCCGCTGATCGAAGCCAAGTAACGCAAGGCCCGTTAAAAAATTGCTGCAGGTGCGAAGCGGGTCGTGTCCGGTCAGCCCCCGCCGGTGACGGCCTTCCATCAGGCGTGATTTTTCAGATCATGGATCAAAACCTGGCTGGGGCGGCAGGATTCGAACCTGCGAATGGCGGCATCAAAAGCCGCTGCCTTACCACTTGGCGACGCCCCAGCATGAACGGGCGAGCATCTGCCGCTCCGGCTCGGAGAGGCGCGCTTAGCGACAGTCGGGGCCGAAGGGAAGGGGGATCAATCGTCGTAGGTGCCCGCAAGCTCGTCACCGGCAAGATCGGAGAAGCGGGTGATGCGCGGCTCGAAGCGCAGGCGCACCTTGCCCGTGGCGCCGTGGCGCTGTTTGGCGACAATCAGTTCGGCCAGGCCATAGACCCGCTCCATGTCCTGCTGCCACTTTTCGTGCTGTTCGTGGATCTTGGCATCGTCGCCGTCGACTGGCTGTTTGGGCTCGCGGCTGGCGACGTAATAGTCCTCGCGATAGACGAACCAGACCATGTCCGCGTCCTGCTCGATCGAGCCTGATTCGCGCAAGTCGGAGAGCATCGGGCGCTTGTCCTCGCGCTGTTCGACCGCACGGGACAGCTGCGAGAGGGCGATGACCGGCACACCTAGCTCCTTGGCCAAAGTCTTCAGGCCGCGGCTGATTTCCGAAATCTCGTTGACCCGGTTGTCATTGGCGCGGCCCGTGCCTTGCAGGAGCTGGAGATAGTCGACCACGACGAGGCCGATATTGTGCCGCCGCTTGAGTCGCCGCGCGCGGGCGCGCAACGCGGCGATGGAAAGCGCAGGCGTATCGTCGATGAAGAGCGGCAGTTCGGCCAGTGTCTGGCTGGCAAAGGACAGCTTCTGGAAATCCTCGCGGCTGATCTTGCCCATGCGCAGCAATTCGCTCGAAATCCCGGACTGCTCGGCCAGAATACGCGTGGCAAGCTGGTCGGCGCTCATTTCCAGGCTGAAGAAAGCGACTGCTGCGCCGACGGACTTGGCCTCGTCGATCCCGTCCGCCCGGTCCCGCAGCAGGCGGTGGGCGGCGTTGAAGGCGATATTGGTGGCAAGCGAGGTCTTGCCCATGCCTGGCCGTCCGGCGAGAATGATGAGATCGCTGTCGTGCAGGCCGCCGATCTTTTCATTGACCGAAGTGAGGCCGGTGGTCTTGCCGGAGATGTGGCCGCCCGAATTGAGCGCCTTCTCGATCGCAGTGATGGCAACGCGGGTGGCAGCGGAAAATCCCTGTGCTTCGGTCTGCGAGCCTGCGCCCTCGGCCACTTTGTAGAGCGCCGATTCGGCAATCTCGATCTGTTCGAGAGGGGCAACGGCCTCCGACGTATCAAGCGCGCTTTCGACGAGGTTGCGCCCGACGCTGACCAGTTCGCGCAGCAAGGCCAGTTCATAGATCTGCTCGGCCAGCTCGCGCGGGGCGAGCAGGCCCTGGCCGTCGGCGGTAAGGCGGGCCAGATATGTCAGGCCGCCCAGCTCCTTCAGTGCCTCGTCTGCCTCGAAATAGGGCCGCAGCGTTACCGGCGTGACCACCGCCTTGCGATCGAGCAACTGCAGCACCCGCTCATAAATGCGGGCGTGGACTGGCTCGAAAAAGTAGCCGGGGGCCAGCGCCACGGGCAGTTCCTCAATCACCCGGTTGTCGATCAGCACGGCGCCCAGGAATGCGGCCTCCGCCTCGACATTGGCAGGCAGGGCACGGGCTTGCGGTTCGACCGCGCGCATGATCAGGGCTTCTTCAGGCATGGCCAACCCAATGCGCTTTCGCCGCGGGTCCGGCAAGCGGAGCCTGCCGGCGCGCGCCTGTGGATAGCGGGGATGGAAATCGCAATGCGGGCTCTGCACTTGCCCAGCGCCCGCGCATTTGCGAAGGCATGCCTCGCCATGGCCGATCCGCGGATTATCAATATCGAACTCGACGAGGCGACGATTCTCGCCCGCAATGCCGATATTGAGCAGGAACGGCGCGTGGCCATGTTTGACCTAATCGAAGAGAACACTTTCCGCCCGCTACGCGCCAGCGCGGCAGGCCACGAAGGGCCGTATCGCCTGCGACTGTCCGTGCAGGACGGCCGGCTGGCGATGGAAGTTTCGGACGAACAGGGGCAATTGCTGGAACTGCTGATACTCGCGCTTGGCCGCCTCAAGCGGCCCATCCGCGAATACTTCGCGATTTGCGATTCCTATTATCAGGCGATTCGCAAGGCCAGCGCGGGCGAGATCGAGACTATCGACATGGCTCGCCGCGGGATTCACAATCACGCGGCCGAGCTTTTGCTGGAGCGGCTTGAGGGGAAAGTGGAGACCGACTTCGCCACGGCGCGCCGGCTCTTTACCCTGATCTGCGTCCTCCATATCAGGGCCTGAGGGCAGAAGGGTCGCACCGGACATGGCGAGGAGGAAGGCAAGCAGTGCCGCCAAGATGCGCCTGCTGGGAGCGGCGCTGCTGCTCGCAATCGTGGCCGGTGTCGCGGGCTGGTGGCACTTGCGCCACTGGCAGCCTGACCGCGCGGCCTATCCGGTCCAGGGCGTGGAAGTGGGAGCGGAAGATGGCCCGGTCGACTGGCGCGCGGTCAAGGCGATTGGCGCCGACTTCGCCTATATCGACGCCAGTGCCAGTGCATTCGCCCGCGATCCCGCTTTTGCCCGCAATCTCGAAGAAGCGCGCGCGGCCAAGCTGATGGTCGGCGCTGTGCACCGCTATGATCCCTGCCAGCCGGCCGAGCGCCAGGCCGCCAATTTCGTCACTGTGGTCCCGCGCGAAGCTTCTTTGCTGCCTCCCGCCGTTGACCTCGATATGCTGGCCGACACCTGCCCGCTGAAAGTGGGCGATGCGCGGCTGGAGAGCGAGCTGATGACGTTCATCAACGAGGTGGAGACCCACACCGGCAAGGCGGTTATCCTCAAGGTCTCGAAGCCATTCGAGAAGCGTTATCACATCGCCCATGCGATCGATCGCAACCTGTGGCTTTCGCGGGACCGTTTCGAACCGGAATACGGCGGCCGTCCGTGGAGCCTGTGGTCGGCCAACAGCGCGCTTGAAAACGAGGCCGGGACGGCGCCGCTGCGCTGGATGGTGGCCCAGCCGTGAACCCGGAGCTCGAAGCACTGCGCGGCAACCTGATCGCGGCGGCGCGGGCTGCCTCGCGCCAGGCCTATGCGCCCTATTCCCGCTTCCACGTCGGCGCGGCGCTGGCATTCGCCGATGGCGCGGTGATCACGGCGAGCAATGCCGAGAACGCCAGCTTCGGCCTGACGCTGTGCGCCGAGACGCTGGCCGTCGGCATGGCCCTGGCGCAAGGTCGGCGCGGCGGACTGGTGGCGGTGGCCGTCACCGGCGGGACGCCCGGCGAGGACGGGCAGACCCGGCAAGGAAAGGAGCCCATCACACCCTGCGGGCGGTGCCGCCAGGTGCTGTGGGAACTGGCCGGGCTTGACGGCGCGGACCCCTTGGTGTGGTGCGACAGCACCGAAGGCGCGCTGGAACTTCGCCTGTCGCAGCTGCTGCCGCATGCTTTCGGACCGGAAAAAATTCAGGGTTAACGAGACCTAAGTGTTTGCCCGATAATGGCTTGTCCCGCGACTTCGGCAGGGACCAATGATCAGAACCAAGACCACTTTCATCATCGGCGCGGGGGCCAGCTGCGAGCTGCAGATGCCCAGCGGGCCCGAACTTGTGACCCGCATTGCCCAGTCGCTCGACTTTGCGCGCTATGGCGCCGAATTGCAGACCCGCGACAGCACTTTGCTGATGCAATATCTTGCCAAGGCATCGGCCCGCGCCGGCAAGGGCGAGGACGTGTTGAACGCCGCCGCGCTGCGCATCCGTACCGCGGCTAAGATGGGCGGATCGATCGACGCCATCCTGGAGCAGCACAACAACGATCCGATGATCCTGCTGTGCGGCAAGCTGGCCATCGCCCACTTCATCTGCCAGGCCGAAGCCAAATCGACCTTGCGCCAGACCCCGCGCATCGAAGGCGACTTGCCGCTGCAAGGCACTGAATCGTGGCTCTACCAGATGGCCATGCTGATCACTTCGGGCGTGCCGCGCCTGCACGCCGAACGCTGCCTCGACGACCTGACGATCATTTCGTTCAACTACGACCGCAGCCTCGAACATTTCCTGCCGCACGCATTCGTCATGGCTTTCGGCATGACGCTGCAGGAAGCCCAGCGCCTGATCGCCGCCAAGCTCACCGTGCTGCGCCCCTATGGCTCGGTGGGGCGGCTGCCCTGGCAGGGCGGCGAGGCCCCGGAATGCGAATGGGGCACCGAAAACCCGTGGAACATCCAAAACCTGGCCGCGCACATCAAGACGCTGAGCGAGCAGGCGAACAACCGCCAACTGCTCATGGGCATGCAGTCCGCCGTCGCCGGGGCCAAGCGGCTGGTGCTGCTGGGCTTCGGTTTCCAGCCGCAGAACATCGACCTGCTGTTCGACCGCGGCCTTTCCCACCAGCCCGAAGTGCTGATGACCCTGTTCGACATGGCCCCGACCAACCGCAACGCCGTGATCAAGACGATCAAGCGCAAGACCGGGCTGGAGCGCGACGACCTGCTGATGGTGATGACCGCGCGCTGCTATGAAATGATGCGCGACTATTCGATGTTGCTGGAAAGCTAGGGGCCCATCCCGGCTGGGTGACACACCGGACACCGTGTTACCCTGCTTTCATCGCAGATTATCCTTGAAAACCAGATGCCTGCTGCAAATGCGGGCGGGTGACACATTTCCAACGCCGTCGATCCCGCTCACATCCCCCGCCCGCGCGGCAGCGGATCGGGGGCGTGGCGCACGTCCGCCGCGCGCGCGGCGGCATCGTCGGCTTCGCGTAGGCTTTCCGCGGTGTGCGGCTCGCCGTCTTCCTGCGGCCATTGCGCGGGGCCATGCTCGACCAGATCGAGCAGCCGGTCCCACC
>Ga0075366_10002002_pt1 | contig 10332 bp, 11 predicted proteins | sample EndMethybrTD3031_FD_72351 | JGI IMG/M metagenome (GOLD analysis project Ga0075366, IMG submission 72351) | Populus endosphere microbial communities from Tennessee, USA - Endosphere MetaG P. TD hybrid TD303-1 | ecosystem: Host-associated > Plants > Roots > Endosphere | place: USA: Tennessee... | reverse complement strand
GTACAGGTCCTGGTGGTGGTGCATTTTTACAGGAAATGACGCACGAACATGCTTCCGAACCGTTGCGAAATTTCCTGCATTTCCATACCTTGAACGGACATCACATCTATCAACTGCGCAAAGTACTTGAGCCAGCACTTGCCGCAAGCGTCGTGGGACTTTTGACACCGCGTCACCTTGAGCGGTTGCAAGAAAATATTAAATTCTGTGCGATGCCGGTAACCAACGCAGAAGAGTTACGCGCTCACCGCGAGGCAGAACTTGCTTTTCACTCTATCCTTGCTGAGTGTTGCACCAATCCTGTTTTGGCGTTCGTCTGCCGATTTCTTAACGATCTTCTAACCGATCTGATGGTTTACAAAAATGCCTTGGACGGTCACGAGCTTGGTAAGGCGAATGTTGATTACCACACGCAATTGCTTTTGGCCTTTCATGCGAAGGATGCGGATAAGGTGCATGCCCTGATGGAGGAACATATGGCCGATGCAGAAACTCACATGCACCAAATGGAAGTCGTGGCCGATGTCAAACAGTTGATGCTGCCGAGTGGTCAACACTCGACCGCGTTGTCCAGCATTTCTTAGCAAATCCGCGCCCTCAAATGTGATTTGTCCTTTACTTTTCAACGCTGTAAACAGCATGTTGAACGCCTGAGAGACAGTCAATCCAACTAGGAGCACCAGGACGGCCGTCGTTGGCAGTGTGGGCCAACGTTGTACAACTAGAAGAACCAGCTTCTGGGACGTGAGACACTTGCATCCATGAAACGCACCAATCAATCCCCGCAGGAGCGAGAGCGCGAAGAGCTTGAGCGCCAGGTTGAGGTCCTGTGCCGCGAAGTCCAGCAGCTGCGGCTTGAGCAGGACCTCTTGAACAAGGCCAATGAACTGCTAAAAAAGGGCCTGGAGATGCACGGTCACAAGCAATTCACGATGGCCACCGATATCCAGGTCTACTTCTGTGATCCTCACAGTCCCTGGCAACGCGGCAGTAACGAGAACACCAATGGGCTGCTCAGGCAATACATGCCAAAGGGCATCGATATCTCGGGCTACTCACAGCTACAACTCAACGCGATTGCGAGACAATTGAATGAGAGGCCGTGCAAGACGCTCGGCTTTCTACGCCCGCTGAGATGTTCCGCGAATGTGTTGCATTGACCGGTTGAATCCGCCGCCTGAAGCGGCCGTAGGCAGGGAAGTTTTAGCAGCGCAAGGAGTCCTCACGAGTGGCTGCTATCTGAATGCCCAATTCCACGATCCGCATGCATGGTGCATGCAAATTCAACTGTAAACCGGAAGCACGCCAATTGTGCGACGGGTGACGAGCCATACAGGTGTCCCGCATTCTGCGGACTCCTCTGGACGGAATTTCATTCAGATTACGCTCATCCCATTTCGGGTGTTACAAGACTGTGGAGAGATTTCACCTCAATCTTTGGCTGGACGCCCGGAGGAATATTGGGTGCGACATACTTCGCAAAGAATCGATCCAGTTGGTCTTTTGATTTCCATACTTCCACGATGCGCCATCCGCCCTCAATGGGATGGGCAGTGTGCATAACGAACCCATCTGCCTGCTTCAAGGGCTCTCTCAGCATCTCGATCATGTAGTCGTAGCTTTGCTGTGTCTGCCCTTGGATTTCACTGGTCAATAAAATTGTCATGGTGCGTCCTTACTGTGCGTGTTGGTGAATTTGACTTACCTGCTTGTGGCACTCTGATTAGGTATGAGGAGGCATGGCGGGTACCAACCCGTAATGCTGCATCGTGCTGAGTAACTTGGCTTTGTCCGGAGGACCGCCTGCGTTGATGATTGCGGCCATGTCTTGGAAGTATCCAATGCCGATGTCAGGCGTATTGACGACCAAGGCTCTAGCGGTCACGGCATGGGGATTGCTGAATCCATGTGTTTCACCCGGTGGTGTGGACATGCTTTGGCCCGGCTGCAAGTCGCGTGTCTCGTTTCCCACAGTAAAGCGCAAGGTCCCCTCCAGTACGACGATCAGCTCCTCGCTTGCTGCGTGGCTATGAGGCAGGGGAACGTTTGAACCAGGCGGAACCGTCAGCTCAAAACACCCCATGCGACTGGCATTGGTTGCCCCTTGCAAGTAGCGGATTTCAAGTTGCCCCACATTGACCACATTGCGGTCGCCTGGCGTTGCACTGGTTTCCATGACATACTCCTGTGTAAAGTTATTTTACGGATTTATTGTACAAAATTTTTACCAAATGGCCAACTCCATCAAAAAAGCTCCTGCCTCCCAAACTCCCCATATTGGGAAACCACTCATAGGCGCATTGCTGCGGATTCCTCGCGAACATGTGGTGCTGCGTATGCTGAAAACGGTCAACGAGCAAGGTTTTGATGTGTCTGCAACTGAGCTATCTGTATTCATGTATCCAGGGCCGCATGGACAACGTCCCATAGAGCTGGCCAGGCGGTGCAACATGTCCCGCCAAGCCATGAATTACGTTCTAGTCGAGCTGGAAAGACGTGACTACATAAAGCGTCACGCCGGGCCAACCGCTGCGTCCGCCGTTGTGCATATGACCGAGCGCGGCACATCCATGCTGAAACTCATGCGGAACTGCGTTGAAGTCGTTGAAATGGAGTGGATGGAGCACCTCGGCAAACCGCGTTTCAACGCACTGAAGGATGCGTTGATGGATTTATCGGTGTGGTTGGGCAAGCCAGATGGCGCTTGACCGCTTCAGCGGCACTTGTGTTACGAATGCCCGGTTTGGAGCGAACAGAGGGCAAACCGCTACTTGCCAACATCGCCCCCATGACCATGCTGTTTACATCCCTGTCAGATGACGAGCTGCAAGTGCTCGATGTGATTTTCGGTGCGTCATAAAAAAGGACAATAACGCGGGCAGCATTAGCTTGTTTGGCGGGTGCATCCCCTTAGATGATCCGCCGAGATCCAGGATGATATTCAGCCATAGCCCCAACCTTTGCCTACTGCCATAGCATCGCCTGTATCACTGTAGGGCCAAGCGTCAGATTTTTCCGCTAGGGCGTGGCAGGTGCCGACGCATGTGTCGGCGATGGCGCTGGGTTAGGACGGGCAGCTGGTAATGTTTCCAGCTTCAACCAGTTCTCATTTGCCCGCACCAACCGTGTGTCGAACTCCGATGTCCACTTATCAAATGCCGACTTAGAGCAAAGCAGATACAAATGCCCTCCGACGACCTGCCATAACTCCGGAATGCCTCCGCTCTTACGGCCTTCGGATACTGCGTAGGCGCAATGGCCATCATAGGCGGGCGCATAGCGCGAAGGTTATTTATGCGGACAATTGCAGTTGTCCTCAATCGGGTCGAGACTGGGACAACGGCTGGCCACACAACTGAGAGTGATGACCTTGCAAGAAAAAGGGGAGTGGTCATGCCAACGTTTATGCTGTCCATAATAGTGGGCAATTATCTCAACCAACGAAAAGCAATTTCGTTGATTTTCGATCAACATTTGTCGCCATTCGATCAATCGGAGTAGATTGCAGCTATACGGTCAACGTCGAACAACATGCCGATCAACGAAGTTCGACGGACATGTCTTGCCAATGCATCAGCGACGCCCGTTCCATCTGATTTCGAACGCCGAAACCATTGGACCGTATGCCCTCCCCCTCGAAGACCTCGCGCCACTCGCATGGATAGACAAAGCTTTCGTTGCTCCTTCGCTTTAGCGCGAGTCATTAGGAGGAACATTCAAAGTCAGCGCGCATCGCCATTGTCTTAATTAGTGTCACAGGCCGCTGTACCAGTTGTAGCCCTGATCCTCCCAATAGCCACCAGGGTTGGTGTTGCTTACGAAGATGGCTGCAATGTGCTTTGGATTCTTGAAGCCGAGCTTGGTCGGCACGCGCAGCTTCAAGGGAAAGCCATATTGGGTAGGCAACGGCGCATCGCCGAAATCGAGTGCCAACAGCGTTTGTGGGTGCAACGCGGTTGCCATGTCTAAGCTCGAGTAGTAGCGGTCGGCGCACTTAAAGCCAACGTAACGCGCCGTTGTGTCTGCTCCTATGCACTCCAAAAATGTGCGGAACGGTACGCCCCGCCATTCGCCAATTGCACTCCAGCCTTCGATACAGATGTGGCGAGTGATTTGCGCCGCTTGTGGCAATTGGCGCAGGCGTTCGACCGTCCAAGATCGTTTGTCAGAGACTAGGCCGGAGACTTCAAGCCGATAAGTCGAGAGCTCAATTTCAGGCGCATCGAACTCCGGATAGAACGCGTTGAACGGATACGGCTTCGTAATCTGGCTGGCCGCATAGGTTGGTGCAAGGCGTTTTGGGTTGAAGAGCCACCCCTGCGTGCGATCATTCCAACGCGACATCGCCCACAGGACGCGATCGACCCGATCACCGTCCTGCAGATTGCAACCCGAAAGCATCGTTAGTGCGCCGATAGAGAGGGATGAACGCAGCATCAGCCGACGCTCCAAGTCTACGAACTGCCTGGCGTGATCAGCGAGCACCGGGCGCGGAAGTTTTCGGTTTGAACTCATGAGCTGATTGCTGCGCGATGTGAACGCCCGGTCACCATGGGCAGTAAGGTTCGTGGCACGATAGCGACCAATGCGAGGTGAATGACGACGAAGCCAACGATGCCCGCCATCGCAATGAAGTGTATCGAGCGCGCCGTGTCGAACCCCCCGAATAGCTCGGCGAGCGCAGCGAACTGCACCGGCTTCCAGATCGCGAGGCCCGAGGCGACGACAAGTACACCCAGTAACAGGACAACCACATAGAGCAACCGTTGAACCGCGTTGTAGATGCCAGGCTGATGAGGTAAACGCCCACGCAATGCGAGTAGCGCATCACGGGCGATTTCGCGCCCCCGCAGCGACAGAAAATGTCGCTTGAAGTGCCCACTGACGCAACCGTAAACCACGTAGAACAGGCCGTTGACAACAAGTAACCACATCGCCGTGAAGTGCCAGGCAACCGAGCCGCCGAGCCACCCTCCCAGCGTTGCCCAGGCTGGGATGCTGAACCGGAAGATTGGCGAGGCGTTGTAAATGCCCCAGCCGCTCATCGCCATACACGCCAAAGCAAGGGCGTTGGTCCAGTGCGCAATACGAACCGCAAACGGGTGTATATGCATTACATTGGCGGCGTAACGCCGTTTTTACCTGCGGAGATAAAGAGTGCGCTCAAATTCGCACCCGCGTCCTTCTTTGCGAGCAGCACGACCTTTGTGCCCGGCACAAGTAGTGAACGGTCGCCGAATTCGAGTTTAACGATAGGCACGTCCTCCGGTATCACGATCTTCTTCTCGCCACTCTTGTACTTGACGATGATAGTTCGGCCATTGCTTACAACGAGATCGCCAATGGTGCCATTAGTCATGGTGCCGTTTTTGCCGAGATCCCATGCGCGATGACCTTCACCGGTGCCACGCATGTCAGGCGGAAAGACGTGAATCTCCAGCGCCTTGAGGGAGCCGTCCGGCTGGGGGGTTGCTGCGGAACCGATGTAGCTGCCGGGCACGACTTCGCTGATATTGGCGAGCGTTACACCACGGATTTGGGTGCTTTTTGTCAGGCTTACAGTCACATCTTCGCCGCGGATGGTGTGGATTTTCATTGCGTCGCCATCGACTGCAGTGATCGCGCCGCGCACCCCGATGGGCGGTACCTCTTGTGCCATGGTAGCCGTAGCGCTGATTACCAAGGCGCTGGCAAGTAGCGCCGGTATCATCAAGGTGTTGAGGAGCCCGTCTAGTTTACGCATCTGAAGCTTTCAATAGTGGAAGACAGCGCAAGTCTATGCAAGCTCAAGCTCCTATGAGTGACGTATTGATTACAAAAATGTCATTAATACAGCCGAGGTTTTCGGAGAAAATTTCGACGCATGACCATCCTGGTGATTGAAGACGACCCGAAGACGGGTGACTACCTGAAGAAGGGCTTGACAGAGTGCGGCTATGCCGTAGACCTCGCACGCACCGGAACCGATGGGCTGCATATAGCGTTAGAGAATACCTACGAGCTGGTGGTGCTCGACGTGATGTTGCCGGGCATTGATGGCTGGCAGATTATGGGGGCACTGCGTGAGCGACGCGACCTGCCGGTCCTCTTTCTCAGTGCCCGCGACCAGTTGCATGACCGAATTCACGGCCTTGAGCTCGGTGCCGATGACTATCTTGTCAAACCCTTCTCGTTCACCGAACTGGTCTTGCGCATCCGCACGTTGCTGCGCCGCGGCGTGGTGCGTGAGGCTGAGGTGTTCGAATGTGCTGACCTGAGGCTCGACGTCTTGCGACGTAAGGTCACACGTGGAGGCGTCGAAATTATGTTGACCAACAAAGAGTTCCTACTGCTGCATCTCTTAATCAGGCGGGAGGGCGAAGCGCTATCTCGTACGCAGATCGCCTCGGAAGTATGGGACATGAATTTCGACAGCGATACCAACGTCGTCGATGTAGCAGTCAAGCGGCTGCGCGCAAAGATCGACCAGCCCTTCGACAAGAAGCTGATTCATACCGTGCGTAGCATCGGCTACAGCTTTGGCGATGGCACATGAAGATCGTGACCCGTAACTCGACAAACTCGCTTGCCACGCGGGCGACCCTGTTGCTCGCCCTCGTCGCCTGCCTGGTTACCGCCTCGCTGGGAATGTACTTCTATCAGACGGCACGGATGTCAATGAACCGGTATCAGGACCTGCTACTGATCGGCCGTGTAGAGCACTTCCGCCGGTTGGTCGGTGACAGCTACACGGTAACCGGTCTGCGCGATCGGCCAGTGTTATCCGAGACAATGCTTGGCGCAGAGCGCGATGTGTTGCTACTCCGCCGGCCTAGCGCAGTCCCGTTTATTCAGGTCAACCCTGAGCGGGTGCCAGTGCCAGAGCTTGCGACGGCGGCGATCAACCGTCCGCTGACGTTGGACGACGTATTGACGCAGACGCATGCCGGCATACCGATGCACTGGGTGGCAGCCATTGCCCGCTCTGGTGAAGATGGCGAGCCAATTGAGATTGTCGCGGGGCACCCGTTTCTCAATGAAATGGAGATGATCACCGCGTTGCGCGACCGTATCTTCCTAGCGAGCGCAGTTGCAATGCTCGCTGCAACGCTGCTCGCCTACACCGTGATGCGCCACGGTCTGCGGCCCTTGCGCGAACTCGCAACAAAGACGGAGCAGATCGGTCCGATCAATCTTGCAGCACGCCTTGACGCGCGGAGGCTGCCGCACGAAGTGCGGCAGATGGTGGAGGCCGTCAATGCGATGCTTGACCGCATTGCATTCGGTTATGAGCGCCTGTCGCAGTTTTCGGCAGACCTCGCGCATGAAATTCGAACGCCCATCGGCGCATTGATCGGCCAGACCCAGGTGGCGCTTCGTTTGCTGCGCCCGGCCGATGAATACCGCGAGACGCTCGAATCGAATCTCGAAGAGTTGAACCGGTTGCGCTCAATCGCTGAGAATATTCTGTTCCTCGCGCAGGCCGACCATGCTGCGTTAAGCATCGAGCGTAATGAGATTTCGCTAAGCGACACCTTGCAGAAAATCGCCGACTACTTTGAAGGGCCCGCCGATGAAAATGGGCTGCGCTTCGAGATCGTGGCCGAAGGGGTCGTGCATGCCGAACCTGCACTGTGCCAGCGAGCCATAAACAATTTGGTGCTCAATGCTGTGCGACATGCCACGAAAGGCACGACAGTGCGGCTGAGAGGGACCCAAGGCCCCACTGGTGCGACGATCGCCGTCGAAAACGATGGCGGACTCGTATCCCCCGAACACCTTGGGCGCTTCTTCGACCGCTTCTACCGTGGCGACACAGCGCGCAGGCACGACACCGAGTCCAATGGACTGGGCCTCGCAATTGTCAAGGCCATCATGATCCTGCACGGCGGCACGGCCGAGGTGTTATGCCCAATACCAGGATTGATTCGCTTCGAATTGCGATTTCCTGACATAGCATTCGCCCCGACATGACCCATCGACTGAATGTGCTTCAATCACTTGGGTGGCATCAACATAGGTCATGCTGCGTGAATTGCCAGGCATTTCTCAAGGAATGAGCCGGGAGCGGTACCTCCTTTAGAACAGGAATCCGCACACTTTGCAAGGACGCAGCTCGGAACGATCTACTCGTTTGCGGGTGCGCTGATAGCTTGAGCGATCAGCGTAATTGAATGCCGCTATTTTGAATTGATGGTAACTACAGTGCCCCCATACCGCTCTGATCATTTTTGCGACAAAACATCTGCTAACTGGTGCTGAGCATGCACAGCCGAGATCTTGGGATCGTTGAAATAATCGGCAACGATATCGATCCATCCTTGCGACATCTGCGAAGGCATGATCATCGACTGAGCGGAAACTTGACTACGCTGACGCGAAATCAAATCCAGACCAACTTTCCCGCATGCATCAAGATTTTTGCTCTGAACGTCAGTTCGAACTGGAATCGATCCTTTAATGCGATTGAAGGCGAGCTGATTATCGATATCCATGATCTGGCGCGCGAAGAGCAGTTGAGAGCGGCGATCATGCTCATTGTTAGTGGTTGGAAAGGCAAAAGCGTCGATCACGACGAAATATACCGATTCGGTCCCCGGCGCTAAAGTGCATCGGTAATCCTTGTCGGCTACAAGACCGGCACCCGTCAGTTCGCCTTTTGCATAATCACCCATGAACTGCATACCTGCCCGGCCCCGACCAACGGAAAGTGCGGCATCGGCCCAAGTCTTGCCAGTTCGGCCAGTCTCGACGAAAGCGCTGAGACGCCGCAAAATACCAAGCGCCTTTAACATCTCTGGTTTCATTGCCGCACGCGGGTCGGTTGCGGTCATCAGGCGCGTATAACCCTCTGGTCCATAGACAGAATAGACAATGTCATTAAAAATAAGAGAAACTTCCCATGTGCCTGATCCAAGTGCAATGGGCGTATAGCCGGCAGCTTTGATTTTAACGGCACTATCGAGAATGCCGTCCCAACTTGTCGGAGGCGACAGCTTCAGTTGATCAAATATCTTTTTGTTGGTCCAGAGCCAGTTTTCTGCATGAATATTGGCCGGCGCAAAATATATGCGCCCCTTGTAGGATATTCTATCAATTACATTTCTAGGCAGAAAATCCCGCCAATGGTCGGCAGAGGCAACCTCTTCGATATCTTGGATAACTCCCATCGAAGGCAGCTCCTGACTGCCTTCATTGGCATGCCACTGCATGACAGTAGGAGGATAGCCACTGGCAATCCTATCCGTGACTATCTTCAACTCGGTCTGCTTGTCCTTGCTTGGCAAATCATCCCATTTGCCGCCGCGGCCCTTCCATGCTTGGCGATAGACGTCAAGGGCTTTACTCTCACTTTTTGAAACCCAGAAATGCATCACCTCCACGGTCGGCTGAAATGCACCGTTCGCTCCTTCTAAAGACGATGGAAATTCAGCATGCGCGAGTGAAAGAAAAAATATTGACGATGTCAAGCCTAAACGTTTTATAGGCGAACAATATCCACGCATTACCATCATTAAGTCCATTTAATCAAATAACAACCAAAGATTCAACTTGAGCACCACTGCTGGCGACTAGATGAGATGTAGCCATCTCAAATGGTTGAGGCTGTGCAAAGAAGTAACCTTGCACCATACCGCAACCGGCTTGCTGTAAAAAAAGAAGCTGCTCTTTCGTTTCCACGCCTTCAGCAACACAGTTTTTCCTCAGATTTTCAACAAGATCAATCATGGCTTTAATAATCTGCTCCGATTTATTATCAACACCTATGTCAGAAATAAAGCTGCGATCAATTTTTACATCATCAAACGGAAAATTCCTGAGATTCGTCAACGATGCGAAACCGGTACCAAAATCATCGAGTGCAATCGACACCCCCTGTTCACGCAGTTTTATGACAGTTGCAAATATCTGCTCCGTATATTTATTCATATATACATCCTCAGTGATTTCGATTGAAAAATCACTCCATTCAACCGAATATCGCTTAATCGCATTCGCAAACATATCATAGCCAACCTCAGAAATGAGGATGGCTTCGGGCATATTGATTGCTACACTTCCAGGGGACAAGCCCGCATCACGCCAGACTCGTATGTCGTAGGCCACCTTATTAATAACGCACTCGGTCATTGACGAAATTGATGCTGCAGTATTGAAGAGATGCAAAAAACTCCCCGGCGATAAAATACCGAGATCAGGGTGGCGCCACCGTACAAGTGCCTCAAATGCAATATGCCGACCACTTCGGGCATCTATTTTTGGCTGGTAATAAACAAGGAATTCATCGTTTTCGACCGCATTAAACAGGGCTGTACGAAGCTGACTTTCAGCAAGTCGATCAGCCATCATCGC
>Ga0075366_10002000_pt1 | contig 10335 bp, 5 predicted proteins | sample EndMethybrTD3031_FD_72351 | JGI IMG/M metagenome (GOLD analysis project Ga0075366, IMG submission 72351) | Populus endosphere microbial communities from Tennessee, USA - Endosphere MetaG P. TD hybrid TD303-1 | ecosystem: Host-associated > Plants > Roots > Endosphere | place: USA: Tennessee... | reverse complement strand
CTTCGCATCGAGGTTCACGACGGAAAGGTGTCCGCGATGCTCGCCGGGCGCGGTCCGCCGCTGGACTATCCGGAAGCCTGTTCCTGAGCCGAGCGTGGCGACGCGTCGCGCTCTCCGTCAGTTGACGAATTCGCTGGTGAAAAGCCCGTCGTAGGATTTGAGCTTTTCCTCGGTCTTGAGCAGGCCGGCATCGACGTTGAAGATTTCCGAATTCTCGATCGAGGCCTTGTTCACCAGCGGCGGCGAGGGCGTGACCTTCCGCAATTCCTCGAACGACGCCTTCAGCAGCGGATCGTCGAGCGTCGGAAATCGCTTCTTCAACAGCGCGAAGGCTTCGTCTGGTTTGTTTTTGATGAAAGCTGTGGCGTCCTTGATCGACTGGCCCATGGCGAGACAAAGCGGTTTGCGCTGGGTGCAGGTGTCCTGCTTGGCGACGATCAGGTTGTGCCCGAACGGGATCATGTCGGCCGGCTCGCCATTGGGTCCGCTCGCGATCATGACCGCCTCGCCGTCCTGCACCGCCTTGAGCGGCCAGGGCAGTGACATCGCATAGCCATCGATCTGCTTGCTCTGGAACGCGGCGAGCATGCTGTTCGGCGCCATGGGAGCGACGCGGATGTCGTCCGGACTGATGCCCGCGCGCGTTGCGATCAGCCGCACATAAGCGTGGATCATCGAATTGATGGAATCGACCGCGATGGTGCGGCCCTTGAGCAGCGCCGCGCGCTTGCTCAGCGGGGCCGCCGGATCGAAGCCGCCGGCCAGTGCGATGTCTTTGCGAAGCACCACTTGGGCAAACGGCCGGTCGATCGTGGTGGCGATGGCGACAAGCTTCTGGCCGCGTGCGGTGGCGCGACCGAAGGAACTCGCCGAGGCTTGCGCGAAATGCGAACTGCCGGAGATCACCGAGTTGATGGCGCCGATGCCCTGGATCTGCACGGTCTTCACCTTGATGCCGTGCTTCTGCCAAAGGTCGAGATCGCTCGCGATGTAGCCCGCCGCAAAGGTGAGGCTGAAGGCCGGATCGGCCAGGATGATTTCTTCAGCGGACTGGGCTTTGAGCGGCGTTGCGCCGAAGGCCGCGGTGGCCACGGCCGCAATGGCGAGTAGCGAGATACGCATCGCAAGTCCTCCCGGCGGAGACAGATGAGAGTATGGACAGCGCGCCACAACCGATCAATGCGGCAGCCTGGCCGCCAGGCAACGCAAGTGCGGCAGCGCGGCAATTGTGCCAGGCGGCTTGGCGGGGCAATATCCCATCACAAAACAGCGCCGTCAGTGCGCGAGGGAGGATTGCGATGAGGAAATGGGTCACCGTGTTTGCGGCATTGGCCATCGCGGGCGTCAGCGCCGCGCAAGCCGCCGAGAAACTCAAGGTCGCCATCCCGCAGAAGGGTTTCTGGGACAGTTCCTGGGTGGAGTTTGGCGAGGCCGCGGGCTTCTTCAAGGAGGCGGGGCTTGAGGTCGAGGTGTTCTACACCGAGGGCGGCGCGCAGACGATCGCGACGGTCGCCTCCGGCAGCGTCGACATTGCGATGTCCAACGGCATCCTTGGCGCGATCGGCGCTTATGCCAAAGGTGGCGACGCCACGCCCTACCGCATCATCTCGGCTGAGATGACCGGAGCCCATGAGCTGTTCTGGTGGGTCAAGGCCGACAGCCCGATCAAGACCCTGAAAGACGCCGCCGAGGGCAAGACCATTGCGTTCTCGTCGCCGGGTTCGTCATCGAACCTGATCCTGCTGACGCTGCTGAGACAAGCCGGCTCCAAGGCCAAGCCTGTGCCGACCGGCGGCGCGCCCGCGACCTACACCCAGACCATGACCGGCCAGATCGATATTGGCTGGTCGGTGGTGCCGTTCGTGCTGAAGGACGTCAATGACGGTCAGGCCCGCATCGTGGCCCGGGCGCGTGAAGCGACCGATCTTGCTAATCAGACCATCCGGGTCAACCTCGCCAACGTCAATTCGCTGAAAACCAAGCGCGAGACCATCACCAAGTTCATGCAGGTTGTTCAGAAATCGATCGACTGGGCGTACAGCAACCCGCAGGCGATCGAGATCTTCGCCCGCAACATGAAGGTGTCGAACGATCTCGCCAAGCAGGCGGTAAGCGATTTCTATCCCAAGGCCGCCATGCAGATCGGCGAGATCCGCGATCTGGAGCGCTCGCTTAAGGACGCCCTCGACTACAAATTCCTGGCATCGGCGAAGACGCCGCAGGATATCGCCGGTCTCATCGACATCGTTTACAAGCCGGCGAAGTGATCCGCGGCAACTCGCTGGATCAAAACGACAATTCGCGCGCGGTTCGGTGTGGCGGGGAACAGTTTTCCCGCCACACTGTGACATATCCACAGCACCTCCACAGCAATAAGGTCGGCAAATCGCTATTTCGATTGGGCTGGCCGTCATTGGTTGCTAGTTTTTAAGCGGGGCGGCGCGTTCGGGGCCGCAGTTTGTCCGTAGCATCAGGCGTTTGAACAGTGCGTATGCGTCCGTCCGCGTCGCAGCGTCCAGTATTGTTGCGTCCTGCTCGGCGTGTGGCCGCGATCGGGATGATCGTGGCATTGGCGTTGCCGCTGGTCGGCTGCCTGTCCAACGAGATCATTCCCGCCGCCATCGATCTGCCGAAAGCCTACCGCGCCGGGCCGCGCAACGCCGACGCAGCCTTGCCATCCGTCGTGTGGTGGCGCGGCTTTCGCTCCAAAGAGCTCACCGACCTTATCGAAGAATCGCTGACGTCGAATTTCGACGTGGCCGCCGCGGTGGCCCGCATCGTTCAGGCGGACGCCCAGGCGCGTATCGCTGGCGCGGCGCTGCTGCCAATCGTCGATCTCAATTCCTCCGCCACACGCTCGGCCTCTTCGCAGACCACGAGTGGCGGTGGCGGCTTCAGCGGCAGTTCGCCGCGCTCGAACTATGGCCTCTCGCTGAGCGCAAGCTACGAAATCGACTTCTGGGGCAAGAACCGCGCTCTTTTGCGCTCAGCCGAGGAGCTCGCTGTAGCCAGCCGCTTCGACCGCGAGGTGGTGGCGCTCACCACGGTCGTCAGCGTCGCCAATGCCTACTTCCTGGTGTTGGCCGCCAGTGACCGCTTGCAGATCGCGCGCAATAACATTCAAGCCGCCGATCGCGTGTTCAAGTTGATCCAGCAGCGCTTCGATGTCGGCACGGCGTCTCAGCTCGACGTCGCGCAGCAGGAAAGCCTGCTGAACCAGCAGCGCGCCTCCGTCCCGCCGCTGGAGCAGAGCCTGCGGCAGAACATCGCAACCTTGGCGGTGCTGATCGGCCGCACACCGGAATCGGTGCGCATCCGCGCCGGCAGCATGTCGCAACTCGCCATTCCGCCGGTGACGCCGGGCCTGCCGTCCGATCTGATCGGCCAGCGGCCGGACATCCGCGAGGCGGAGGCACAGCTGGCCTCCGGCAACGCCAATGTGCACAACGCGCGCGCCCAGTTCTTTCCGAGTATCACGCTGACTGGCGAGGGCGGCTATCAAAGCGCCGCCTTGCGGACGTTGATGCGGCCGGAATCGGTGTTCTTCAATCTCGCCGCCGGACTGGTGCAGCCGGTGCTCGAGGGCGGTCGGATCCAGGGCAATTTCGACTTCCAGAAGGGCCGGCAGGACGAACTGCTGCAGCTCTACCGCAAGTCGATCGTGAACGGCTTTGCCGATGTGGAGCGGGCACTCATCGCAGTGCAGCAGACGGCGCGGACCGAGCGGCTCCAACGTGACGTGGTGACCAGCTCCCGGAAAGCTTTCGAGATTGCCGAAACACGGCTGCGTGAAGGCACCGTCGACCTCATTACGGTTCTCACCACCCAAACCTCGCTGTTTCAGGCCCAGGACGCCCTGGCGCTCGCCCAATTGGCCCGTCTGAACGCTGTTGTCTCGTTGTTTCAGGCACTTGGCGGGGGGTGGCAGAAGCCGAAGATCGATACGCCCAGGGTGGGTGAGGCGCCTCCACCCGTCGAGGAGGTCACTTTCCCGGTGCCGGTATCGCCGCGTCCAGCCGGGCAATCAAGGCATTAAGGCTGCCGCTAAGCCTGCCCCTTAAATGTCGGTAAGGTGCTGTGAAAGCTCCGGCTGCACCGTTATTTATGGTGGCAGTGATTCCTGGCTGGCTGGAGAATGTCGAACAGAGGGCGATCCATCGCGACGGCCGTTCTGGCCCTTGTCCTGATTGGCGGGGCCGCAGCCTATTGGTGGCCGTCCGGACAGCCGCAACAGCAGCAACGCTCCGGCCGTAACTTCCGCGGCGATGATGGGCCGGTGCCGGTCATCGCGGCGCTGAGCCGGCGCGCCGATGTCCCGGTTTATCTCGATGGTGTCGGCTCGGTCCGGGCGCTCAATAGCGTGACGGTGCGGCCGCAGGTCGATGGCCGCCTCCTCAGCGTCAATTACACCGAAGGCCAGCAGGTCGACGTTGGCTTCGTGCTCGCCAAGATCGACCCCGTCACCTACCAGGCCGCCTATGACCAGACGGTGGCGAAGAAGGCGCAGGATGAGGCGACGCTCGCCAATGCGCGGCTCGATGTAGCGCGTTACGCCAAGCTGATGACGACCAACGCCGTCGCGCAGCAGCAGTACGAGGCGCAGAAGGCGACGGTGGCGCAGCTTGAGGCGCAGGTGCGGCTCGACCAGGCCCAGATCGACAACGCCAAGGCCATTCTCGATTACACCACGATCACCGCGCCGATCGCAGGCCGCACCGGCATCCGTCAGGTCGACCAGGGCAATATTGTGCGCGCGTCAGACGCCACCGGCATTGTTGTCATCACCCAGCTTCAGCCGATTTCGCTGCTGTTCACCTTGCCGCAGCAGCAACTGGGCGAGGTCAATCGTGCCTTTGCGGCGAGGCCGCTGCCGGTCGACGCTTTCGGCCCCGACAACAAGACCGTTGTCGAAACCGGCCAGCTCAAGGTGGTCGACAACCAGGTCGATCAGACGACCGGCACCATCAAGCTCAAGGCCGAATTTCCCAATCGGGAGCTTCAGCTTTGGCCCGGCGGCTTCATCAATGTCCGGCTGCTGATCAACACGCTCAAGGACGTGGTGGTGGCGCCGACCGCCGCCGTGCAGCGCGGTCCGCGCGGCACCTTTGTCTATGTGGTGCAGCAGGACAACAAAGTTGCAATTCGTCAGGTGTCGTTGTTGCAGCAGGATGAAACGCAGGCCGTGATCGACAAGGGCCTCGACGTCGGTGAGCGCGTGGTGACCACCGGCTTTGCGCGCCTGACAAATGGCGCCGACGTCACCGTCACCAACGCCGAACAGGTGCCCGCGCCAAGTACGGAGCCGGGCCCACCAACGAGTGAAAGGCGGCGGGGGCGCCGCGAGCAACGATCGGAAGCCGGTTCGAGCCAGCAGCGATGAGCGTTTCGACGCCTTTCATCCAGCGGCCGATTGCGACCTCTCTCCTGGCCTTCGCCGCCATGCTCGGCGGCTGGCTGGGCTACTGGTCGCTGCCGGTGTCGTCGCTGCCGCAGGTCGACTTTCCAACCATCCAGGTCACGACGCAGCTTCCGGGCGCGAGCCCGGACACCATGGTGTCGCTGGTGACTGCGCCGCTGGAGCGGCAGTTCGGCCAGATTCCGTCGCTGTCGGTGATGACGTCGTCGAGTTCGTTCGGCATCAGTCAGGTCACGTTGCAATTCGATCTCGACCGCGACATCGACGGTGCGGCGCAAGACGTTCAGGCGGCCATCAACGCGGCCAATTCGGTCTTGCCGAAGGGCATGCCGTATCCGCCGACCTATTCCAAGGTGAATCCGGCGAGCGCCCCGGTTCTCACGCTGGCGCTGACCTCGGACACGGTCGCGCTCCGCGAGATGAGCGATATCGCAGATTCACTAATGGCGAGCCGTCTCGCCGAAGTCAGCGGTGTCGGCCGCGTCTCGATCCAGGGCGGCATCCGGCCCGCGGTGCGGATTCAGGCCGATCTGTCGCGGCTCGCCGCCTACGGCATCGGCTTGGAGGATGTCCGACAGGCGATCGTCGGCGCCAATGTTTCCGGGCCCAAGGGCTCGCTCGACGGCGCGCATCAGTCCTACACCATTGCGGCGAACGACCAGTTGATTGGCGTGGATTCCTACAAGTCGCTGGTGGTGGCCTATCGCAGCGGTGCGCCGGTGCTGCTGACCGACCTGGCGCAGGTGGTCAACGGGCTGGAAAACGACAAGGTCGGCGCCTGGTATCAGGGCCGGCCGGCGGTGGTCATCGACATTCAGCGGCAGCCGGGCGCCAACGTCATCGACACGGTCGAGCGGGTCAAGCTCGAGCTGCCGCGCCTGCAGCGCGCCATGCCGGCCGGGGTCACGCTGACCATCGTCAGCGACCGGACCGAAGTGATCCGCGCCTCCATCCATGACGTTCAGTTCACGTTGGTGCTCAGCGTTGGGCTGGTCGTGCTGGTCGTGCTGCTGTTCCTGCGCACGATGCGCGCCACCATCATTGCCGGCGCGGCCCTGCCGCTGTCACTGATCGCCACCTTCGGCGTGATGTGGTTCGCCGGCTTCTCGCTCGACAACCTGTCATTGATGGCGCTGACCATTGGCACCGGATTCGTGGTCGACGACGCCATTGTCATGATCGAGAACATCGTCCGCCACATGGAGGACGGCGAATCGCCGCTCGACGCGGCGCTGCGCGGCGCCCGCGAGATCGGTTTCACCGTGATCTCGCTGACGCTGTCGCTGATCGCAGTGTTCATTCCGCTCCTGTTCATGACCGGCCTGGTCGGCCGCATGTTCCGGGAGTTCGCGTTGACGCTGACCATCGCGGTGGTGGTCTCGGCGATCGTTTCGCTGACACTGACGCCGATGATGTGCAGCCGTATCCTGCGTCATCAGGTGGCGACGAAGCCCAACCCGGTCGGCGCGTTCTTCAGCCGCATGGTCGACCGCGTTGTCGAAGAATATCACCGCAGCCTGGAATGGGTGCTGCGCCATCAGGGCGCGACACTGCTGGTCACGCTGCTGACCATGATCGCCACGGTCTGGCTCTACCTCATCATTCCCAAGGGCTTCCTGCCGGCGCAAGACACCGGTTTGATCTTCGCAGTGTCGGAGGCGGGCACCGAGGTGTCGTTCGTCCAGATGCAGCGGCTGCAGGGGCAGGTCGAAGCTGCGATCAAGAAGGATCCCGACGTCGACGGTTTGGTTTCAATCCTGGGCGTCAGCCGCATGAATCCGACGCCCAATGCCGGCCGCCTGGCGATCACGCTCAAGCCGCGCGACGGACGCGTTTCGACCATCGAGGACATCGTCCAACGCCTCAAGCTCGCGGTCGCGCCGATCCCGGGCATCACCGTCTACTTCCAGCCCGTCCAGGACATCCAGATCAGCACGCGTTCGAGCCGCGCCCAGTACCAATACACGCTGGTCGGCAGTGACACCGCCGAGGTCATCGACTGGGCCGACAAGCTCACCGCCCGGATGCGCAGCGACCGTCGGCTCTTGGATGTGGCGTCGGAGGCCCAGGAGGGCGGCCTTCGCATGCAGGTCGAGGTCGACCGCGAAATGGCAGGACGGCTTGGCGTCTCGATGCAGTCGGTCAACGACACGATCAACGACGCTTTCGGCCAGCGCCAGATCTCTACGATCTACACCCAGTCCAACCAATACCGCGTCATTCTTGAAGCGCTGCCCGCCTATCAGCGTGATCCGAGCGCGTTGTCGAAACTATATGTCACCGGATCGAGCACCAGCACCGGCACGGTGGCGACCGTGGGCAACACGGCGTCAGGCTCGATCAACACCAACACCTCGGCGACGCCCAACACCGTCACCGGCTCGAACCAGGTTCCGCTCTCGACCTTCGCGCGCTTCGAACACACCTCGGCGCCGCTTTCGATCGCGCATCAGGAGCAATTTCCCTCCGTCACCATCAGCTTCAATCTGCCGCGCGGCTCCGCCCTGAGCGACGCCGTCACGGCAATTACCGAGGCGAAGCGCGATATCAAGATGCCGAATTCGGTGCTCGGCACCTATTCGGGCGATTCCGCCGAATTCGACAAGTCGCTTGCCGGCCAGCCTTGGCTGATTCTGGCCGCCGCCATCACGATCTACATCGTGCTTGGCGTGCTGTACGAAAGCGTCATCCATCCGCTGACGATCCTGTCCACGCTGCCGTCGGCCGGCGTCGGCGCGCTCTTGGCGCTGATGATGTTCGGCTATGACCTCTCGGTGATAGCGCTGATCGGCATCGTGCTGCTGATGGGTATCGTCAAAAAGAACGCGATCATGATGATCGACTTCGCGCTCGACGCCGAGCGTGAGCAGGGCATGTCGCCGCGCGACGCGATTGTCCAGGCGTCGCTGCTGCGCTTCCGGCCGATCATGATGACGACACTCGCCGCGCTGTTCGGCGCCATTCCGCTGGCGATCGAGAGCGGCACCGGCTCCGAGCTGCGCAATCCGCTCGGCATCACCATCGTCGGTGGTCTGCTGTTGAGTCAGCTGCTGACGCTTTACACGACGCCGGTCATCTATCTCGCGATGGAGCGGTTGAAGCAGCGCTTCACCCCATCGACGCCAGTGCGGCCCGCGGAGCTCAGCGCGCCGCCGGCCGGCGCGGAGTAGGACGATGAACGTCTCCGAGCCGTTCATCCGCCGTCCGATCGGTACTGCGCTGCTCGCGGTCGGCCTGTTCCTGACCGGTGTTGTGGCCTACGGCCTTCTGCCGGTGTCGAGCATGCCGACCGTCGAATTCCCGACCATCCGGGTCTCGGCCAGCCGTCCCGGCGCCGACCCGGCCGTGATGGCGGCGACGATGGCGGCGCCGCTCGAACGCCGGCTCGGCGAAATTCCGGGCGTCACCGAGATCACCTCGTCGAGCTCGCTCGGCTCCAGCAGCATCACCATCCAGTTCGATCTCAAGCGCAACATCGATGGCGCCGCGCGCGACGTGCAGGCGGCGCTGAACGCCGCGGCAACCGATCTGCCGGGCGACCTGCCGACGCTGCCGTCGATGCGCAAGGTCAATCCGTCTGCCGCGCCGATCATGATCCTTGCGCTGACGTCGCCGACGCTGCTGGCCAGCACGATGTATGACATCGCCGACACGCTCGTCGCCCAGCGCATCGCCCAGATCGATGGCGTTGCCGAGGTCACGGTCAACGGCGCCGAGCAGCCGGCCATGCGGATTCGCGTCAATCCGGGGGCGATTGCCTCGATGGGCGTCAGCATGGAGGATGTGCGCAGCGCGATCTCCAACGCCAATTCGATGTCGCCGCTCGGCACCTTCGAAGGCTCCGACCTTGCGCGCACCATCGGCACCAACGATCAGCTCCGCGCGGTTCGCGACTACCAGAACATCGTGGTGAAGTCGGCCAACGGCACGGTGGTGCGGCTCGGCGGTATCGCCTCGGTCGAGCAGGGCGTTCGCAACAGCCGCTCGGCGGCCTGGTTCAACGCTCAGCCATCGGTCCTTCTGGTCATCACCAAGCAGGCCAATGCCAATGTCATCGACACGGTGGACCGTGTCCGCGAGATGCTGCCGGAGCTCAAACGCTGGATTCCGGCCGATGTCGAAATTTCGATCCTTTCCGATCGCACCACGACCATCCGCGCCAGCGTGCTCGACATGCAGCTCACGCTGGTCGTCACCATCGCGCTGGTGATGATGGTGGTGTTCCTGTTCCTGCGGCGGCTTGCTGCGACCATTGCGGCCGGCGTGACCGTGCCATTGTCGCTCGCCGGCACTTGTGCCGCGATGTGGGTGGCCGGCTTCTCGATCGACAATATCTCGCTGATGGCGCTCGCGGTGTCGGTCGGCTTCGTGGTCGATGACGCCATCGTCGTGATTGAAAACGTCTTCCGCAATCTCGAAAAAGGTATGACGCCGTTCAAGGCAGCTCTCGAAGGCGCGCGGCAGATCGGCTTCACGGTGATTTCGATCAGCATCTCGCTGATCGCGGCGTTCACGCCGCTGCTGTTCATGGGCGGGCTGGTCGGCCGGCTGTTCTCCGAGTTCTCGCTGACCCTGACCTTTGCCATCGCCATTTCGACCGTGGTGTCGCTGACGCTGACGCCGATGATCTGCGCGCATTTCGTCAAAGCGCCGCCCAGCCGCGACGCCACATGGCTCGACCGCGGCGTGGAAAAGGTGCTGAACCGTTCGGTCGCGTTCTACGCTTCGACGCTCGACGTCGTGCTGCGCCATCGCTTTTTGACGCTTCTGGTGTTCTTCCTGACCATCGCGCTGACCTCGTTGTTGTATGTCAAGACACCGAAGGGCTTCTTCCCGCAGGACGACACCGGCCTGATTTTCGGCGGCACCCGCGCCGCGCCGGATATCTCGTTTGAGTCGATGAAGGAATTGCAGCAGCG
>Ga0075366_10001999_pt1 | contig 10335 bp, 7 predicted proteins | sample EndMethybrTD3031_FD_72351 | JGI IMG/M metagenome (GOLD analysis project Ga0075366, IMG submission 72351) | Populus endosphere microbial communities from Tennessee, USA - Endosphere MetaG P. TD hybrid TD303-1 | ecosystem: Host-associated > Plants > Roots > Endosphere | place: USA: Tennessee... | reverse complement strand
TTTTACTTTTGCTTTTTTACAGGCGTCCACCATCTCCTGGCCTTCTTTTGCATTCAATGCCATCGGCTTTTCAGAAATAACATGCTTACCGGCTTTGGCTACTCTCACTGCCTGATCCTTATGCAAAGCATTCGGCGTAATAATATATACGGCGTCAATATCGGGGTTGTCTTTTATATTGTCGAAATTCTCATAGTTGTAGCAGTTCTTTTCAGGGATATTATATTTTGCCTGCCACGCAGTGATCTTGGAAGGTGTACCACTGATGACTCCTACCAGTTTTGCTTTGGTACAGGCTTGCATTGCTTCGGCTACACGAGTGCCGTAACTGCCAAGTCCCATAATGGCCACTCTTAGTACAGGGCCATCATAAGTTTTATCAACTTTGTTATTGCTATCCTCGTCTTCCTGCTTTAATATAAAAGGCAGGGCAATGAGCGGAGCTGTCAATTTTTGTAAAAAATCACGGCGCGTATTCATAATTAATGGTTTTATAGTTTGTTGAAATATCTTTTCGTTGGTTGTGTGCAATTTTAAAATTGAGAGATTGGGAAATTGAATGATGGTTCTAAAGAATTAATCTTCTTCAACTTTGAATAAATTTCCCAATTTCCCATTTTGCCAATTTCAAAATTGACCTCTACTTTTCATTTTTACCTTTACTTACACACTGTTTTATATTATCTTCAGTACATGAACACCAAGGTCATCTTTTTTATATTTCTTTTTGCTTCCTGTAGCTCTTCCCGAAAAACAATTGCGGAAGACGAAACCAACCATTTCCCTGCAAACATAGAAAAAGCTTCAACGCTTCCATCGAAAGAAAACTTCTATCTTTTTATCTTAGCCGGACAGTCCAACATGGCCGGTCGCGGCTTTGTACAGCCACAGGACACAATAGCTTCTCCCCGTGTGCTGACCCTTGATGCCAATAATGAATGGGTATATGCTAAAGAACCGCTTCATTATTACGAACCTGGCAGAACAGGTCTTGACTGTGGCCTTTCCTTCGGTAAAGAACTCTCATCGCTGTACGGAAAAAATATCACTATTGGTTTAATTCCCTGTGCTATTGGCGGAAGCTCCATCGAGCAATGGCTCGGAGATTCAACCTACCGCAACGTAACGCTCTATTCCAACCTGCTGAAAAAAGTAAGAGCTGCTACAAACGGCACCTTCAAAGGTATACTATGGCACCAGGGTGAAACCAATGCCAATGCCACTCATTATAAGAACTATAAAGAAAAACTCGAACGCTTCTTCACCCGGCTCCGGAATGATATCGGTGCTCCTGCTCTACCTATATATACCGGACAACTTGCTTCATTTCTCAGCCGGACAACTAATCCTTTTGCTGATTCAGTTAATCAAGATCTGCAAACATTGTCTGTCAGCATGAAAAATATGTTTGTTATCAATACTACTGATCTTACACCTAAAGCTGATTCTATTCATTTCGATTCCCGTTCACAGCGAATTATGGGAAAAAGATTCGCCGAAAAGGTATATCGCTCACAATAGGTCACAACATCGTATGAGAAGTTTATTGTTTTTAGTTTATGGTTCTTGTAATTCGATATATCAAATACGTAAAGCATATTTCCCCTGTAAGAACCAAAAACTATAAACCATAAACTATAAATTACTCAAAAAAGGGCACCCCCGGTATTCCATACTTCTTCATCCCTTCCTCATTTATCTCTACACCAATACCCGGTTTTTCAGAAAGAGTAATAAAACTATCTTTCACCCATTCGCCATCATACTTCACAATTTCTTTAAACATGGGGTCTGTATGAAAATAAGATTGCCATTCCAGTATTAAAAAGTTAGGTACAGAAGCACACACATGCGCCGAAGCCATAGCTCCTAAGAAAGAAGCGACCATATGCGGAGCAAATGGCGTGTAATATAGATTGGCCAGGTTAGCAATACGCTGACCTTCTCCCAGTCCTCCTGCTTTTTGCAGATCAGGCATGACGATATCAACGCCGCCTGTTTCCAGTAATCGCCTGAATCCATAAGCGAGGTAATGATTTTCTCCCGCAGCAATGGGTGTGCTGGTTGATTCGGTGATTAATTTATAGGCTTCTACATTCTCTGCTGGTATCGGTTCTTCCAGCCAGAGCAGGTTCAAAGGTTCTAATCTTTTAGCAACTGCTTTTCCTGTCACCGCATCATATCGCCCATGCATATCTACCAGTATATCGATCTTGGGACCCACCGCTTCGCGGGCGGCCGCTATCTGGTCGTACATGCGTTGCAATTCTGCAGGACTGGCCGTCCAGTTATACAAATCATATTTATTTGGATCATTGGCCTGGTCAAGATCAAATTTCATAGCATTAAAGCCCATGCTTTTTGCTTTCAATGCCGCATCGGCAAAATCTTTTGGTATCGGTAAGTTGCGTTGATACAAAGCGGTATCACAATACACGCGGATCTTATCGCGAAACTTTCCACCGAGTAATTGATATACTGGTAAATTCAATGCTTTACCGGCAACATCCCATAGTGCTGTTTCTATGGCGGACAAAACAGCCACATACATACCTGATTGTGCTCCCTGGAAAAACCCTGATTTGCGGATATCTTCGAAAAGCCGGTGCACATTTAAAGGATTTCTTCCTTTGAGCCGGTTTCCAAGGTTTTTTACCAGGTAATAGGTACCGGGAATAGCATCTACTCCTTCACCACATCCCCATATATCCTGGTTGGTGTATATTTTTACAAAAAGACTTCCCCTGATATATCCGCATTTAATATCTGTAATTTTCAGGTCAGAAGGCGGAGATGTTTTTGGCGTTTTATCAATAGCATTTTCATAACCCTGCCCGAAAGATTGCATAGAGGCAAAGGGAGTCAGAGCAGCAGCTATGGCAGCTTTAGTGATAAATGATCTTCTTGAATTTGACATTATATATAAGTTTAAATGATGTAACAGTTATTTTCCCACGACTTGTCCCGCAATATGCGGGAAAGACACAAAGAGCACAAAGGAGTTTAGAAATATGTCGGACAGAGATATTAAGAGCTTAAAGAGTTTACAACACTATCGAAGTTTCTTCTATACCCCCACTTCTTCATTCCTTATCATTAAGACTCTACACCTTCATCATTCCGTGTTCCTTGTTCCGTGTTCGATATTCAATTCCCCGTTCAATATTCTCTTACCATGTTCTATCCTTCAGGTATTCCTGTATCTGTTCTTTTCCTACCGGCAATTCACTGATATGATCGTTTAGCCATTTGGAAAAATCTTTTTCAATCTCATTTGTCCATCTTGCGTCAATCTGTCCTGCTGTATATTTTCCTTCTCTTAATCTTTGATGACCGAACATATCTCTTAGCCTGACAATCTCTGAAGTCTTTACTACTTTCTCTGCGAGATGCGGGGGTATAAAAACAACAACACCTAATTTTCCCAATACCACATCACCGGGCATTACTGTTACGGTACGGATACGTGTTGGCTGATTAATACCGACGATCATCGTATTCAGATCACCCGGTGGATTGTGATACGAAGGATCATAGCTGGTATAGTAAGAAGTAAACCCTCCTATTTCTTTTAACCCTTCCACATCTCTCAATGCACCGTCGTATACAATACCATTGCCTGTCTTCGCATAAATCGCACTGCCCACATTATCTCCGATAGTAGGCCCGTTTCTATGAGCGCCGAATTGATCGGCGACATATACATCTCCTTTAACTAACAAGTCGACGGCCCATGTATTTTGTCCACGCTTACCTTCTTTTTTTCCTGCTGAATCTATAGCCTTCCATACGTCGGGACGTGCAGGCATAAACGTAGCCGTGACTGCCCTTCCTACCAATATACTATCCGGGTTGATCACCTGCCAGCCTTCTGCTACCTGGTAGCCATAGCCGGCATTCTTCATTACTGCCCATGCTTCTTCTACACTGACAGACTTCATTCTTTTCATAATATCGTCCGGCACTCTCGGCCGGCCATCGGCATAGCGGTCTCCCTTCCATTCAGGGGTTAATGCGATCAATTGTTCTGTTGTTATTTGTACACGCTGACCTTGAGATGGCAGGTACAAAATAAAGGCTGCGGATAAAAACAGCAGACTCTTCCATGTTGATATAGCTTTCATGTTATGATGTATTTCGTTATACTATTTGAGTAACCAACTAACTTCTTCTTTCTCTTCCCCTTCCTCTTCATTTTCCTTATTATCTTCCGGTAAACGGTTATGCCACCAACTGGAAATGAAAGAGCCGGTAATATTCATCAGCGGCCCGAATATAGCTGGTGCAAGTCCGACAGTCGCCAGTTTACCCATCGTCAAAGCAAGCCCGGAAGCTAGACCTGCATTCTGCATGCCCACTTCCAGGGCGATGGTTCTGCAATCACGTTCATGAAAACGGAGCAATCGCCCTGACCAGTAGCCAAGGAAAAATCCTGCTACATTATGAATAAACGTTGCGACAATCAACAATGCGCCTACTTTTAAAAGGCTGTCTCTTCCTGCTGCCGTGATCACCATTAAAATGAGCGCTATACCTGCCATAGATAAAATAGGCATTGCTTTATCCAGCCATTTGAATTTTCCGTGTACGAGATAATGAAAAACAAGTCCCGCTACTACCGGGATAATTACAATTTTGGTGATATCCCACATCATCGTCCAGAAATGTATTTCTACAAAGCTGCCTCCCAATGCCCGCATAAGCAATGGTGTTAAAAATGGAGCTAATAAGGTAGATATGGTAGTTACTGAAACAGACAATGCCAGATTAGCTCTTGCGAGATATGACATCACATTCGAGGCTAATCCACTCGGGCAACAACCAACGAGGATAATACCAGCTGCTATCTCACTGGGAAAATTAAATAAACTGGCGATGGCAAAACCTATCAATGGCATGATCGTGTAGTGACACGCAATACCGACGATAATGCCTTTGGGCTTACTAAGTACCAGGGCAAAGTCTTTCAGGCTTAATTCTGTTCCCATTCCAAACATAATGATCTGCAATAAAGGAACGATCAAAGCTGAAAGCTTAAAGCTGCCGATGGTTTTAAAATGCTGGGGGTAATACATTGCAAGACTTACCACACCAATGATTACCATCGTATAAGACAACCCCCGCAATACTTTATTGTCTCTGAAAGCAATGGCCAGGCTAATGAAGAAAAGCATCAGCATCCAACCACCCCAGTCATGCCTCTGCAATATGGTTATAACAATGTAAGCCAGTAAGAAAATAATTGCCGGTATATAAAATCCTTTTGTTGATATGTTTAAAGATGGCATAGCCTGAATCGTTTAATTGTTCGTTGAACGGTCGCCGGGAAGTTCTGCCGGGAAGGCGGTAAGACGGTAAGAAATCAATTTATTCTTTTACTTACCGCCTTCCCGGCTTACCGGCTAGATTTCTCTCCATTTAACTGAATATTCTATCATGTGAACGCTTTTCATTCCATTGCGGCGTTGGCTCGAAATAACTCTTATCAGATGGATGAAGATGTTGTTTCACCACTTCATCATTCAACTCAATGCCCAAGCCCGGCGCTGATAAAGGAAGATTTGCAAAGCCTTTCGTAATTAACTTTCTTCCATCAGTAGTCTTTACCAAACTCTCCCACCATGGCAGATCAATTGAGTGATGCTCCAGTGCTAAGAAGTTTTGCGTAGCAGCCGCACAATGTACATTGGCCATAAAAGATACCGGCGTACCTGCCTGGTGCATAGCCATAGCTATTCCATGCTCTTCTGCATAGTCGCCGATTCTTTTTGTTTCCAATAAACCTCCTGAAGAAGCCAGGTCAGGATGTACAATGTCTACCGCCCTTGCATCTATCAAAGGTTTGAAGTTTTTGAGCAGGTAAATATCTTCACCTGTCAATGTCGGTGTTTCCAACGCTTCTGTCATCGTTTTCCATTGATCAGTATATTCCCAGGAAACAATATCCTCTAACCAGGCCAGCCGGTATTTCTCTACTGCCCTACCCAAACGGATACCATTGTTATAGTCAAAATGCCCGTAGTGATCCGTCGCAAGAGGGATATCATATCCTAACATACCTCTTACGGTATCTACAAGTTTTGCCAGTTCATCAAGTCCTTTATCTGTAATCTGTATTTGTGTAAAAGGATGCAAAGTATTTCCATAAGATTGGTAATTGCTCTGATCGCCCCATTGCGCCAGGTTTCCCTGTGCATTTTCCCAAAACTTTGAATTAACCAATGCGCCCGGAATGCCTTTCAGTTCACCAATACCAAGATCCATCTTCAACCAGGTATATCCCTGGTCGTTGATGCGATAGTTCATTAGTTTCTTTTGCTCTTCCGGTGAACCCGCTTCAGGTGTATCTGCATACAATCTTATTTTATCACGATACCGGCCTCCTAACAATTGCCAGCAGGGTACATTGTAAGCTTTGCCACATATATCCCAAAGCGCCATTTCTACACCACATACACCACCTGCCTGCCGGCTCTGACCCCCAAACTGTCTTATTGATTTAAATATTTGTTCTACGTTACAGGGATTCTGTCCGAGCAAACGACTTTTCAGCATTAAAGCATAACGTTCATCAGCGCCATCTCTCACTTCTCCCAAACCATAAATACCCTGGTTGGTATCAATACGGATAATAGAAGTGCGACCCAATACAGTAGTAGTCGCATAACGCATATCTGTAATCTTCAAATCAGCTGGTGCAGAATAACGGCTTATCTTCTGCGTACTTTGTGCTACCAGGTCTTCGATAGGTGAAAAAGCAAAAGCTCCACCCAAAGCGATACCACCCAATGTAGCTTTCTTAAAAAATGAACGACGGCTATTGTCCTGCTCTGCAGGTTTATTACTATCAGCCACTTCATCCATAACATCCTGGTCCTTTAATCCCAGTTTCTTTAAATATTTCTGTGAAGGTGTCATAATCTTATTTTTAATTATTTAAAATTTATTCTTCTTCCTTACTTCAAAATTCCGTGTTCCTTGTTCGATATTTGTCTTACCATGTCCTTTCCTTCATGTATTGATCCAACTCCTGTCTCGTCATCGGCAATTTCCCCGGGTTATCATCCAGCCATTTCAAAAAATCTTTTTTGATTTCATCTGTCCATTGCGTATCTATCTGGCCAGGAGTATATTTTCCTTCGCGCAGGCGCTGGTGACCAAACGCATCTTTTAATGCAATAAACTCAGCATTGAGCACTACCTCTTCCAAAAGATGGGAAGGAATAAATACCACTCCTCCCTTTTTAGCCAGTACTGCATCGCCCGGTAGCACTGTAGCTCTTCCCATGCGTATCGGAACATTGATGCCACCGAGCATCATCTGTTGTATATAAGAAGGATCATATCCTTTTGTCCATGCGTTGAATCCTTTGATCTCTTCGAGTCCTTCTACATCCCTTACAGACCCATAGAAAATAACACCGCGTAATGATTTTGCATAAATAGCATTGCCGAGGTTATCTCCGATCAATGTACCATCCACTACTTTTCCATAGCTGTCAGCTACGTATATGTCTCCGTTCTTCAATACATCAATAGGCCATGAGTTGGTAGCACCAATACGTCCTTCTGCCTTGCCTTTGTCTTTTATAATTTTATCGACGTCGGGTCGCAATGGAAGATATTGCGCAGTCACTACGCGACCCGTCATGACAGAATCAGGATGCAAAACCATCCAGTCGCCTTCAAATTGATTTTGATATCCTTTGTTGCGAAGAATACCCCATGCTTCTTCCAGGTGAACGCCTTTGAGACGTTCCAGTAATTTATCCGATACTTTCGGTCTGCCATCAGGAAAACGTTCTCCTTTCCATTCAGGAGTATAGGCTTTGATCTGATCGCTGGTCAGCGTAACCTGCTGCGCCATCGTACCAATGGTGTAAGTAGTTAACAGTAATAAAAAGGCAAGTTGTTTTTTCATACTGAATCGTTTTTAGTTTTATACAGGCAAAAAAGTTTATACCAACTTTATTTTTGAAAATTCTTTACTGGTTTTCTCTACAGCAGCATGCTTTTGCTGCAGTGTCGCAATCGCTTCAAATTCTTCAGCCAGCTTTGTACTCAGTTTTTCGAAAATGCCGAAGTAAGAAGAGTAAATAGCATGGCTATTCTTATTTGGCGTATAGCTATCAGGCAGCTCCACTGTTTTCGCTGCATCGTCCAGGTTTTTGTAAATACCCATTTCTGTCGCGCCCAGTAAAAAAGTGCCCAATCCAACGCTATGATAATTTTGACGGAGGCTAACGGGTTTATTAAAAATATCAGCAATGATCTGTGTGCAAAATGGAATTGAAGCAAAACTGCCATTGATAGAAAGACTATTGATCGTGCGGTGTTCTTCCAGTATTTTACCTATGCTGTATATTTCATACAGGATTCCTTCAATAGTAGCCCTGATAAAATGCTGCCTTTCATGTTTTATATTCAATCCAAAATAAACACCCCTTGCATTTGCATTCCATATCGGTGCCCTTTCACCCAACAGGTATGGAAGGAATAATAAACCTTCTGACCCTACCGGAACTTTAGAAGCTTCCGTAATCAATTCTTCCATACTATTCTCGAGGTCGAAAGGATTTTTAAAATCGCCGAATTGGCGGGCAAACCAGTCAAAAATAATTCCGCCGTTATTGGTAGGACCTCCTGACACGTAGCAATCTTCTGTGAGCAGGTAATTAAAGAATCGTTGTTTTTCATCCTGCAATACTTTCTTTCCCACTACTCTTACAGCGCCGCTATCCTCGATAGTGATAGTAGCTTTTCCTTCATCCCAGATACCGGCACCCAGTGTAGCCATACAGCCATCACTTGATCCTACAATGATTTTTGTTTCTTCAGGTAATCCTAATGAGTTCTGGTACGCTTTTTTAAGTTTACCTGCAGATGCAAATACAGAAGCGAGTTCAGGCAACATACCTGCATTGATACCTGCATAATCCAAAGCGCCTGTCTCCCATTTGAGCGTATGAATATTGAGTAAACCGGTAGCTGAAGCCAGGCTGTAGTCAATCATGTATTCACCTGTCAGTTGTTGTATGATATAACTTTTGACAGATAAAAACTTACTGGTCTGCTTAAATTTTTCACGGTCATTATTTTTTATCCAGGCAATCTTAAGCAATGGTGACATAGGATGTATCGGCGTGCCTGTTGCCGTATAAATTGTTTTTCCATCGGGAGAATTTTTCAGTTCACCCGCTTCCTTCTTTGCCCTGTTATCCGCCCAGGTGATGGCATTGCCAAGAGGTACCCCATTTTTATCTATCGCTAATACGCTGTGCATAGAAGCGCTGAAGCAAACAGTGGCGACTTTATATTTTTTAGGGTGAATGATATCGTTGAGTAAGTTCTTTAATACATAAAGCATAGTGATAAACATCTGCTCGGGGTCCTGCTCGCTATAGTCGGGGCCTGTATGAAAAGTGGGATAATGCCCTTTCATCGAACCGATGATATTACCTTTAAGATCAAAAGCAAATACTCTTACTGCATTTGTTCCTAATTCGATGGTGATGATACATTTCATAGTAAGTCAAATTAGTTGTTCGGTAAATTATTTTTTCTGAATTCACTGGGTGAATAACCTGTTAGTTTTTTAAACGTGGTGGAAAAATGCTGCGATGAATAAAATCCTGTATCGAGAGCTATATCCGTCAGGCTGATATCTTTTTTCTTCAATAACTTGATCGCTTCTGAGATCCGTATATTGATCAGGTAATTGATAGGAGAAAAGCCTGAATATTTCTTTACTCTTTCATTAAAAAGCGTAGTACCCATACCCACCATCACGGCCATTTCTTCCACCGTCCACTGGTGAGAAAGATTTTCGCGCAGTGTTTGCTCCAGTTGCATGAACGTTTTAGGGAAATCCCTGGCTGGGTTACTCTGCTGCGTTAAATGGCGGGTGATAATAATAAAAAGTTCATCTATCAATTGGTTTACTCTTGTTGAATAACCAATTTGCTGGTTGCACAATTCTCTTTGTACATCCTGGATAATGCGTCCGGCTTCGTGTAGTTTGGAAAGAACGGGTGTGTTATTAAGCAACAGGATTTTTCCAATAGCCAGGTTTTCGCTTTCCGACAAACTGCTCCATTTGCCGGGAACCATTTCCCCCCTCTCGAGTTTTTCAATATCAATATGTATCCATGAAAGACTGCCGATCTCTAAAAACCCTTTTTCGCTGCCAAATGCCTGTCCGGGAAGTATGAGCGCTGCATCACCGGGATATAACTGGCAGGCTTGTTGCCGGATATTCCATTCAAATTTTCCTTCGATGACGTAATAGATCCTGATGCCTTCCGCAGATGATTCAGGCAGTGAATGCAGTTGAAT
>Ga0075366_10001998_pt1 | contig 10337 bp, 6 predicted proteins | sample EndMethybrTD3031_FD_72351 | JGI IMG/M metagenome (GOLD analysis project Ga0075366, IMG submission 72351) | Populus endosphere microbial communities from Tennessee, USA - Endosphere MetaG P. TD hybrid TD303-1 | ecosystem: Host-associated > Plants > Roots > Endosphere | place: USA: Tennessee... | reverse complement strand
ACCCTGAAGCCCGCAGCAGAGCTCGCGAAGGTCACGGTGCAGTCCACCGGCTGGTTCTCCAAGACCGGCAGCGGCGCGCCGCCCTCGCTGAACAACCCGAAGCTCCTCGCCGAGATCTTCTCGGACGACGCGATCAAGGCCAAGCGCAACACCACCGCGCTGGAAGTGCGTCCCGGCGTGCTCGTCGCCGCCCGCGTGCTCGAGCACAAGGCTTCCGAGGTGCGGCCCTTCGAGGCCGTGCAGGTCGAGGTGCAGCGCCGCTACCAGCGCGAGGAGATGCTCAAGCTCGCGCAGGCCGAGGGCGAAGCGAAGCTCGCGGCCGCCCGCGAGGGCAAGGCGGAGGACCTCAAGTGGCCCGCGCCGCTCGCCGTGAACCGCCAGAAGCCGGGCGGGCTCTTCCCGCCGGTGGTCGATTCCGTGCTCCGCGCCGATGCGAAGAAGCTCCCCGCGTACGTCGGCACCAGCACGCCCGCGGGCTACTCCCTCGTGAGGATCACCAAGGTGATCGACGTGGAGAAGATCGACGACGCGCGCCGCGAAGGCCTGGGCACGCAGCTGCGCTCGGCCGTGGCCGCACAGGAGATCGAAGCGTCGCTCGCGAGCGTCCGCAACCGCGTGGGCTTCAACGTCCGCAAGGACGCGCTCGAGAAGAAGAACGCCGAAGACCGGGCGCAGCAACCGCAGCAGCCCCAGCGCCCGCGCGGCGGGAAGGGCGGTATCTAGCCCGGGAAGGCGCTACTCGCCTTCCATCCCCGGCGTGGCGGTGTTGAACCCCGCGTCGACGTACATCACCTCGCCCGTGATGCCCGAGGCGAGGTCGGAGAGCAGGAAGGCCGTGGCATTGCCCACCTCGTCGATGGTGACGTTGCGCCGCAGCGGCGCGTTCTTCTCGACGAAGTTGAGGATCTTCGAGAACCCGCCGATGCCCGCCGCGGCGAGCGTCTTGATGGGGCCGGCGGAGATCGCATTCACGCGGATGCCGTGCGGGCCGAGGCTCGAAGCCAGGTAGCGCACGCCCGCCTCGAGGCTCGCCTTGGCGAGGCCCATCACGTTGTAGTTCGGCACGGCGCTCACGGCGCCCAGGTAGGACAGGGTGACGATCGAGCCGGGACGGCCCTGCATCAGCGGGGCGGCGCCGCGCGCGAGCGCGGCGAGGCTGTAGCTGGAGATGTCGTGGGCGATACGGAAATTCTCGCGGGTCACGCTCTCGTGGAAGCTGCCTTTCAGCGCTTCGCGCGGGGCGAAGGCGATGGCATGCACCACGCCGTCCAGCACGCCCCACTGGGCCTTGAGGGTCGCGAAGAGCGCGTCGATCTGCGCGTCGTCGGCGACGTCGCAGGGATAGACCTCGTTCACGCCGAATTCCTTCGCGAGATCGGCCACGCGCTCCTTCAGGCCCTCGCCGACGTACGTGAAGGCGAGCTCGGCGCCTTCCCGCTTGCACGCCTTGGCGATGCCATACGCGATGGAACGGTTGGAAAGGAGCCCCGTGACCAGGATCTTTCGCCCCTGCAGGAATGACATTTCGTAACGCCTTTTCTGGAGTAAGGCCGCAGTATAATCGCGCGCTGGCCGCTTCCGGCCCACCGGTCCCATGAGGACTCGTTTCATGCAACCCACGCGCTTCCTTTCGGCCCTGGCGATCCCCGGGCTGCTCGCCGCCAGCCTCGCCGCAACGCCGGGCCTTTCCGCAGACTCTCCCAAGGTCTTCCGCTACGCCTTCCGCGTCGCCGAGACGACCTTCGACCCGGCCGAGGCTTCCGACCTCTATTCGTCGAACATCTTCGCCAACATCTTCGACTCGCCGCTCGAGTACGACTACCTCGCCCGGCCGCTCAAGCTGGTGCCCAAGACGCTTGCCGAAATGCCCACGGTGACGGAGGGCGGCACGCTCTACACGATGCGCGTGAAGCCCGGCATCCACTTCGCCGACGATGCCGCGTTCAAGGGCGCGAAGCGCGAGCTCACGGCCGAGGACTACGTCTACTCGATCAAGCGCCAGTTCGACCCGAAGGTGAAATCGCCCAACCTCTACCTGCTGGAGGGGCAGATCGCCGGCATGGACGAGGTGCTCGCCCGGGCGCGCAAGGAAAACCGCTTCGACTTCGATGCCCCGGTCGAGGGCCTGCGCGCGCTGGACCGCTATACCTGGCAGGTGCGCCTCAAGCAGCCCAACTACAACTTCATGTACTACCTCGCGTACTGCAACCTCACCTGCGCCCTGGCGCGCGAGGTGGTGGACGCGTACGCGGGCAAGGTGGGCGAGCACCCGGTGGGAACGGGGCCGTTTCGCCTCGCGTTCTGGAAGCGCTCCTCGAAGATCGTGCTCGAGCGCAACCCCGGCTATCGCGAGGAGCTCTACGCCGCCACGCCGCCCGAAGGCGACGCCGAGGGCGCGGCCATGGCGGCCGCGAGCAAGGGCAAGCGCCTGCCGATGGTGGACCGCGTCGAGGTCTACATCATCGAGGAGCCGCAGCCGCGCTGGCTCGCGTTCCTGAACAACGAGCACGATTTCATCGAGCGCGTACCCGAGGAATTCGCGAACGTCGCGTTCCCGGGCGGCGTGCTCGCGCCGAACCTGCAGCGGCGCGGCATGGTGATCGACCGCAACCCGGGCATGGAGCTCACCTATTCGTACTTCGCGATGAAGGACCCGGTGGTGGGCGGCTACACGCCCGAGAAGATCGCATTGCGAAGGGCGATGGTGCTCGGCCAGGACGTGGGCGCCGAGATCTCCATCGCGAGGAAGAGCCAGGCCATCGCCTCGCACAGCCCGATCGGGCCCGGCGCGATGGGCTACGACCCGACCTTCCGTTCCACGGCTTCCGAGTACAACCCCGCCAAGGCCAAGGCCCTGCTGGACATGTACGGCTACCTCGACTGCAACGGCGACGGCTGGCGCGACTTCCCGCGCGCATCGGCCACGGACGAATGCCGTTCCTTCTCGATCGAGTACGCGTCGGCGCCGAACGCCGACCAGAAGCCGATCGACGAGAACTGGAAGAAGAACATGGATGCCCTCGGCATCAACATGCGCTTCAAGAAGGCGAAGTGGCCCGACCTCCTGAAGGAATCGAAGGCGGGCAAGCTGCAGATGTGGGGCCTCGCCTGGAGCGCGGCGATTCCCGATGCCGACATGTTCTTCGTGATGCTCTACGGCCCGAACAGCGGGCAGGCGAATCACGCACGCTTCCAGTTGGAGGAGTTCGACCGGCTCTACGTCCAGGCCAAGCGCCTGCCCGACGGCCCGGAGCGCAACGCGATCTACAAGGAAATGAACCGGCTCTTCCTCGTGTACGCGCCGTGGCGCCTGGGCACGCACCGCATCCTCACCGACATCTCGCAGCCGTGGACCGTCGGCTACCGCCGGCATCCCGTGATGCGCGGCTGGTGGAAGTACATCGACATCGACACGCCGCGGTTCGAAACGGTCGCCGGAAAGTGATCGCGCGCGCCCTTGTCCTGCTGTTGATCGCCTTCTCCGCGCAGGCTGCGGAGCAGAAGGTCCTGCGCGTTCCCTTCCTGATCGCGGAGACCAACTTCGACCCGGCGTTCGCCTCCGACCTCTATTCGAACAACGTCATCGACGAGATCCTCGAGCCGCCGCTCACCTACGACATGCTGGCGCGGCCGGCGAAGCTGAAGCCCCAGACGCTCGAGGCCATGCCCGAGATCACCGAAGGCGGGCGCATCTACACCCTGCACATCCGCAAGGGGATCTACTTTTCCGACGACCCGGTGTTCAAGGGCGAAAAGCGCGAGCTCGTCGCCCAGGACTACATCTTCGCCATCCAGCGCCTGATCGACCCGAAGATGGCGTCGCCCAACTCGTGGATGGTGGACGGCAAGATCGAGGGCCTGGACGCGATGCGCGACAAGGCCAAGAAGGACGGCAAGCTCGACTTCGATGCGCCGATCTCCGGACTGCGCGCGCTCGACCGCCACACGCTGCAGATCCGCCTCGCGAGGCCCGACTACAACTTCCTCTACATCCTTGCGCTCGGCACGCTGGGCGCGCAGGCGCGCGAGGTCGTCGAGCACTACGGAAGCGACATCGGCGCCCACCCGGTGGGCACGGGCCCCTTCGTGCTGAAGGAATGGAAGCGCTCGGCGAAGATCGTGCTCGAGCGCAATCCCAACTTCCGCGAGCAGTACTACGAGGCCGAACCCGCGGCCGACGATGACGAGGGGCAACGCCTGCTCGCGGAGATGAAGGGCAAGCGCCTGCCGGCGATCGACCGCGTCGAGATCTACATCATCGAGGAATCGCAGCCGCGCTGGCTCGCGTTCCTGAACGGCGAGCTCGAGTGGATCAACCAGCCGTACGAATTCAAGAACACGGTGCTGCCCGGCGACAAGCTCGCCCCGTGGGCCGTGAAGCGCGGGTTCAAGTGGTTCCCCAGCGTCGAGCCCGTCGTCACGTACGTCTACTACAACATGAAGGATCCGGTGTGGGGCGGCTACACGCCGGAGAAGGTGGCGCTGCGCCGGGCCGTGGGCCTCGCCTACGACGTCCAGGCGGAGATCCACATGGTGCGAAACGGCACCGCCATCGAGGCCGTTTCGCCCATCCCGCCCGGGGTCCTGGGCTACGACCCCAATTTCAACCTGGGGCGCTCCTACGATCCGGCCAAGGCCAAGGCGCTGCTGGACATGTTCGGCTACGTCGACAAGGACGGCGACGGCTGGCGTGACCTTCCCGACGGCCGCCCGCTGGTCTATGAATATTCGGGCACCCCGAGCCAGCTCGACCGGCAGTTCATGGAGCTGCGCAAGAAGTCGATCGAGGCGATCGGCATCCGGGTGGAGACGATCGTCGAGAAGTGGCCGGACCTGCGGAAGAAATCGAAGCTGGGGAAGCTCCAGAACTGGTTCCTCGCCTGGAACGGGGACTTTCCGGATGGCGAGAACTTCTACCAGCTGCTCTATGGCCCCAACTGCGGCAGCTCGAACGACGGCTGCTTCCAGTTCCCCGAGTTCGACCGGCTCTACGAGCTGGCCGGCACCATACCGCCCACGGAGCCCGAGGCGCGCAAGAAGGTCTACCAGCAGATGGCGCGCATCGTCGCCGCCTACCAGCCGTGGAGCGTCAACGTGCACCGCAAGCGCAACGACATGACCCAGCCGTGGGTGCTGGGATGGCGCAAGAACAGCTTCCTGCACGAGGCCATGCGCTACGCCGACATCGACCTGGCCGTGAAGGCCCAGTACGCCAAATGAACGGGGTTTTTTGTCAAAAAACCGTTATAATTCCGTGGTTTCGTTCGACGCCCGCCCCTTGAAGCAGCATCCCCTCCGAGCCCGGATCCAGGCCTTCGCCACGGTCGCTGTCGCCCTCGTCCTGGCGCTCTCCGCCGTCCCCGCTGCGGCGCAGAAGAAGGTCCTGCGCATGGCGTTCCGGACCGCGGAGACCGGCTTCGATCCCCAGAAGGTCTTCGACCGCTACTCGGTCGGCATCCTCGAGAACCTCTTCGAGACGCTGCTCACCTACGACTACCTCGCGCGCCCCGTGAAGCTGGTGCCGCTCACGGCCGAGTCCATCCCCGAGCCGGAGGAGGGCGGCACGCGCTATACCTTCCGCATCCGCCCGGGCATCTACTTCTCCGACGATCCCGCCTTCAAGGGCCAGAAGCGCGAGCTCACCGCCCAGGACATCGCCTATTCGATCCGCCGCTTCCGCGACCCGAGGCTCGCGAGCCCGTACGAGTGGCTGTTCGAGAACAAGCTCGTGGGCCTGGACGAGCTCGCCGAGAAGGCGAAGAAGACCAACGTCCTCGACTACGAGACGAAGATCCCCGGGATCGAGGTGCGTGACCGCTACACCATCAGCTTCAAGCTGAAGGAGCCCGACTTCAACTTCGCCTACGTGCTCGCCATGCCCAACGTCGTGCCCGTGGCGCGCGAGGTGGTCGAGTTCTATCCGGACGACACGATGGGCCATCCCGTCGGCACCGGCCCCTTCGTGCTGAAGGAGTGGGTGCGCCGCTCGAAGATCGTCCTCGAGAGGAATCCCAACCACCGCGGCTACGAGCTCGACGTGCGCTACGCCAACCCCGCCGACGAGTGGGACCGGCGCGCCGTGGAAGCGCTGCGCGGCAAGCGCCTGCCGCTGCTCGATCGCGTGGAGGTCTACCCGATCGAGGAGGAGCAGCCGCGGTACCTCGCGTTCGTGAACAAGGAATACGACATCCTCGACGAGACGCCCTTCGAGTTCATCGAGCAGGTGCTGCCCAACGGCAAGCTCGCGCCGCAGCTCGCGAAGCAGGGCGTGCATGTCTTCCGCGAGGAGCAGCCCGAGATCACCTTCGACGTCTTCAACATCGAGGATCCCGTCGTGGGCGGCTACACGCCCGAGAAGGTGGCGCTGCGCCGCGCGATGGTCCTCGCGCACGACCGCGGCCAGGAAGTGAACATCGTGAGGAAGGGCCAGGCCCTCACCGCACAGACGCCGGTGCCCCCGGGCGTCGTGGGCTTCGACGCCGCATTCCTCTCGCACCAGCAGGACTACGACCCGCCGCGCGCCAAGGCGCTGCTGGACATGTACGGCTACGTCGACAAGGACGGCGACGGCTGGCGCGACCTCCCGGGCGGCAAGCCTTTCACCATCTCGTACAAGTACAACGCCCGCAGCCAGGAGAACCGCCAGCTGGCCGAGCTGTGGTCGAAGTCGATGGCCGACATCGGCATCCGCGTCGAGGCCTCGGCCGTGCAGTTCGCCGACCTCCTGCAGGACAAGCGCGTGGGCAAGTTCCAGATGGCCGGTTCGGCGTGGATCGCGGACTACCCCGACGCCCAGAACTTCCTCCAGCTCCTCTACGGCCCCAACACCGGCCAGTCGAACGAGGCGCGCTTCAAGCTCCCCGAATACGACAAGGCCTACGAGCGCTCTCAGCGCTTCCCCGACAGCGCCGAGCGCAACCAGCTCTACCGCGAGATGAACCGCCTGCTGCTCGCCTACGCGCCGTGGCGCCTGGGCGTGCACCGCGTCTTCAACCACCTGCAGTACCCTTGGGTGAAGGGCTACAAGAAACACCCGATCCTCTATACCAACTTCAAGTACCTCGACATCGACGTCGCGGAGCAGCAGGCCGCGACCCAGAAGTAGAGGCGAGATACCCACGAGGAGTAGTGCGATGACCGCGTACGTCGTTCGCAGGCTGTGGCAGATGATCCCGACCCTGGCGGGCGTGATCCTGCTGATCTTCTTCCTGTTCAACTGGGTGGGGGGTGACCCCGCGCAGGTGCTGGCCGGGAAGATCTCCAACCCCGAGCAGATCGCCAACATCCGCAAGCAGCTCGGCGTCGACCAGCCCTACTGGTACCAGCTGTGGGTGTTCGTGCAGCAGGTCTTCACGTTCGACTTCGGCCGCAGCTGGTCGACGAACGAGGAGGTCTCGCGCATCCTGCTCACGCGAGTCGGCCCCACGCTCACCATCATGGTGCCGGTGCTGATCATCGAGACCACGCTCGCCGTCACCTTCGCGATCATGGTCGCCTACGTGCGCGGCACGCTCACCGACCGCGCGATCATGATCGTGTGCACCACGGCGATGTCGATCAGCTTCCTGGTCTACATCATCGTGTTCCAGTGGCTCTTCGGCTTCATCCTCGGCTGGTTCCCGGTGCAGGGCTGGAGCGAGAGCTTCTGGAAGAACCTCTCCACGTATGCGCCGCTGCCCATCCTGCTCGCGGTGGCCGTGGGCCTGGCCCCCCAGCTTCGCCTCTACCGCTCGTTCTTCCTCGAGGAGATCAACCAGGACTACGTGCGCACCGCCCGCGCCAAGGGCCTGCCGGAGAAGAAGGTGATGATGAAGCACGTGCTGAGGAACGCGCTCATCCCGATCCTCACCAACATCGGCATCTACCTCCCGAGCGTCTTCGTCGGCTCCTTCCTGCTCGAGGTGTTCTTCTCGATCCCCGGCCTGGGCCGCGAGATCATCACCGCGGTGAACCGCAGCGACTTCCCCGTGATCAAGGCGGTGACGGTCTACCTCGCGATGCTCACCATGATCATCAACCTGCTGGTCGACGTGATGTACAAGTTCGTCGACCCGCGCGTCTCGTTCAAATAAGGGGACACGACGATGAGCGCAGTCCTCACCAATCCCACGCCTCCCGCGCAGCAGGAATCGCCGGGCCTCTGGACCCTCGCCTGGCGCCGCCTCAAGCAGGACGCGGTGGGCATGATCGCCCTCGCGGTGGTGGTCCTCTTCATCGCGATGATGCTGGCCTCGTTCACCGGCCTGATCGCGCGCGACTGGGCCAAGGAATCGGGCGTGTCGTACGCCAACCCCGCCTTCCTCGCGGGCCAGGAAAACCTCGAGGCCAAGGCCGTGGCGGCCGGCGCCGGCGTCTCCAAGGCGCCCCCGGTCGACCTCTCCGACGTCGATCCGCTCGCCCCGCGCTACAAGGAGTGGGAGGAGCGCGCGGCCAAGATCGCCGTCACCGAGGTGAAGCGCGCCGAGACGCTGCCCTTCGGCGGCGACAAGTGGGGCCGCGACGTGCTGCTGAAAGTGATCAAGGGCTCCGAGGTCTCGATCTTCGTGGGCCTGGTCGCCGCGCTCTTCGCGACGATGATCGGCACCTTCCTCGGCGCCATGGCCGGCTACTGGGGCGGGAAGGTCAACGACTTCCTCGAGTGGTTCTACAACATCTTCACGTCCATCCCGTACATCCTGCTGATCCTCGCGTTCGCGGCGGTGTTCAAGAAGGGCCTGGACACGATCATCGTGATCCTCGCGCTCACCGGCTGGACCGGCATCTATCGCCTGGTGCGCGCCGAGTACATCAAGCACAGCGCCCGCGAGTACGTGAAGGCCGCGCAGGCGATCGGCGCCTCGCACCTGTCGCGCATGTTCATCCACATCCTGCCCAACGCCTCGCACGTGATCCTGGTGCAGCTCTCCCAGCACGTCGTGCAGTTCATCAAGGCCGAAGTGATCCTCTCGTTCCTCGGCCTCGGCGTTCCCGTGGACATGGTCTCGTGGGGCACGATGCTCGCCGAGGCACAGAACGAGCTCGTGATCGGCAAGTGGTGGCAGCTCTTCGCCGCCGGTGCCTCGATGGCGGTGCTGGTCACCGCGTTCTCGCTGCTCACCGATTCGCTGCGCGACGCGCTCGATCCCAAGCTGAAATAAGACCATGGCCGACACGACCCCCATCCTGCAGGTCAAGAACCTCGACATCGCCTTCCGCATCGACCGGAAGCACGAGCCGTTCCGCGCGGTGAAGGGCATCTCCTTCGACGTGCCCACCAACAGCACCGTCGCGCTCGTCGGCGAGTCGGGCAGCGGCAAGAGCGTCTCGGCCATGTCGATCCTGGGCCTGCTCCCGGAGAACGCGATCATCGCGCCCGCGAGCGAGGTGATCTACGGCGGGCGCAACATCCTGCGCGCCTCGGCCGCGGAGAAGCTCGCGATCCGCGGCAAGGAGATCTCCGTGATCTTCCAGGAGCCGATGACGTCGCTGAATCCGGTGTTTCCCGTGGGCGACCAGATCGCGGAGGTGCTCACCCAGCACATGGGGATGGGCAACCGCGCCGCGCGCGAGCGGGCCGTCGCGCTGCTGAACGAGGTCGGGATCCCCAATCCCCAGCTTCGCGTCAACTCATTTCCGCACGAGATGTCCGGCGGCCAGCAGCAGCGCGTGATGATCGCGATGGCGATCGCCTGCGAGCCGAAGCTGCTGATCGCCGACGAGCCCACCACGGCGCTCGACGTGACGATCCAGAAGCAGATCCTCGACCTCCTCGCGAGCCTGCAGGAGCGTCACCACATGTCGGTGCTCTTCATCACGCACGACCTCGGGGTCGTCGGCGACATCGCCGACCACGTGGTGGTGATGCAAAGCGGCGAGATCAAGGAGCAGGGCCAGGTCCACCAGATCTTCCACGACCCGAAGGACGCGTACACGAAGGCGCTGCTCGCCTGCCGTCCGCGCCTCGACCGCCGCCCGAAGCGCCTGCCGGTGATCGACGACTTCCTGCGCGGCGACGCCGCCGCGAAGCTCGAGGAGCGCCCGCGCGGCACGTCGGAGTCCGACGCCGTGATCCTCGAGGTGAAGAACCTGCACAAGACGTTCTTCCTCAAGGAAGGCTTCTTCGGCAAGCGCGAGGTGCCCGCGGTGAAGGACGTGAGCTTCCGCCTGAGGAAGGGCAAGACGCTCGGCCTCGTGGGCGAGTCGGGCTCGGGCAAGACGACGGTGGGCTTGACGCTCATGCGCCTGCACGACGCTACCAGCGGCGAGGTGCTGTTCGAGGGCAAGAACCTGCTCTCGCTCACCGACCGCGAGATGATGGCCTACCGCCGCCGCATCCAGATCATCTTCCAGAACCCGTA
>Ga0075366_10001997_pt1 | contig 10338 bp, 8 predicted proteins | sample EndMethybrTD3031_FD_72351 | JGI IMG/M metagenome (GOLD analysis project Ga0075366, IMG submission 72351) | Populus endosphere microbial communities from Tennessee, USA - Endosphere MetaG P. TD hybrid TD303-1 | ecosystem: Host-associated > Plants > Roots > Endosphere | place: USA: Tennessee... | reverse complement strand
GAAGGAACAAAGAGTAAGATATCTCTTACCAGCACTTTGCTGTTTTCAATATCAGCATCCAGCCGCATATTGCCAATATCGTTTTGTAAAGCATCGAGAGAGGCGTATTGAATAGCGGCATCTCTCTTCAGGTCTGTCCCTGGTGTTTTGAGATGAAAGTCTTTCAGGTATGTTTCGTGATTGGTATAAAGGAATTTCGTCTCCAACGATTCGAGTGTAAAACCGCTTTGTTCCTTTACGCTGCCTTCTGAAATATTACCAGCTATAGAGTCAGCGCTTAATACAAAGTCCTGCATATGGAGAATAAGAGAGTCAGCTTTCAGGTGCGCATAATCCATTCCTTTTATCTGACGGGGTTCGTTGTCGTTATCAAACTGCAGGCTGGTGTTATCAAAATTTATAGAAGAAGCCGATACGCTCCAGCCTGCATCTGCACGGCTTTCAATTTCCTGTTTGGTTTCTTTTACTACAACCTTTGCTGCTTCTTTTTTACCAAGACGTATAGTGGCATTCGCATCCGACATTGATATTTCCTGCAGGTTGATTGACTGGCGTACTAAATCGAGCTTATTTACTTTTACCGTGGTTTTTTCCAATGTGATATTGCTGTACAAAGCAGATACATCATTGCGGTAGTCCAGTTGAATTTTTTGCAGGTTTATTTTTTTCAAATCAAGTGTGAGATTAACCGGCTCGCTGGCTTCTGCCATGTCTTTAGACATAGGTTCAGATACCGCCAGCGGTTTTACCTGGTACACTTTTGCAGTAAGCCCATGGATATTGGTTTCGGGAATATCAAATAGTAAATGATCGGGATCTATTTTATCGATTCGGGTATCAAAATGATCTACCCACGCCTGCACATCATTGCCGGTGACCACGTCATTATATACTAGCCTTACTTTGTCCAGTTGTATATTATGTATAGCAATCGGGGAGGAACTGGTATCGGTTGAAGTGGTTGTTTTGGCCGGACTAAATGCATCGACGATAAACTGGTAGTTGAAGACAGTATCCGGCAATTGTCTTTTTATTTTGGCCGTACTGTTTTTCAGCTCTATCTTATTAATATCAACATTGCCATTGAATATAAGGTCAAGAATTCCGACATCTATTTTAAGACTACTTGCGGAAAGAAGAGTATCTTTTTGACGATCTTCAATATAGATATCTTCAACCACTACTTTTTTGGGCAGGCCAATATAAATTCTGCCAATAGCAACTTTGGTTTCTAATTTTTTTTCCAGGTAAGCCACCGCTTTTTTCCTGATAAAATTCTGGACAGGCGGTGTGAGTACCAGCAAAACGACCAGGATAAAAAAAGCAAGCAGGAACAGGACAGTCTTAAAGACGATCCTTACCAGGCGTTTCAGAAAGGGTTTTTTCCGCGCAGCTTGCTCCATCAGAATTGTAATTATATATATAGTGATTAGTCCGTCGAAGGGCGGGTATCGCATCTTCCCATCCCTGTATAGAAAATATCGTGCTATAATTTGCTGATTGTGTAGAAAAACTCCGCCTTTCCGATCAGCAAAAATCCTTTGTAGGAAGAGGGTGAGCATTGAGAAAGGGGCGGCCAGGCTTTTTAATAGCCTTAAAACTGGGGATTGTAGAAATAATTTCCCCTGTTCAGGCTTATTTAAGTCGTAACCTGTGTTACTATGGCTTTGGTATCACATTTGATTTTTACTACGTAAATTATTAGTTATGGCACGAGATACCAACCTGCAATTTATACGCGAAAAAGTCGGTCAACTCCGCAGCGCTGTCATGTACGCGTCCGGAAAAGAACCTGTGAAAATTGAAAATGATATTGTTACAGCACTTGAGGTAGACGAAGAAGGGCAACTATGGTTTGTCGCTAACCATCCTCCCTGCCACTCAGATGAAAACGAACAGTGCTTTCCTGCAAGACTGCATTTTTACAGGAAAGGCTTTGATTTCTTTGTGGAAGTGAGTGGTAAAGCTACAGTTGTAAATAATGAGTATTCATATACCGATAAGGCTAATGGGCTGACCAACAGCAAGAAAATGCTGGTAAAAATGGCGATGAGTAATATTGAATATAATGAACCTCATGCAAAAAAGCCTAAAAACAAGATTGAAACTATGCTAAGTGAAGGCTACAACTGGTTTTTACGCATGGTATCAGTACCCCACGATTCAACCTCTGTATTAAAAAAATTAAGACAAACACATTAAAGATCAGCGTATGAGTAATAAATTAAACATAATTCTCAAGGAAGTAACTTCCATCCAATCAGGGTTATTAAGATTTAAGAATAAAGAAGGCCAGCAAAACCTGCATGTGAAAGTAGCCGCCGATTCAAACTGTCTTCATTGCCTGGTGACAGAAGATATGCCGCACATAACCGGTAAAAAGATACACCTGATCCAGAAATACCGCAACGATTACTTTTTTATATCTGGTTCTATTGCCGGCGAAGTACAACACGTAGCAAAAGTTTTATCGATTACTATTCATAAGGCTTCCTGGTTTGTGAAAAAAAAGAAAGGTAGTGTGACCTGGTTTAGTGAAAAGCATACCTACGAAACTACACCACAAAAAATGTCTGTAGCGTAATAAGTTTTGTGCAGATTACCTGTCAAAAGAAAATATAGCAGCATCTTTACTTTTCTTTCCCAATAAAATATCCTTTATAATTCCTGCGGCAATCACGCTGAAAGTAATTCCATTGCCACCCAGTCCCAAAGCAAAATAGGTATGGGGCCGTTGAGGTATTGATCCTATATAAGGAAGGCCATCTTTTGTTGAAGCAAAGCTGCCCGCCCATTTGAAATCTACACGGAATGGGATAGAAGGAAAGAGTTGAGTGAAGGATTGACGAAGTGATTTTGCTTTTGCAGATAATAATTTATCCCGCTTAACGGGATCAGATGTTTCAATGTCTTTGCCGCCTACGATAATCCGGTTATCAATTGTTGTTCTTAGGTAGAGATAGGGATCTTTCGTTTCCCATATCAGCGAGTTTTTGTACCAGAAATGTTTTCTTTCACAAGGTTCACTGATAATAACATAAGTAGATCTCAGATCCTGTACTTTTTTCGGAATATATTGTTGTGATTCATAGCCACACGCTATTATGAGCTTGCCCGCCCTGATCTTTTTATTTTCACCTGTAAGCAGTTCTACACTTTTCTTACGATGGCTAATATTGATAATTTCTGTATGGTCATACACTTTTAGTCCTTTGGCAATGGACTTTTGTAGCAGGGCATGGGTAAACTGGTAAGCATCGAGTTCTGCCCCATCCTGGGAAAGTATGCCGGCAGCGCTGGTAAATCCATATTTGGTAAGAATGTCTTTTTCTTCCAGCCATTCTAAAGAAAATCCTGCTTCTTTTCTTACTTGAAATTCTTGTTCAAGTTTTTTCCTGTCTTTTTTATAAGAAGCGTATTGAAAGCTGGGTTTGAAACGAAAATTATCTTTTAATCCCAGCGATTTCGAAATATGAGAAATACTTTTAATTGCATCCCTGCAGAGAAGATAGCTTCTTATAGCGTTTTCCCGACCTGCTTTATTTATTAACTCATGCAGGGGAACATCAATTTCGTATTGCAATAATGCCGTACTCGCAGCTGTACTACCCATCCCAATATGACGGCGATCAACAAGTATAGTATTAAATCCTGCTTCCACCATATGCCAGGCAGCGAGAGCACCACTGATACCTCCACCCATGATAACAATATCAGATTTAGCATTTTCATGAAGTGAAGGGTAACTCCGGATGATGCCCTGCCGAAGCAACCAATAAGGATAATCTGATCGCAAATCCATATAGCTATTTATTTAAATAAACCACATTTATGATAGAAGAAAGGGTAATTTTTACCCTCCATAATTGGCAGGGTTGGCATTGTTTTTTCATTAACATCATTATGAAAAGAGCATGTTTTACCATATCACTCCTTTTGTTTATTTCCTGGGTTGTTGTCTTTCTTTTATTCCAGGCTGGTTTTGCAGTCCATGCGCTGGTGATGCTCGCCATTTTATTTTTTCTTCATGCAGTTATACAACCGGCCCCCAGTAAAATGCAAAACAAACTGGACTAAGATGTATTGATATTTTATTTCGCCCCGGTTATTTCTCTCACCCCATCAAAAAGACTTTTCCATGCCATATTAAAAAGTGATTTAGTGATATCTCTTTTATAATTCAATTGAGCTACACGCGGTTCCTTATTTTTACCTGGGTTGGCATTTTTTATTTTGATATTGGCTACAAAACTGGTCAACCCTTTTCTGTCGAAGGTGGAAGAATTTTTATCCTTTTCCAGCAAGGATACTTTAAGATCCTCGTAGAGCAGTTGCACGGTTCCATTCATCTGGGAATTATTACCAGCGAGGTTAAATTTCAAACTGTTCACTACTCCATCTTCCAGCCGGGCAGGTCCCATGGGTTCTGCCAGTACATTAAAAGTGGTAGCGGTGGTCTTACCCATGTTTCCATCTATATCAAACCGGCCTTCAGGATGCCTGAGGTAAAAAGTCCATTTAGTAAAAAGCGGTATTTTATTGAGCAGTCGGGTTTGTATATTCATTATCATCAAATTGTTAGTTGCAATCGCTTCCTTACGGTTGGTGATATTGCTGACTGTGCCGGATATACCCCAGAATTGTACTTTGCCGGATCGCTGAGTGATGGGACTTTTTTCCTTATATTCAATAAAGGCATTTTGTACAATAGCTTTTTTGATCTCAATTTCTACGGGAAGTTTTTGAAGCGCCTGGTGCGGGTAAGTTCCTATCCTGCTTTTATTATCACTGGGTACATTTCTGTCACGGTATAATTTAAAATTACCTGAACCAATAATTAATGTATCAGCTTTGATAATTTCATCAGACAATTTAAAGAAATCGACATTTTTAAACTGCAGATCACGAATAACGAAATCCATTCTGTCGGTTTGATAAGGAACACTTTTGACAAAAGCCACTTCCTGCAACTGTGGTATTACCAAAAAGTTTTTAATACCGATAACTGATGAAGCCGACTGAAAGGCAAGAGAATCTACCTGGTAAGTATAAAGTTTGTCAGGGCTTTGCCAACTGAATTTTTCACAACTGAGATTTATTTGTTTGGCAAATAAGAGACGTGAAGTATCTGCACTCGCAGCGCTATCTACTGCTACATCCAACAGGGTAATAGAAGTGTTCAGAAAGCGAACAAAGCTGCTTCCCGTTTTCAGGTCTTTTGTAATGATCTCGGCTCCTGAGATAATAACGGAATCTACTTTGATCAGGTTAAGGTTCCCTAATATCTGTTCATATATTTCTTTGTCGGGTACATTACGGGTTGAGTCTTTTCCGCCGTGCGTATATAGTATTTCGATAACGGGATTGAGAATCGCGAGATGCCTTCCCGTTATCTCTTTTTCCAGCAAAGCGCGGGGTGTTTCGACCCCGGTTATTTCAATCTTTGGAATGGATATATTAAAAAGGAGATAGGGCTGTTTGTTCTCTTTTTTAAGGCCATTGTATTTTATAGAATCATATGAAAGTGAGAAAGAGGAAACAGAGAGAAATCCATTGATTTCATCGAGATCCAGCTTGTCATAATGTACTTTGTATAAGCCATTACTTTTTTTCCGGATGGCAGATTCGAGTTCGTCGCGGATAATACCTTTTTTATGTGTATTCCAGTACCAGATACCCCCGGCAACAATAATGAGGAGGGCTAAAAGAATAATGCCGATGACAGATGTCTTTTTTTTCTTCATGATACATATTCCCGGGTTGTTTTCCAGATACCTAAGAAGGCAACTATTATTCCGTTTTTTTTACTTAATTTTTACACGGTTATTATTCTACCATTAGTAGGTCTTGTTTTAGAAAATGGAAAGATTTCCCGTTCTTTCTTAAACAAGGAAATTGTTCTCACGAGGATCGCTGGCCTAAGTATTCTTTGTAAACTTTGTGTCTTTGCAAAAGCCGATATTGCATAGTATTTATCAAAAAAGAGGGGTAGTTACAATATTCTGGTATAATTTTTAGAATCTTAGAGATATAGAAATGACAGCACTATCATCATTCAGACGGAAAATCAGATCGGGTTATGTATTGTCATTCCTTCTACTATTGTTTTCCTACGCCCTTATTTTTTATGTGCAACAAAGACTCGTGTCAGAAGCCGGCTGGGTAATACATAGCTATAAAGTTGTCAATAACGCCGAAACGCTTAAATCAAATCTTACTGAAGCGGAAGGCGCTGTGCGAGGCTATGTGCTTACAAGAGATGAACGCTTTCTGAAACCTTATCATACAGCTGTCAGAAAGATCCCCCTTCTTCAGGCCGATCTGAAAAACCTGATGAGCGACAATAAACGACAGCAGGATCGCCTTGATACCCTGGATCTTCTTATCAAAACAAAAATGTCTATCCTTGAAAAAGGACTTGCGGATTTTTTAGCCAGTGGTTTTGTAGTTACTGATGAAATGAGGACCAGGCGTGAAACCAGCTTGCATGCTATGGATAGTATTCGTTTGTACGTATCCGATATCACCCATTCAGAGCAGGAATTGATGCGTACAAGGGAAAAAGAATTGGCCGATCTTTTTAAAAGAGCGAAGATGGGGGCTATCGTCTCACTGGCAATAGTAGTATTCGCTCTTCTTTACTCATTAATCACATTCAACAGGGAAAATAAAGCAAGAGAAACCGCCGATAAAAGAGCGAATGCCTATCGGGAAGAACTGGAAAGCAACCAGGATGAATTAAGGCAAAAGAATATTGAATTGAAAGAATTAAAAGATGTAGAAAAATTCACTTCTACAGGACGTATTGCCCGTACGATTGCGCATGAAGTAAGAAACCCGCTGACGAATATCCTGCTGGCGACAGATCAGTTAAAGGAGATAGAGACAAGTAGTGATGAATCTCCCATATTGCTGGAGTTGATCAACCGGAATGCTACCCGTATCAATCAATTGGTATCAGACCTGCTGGATGCTACTCGTTTTACCCATCTTGATTTTATAAGATCCGGTGTTAATGAATTGCTGGAGGAGGCACTGGAATTGGCTAAAGACAGAATCGACTTGAACCAAATTAGTGTCGAGAAAAATTATACCACGGAGGACTGCGAAGTTTTTGTCGACCGGGAAAAGATTAAAGTAGCCCTTTTAAATATTATCGTCAATGCGATAGAGGCGATGGAAAATGGAAAGGGTGTACTGCAGTTAAAGACAAAGCGTGAGGGAAATAGGTGTATTGTTGAGATAAGAGACAATGGTAAAGGGATGGATGAGGAAGCCCTGCAAAAATTGTTTGAGCCTTATTTTACCAGCAAAATGAAAGGTAATGGTCTCGGTTTAACAAACACACAGAATATAATCCTGAATCATAAAGGGAAAATCAATGCTTACAGCAAGCCGGGAAAAGGAGCTATGTTCGTGATTACACTTGATCTTTCAGAAATTTCCGTATTGCGGGAAATGAGTGAAGGGTAAAAAAACGGGGAATTTTTTCCCCAAAAATGATTCTCAGGCCTTTAATTTATCCAGCGAGTTTAAAATAGATTCCCGGGAAAATGGTTTTCCTATAAAAAAATCAGCTCCGGCAACATTCGCTTTTTTCCTATCTCCCTCGTTATCATGGGCAGTAATCATGATGACTTTGCAATCGGGACATTTTTCTTTGATTTGCCTGATAAACTCAACTCCACGCCCATCAGGAAGGTGGTTATCAATAAAAATATAGGTAAAAGCGGCGCTACGGCCGATAATATCACTGGCTTCCGTAAGGCTGAATGCCATAACGATCTCCATGTCTCTCTGTTTCAGAATATTACTGAGCAGAAAACAAATATCTTTTTCATCATCAATGATGAGAATCGAAGGTTGGCTAAACGGTGAATTCATGCTGATGGTGGTGGGGGCACGATTAACTATATGATTTCCATAACTCACTCTATTAACTGGTCAATTATACTGCCAAATAGTTTTATTTTTTTCAAAAACTTTAATCCCGGCACAATTTCCGCATAGGAAACATTCGACAGCCTAAAATTGGTAAATTAGAGTTGTGTTTTAATAACCCCACATCACCTCACTTATGAATAAGAAAATCCTCATTATTGACGACGATACCGATTTGTGTATTTTATTGTCCAGGTATCTTACAAGGAAAGGATTCGAAACAGAAATGGCCCATACCGGCAGCAAGGGCATTGCTAAATTTGCGGAGCAAAAATTTGGCGCAGTTATCTGCGACTATCGCCTGGGCGATATGGAAGGCAAAGAGATCATCGCCGCGCTCAAAGAAAAAGATCCCGCTATTAAAATATTGGTAATTACGGGCTATTCGGATATCAAAACGGCCGTAGAAGTAATCAAACTCGGCGCTTATGATTATATCACCAAGCCGCTGATACCCGATGAAGTTTTTTCTATTTTAAATACATTAGTACAATTGCCTGCAGACTATGATGCCAGCGCTAAAAAAGCAAAAGAGGGAAGTTCGGGCAAAGGCGCTAACGTAAGCGCGGACGGTGAATTTTTTGTAGGACAATCTCCTTCAGCAAAAGCCCTGTATGGCCAGGTTAAGATCGTAGCCGATACTAATTACAGTATCATATTATATGGAGAAAGTGGGACGGGAAAGGAAGTTGTTGCCCGTACTATTCATAACAGCAGCAACCGGAAAGACAAGCCATTTGTCGCAATGGACTGTGGTACCTTATCAAAAGAATTATCTGGTAGTGAACTTTTCGGTCACGTAAAAGGTGCATTTACCGGTGCTTTGCAGGATAAAGAAGGTCATTTTGAATTGGCCAATGGCGGAACACTATTCCTCGATGAAGTTGGAAATCTTACTGTAGAAGTGCAGGCAACTTTATTGCGTGTAATACAGGAAAGAAAATTCAGAAGGGTAGGTGGCAATAAGGAAATGGAAGTAGATGTAAGGCTCATCGTAGCCTCCAATGAAAACCTGCAGGATGCTTACCGCAAAGGAAAATTCAGGGAAGACCTTTATCATCGTTTCAATGAGTTTTCTATTAACCTGCCTCCACTCAGAAACCGTAAGGAAGATATTATACCGCTTACTGAATTTTTCCTCTCCAAAGCAACCGCTGAACTGGACAAGGATATTAAGGGATTTGAAGATGATGTACTCCAGCGTTTTCTACAGTATAGCTGGCCTGGTAACCTGCGTGAGTTCAGAAACGTAATAAGAAGAGCTGTATTACTTACGAAACCGGGTACAAAAATTACGGCAGAAACATTACCGTGGGAAATCAATAGCAGTACGGCAGCCTTTGCTTCTACTCCTGCTGTTGAAGCTGGTGCAACTTCTGTAGCGGCACCTGTGATGCCTTCGTTGTCCAATAATGGTGAAGAAAAAGATATACTGAAAGAAGCAGCCGGTAAAGCTGAGTATGAAATGATCATGTCGGCCCTTCAGCAGGTTAATTTTAATAAAAAGAAGGCGGCAGAGCTATTAAAAATTGACAGAAAAACCCTTTATAATAAAATAAAGAACTTTCAACCCTCCAGTAAATACTGATAAGTTGCAAGAATAATTTATTTTTTGAAAAACCGGGATAGCTTATCCCGGTTTTTACATTTATGGTCTACTGTGTAAATATTTCCCACTGTGATATACGAGGATATTTTAATGACGAAAAAATTCCCGCTAAAAAAGAGGGATACATATGTTTTGCAACTATTTTTCTTCCTTACTTCAAACAATTTACCCTTACGCAACAATAATATTTTTCTTTAGGTGCATTGGCACAATCTTTTCAGCCTCAGACGATATAGTTCGATATTATGAGACTTATTCTCTTACTAGTTGCCATATACTCGCTTATTTTCTACCAGCATTATAAACTCACAAGGTCCAAAACACTATTGTCAGGGTCGAAAGTAATTTCCACAACTCAAGCTACTTACCGGGTGCCCGTTTCGCAGCAGCAGCAAATCCGCTCAAACCCGGCCATTTTTACCAATAATCATTCGCCGGAATATAAAAGCAGCCAGTGGAAACCTTTAGCGGTAGGCTTCATGCTTGCTACTGACCGCAATCGCTGATATATCTTGTTTATCCATTAGACCATTGATAATTCACCAAAAGAAAACAGGCTTTAAGATTTAAAGCCTGTTCCTGTTGATTAAAATGACCCGTATAATTATTTCATGGATAATACTCCAGGCTAATATTTATTGCTGATTTAAAGGCTTTTTGGTTTCTATCTCACTTTTTTCGACCCATACCGCATAATTATTGGGATAGATAGATGACCCCCGGTGTACCGCATACACACGTGTGAATATAGCACCAATAAAGAGTATGATAGCAGAGAAGTAAACCCA
>Ga0075366_10001996_pt1 | contig 10339 bp, 22 predicted proteins | sample EndMethybrTD3031_FD_72351 | JGI IMG/M metagenome (GOLD analysis project Ga0075366, IMG submission 72351) | Populus endosphere microbial communities from Tennessee, USA - Endosphere MetaG P. TD hybrid TD303-1 | ecosystem: Host-associated > Plants > Roots > Endosphere | place: USA: Tennessee... | reverse complement strand
GGACGCGACAGTCGGCTGCCGCCGCGTTCACCTCCGACGCCACCGTGCCGCGCGTCGCGTCGACGGGAGGTTCCGTCGTCGCGACGCGCGGCACGGTGGCGTCGGAGGTGAACGCGGCGGCAGCCGACTGTCGCGTCCAGGAGCGACGCCGAAAGGGCCACGCCATGATCACTCCTTGCTACGCGTCAGGTACTCCTCGAGGTGGGACAGCCACGGTGCCACCGCGGCGGCACCGCCCCAGACGAGCGGTGGGTACGGTAGGCCGCTCGACAACGTTACAACGAGCGTCACGACGCCGGACACCCACACGGATACGCACCAGTAGCAGCCGGCGAGGTACTCGAGCCACCAGGGCACCCACGACGCGGGTTGGACGCCGGTCTCCTCATCGCCGGTGAGCTTCGTCCGCAGCCATAGCACCGGCGGAAAGTTGTCGACGACCAGCAGCCGCGTCACGCGGTACGACGACAGCGCGACCAGCGCGAACAGCCAGCCGAACGTCACTACTGTCCGCCGCGCAGCGCGGACGTCGTACCGTCGTCGCCGATCGGCGCGCTGACCAGCGACGTCAGCAGCGACAGGACGGCGGCGCCGGCCGCCACGCCGAGCGACGTGACCAGGTTGACCTCGAGTAGGTTGAGGCCCTCGTCGGCCCCCCACAGCAGCAGGAGCCCCTGGGCGAACGATTTCAGGGCGCGGTCGAGGGTGCCGGTCCAGAACGCAGCGGTACGCACGTTGTCCTCCTAGCTAGCCGATGACGTCGAAGCCGAGGTAGTCGAGCGACGCGGCGGTCGGGAGACCGGTGGGCGCCTCACCGATGCTGTCCTGGAACCGGGCGTACGCCACGCGGGTCTCGTGGTCCGCGACGCCGGTGACGTTTCCCGGCTCGAACCCACGTGACCGCAGCATGTGCTGTACGAAGCCGACGGACTGCGACGCCTCACCGGTCGCGAACGCGGTCCGGATCGTATCCGCGTTGACGTCGACCGCGACGCGCGGTGACGGCGCCGGTCGCGGCGGCTGGTTCGTCCGCTGGTCCGTCGACGGCGCTGGACCGGTACCGGTAGCCGTCGACGCGTCGGTCGTCGTCTCGGTCCTCACCGGTCCGGTGACGTTCTTATCGGACGTCGACGCCCGGGTCTTGCCGCTGGTCTGGCCGGCCATCCGTGGTCCCTCCGCTAGGTATCGGTGACAGACTACGCTATCGATCTTACGTGAAAAAGACGAGGACCTTCCACAACGTGGAAGGTCCTCACGCGCTAGCGACGTGCTGCTACGGTGCGCCGGTCACCGTGAACGGTACCGTCACGTCGACGGTCACGGTCCGCGTGTCGTTCTCGAGGTCGGTCACGGCGATCGGGTAGGTTCCGGCGGTCAGGTACTGGTACGTGAGAGTGCCGGTGGCCGGCTCGTCGTCGTCGACGGCGTCCGGCGCGCCCCAGTCGATGGTGACGTGGTTACCGGTACCGGAGTTGTCCCAGGTAAGTAGCGCCGTCATGCGCGTCGTGTCGGTGGTGTCCTCCGCGACGTCGGCGGTCAGCGGAGCCGGCTCCTCGTCCGGCGGCAGCTCGTCGATCAGCATGGCGAGCAGCTCGGAACCTCGCGCGTTGAGCGTCGCCGCCGTGTCGACGAGGATCCTAGCGATCTCGGCGAGCTGTCGTGTGTTTTCAGCCATTGATGTCCCCCACTGTGTCGTGGATGTTTGTCGCCGAACGCAACGATACCGTCGCTACTTGACGATCTGTAGACGGGCGACACCACCACCGAACTTGGCCTCGCCCCGTAGGCGCGCACTGACCAGTCGCTGGTGCCACGCCGGCCAGACCATGGCGTCGAGCCGGTCCGGCGAGAACTTTAGGTCCTCGGTCCACGTGACCATCTGGTCCTCGAGCAGCTCGAAGTAGCCGACGTGGTGCCACAGTCCTCGCTCGGACAGCGCGGCGACCGGCTCAGCACGGACACGCTTACCGCGCGACGCGCGGGTCTGACGGATCGGAATGTTGATGCCCATCTTCTCGGCCGCGCCCGCGATCGTGGCGACCGCCATGTCACCGCCGAAGTTCACCTCGACGACGATGTCGTCCGCCTCCCAGTCGACGGCCGCACGCACTGTGGCACGTCCCCAGCCGTCCGGCGACTCCTGGACGGTCCGGTCGTCGAGGACGTAGCCCTCGGAGCGCACCTTCAAGGTTCCGTCGACGATCACGTCCGTGACGGCCTTACCGACGACGACGATACCTTGCTCGCCCGCACCACCGGACGGGTCAACACCGACCGACACCTTACGGAACGACGGCATGGCCTCGGGCTTGATCCGGTAGTCGTCGATGTTCTTTCGACGCCACAGCGCGTTCGCGTCCTCGTCGAGGATCTCGGCGTAGAGCTCCTGCCGACCGATCTGCATGCCGCCGTACTCGTCGTACAGCGCCTCCCGGACGTGCGACTCGAGGTACGGGTTGTCGTCGGTCGTCGCGCGTACGACGACGACGTTGTGTGGCGTCTCCTTGGCGAGCTTCTTGATCAGCGGACGTGGCTTCGGCGTGGTACTACCGATCCAGTGAGGGCGAGGACCAGACCGCAGGCCGAACCGCATCTGCTGCCAGCACTGGTCGAGGTAGCGCCACGCGGCGAGCTCCTCGGCCCAGGTTAGGCACGAGTTACCGGCGGCGCGAAGTCGCTCGACGTCCTCGGGACTCGACGCGCCTAGGAGCTTAGCCTGACTGCCGTTGTTCCAGCGAATGATGGTACCACCGGCGGTCTGGACCATCTTCGCGTCGGGGCTGTGGTTGCGGATCCCGGACGGTCCGCTGTAGCACGCCGTGACCGCGTCGCCGAGCGTCGGGGCGATGATGTTGACCCAGTGGGGGGCGGCACCGCCGAGGCACGGTGGCCCCTGGACGTGTCTACTCACGTAGTTGGAGCACGCGTCGGTCTTACCGGAACCACGACCGGCCAGCAGCAGCCAGCCGTACCAGTCCCCCTGCGGAGGAACCTGGTGTGGGTGCGGTCGCCACTCGGGAGGTCGGAGCATGTACTGCTCGAACGCCCGCGCGGTTGCCGCCGCGATGTCGCGGTCGGTCGTCACGGTGCCAGCGTAGCGCGAGGTGACCGGTACCAGGTTGCGCAGTGACGCCCAACCACCCCGTGGACGCGTTCGTCGCGAGCGACGCGCCCGGCAGCGTCCTAGTACCGGTCCTTACCGGGGGTGTCCGACCCCGCGCTACGTCGGAGGTGCTAGGCGCGCAGAGACGTTCTTAACAGGGGCTGAAGGGCCGGCACAAAGTACCCCCGAACGAGTCTTACCGTCTTGCTGTCCAACGCCGGGACGGCTTGACGCGCCTAGCACAGGTCAGTGATCGAGTCCGGTCGGTCGACCGAGACCGAGCGCCCACCGCAGACCAACGTCGGTCAACTCGTAGCGACCGAACGGGGCGACCGTCGGGTCGCCCAGGACGTCGTGCGCCGGTCGGTACCGGACGACGCCGTGCAGCACCAGTCGACTCATCAGGTCGTAGAACCGGTCGGTGGACAGTCGTACGCGACGACGCAGCTCGTACGCGGAGCGCGGCGCGTGGTCGGCGTCGAGCAGCTCGGCGAGGACGGCCCGGGTCAGACGTCGGTCGGTCGGGATCCGTCGTCCGTCGACGTCGACGCGGTGACCGTGGACGTCGGTCAGCGGACGGTTGCGCATCCAGAGCATGCCGCCGACGGTACCGACGAAGACTATCGATCCGACCCAGAACGTCCAGCTCACAGCTCCTCCTCGTTAGGTTGCGTCTCACTGGGGCCTCGAGCCCCAGACCGTCGACCGGTGGTGCCCCTACGCACCACCGGTCGCCGTCCTTCGCTTAGACGATGAGACGCGGTCGATCACGTCGCCTCGCCCTGCCTAGTTCGAGGTTTCGCGACCGACGGCCGACGCGCGGCTGGGGGAGTATCGCGCGTCGGTCGTCCCGAACTACTATGAGATAATCGTAGCAGAACGTATCACCGGTCTGGTGATAAACCTGCGTAGTGAGGGGTGCGCTGGGCGCGCAGGACGCGTTCATGGCAGGAGGCAAGACTACCGACATACGAATCCTCCCGAACGGCCTTACCGCGTAGTTCTGTCTCAGTTATCGGCGCGGCTTGACGCGCCCAGCGCGGGTCTACTGGTCGGTGTCGAGCACGTCGTCCACCGAGTGAATCACACCGACGACGATCGTCAGCGCCTGGTCCTCCGTGAACCCAGCCTGCCGCAGCGCGACGTACGTCCCGTACAGGATGCCCGCGAATCGGCGCTGCGTGGCGCTCGGCTCGAGGACGACACCGGCGGTGGCGTCGTCCAGGTCGTCCACGTTAAAGTCATCTGTCAACGGTCCCGTCCCCTGGTAGTCGAAGATCAACTACGACGATCGTAGCCGTTGATCACACGATCACAAGATCAGTCCGTCGCGGTCGTCGCCGACCGACGCGGCGGACCGTCCGAACGTGACGTACAGCGCGACGCTGACGACCAGAACCGTCAACCGGTCGGACCGTACGCCGCGCGACGCGACCGACCAGCGGACGCCGCTGTCACGAAGTGCTGGGTTGTTGCGTAGTAGGCGCTGACGCGGCGACGTACCGCGACGTGGGTACGCGTCCGACAGCGACAGCGCGACGCTGATCATGCAGCCCACCAGCGCGGCGGCGAGCACGGCGAGGACGACCATCTCTTAGCTCCTAGGCCTCGTACGGTGGGTGTCTCAGCTGGTCGAGGACGCCGATCGCGGGACCGATGACGGTCAGCTCGCCCACGGGTACCAGCGGTACCTCGGTGCTCGGCTCCGGTGGTACCGGTATGCCGTGATGATCGCGAAACGCCGTGACGACGACGTTGAGCTCGTCGCGACCCTCGACCTCGAGCGCCTCGAGCACGCGGTCGGTGGCGACGACGGCGTCGTCGAGGTCGGAGTACGCGTCGTCGAACCCGGCGTCGTCGACGCACGGCTCGTCGGTGACGACGACGACGGGAGCCGGTCCCAGGTCGGCGGAGTCGTACGGTCGTGGGTCACCGAGCTCCAGCAGCAGCGCGTCCCAGATCGGAACGTCGTCGGGAGGCAGTGGAATCATCTTAGTCCTGGGCATCGTGTCTCCGGTCGGTAGGTCGGTTAGGTCAGCTGAGCAGCGTACAGATCACCTGCAGGGCGTAGAGTCCCAGCAGCAGTGTGCCGAGTACCACCAGCGGTGCGACGACGATCACGAGGATGCTCAGCAGCAGCGTTCGCACCGCGCGTCGCGTCGCGGTCACGTCAGTCACCGCCGTCGCGACCGGACGGTGCCTCGTCGGTCGACGCGTCGTCGGCCGACGCACCCTCGTCCTCGTCGGCGTACGGCGTGACGATGATCGTGATCATGACGTCGTTGACCCGCGCGGCGTGCGCGAGTCGCCAGATGGTGTCCTGGCCGAGCCGCTCCTCGACGTCGGCCAGTCGTCGGTCGTCGTCGCCCTCGATGCGAACGTCCACGCGTCTGCTACTCACAACCTTCTCCTAGTGCACGGTAAAGCCGGCGATCCAGTCGGTTCGAAACGTCAGCAGCTGGTGCTGTCCGTTGAACCGAACGTACAGTGATCGTATGTTCGGGTGACGTCCGTTCACGTCGCTGTACGACGCGTCGTCGTACAGGTAGTCGTTGAAGCTGTCACGCGCGTCGACCTCGTCGGTGCCGAACCACGGTATCGACACCGTGCCGAAGCCGCTGATGGGACACGAGATCGAGAACTCACGCTCGTCGGTCGACGCGTCCCGACCCCGGTTGAGTCGCCGGAGCCGGGACGCGTCGACGTCGAGCGACGCGTCGCGACGTCGCCACCAGGACACGCTACGCGGTGGTCTCTGCGTCGTCGGTCGCCTCGGTCGCGGCGCCCGCCGCCGCACGTGCGTCCAGCTCGGCGGCGGCCTGCGCGGCCTCGTCGGCCTGCTGCGTGACCGTCGCGACCCGGGCCTGCGCCTGCTCGGCGACCTTCGCCGCGTGAGCCGCCGCGCGCTCCGCCTCCCGGGTCAGGCGCGTCGCCTCGGACTGGGCGTACTCGACCTCGAACCGCGCGAACGCGGCGCGCTCGCGGACGAGCTGCTCCTCGAGCTTGGGCAGCTCGGCCTGGTAACCGTCGAGGCTCTCCTGGTAGCGCCGCAGGCGGCTCTCGGCGTCGCGGATGCTGTGCCGCGTGCGCTCGACCTGGCCCTCGACGACCTGCACCTGCTCGCGTCGCCGCTCGTGGCGGCGGGCGGCACCGTTCCTCACCGCGTTGTGGTAGCGGTCCGACAGGTTCTGGTCGTCCTCGGCGAGCCGTCCGAACGACGCGGCGCGGAACGCCGTCCGCCGGTTCTCGAACCCGACCTCGGCCTCACGCCACGCGGCCTGCAGCTTCTCCCAGTCATCACGCGCCTTGACCGGCGTGTTGTACTCCGGGTAGTCGTACGGCTGGTCGTACCTCTTCTGCCACTCCTGGACGGCCGCGTCGTGCGCCTGGCGGACGGTCTGCTGCTCCTTGTTGATGTCGGAGATGCCCTTGTTGCGGGTCCGTGTGATCTTGGTCCACTCCGCGTACCCGTCCGGTGTTAGGATCACCTCGGCCGCCCAGGACCAGTCGAACCTGTCGGCCACCGACGCGCAGACCTCGGCGGTCATCTCGACGCCGTCCCGGTACTGCTCGTCGGTCTCCGGGAACAGACTCCGAAACGTGTTCACGTACGGCGCGCAGGCACCGAGGCCTGCCAGTGTGTCCACGGTCATCTTCATGTGATCGGTTCTCCTCGTTCCTTCTTCTCTGGTGGGCGACGACCGGCGGACGCCGTCGTCGGTGTGGTCGTGGTGCGGTATGAGTCGCTTCCGTAGAGTCGGTCCAGGTTACACCCGTCGGTTGCCCAGCGGACACGCTCGGCCTCGTACGTCGCGGCCAGCGTGCCGAACAGCCGTGCCCGGCAGACGGTCAGTTGGTGCTCGAGCGCGTCCCTCACCTGGTGGTAGCGCGCGAGGTGGTCGTCGACGAGCCGCCGGGTACCCTCGTCGACACGACGTATGTTGATGAGTCGACGTAGGTTGACCCGGTGCTCCGCGCTGAGGTCCTCCAGAAGCGACCGGAACCTGCGCTGGTTCTGGTCGATCCGCGTCTGTACCTCGACGACCTCCGGCGCGGCGTCCTCGTCGTCGAGGTCACGTGCTTCCAGGGCGCGAAGGTACCGCTGCTGACCCTCGGTGGACAGGAGCTCGTCGACGGCCCAGCCCCAGAGGAACTCCTCCGCGTACTCGCCGCAGACCTGCGCCGTCACCTCGACGCCGTACGGGAACAGCCCGGCGAACGTCTCTAGGTAGTCGTCGCACGCGTCGAGCCGCTCGAGCGTCGTCAGCGTTATGAACACCGGTCGTCCTCCTCGGTCGGTCGTCCCTCGGTCGGTCGAAGTCCGAGCACCTCCAGCACGTGGTCGGCGTCGTCGGCGTTCGCGGCGAGCGCGCAGACGTTGAGCACGGCGCGTCGTCGCTGCTCGACGAGGTACGCGGTCTCGACCGGCGGCAGCTCGAGGCCTCGGCGGTACTCGGGAATCACGTCAGCCGACCACTCCGGACGGCCTCCTCCGACGGCACGCCGCCGTGCGACGTCGCCGCGCACGCGGCGCGGTCCCACTCGTCCCCGAGCTCGCGGTCGTCGAGCGCGGTCAACACGTCGTCGTGCGTGACCTCCGCGAGCGCACGCGCGACCCGCGCGACCAGTACCACGAGTGCTGTCAGGACGACGGTCGTCGTCAGTACGTTCCTCATCCCTCTTCCTCCTCCGTCAGCGCGTCAGCGCGAGTACCAGTAGGATCACGGCCAGCGCCAGGAGACCTACCGCGACGAGCAGCAGCGCGCACCCTACGGCGAGCCAGCTGCGGATACCGCGCTGCTCCAGGACCTGCTGCCACAGCAGGTCCGTCGTCGTACTGTCCTCGTCGGTGTATCGTGTCGGCCACAGCGTGTAGCGCAGCGTGACTACGCGGTCGCTCCACGTCGGCGCGTGGTACGCGTGGCGGCCCTCGACGTCGTCGCCCCCGTCGTCGGCGTCGTCGGTAAATCGGTCGTTGGTCACTCGATCCTCTCTTATGCGACCGGTTGGCAGGCGCCGGTCGCCGTTCGCTGGTTAGATCATATCGGTCTGCGTCACCGACGTTGTGCGGTTCCCAGTCGTCGCGGCGTGAACGATACTGACGTCGTCGCGGACGTCGCGACTCTCAACCCGGAGGTGCCGGTGCCCCCCGTGCTACCTGTTGTACTTCAGTACGCGCCGAGCCTAGGCGTCGGCGTGGTGCTGCTGGCCGTCATCATCATCCTGATCCGCCGCGAGGGTCGCGTCGAGGCCGCGCACGCCGCCGCGCTGGAGCGGCAGGACCGGCTCCAGGCGACGGCGATCGAGCGACTCAACCGGGACCACGACGCCGAGCTGTCGGAGCTCAACGTCAAGATCCGCGACCTGCGACGTGACATCGACGCGCTGGACCGACAGCTCAGCCTCGAGCGCGCCGCCCGGCTGGGACTGACCCGACGAGGCGTCGCCGCGCTGGACGTCGACACGACGACCTGCACGGCGACGATCCACTACACGGACGGTACCGACGAGGTGAAGCACATCTCCGCCGGCTGCGACGGCACGACGGACGTGGACTAGATCAGCGCGACGAGCCCCAGCACGACGTGCGTGGAGACGCCCAGGCCTACGATCATCGACACGTACGACGCGAGGCCCAGGCCCGCGCGCGTGATCGGGTGCAACTGTCCGCCGCCGCGAAGGTCGTCCTGGTCGCAGTTCGTCAGCCACGTCAGCCCACCGGTCACGAGGCCACCACCGAACGCGGCGGCGGCCAGCAGCCCGAGCAGCTGCGCCACACCGGTCACCGTGCGCCGTCCAGCCACCACGCGTCGCCGGCCCCAGCCGGTGCGTCGACGTGCTCACGCAGCCCGAGCACGTCCAGGTGATACGACAGCGCGTTCCACAGCTCGGGCAGCGGTCGGACGTCCGCGAGCGGGTCCGGCGTGGTCCGCGTCTCGATCCCGACGGCGGTCGTCCGGGTGGCGTGCGCGCCGGCGCTCTCGCCCTCGAACCGGGGGTAGACCGCGACGTGCGGCACGCCCGGTGGTAGCCAGAGCGTCCCGCCGGCGAAGAGCCACTCCTCGTGCTGGAGCCGGTCGCCGTAGAGCGTCAGGACGCCCTGCGGGCCGCACTCCTCGAGCCGGACGTACACGTGTGTCTCGTCGTGCACGTGCGGTGTAGAGACCTTCCCGGGGTCCATCAGGATCCCGAGCTGGCACAGCGGCGAGCGGGGCGCGTTGCCGCCCGGTCGACCGTCGATGATCACGATCAGGTCCTGTCCCTGGGCGGAGTCGAGCCGCTCCACGCCGGAACCGTGGAGCGTTGGGTGCGCGGCCACCGGTCGTGTCACTTCCACGATGGGACTGGGTTCGAAGCGAGGCCTGGGGTCGTCGGTCTCGGTCACGGTCGGTATCTCCTCGATCGTAGATCACGGTCGCGGCGCGCGGCGGGATGATACCGCGCGCCGCGACCTCCGGCGCGTCACGCCGCCGAGGGGGAAGGACGACCGGTCGAGGTTTGGTCCGATCGAAACCGGCGGCGTAACGTGATTAAATCTACCGGACGTCGTCACCAGATCGGTGACGACGTCGCGCGCTCAGCGGTTCGGGTTCCACTCGCAGTCGCGGCCACCCGACGGACCGCGCACTACAGTCGCCTACCACAGCGGACGCAGCGCTCGCCCCAGGTGCCGATCGTGCTGGGGTCCGGTACGTGGCCGTTGCGCTCGCAGACGCGCGCACGCCGACCGCTTAGGCGCGCGCCGAGCCAGAGCAGCGCGAGGACGGCGAGCACGAGAACGACGGTGCCGGTGTTGTCGGCGTCGGTGGTGGTCTGGGCGACGGTCAGCAGCTCGTTGGTCACGTACCGACGCTACCGCGCGTCGTCACCGTCCCGACGTCGTCGAGGACGTGGTAGGTCGTCCTCGGCGGTCCACGACGCCGGCAGCGTCGGGAACAGACGTCGGCGGAACGCCTCGTAGCGCTCGCGCATGCTCACGTCGAACCAGTCGGTACCGATGCCGTGCGCGGGACAGGTCTCGGACCAGTTGGTGCCGACCACGTCGTGTCCCGCGTACACCGGTGCGCAGCGGCAGTCGTCGACGCTCACGTGCCTCCTAGGTAGTCGTCAGAACATGGAGCTGTCGTGTCCCACGTGAACGCGCGTGCCGTTCCGGACCTCCGTCCGTCGACGACGAAGCGCCGTCGCCAGCGGCGAGCGACCCACGACTCCTAACGTCCTCGTCGACGCCAGCAG
>Ga0075366_10001995_pt1 | contig 10341 bp, 11 predicted proteins | sample EndMethybrTD3031_FD_72351 | JGI IMG/M metagenome (GOLD analysis project Ga0075366, IMG submission 72351) | Populus endosphere microbial communities from Tennessee, USA - Endosphere MetaG P. TD hybrid TD303-1 | ecosystem: Host-associated > Plants > Roots > Endosphere | place: USA: Tennessee... | reverse complement strand
AGCGTGGTTTTATCCCAGTAAAGGTCTATCCCTATTTCGCCAATGGCATATATTTTTTGGTTGGGGATGGCCGCGCCGATGGTTTCCAGTTGTTGCTGCCAGTCGTCCTTAACATCGCAGGGGTGCAGGCCCAGCATAGGGAAACAGTTTTCAGGATATTCAGCCGCAAGGCCAAACACCATAGGCATTGATGCTACATCTACATTAGGTAAAAACAAACGGTTAACGTCGTTTTCAAAACAGCGGCGCATTAGTTCGGCCCGCTTTTCGGCATCGGCTTCGTAGTATTGGTGGGTATGCGTATCGGTTAATACCATGCTGCAAAAGTAAAAAGCCTTCTGTTGTTAGCAGAAGGCTTTTCAAATTATTTTTTTACCGGGGCTGTCGCCGGTTTTTTAGCCGGTGCGGGCGCCGGCTTTTTTACCGGGGCTTTAGTACCAGGCTTAGCCGTTGTTTTAGCAGCAGTTTTGGTTTTTGCAACCACAGGTTTTGGATGGATAACCTTCACTACCTGCAAATCAAACACCAGGGTACTAAACGGCTTAATATCGTTACCTGCGCCCTGTTCGCCATAGCCTAAGCTGGAAGGTATAATAAACTCGGCTTTCGAACCTTCGGTTAATAATTGCAGGCCTTCGTCCCAGCCCTTAATTAACTGCGTTTGACCCAGCACTATTTTTAATGGTTCATAAGGCCGGCCCTCCTGGTATACACCACCACCTTTGGCGTCGGCTTCTACACTGGTATCAAATATCTTATCTTCGGTGGTGCGGCCGGTATAATTTACCAGCAAGGTATCGCCCAGCATTACCCTGCGGCCGGGGCCAACTTTGGTAACCAGGTATTTTAAGCCCGAAGGGGTACTTTTTACAACCAGTTTATGGCTATTGATATACTGATCTGCCGTACGCGCCTCTTCCGATTTCATTTTTTCCATTTGGGCATTACGCTCGGCAATAGCATCATTAAGCGATTGCACTTTTTCTATCTTCAGCACAAATACAATATTACTGCCTTTAGGTAAAAACGGCGGGCGCGATTCTTCGTGACCAATAAATACCGAATCGGTAGGTACTTTTATCAGTGCGCTATCCTTAGCGGTAAGCAAAGGAAAAACTTCCATCAGGTCGCCAATGTTTGTTGATGGTTTTACCTGGGCTTTTATAGCATGGCCTAAGTTGTATGAACTGAACAGCACCGAATCCTTCTCGGTTTTTTGCACTACGTGAAAGGTGATCACGTCGTCCATTTTAATCCGCTCACCGGCATTTTTGGTTACAATTTTGTATTGTACACCTTTAGGCGTGCGCATGTAGCCATTTTGTGCTTTTAAAGCAACGGGCGCTATTAAACAAGCTAAAAAAAGAAACTTCTTCATTATGAAATTAAAAAGCCTCCCGCTATTAAAACGGGAGGCTGTAAATATAAACTTGATATTATTTTTTTACCGGTGCCTGTTGCACTTGTATTTGCGGTTGTGCCGCAGGGGCAACCGGTTTTGGTGCATTCGGGTTTGGTTTAATAATGTTAACCATCTCCACATCAAAAACTAATGTGCTGAATGGCGGGATAACCGGGTTCATACCCTGTTCGCCATAACCCAGGTTATTAGGGATGATCAGTGTTGCTTTCGATCCTTTGTTCATCAGCAGCAAACCTTCGTCCCAACCTGGTATTACTTGTTTCATACCAACAGGGAAACGGATAGGCTTGTAAGGGTTCATTGGGTTATAAGTAGCTTTATCCTTCATCGCAATTTCTTTTACGTTGGTTTCAAAAGGTTTCTCAACACCCAGTAAATGGCCGGTATAATAAACTTCTACCGTATCGCCAACAACCGGTAGCGGGCCCGATCCTTGTTTGGTGATCACGTAGTTTAAGCCCGATGCTGTTTTAGTAGTTTTTAAGTTATTGTCAGCAATGTATTTTTGAATTTTTCCAGGCTCTGCTTTTTTAAGCTGCTCGCCTACGCCTTTAAAATAATCGGCAATGCGGTTCTGGAATACATCCTGTGCCAGGTTACCTTTAGCAATTACTTTTTCCACTTTAATTTGGAAAATAATGTATTTGCCTTTAATTGGCGGGCGTGGCTGGCCTTTGCGCGATGTAGAATCGATATTAACTTTAACGGTAGCGCTATCGCCTTCGCTCAGCATTTGTAAAGCCGCGATAACATCGCCTTTAAATTGCGATTTTGGTGTAATGGTAGGGATTGGCCTGCCGGTGGTATATGAGTTGGTTAATACCGAATCGCCTTCAGTTTTAGCGATCAGATTAACGCTGATAAAGTCGCCTTCTTTAATTGTCGGGCCTGATTTGTCTTCGTGGATGTTGTAAAGCATGCCACCCGGGCCTTGTTTAAATCCGCCACCGCAGCTTGTTAAAGCAATTGCGGCAACAGCTAAATACATTAAGTTTTTTTTCATTTTTAGTTTATTGAATTAATAGTGTTTTGTACTCTGGTAATATGGTTTTAAATTGATGGATTACTTGTGCTAATGTGTCATCGGATGCTCCCCCGGCCGCGTTGCGGTGGCCGCCGCCGTTGAAATATTTTTTACATATCTCGTTAGCGGGGAAATCTCCTTTAGACCGTAAAGATAGTTTTACTTTATCATTTCGTTCAACAATAAATGCAGCTAATCTTATCCCGGTAATTGACAGGGCATAGTTAACTATCCCCTCGGTATCGCCGGTTATTACATGGTATTGCTCTATTTCAGCTTTTGTTACTGTAATTAACGCGGTATTAAACTCGGGCAATACTTCCAGTTTTTCGCTAAGGCAATGGCCCAAAAAGCGTAACCGTTCTTCGCTCGAATTACTGTATACTAACTCGTGGATGCGCCAGTTTATTGCCCCGGCGTCAATCAGGTTAGCAACGGTGCGGTGCACATCGGCTGTGGTATTAGGGAAACGGAACGATCCCGAATCGGTCATGATACCGGTATACAGGCACGTGGCAACATCAGCATTAATATATTGTTTGCCGTTCAGTTCCTCTACTATAAACTGGTAAATAAGCTGGGCGGTAGCGCAGGCATTAATGTTCCAAAAACGGTAATCGTCAAAGTCTTCGGGTTCCAGGTGATGGTCTATCATCACCTTTATGGCCGGGCTTTTGCCTACCAGCGGGCCCATGTCGTTAATGCGGCTTAAGGCATTAAAATCAAGGCAAAATATCAGGGCGGCATTGGCTATCAGTTCGGCAGCGGCGGCTTGTTGCTCGGTATAGATCATTACCGATCCGTTACCCGGCATCCAGCTTAAAAATTCGGGATAATCTGTTGGCGCGATAACGGTAGCGTGGTGCCCCTGTTGCACTAAATAGTTGTATAACCCTAAAGACGAACCCATAGCATCCCCATCAGGTTTATGATGGGTAGTGATCACTATTTTTTGAGGGTGCGCTAATAATTCCTTAAGCGAGGTTATATCAAACATTTTTTAAAAAAGAGTTGCAAAGCTAAATAAATTAATTAAATACAAACTATGTATTTTATATAAACGCTTTCCGGTTTTAACTTAAAAAGCCTACTTTTGCGCCAAATTAAACAATGCTCGCGGCGGATATACCCTATCCGCTGATACAAGGGTTACTTTAACCAGTAACTTAAAAACAAAAAAAGACAAACAAAGATGAAAACCAACAGAACTTTTACCATGATAAAACCGGATGCTGTGGCTAACGGACATATCGGTGCCATCCTGGATCAGATCATTAAAAACGGCTTTAAACCCGTTGCTTTTAAATACACTTACCTATCGCCAGAAATGGCCGGTAAATTTTACGAGGTACACAAAGAACGCCCTTTTTACAACGCCCTGGTACAATTTATGTCATCGGGACCAATTGTGGCGGCTATTTTAGAGAAAGATAACGCTGTGGAAGATTTCCGCAAACTGATAGGCGCTACCGATCCGTCAAAAGCTGAACCGGGAACTATCCGCCAGTTATTTGCAAAATCTATTGATGCGAACGCGGTACATGGTTCAGATTCTGACGAGAACGCTGAAATTGAAGGGAACTTCTTCTTCTCGGCATTCGAAAGATTTTAATTATTGTTCAAGGGATATTAACTATTCCTAACTAAATGTCCGGATAGGGTAAATACTTACACTTCCGGACATTTTTATTTTGCTTTTATTTGGTTTTCAGAACAAGGCGGCGTACTTTTACGTTGCCCACCATAATGGAGCGGTTATATGAAAGTAGTATTCCGGTACATCATTTATTCAGTAATAATTGTAGCCCTATCAATTAGCTGTGTAAATATTTTCAGAAACCACCCCGAAGTACAATTCGCTTTCCTGATGCCGGGACTGTTCATTATCCTGTATTCCATCATTCGCGATGATATTTACAGGAGGACCAGCCTTGACCTGCTGCGTACCGGGTTCAGAGGAAAATGATCTCTTCTACAATTACCGATTTTGCCCTTTCGTTTATCTTTTGAATAATTTGCTCGCGCATCATCAGCAATTCATTTTTTATTACCGATGATTCAATACGCAGGAAAAGTTTCTTGTCCCTAATAAATAATTCTTTGGTGCGGTTGGCAACCGCTTTACCCACCAGTTCGGGCCAGGCCTGGGTGATGCCGGTTTCCTCGTACTTACGCTTTATTTTGTAAACCTGCATCATCTGCTCAATGGCTTCCTTCAGGGTTTTGTCGTTTGTTTTACGCATCTATCTTCCCTCCGCTTACTTTAAACAGTTTAAAATCAACCTTAATTTTCTTGAATACATCGGTAGCGCGCTTTGCATTGGTATCGGTAATAAACACCTGCCCAAAGTTATGGTCGGATACCATTTGCATCAGTTTGGTAATACGCAGGTCATCCAGCTTATCAAAAATATCATCAAGCAGCAGTAAAGGCTTAAAACCGGTTTGCTTGTACAGGTAACTATTCTGCGCCAGTTTTAAGGCGATAAGGAAAGATTTTTGCTGGCCCTGGCTGCCAAACTTTTTCATGGCCATGCTATGTATGGTAAAATGCAGGTCGTCTTTATGTATCCCCATGGTGGTACGCTCCAGCACCCGGTCCTTCTCTACCGATTTTTTAAGCAGGTCATCAAAACTACCATGCAGCAATTGCGAATCGTAAACCAGGTCCACCTGTTCGGCATCGCCGCTTAAAAATTGGTAATGGGTATTAAATATTTGCGTAAAATCTTCCATAAAGGCTTTACGCTTGGCAAATATCTTATCGCCCGATGCTACCAACTGTTCATCCATTACCTCAAGCAGTGTCGGGTCATACCGTCCTGTTTCGGCTATGCGTTTCAACATGGCGTTACGACTGGCTAATACCTTATTATAGGTGATCAGTTCATCCAGATAGCGGTTGTCTGTTTGGGATATCACATTATCAATAAACTTGCGCCGCTCTTCGCTGCCTTCAATAATAATACTGATATCATACGGCGAGATCATTACCAGCGGGTATTTGCCAATATGATCGGCCAGGCGCTGGTATTCTTTTTTATTGCGTTTAAACTGTTTTTTCTGGTTGCGTTTTACGGCACAGGCCACGGTATCCTGCCGATCATCTTTAGCAAATACACCGCTCACCATAAAAAAGTCTGCGTCCTGTTTTATCTGCTGGCTATCTATCGGGTTAAAATAGCTTTTGCATAAACTTAGGTAATGCACCGCATCCAGTATATTGGTTTTACCGGCGCCGTTGTTACCCGCAAACACGTTTACACCCTCACTAAAAAGCAGTTCGGCTTCTGTGTAATTTTTAAAGTTAATAACCGAGAGTTGTTGCAGATACATATGGGCACTTCAAAGGTAACAATACCCTTTTGTTTTGCCGATTAAATACCCCGAAAAATTAAGTGTAACAATTTAAAATAAAAGCTATTGATAAAAATTTTGAAAAGCGTATTTTTGCAAACTTAATTTTAAAATAGAAATGTCGAAAACACAGGCCAATACCGTGATCCCGTCAAATGCAAAAGACTCAGCGAGCACAGCCAACTTTGTACGTGATAACCAAAAAAGCTTATTATTTATAGGTGCCGCCATACTTGCTATTGTAGCCATATACTTTGCTTATCAAAAAGTTTACATAGCCCCGCGCGAAATTGCAGCCGCCGATCAGATGCACGTAGCACAGGATTTTTGGGCCAAAAAAGATTGGGATAAAGCCATAAAAGGTGATGGCAGCTACCCCGGTTTTGAAAAAATTGTTGCCGATTACAGCAATACTAAAGCCGCTAACTTAGCTTATTACTATTTAGGTACCGCCTATTTAAACAAAGGCGAATACCAAAAAGCTATTGATAGCTATGCTAATTATCATGGCGACGACCTGATGGTTGCCGCTGAAGCTTTAGGCAGCACAGGCGACGCTTATGTTGAATTGAAAGATTACGACAAAGCCGCGTCTTACTTCCAAAAAGCAGCTGATAAAGCCGGCAATAAATTCCTGACCCCATTCTATCTTAAAAAATTAGGGCTGGTTTACGAAGCTAAAAATGACAATAAAACTGCCGCCGATACTTACAAGCAGATAAAAACCGATTATCCTGAAAGTAACGAAGCGCAAAGCATTGACGCTTACATTGCAAGGGTAGAAGCGAAATAACACCTCTCCTAAATCCTCTCCGAAGGAGAGGACTTTAAGAACCAATCCGAATAAAACCATGGCTACCCAGCTTAAAAATTTATCCGATTTTTCTAATACCACCGTGCCATCGGCAGCGGGTTTCCGCTTTGGTATTGTGGTAGCCGAATGGAACAGCGAGGTAACCAACGCGCTTTACCAGGGCGCTTATCAAAGTTTGCTGAAGTATGGCGCTGCCGAAACTGATATTGTTACCTATCCCGTTCCGGGCAGCTTTGAATTAACCTCGGGCGCCGACCTTTTACTGAAAAATACTAAATTAGATGCGGTGATATGCCTGGGGTGCGTGATACAGGGCGAAACCCGGCATTTTGATTTTATTTGTGACGCCGTGGCAAATGGGGTGACAAATGTTGCAATAAAATACAGTAAACCTGTTATATTTGGTGTACTAACCACCAACAACCAACAGCAGGCTATGGACCGTGCAGGCGGCAAACATGGCAACAAAGGCGATGAAGCCGCTATTACTGCCATAAAAATGGCAGATATGGTCAGGGCATTAAACAAATGAGTGGAAATTGACGTATTAAGAAAAATGAGAAAATTAGTTTACATAGCTTTCATAGCCCTGGCATTAGGCACAGCGCTTTCTTCGTGCTCCCAAAAACTATGTCCTGCTTACGGTAATAGCCGCGGCAAGTAACATAAAAAAGCCATTTTTACCTTCTCCTGAAACTAATGCGGCTATTCAGCTGTATTTTTGTGTATAATTTATTATTATGAACTGGACTTCGTTGGAATCAGCCGATCAGCTGGATAGTATTAAACAAAAAAACGGTTATAGTGTAATTTTCAAACACAGCACCCGCTGCTCTATCAGTATGATGGCTAAAAGGAGATTTGAAATGGATTGGGACAGGTTGCCCACTGAAGTACCCCTTTATTTTTTAGACCTGATACGCTACCGTGATATTTCAGGCAAAATAGCTGAAGAGTTTAGCGTGCACCACGAATCGCCGCAACTGCTGCTGATCAAAGACGGCGAATGCATCCTTGATCAATCGCACGGCGAAATATCTGTGGATGATACGCTGTTGATGATTGAGTAATAAAATAGATTGTCATTGCGAGGAGCGGAGCGACGAGGCAATCTCGTAGTATGCTAATCAAGCTACGAGATTGCCGCGCTATCGCTCGCAATGACAAATCTTTTTTTATGCCACGAACGCGGCTAAAGCCTTTTCAATCCTGCTCACCGTTTCTTCTTTTCCCAACAACGCGGCAATATCAAACACATGCGGACCAAATTTGCCGCCTACCAGCATTATGCGGAAAGGCAGCATCACATCGCCCATTTTAAAGCTTTTTTCTTCCATAAAAGCTTTAAAGGTATTTTCTAACTCAACGGCTTCGTAATTGGCCAGACCGTTTATTTTAGTGATAAACGCTTTAAAAAAGTCAGTCTTGGCCTCCGTCCATTTCGGTTTCACGGCGGCCAGGTCGTATTCCTTTGGCTGCTCAAAAAAGTATACCGATTGCTGGTAAAAGTCGGGCAATAAAGTAACCCTGTCTTTTACCAGGTCAATAACCGTTAGCAGGTATTGCTCATCTTTAACTTCTACGCCTTTATCAGCTAAAACTGTAGCTACTTTCGGCTTTAAGCTTTCAGCTTTAAGCTTCTTGATCCATTCGGCATTATACCATTTGGCTTTCTCAAAATCGAATTTCGCACCGGCCTTGCTTACCCGTTCTATCGAGAATTTTTGCACCAGTTCATCTATGGTAAAAATTTCCTGTTCGGTACCATCGTTCCAGCCTAACATAGCCAGCAGGTTCACAAACGCTTCAGGTAAAAAACCCAGTTCGCGGAAGCCGGGGGTTAGTTCGCCGGTTTTGGCGTCAAACCAGTTCATGGCAAATACCGGGAAACCCAGGCGCGCGCCATCGCGCTTGCTTAGTTTACCGTGGCCGTCGGGTTTTAATATCAGTGGCAAATGCGCCCATTGCGGCATATCGTTATACCAGCCCAGGTACTTCCACAACAGCAAATGCACCGGTGCCGATGGCAGCCATTCCTCGCCACGAAAGGCGTGGGTAATCTTCATCAGGTAATCATCAACCACTACGGCTAAATGGTAGGTAGGCATACCATCGGCCTTTAGCAGCACTTTATCATCAACCTGGTTGGTATCAAAACTTACCTGCCCGCGTATCATATCGGTAAAGCTTACATGCTCATCAACCGGCATTTTTATGCGGATAACGTGCGGGGTGCCGGCATCCAGCAGCTGATCAACCTCGTGCTGTGGCAGGTTAAGCGAATTGCGCAAGGTATCGCGGTAAGCGTGCCCGTACTGAAAATTAGGGATCTCCTTACGGTTTTGATCCAGTTCTTCGGGTGTATCAAAAGCATAGTAAGCATAGCCTTCCATCACCAGCTTTTCGGCATATTGGCGGTAAATGGCTTTACGCTCGCTTTGGCGATATGGGGCATATTTGCCCCCGGCAACCGGGCTTTCATCCGGCGTAATGCCGCACCATTGCAGGCAATCTAAAATATATTGTTCGGCGCCTTCTACGTAGCGGCTTTGGTCGGTATCTTCAATACGTAAAACAAAATCGCCGCCATGCTGACGGGCGAATAAGTAGTTAAATAACACGGTACGCACGCCGCCCAGGTGCAGGCCACCGGTAGGACTCGGCGCAAAACGCACCCTTACTTTTTTATCTGTCATGATGGGGGCAAAGATAGCAGGAAAGTCCGGAAGACGGAAAGTCAGAAAGACAGGAAGTTTAGCAAAATGTAATTGATCGATATTTCAGCCGTTATTTTTCAAAGCAATATCTTTTCAGGCTTACGGACCTCCCGACTTTCGAACTAAAAAAATTATATTTGAGCCAATGCTAAATGCTTACCAACAAAAACAACGCTGGAAATATTCGCTTATCGCATTCGCTATTGTAATTGTATGCGGGTCGTTAATATATACCAACTACCTGGCTAAAAATATTGCCAGTGCCGAACGTACCAGGGCCGAGGTATGGGCGCTGAGCATGAAGCAGATCATATCATCAGACGATAACGACTTTTTACCCTATGTATTTGCCGTACGCGATAGCCTGACCGTGCCGGCCATTGTAGTTGACGAAGAAGGCAATATAACCGCCTGGAAGGGATTGGACAGTACCAAAACGTACTACAAACTACCCGAAGAAATAAAGGGCAGCAAAGGCCCAAAGTACGATCCGGAATATTTTAAGGCCGAGCTGGCGACCATGAAAGCGCAGCACGCGCCTATTAAAATGAAGATGCCGTCTATCGGCGGCGATAGGCCGGGGTACTCCTATATTTATTATAAAGATTCGTTCCTGCTTACGCAATTGAAGTATTTCCCTTATGTTCAGTTATCGGTTATTGCCATATTCCTGCTGCTGGCTTATTCGGTATTTAGTTCATCGCGACGGTCGGAGCAAGACCAGGTTTGGGTAGGTTTGGCTAAAGAGACCGCGCATCAATTGGGGACACCTATATCATCGTTGATGGCTTGGATAGAACTGATAAAGGATAAATTTAACGCGGAAGACGACCCGCTGCTGGCCGAGATGGGCAATGATATCAAACGCCTTGAAATTGTTGCCGATCGTTTTTCGAAAATAGGCTCGAAACCACAACTGGAACCCTATCCGGTTTTTGATGTAGTGAAGGATTTTGTAGATTACTTCAGGATCCGCGTAAGCAATAAAATAACTTTTGAAGTGCAT
>Ga0075366_10001994_pt1 | contig 10347 bp, 11 predicted proteins | sample EndMethybrTD3031_FD_72351 | JGI IMG/M metagenome (GOLD analysis project Ga0075366, IMG submission 72351) | Populus endosphere microbial communities from Tennessee, USA - Endosphere MetaG P. TD hybrid TD303-1 | ecosystem: Host-associated > Plants > Roots > Endosphere | place: USA: Tennessee... | reverse complement strand
TTAATATTTTCAAAATATAAATAACAAATGAACAGAACAGAAATTTTAGACGAGTTAAAGAAAATACTGGCACCGTATACCCTTGATAAAGAACAACTGGACGGCATAAACGAAGATACCGACCTAATAAAGGACTTGAAAATAAACTCGGCTAACCTGGTTGATATTATTATTGACGCTGAAGAAAAATACAACGTGGAGATTGATTATGACGACGCTGAAAAAATGATAAAAGTCGGCAGTTGTATAGATGTTATTTCTGAAAGGATGAGTGCCTAAATGCAATGCATTGGCAATGATATTATTGCTTTAAATGCCATTGATATTCCCCGGACAAATACCCCCCGGTTTTACACTAAAATTTTAGCCGAAAGCGAGCAGCAATTATACCATAGCCAATTTTCGGCTATGCCGTTCCATTATTTTGTATGGTTGCTATGGTCAATAAAAGAATCGGCCTATAAATGCCTGCAAAAGCAACAGCCCGATTTGCTTTTCTCGCCGGTTGGAACTGTAATTACAGGTTTATCTGCACCCAGCCTCCCCATTTTAAACTTCCCTGAGCTATTAGAAGGCAGAGGCTTTGATAATGATACTTTTAAAAGTGTTATTACCTTTCAATCTCAAAAGCTTTATGCCCGTTCCGTAATTTACGGCGATAAACTAATATACACGGTAGCGTCGGTTAATCCAGACTTTGCAGATGTAAGTTGGGGCATTAAATATATCGAACAAGCCGATCCTGAAAGCCAATCAACCGCGGTTCGTTCATTGTTATTAAACAGGCTGCAAGTTGAACTTTCCGGTTCGGAATTAGAAGTGCAGAAACACAGTTCAGGTTACCCGTTTGTAACTACTGGTCAACAGGAACTTGCGGTTTCCCTATCACATCATGAAAATTGGGTGGGATATGCTTACAATTCGCCCAGTTTATGAAAAGCATAAAACAAACCCGAGCAGTGCAGCGCCTGGGCTATTTTGTTATCAAACAGTAGTTGTTTTACTTCGGCTATGGTGTATTCCTCCACTACTATTTCTTCGTGCTCGTCCAGGCTTTGGCCCTGCACTTTTTTACCACCTTTGGCCAGGTAACAATAGGTATGGTTATTAGCGGTTGACGGATTGGCGTAAATAGTAGCAATCAGTTCTATATCATCAAACTGGTAGCCTGTTTCCTCTAAAAGTTCACGGCGCATTGCAGCGGCTGGTTCTTCATCGCCATCAATAACCCCGCCGGGTATCTCTAAGGAAACTATGCCGGCCGCATGGCGGTATTGGCGTACCATCAGCACTTTCCCCTCTTCGGTTATCGCTACCGCATTTACCCAATTGGGATATTCCAGCACATAATATTCGTCAACAATGCGGCCATCCGGCATCTCGCATTTATCATACCGCAAGGTAGCCCAGGGTCCTTTATGGAGATATTCCGAACCGCAGACTTTCCATTTCAAATCACTCATATATAAAAAAAAACAAATTTTTAACGATGTACACGAAGAAGATACGCCGGGTGGTACTATGGGATCAGGCTACTTTTTCCTCTTCAACGTATCCCCCATAATCAATATCACACCAACAATACCGGCCAGTGCCATCCCTGCCGATGCGCCGCGTACCCAGGGCATCCACGGAGTGGTATATACCTCGGATATGGTGAATAATGCCGCCGCTATGGCCAGCAAAGCTAATACGCGTTTAACTTTATCGTTCATGAATTTGAGGCCTTTGGGCGTTGCGCAATGGCAACAACAATCATTAATACAGCTACCGAAGCGGCACCTACCGAGCCACCTTTCAGGAAGTCGGCAAACTTACTGTCATGTATTGCCGGGATAAAGTAGGCTGCGATAATAATTGCAACAGCTACACACGCTGTAATAATAGCGCGTTTTATCGGATTTATCATGCTGCAATATATTATTTTAACTTAATAATCCGTATTTTTGCACCTCAAAATTTGAGGCGAATACACTGATGTACAAAGAATATAAGCAATTAAACTTATCGCAAACGGGTAAAGACGTACTTGAATTCTGGCAACAGAATAACATTTTCGCAAAAAGCATCAGCAGCAGGCCGGCAACAAACCCTTATACTTTTTACGAAGGGCCGCCCTCTGCCAACGGTATGCCGGGCATTCACCACGTGATGGCCCGCGCCATTAAAGATATTTTTTGCCGTTACAAAACACTAAAAGGCTACCAGGTAAAACGCAAAGGCGGCTGGGATACGCATGGCCTGCCTATTGAGCTGGCAGTTGAAAAATCTTTAGGTATCACAAAAGACGATATCGGTAAAAAGATCTCGATTGAAGATTATAACGAAGCCTGCCGCAAGGAGGTAATGAAATATACCGATGTATGGAACGACCTGACCGAAAAAATGGGTTACTGGGTCGACCTGGAGAATCCGTACATCACTTACAAAAACGAATACATTGAAAGCCTTTGGTGGATACTGAAGGAACTTTATAATAAAGGCTGGCTGTATAAAGGTTATACTATCCAGCCCTATTCTCCGAAATCAGGAACCGGCCTGAGCTCTCATGAGTTAAATCAGCCGGGCACCTATAAAATGGTGAAGGATACTACTATCACAGCTAAATTTAAGGTTTCGCTATATGAGAGTGATACAATGTTTAGCGAAATGGTTAAATATTGTGGTTCAAATAACAATTTGTACTTTTTAGCTTGGACGACAACTCCTTGGACGCTACCTTCAAATTCGGCTTTGGCTGTTGGGGCAAACATTGAGTATGCCTTTATAAGAACGTTTAACCCTTATACATACAAAACGGAAACCGTAATTCTAGCTAAAGATCTTATATCGCGTTATTTTCCTAATGATGAAAATGAATGGGATGTTACGATTTCAAATGAAAACATTGCAAACCCTACGAGAATTAGGGAAATCATTAAAAGATGGATCGAAGAAAGAAATGATCTTAATGTAATAGATGGCAATAGCGATGATAAGGCACAATTTGATATTCTATATAAAAAGAAATCCTGGCCATACAAAATAGTTGGATATCTAAAAGGTTACGAGGTGGCAAATGTATTTTATGAGCCATTATTTGATTACACCAAATTAGATAGAGCTATCGCTTATAGAACAATTATTGGCGATTTTGTAACCACCGAAGATGGTACCGGAATAGTTCATATTTCTCCAACCTTTGGTGCCGATGACTTTAGGGTAGCTAAGGAAAATGGTATACCATCGGTAATGGTGTTGGATGAAACAGGCAAGGAAGTACCACTGGTAAATAAGCAAGGCAAGTTTGTTGATGAAGTTACCGATTTTGCCGGCCTATACGTTAAAGAAGAATATTACAGCAAAGAAGAGCGCGAAGCGCCCGGCTTTAAGCCGACGGATGTGCTGATCTCTATCAAGCTGAAAACTGATAATAAAGCCTTCGACGTTAAGAAATACGAACACAGTTACCCGCACTCGTGGCGTACTGATGAGCCGATATTATACTATCCGTTGGATAGCTGGTTCATTAAAACTACCGCGGTTAAAGATAAGTTGGTTGAACTGAATAAAACCATCAACTGGAAACCCGAATCGACCGGAACAGGCCGCTTTGGCAACTGGCTGGAAAATTTGGTGGACTGGAACTTGTCGCGTTCACGCTATTGGGGTACGCCGCTACCCATCTGGCGCGAAGAGAACGGTTCAGAAGAAAAATGCATTGGCTCTATCGAAGAACTGAACAAAGAAATTGATGCCGCCGCCGCCGCGGGCTTTATGCCTAAAGATTTCCGCCTGGCCGATATGCACCGCCCTTATGTGGATGATGTGGTGCTGGTATCATCAAACGGAAACAAAATGTTCCGCGAGCCCGATCTGATCGATGTTTGGTTTGATAGTGGTGCCATGCCTTATGCGCAATGGCATTTCCCATTCGAGAACAAAGAGCAATTTGCGGATGCCTACCCGGCCGATTTTATTGCTGAAGGAGTAGATCAAACCCGTGGTTGGTTCTTTACCCTGCACGCCATAGCTGTAATGCTAAGCGAGGCAAGCGATGAAGTAAAAGGCGTTAATAAATTGGTAGGCAACCAGGGTATCGCGTTTAAAAACGTAGTATCAAACGGTTTGGTGCTGGATAAGAACGGCAACAAAATGTCTAAACGTTTAGGCAATGCTGTTGAACCGTTTGAGACCATTGAAAAATACGGCGCTGATGCTGCCCGCTGGTATATGATCAGCAACGCGTCGCCGTGGGATAACTTGAAGTTTAATATAGAAGGGTTAGATGAAGTTCGCCGCAAATTCTTCGGTACGCTTTATAATACCTATTCGTTCTTCGCGCTGTACGCTAATATCGATAAATTCAACTACAGCGAAGCCGAGATAGCGATAACCGCCCGACCTGAGATTGACCAGTGGATCATCTCCTTATTGAATACCTTAAGCAAGGAGGTTGACGCGTTCTACGCCGATTTTGAGCCTACCAAAGCTGCCCGCGCCATCCAGGATTTTGTGGATGAACACCTAAGTAACTGGTATGTACGTTTAAGTCGCCGCCGTTTTTGGCGTTCGGATAGTAACGAGGATAAGCTATCGGCATATCAAACGCTTTATACCTGTTTGGTAACTATCTCTAAATTAATGTCGCCAATAGCGCCGTTCTTTGCCGAGCGTTTATATACCGATTTAAACAGCGCCACTAAAAAAGAAAGCTTTGAATCGGTGCATTTGGCCGATTTTCCAACTTACCAACCCGAATTGGTAAACAAGGATCTGGAAGAGCGCATGCAAATGGCGCAGGATATATCGTCGCTGGTGCTATCGCTGCGTAAAAAGGTTGGTATTAATGTACGCCAGCCACTAAGCAAAATATTACTGCCTATCCTTGATAAGAACTTTAAACAGCAGGTTGAACAGGTAAAAGAATTAATTTTATCGGAAACCAACATTAAAGATATCGAGTACATTACCGATGCTGCGGGCTTTATTAAAAAGAAAATAAAACCAAACTTTAAAGCCCTGGGTGCCAAGGTTGGTAAAGACATGAAGGCTGTGGCAGAGGCGATTAGCCAATTAGGCCAGGATGATATTACCAAACTGGAAAATGAAGGCAACATCCAAATACTGAATTATACGCTGGTGAATACCGACGTTGATATCATTGCCGAAGATGTTGAGGGCTGGCAGGTTGCAAATTTAGGAAAACTAACCGTGGCTTTAGATGTTACCATAACCAACGAATTGAAACAGGAAGGTATCTCGCGCGAGTTGATCAACCGGGTGCAAAACCTGCGTAAATCGAGCGGTTTTGAGGTGACCGACAGGATAAATGTGAGATTGGGAAATGCAGAATTTCTGCGCGAAGCAGTGAACAATAATTTAACCTATATTTGCGCCGAAATTTTAGCAGATACGATACTGTTTGACAATGAGTTGATTAATGGTGAAAAGACCGAGATTGACGGAAATGAAATTATTATTGCTATAACAAAAATATAATGAAACAAGAGAACGAAAAAACCAGGTATTCAGACACCGAGTTACAGGAATTTAAAGATATTATTCTTGAAAAATTACGTATCGCTAAAGAAGAGCTAAATAACCTGGCTTCCTCTTTAAGCAGCCCTAACGCTAACGGCACCGACGATACCGCCGGAACATATAAAACGCTGGAAGACGGATCGGCTACGCTGGAAAAAGAATCAATTAACCAGCTTGCTGCACGCCAAAAGAAATTTATTGAGCAGTTAGAAGCTGCCCTGGTACGCATCCAAAATAAAACTTACGGTATCTGCCGCGAAACTGGTAAACTAATACAAAAAGAACGCCTGCGTGCCGTGCCGCATACCACCCTAAGCATGGAAGCAAAAATGAAGCAATACTAAATGAAGGCTGCTTATACCAAACCTTTTTTAATTGCTACGCTGATTATCATTATCGACCAGATCATTAAGATATGGGTGAGGAAACATATGTACATTGGCGAGGAAATTCATTTTTTAGGTAACCGTGGCATGTTGCATTATACCGAGAATAATGGCATGGCCTTCGGTTGGGAAATTGGCGGGATAACCGGCAAACTGGCCCTAACCATATTCCGTATTGCTGCCGTTATTGCCATAGGCTACGGGGTAGTTTATCTTATCCAGCATAAATACCACCGTGGATTGATACTAAATGTAGCGCTGATATTTGCAGGTGCTGTCGGTAACATTATCGACTCAACCTTTTACGGGGTTATTTATCATTACGCCCCAATTTTCCAGGGCCGCGTGGTCGATATGTTTTACTTCCCGCTTATCCGCGGTACTTATCCATCATGGTTCCCGGTTTGGCATGGCCAGTATTTCGAGTTCTTCCAGCCGGTATTTAACTTTGCCGACGCCTCTATTTCGGTTGGCGTAATTGCTATCTTGATTTGGCAAAAACGTTACTTTAAACACGAAGTGATTGAAGAGAGCAATTTGAATAGCGAGGTGGTAGAGGAATAGAACTTTTAGTCCGAAGATATTAAAAAGCCGCGTTAAGCGGCTTTTTTGTTTACATCCAACCCGTCATTGCGAGAGCGCAGCGACGTGGCAATCCCCGGCATGCAGAGCAACTCTGTATATCGGGGATTGCTACGCTCCTCGCAATGACATAAGTTTTATTATTTTTGTGGTTACTATGACGATGACACCCGGCGGGATGGAGATAACCTTACTTGATCAGCACCTTTTACTTTTACCACAAAAAGCCATTTACTGGAAAGAAGAAAAAGCGCTGATAGCGGCCGATGTGCACTTGGGTAAGGTAGGGCATTTTCGTAAAGCCGGCATTGCTGTCCCGCGCGATATGGAGCAGGATGATCTGGCAGTACTATCCGATCTGATCCACGAACACCGCCCCGAAAAGATCATCTTTTTAGGCGACCTGTTTCATAGTGATATGAATAACGATTGGGATTGGTTTGCTATGTGGCGCAGGCATTTCCCTAAACTACGGATCATCCTTATTAAGGGCAACCACGATATTATACACGATAAGCATTACCTGGAACTGGATGTGGCGCTGCACCAAAGCCTGCTGGTAGGCCCATTCCTGATGCTGCACCACCCATTAACCGAAGAAACACTGGAGCATGCCGAAGGTTATGTTTTCTGCGGACATATCCATCCGGGCGTTAGTTTATCCGGCAGGGCGCGCCAGCATATTACGCTGCCTTGCTTTGCTTTTGGTAATGGGCAGGTGATACTACCTTCGTTTGGCAAATTTACCGGTAAGGTAGCTATGCGCCACCGCGAGCACGACCGTATTTACGGCGTACTGAAGGATAAGGTGATCGCTATTTAATGATGTTTCAGGTACTGGTTTATCACTACTATCGCTTCTTTCAGAGAAATATCCTTATCTAAGATCTTCCAGTTACCATCAACAAGGTAATAGGTTGGGATCCGCTTAATTCCCCAGTTAACCGCGTTTGCCGATTCATTGCCTTTCAGGTCGCAATATTGCGGATAGGTTACTTTATCATCAACAATGGCGCTGGTCCACCAATCGCGTTTCTCATCCAGCGATATGCCGATAATGCCCAGGTTCTTATGGTCCGGGATATTCCCGAGAAAGTTTTTCATATCTCCTTCACTATGGCTTATCCGGCTTAGTTCGTTGCCCGACTTCCAAAACTCGACCAGGTAAATTTTCTTATTCAGGTCGGCTACTTTAAATTCTTTGCCTTCCCGCGTTTTACCACTAATTAATGGCGCTGGCTTGCCGGGTACAAGCCCAACCAGGTGACTTAATATTTCGCCCAGTTCTTTACCCTCAAAACTATTGCGGGTATCCTCGCTCATTTTCTTATAGATATCGTAATAGGCCGTCGGGTTGTCACTATAGGATAAATGCAACATTAAATGGGCAGCGGTTACACTTTTGGGGTTCTTATTTACAAATTCCTCGATCGCTATTTTATCTGCAGCTTCGGGCACTTCTCTAATTCGTCTCGTTGCAATTGAATCGGCCGTGGTGTAAAAATCAGTAAGTTCATTTTGTATCGATGAAGTGGATGTTGTTTTAGGATAAGCACGCAGTTTAGTAGCATTGGCTTCAAAAGTATAATTACCCGGTTCAAGGTACACTTCAAATGGTATCGGCGGGGCGTTTTTAGCACGGTCGCTAATGTTCATGGTAAAATAACCTGTTTGCTCAATAGGCTGAAGCGCGAGTTTAAGCTTCCCGTTTTTTATACTGCCGCCATAAAGCACTTCGCCTTTATCGCCTTTAATTATAAATACACCATCGGTAATGCCCGGTGCTTTTACCTCAAAGCTAATGGTTGAAGGTTTGGTGATACAGCCGCCAATAAACAAAACTGTAATTGAACAAAAGGATAATATTAAGTGGCGCAGGTTAAAATATGGGTGCATAAGGGCTAAGGTGTTTAAACCAAAAATAGCTTTTTTACTACTATTTTAAATAGAATAATATCAAAAACGACTACCCAAATCGCAAATACAACTTAGAACGTTTCTAAATAGACAATAATCTGACAATAGGTGCAAACCGTTTCTATCTTTCGGCATATTATAAATAATTTTGCGCCAACATAATACGATTATTCAATGAGCGAATTTAAACAAACCGTTAACTCATCACTGGGCAAAAAGCTGATCATGGCTTTAACAGGCTTGTTTCTGTGTACTTTCTTAATTGTGCACCTGGCCGGTAACCTGCAGCTATTCCAAAACGATGAGGGATATGCGTTTAATGTGTATGCCAATTTCCTTACGCATTTCCCGCCAATTGAGGTGGTAGCCTACATTTTGTATGCCTGTATTGTAATACATGCGTTATACGCGTTAATTATTACGTTAAAAAACCAGAAAGCCCGCCCGGTAAAATACGCCGCACACAATGATTCACCAGCATCATGGTCATCGAAAAACATGGGCCTGCTGGGGTCTATCCTACTAGTTTTTATTGTAATACACATGGGCGATTTTTGGTATAAATATAAGTATACCGATACCGTAGGCTTTAAGGAATACCGCACCAATGTATTAACCAACCAACGCACCGTTGCCGACTTTACCCCGCAGGTAAAAGATTTTGAACACTCTTTTACTACCGAGAACAACGAGGAGATAGTAAGGGTGAAAGACCTGCACGCCAAAGTATCGGCCAGTTTTAGTCAATGGTGGTATGTAGTTATCTATGTAATTGCAATGGGCGCTTTATCGTTCCACTTGCTGCATGGTTTCCAAAGCGCGTTCCGCAGCCTGGGCTGGGTACACCGTAAGTACACCCCAATAGTTGAACAAATTGGTATATGGCTGTTCGCTGTAATTATACCTTTAGGTTTTGCCGCTATGCCGGTTGTTTATTTTTTCATGCATAAGTAAGCTTTTAGCTTCTACATAAAATAAAAAAAGAAATGAGTTTAGATGGTAAAGTGCCCCAGGGCCCATTAGCCGAAAAATGGAGCAAGCATAAATTTAACCTTAAGCTGGTTAACCCTGCCAATAAGCGTAAATACGAAATTATTGTGGTTGGTACAGGTTTGGCGGGAGCATCGGCTGCGGCTTCCCTTGCCGAGTTAGGTTATAATGTAAAAGCATTTTGTTTCCAGGATAGCCCTCGTCGCGCGCACTCTATTGCCGCCCAGGGTGGTATTAACGCTGCCAAAAACTATCAGAACGATGGTGACAGCGTGTTCCGCTTATTTTACGATACCATTAAAGGTGGCGATTACCGTGCCCGTGAAGGCAACGTATACCGCCTGGCCGAGGTTTCGGTAAATATTATTGACCAGTGTGTGGCACAGGGCGTACCTTTTGCCCGCGAATACGGCGGCTTGCTGGATAACCGTTCATTCGGTGGTTCGCAGGTATCGCGTACGTTCTATGCCCGTGGCCAAACCGGGCAGCAGTTATTATTAGGTGCTTATTCGGCCTTAAACCGCCAGATTCACGCCGGTAAGGTAAAAATGTATACCCGTCACGAAATGCTGGACGTGGTTGTTGTTGATGGTCAGGCCAAAGGTATTGTAACCCGTAACATGATCACTGGTTCGATAGATACCCACGCCGGTCACGCAGTTTTATTATGCACAGGTGGTTATGGTAACGTGTTTTACCTGTCAACCAACGCCATCGGTTCAAACGTGACCGCAGCATGGCGCGCTCACAAACGCGGGGCTTACTTTGCTAACCCTTGCTATACGCAAATTCACCCAACCTGTATCCCTGTAACCGGCGATCATCAAAGTAAGCTTACGCTGATGTCGGAATCGTTACGTAACGATGGCCGGGTTTGGGCACCTAAGACAGTTGAAATAGCTGAGAAATTACAGAAAAAACAGATAACGGCAGCCCAGGTTGCTGAGGA
>Ga0075366_10001992_pt1 | contig 10348 bp, 11 predicted proteins | sample EndMethybrTD3031_FD_72351 | JGI IMG/M metagenome (GOLD analysis project Ga0075366, IMG submission 72351) | Populus endosphere microbial communities from Tennessee, USA - Endosphere MetaG P. TD hybrid TD303-1 | ecosystem: Host-associated > Plants > Roots > Endosphere | place: USA: Tennessee... | reverse complement strand
CCCGGGGTATTCTTCTTTTTACAGCTCTTTAGCCAACCCCATAAAAGGCTGACGATCTTTGAGTCGACTATATTGGTCACGTGCCCAATAACTTATTTCGGTACGATCATCTGTTAGCATAGCTACGTAATCGGGCCAGTCTACCCATAGGTAAGCTTCTACTTCATCTGGATTAGGTTTTATGTCGGCCGATACATAGGCTACGAATACCGGACAAAATTCATTCTCGATAATGCCATTATACGGTGGTGTCGTATAAAAGTAATCTGGTAGTACGCAAACTGGATCTTCCATCACTTCGATCCCCAGCTCATCCTTGGCACGACGTCGAATGGCATCAGCCATCAGTTCACCCGGGGCTGGATGACCACAAACACTATTGGTCCACACGCCGGGCCAGACTTTCTTAGAAAGCGCCCGCTGTGTGACTAGAAATTTGTTGTCACTAGACCTAAAGATATAGCATGAGAACGCCAAGTGTCGCTTGGTTGTCGCGGTATGGCTCTCCAACTTGGGACCTACTTCACCAGTTGGGTCACCATTTTCGTCTACAAATACAATTTGTTCACGCTCAGTCATGAGTTTACTATAGCAAAGCTACTAGCTGGCTAAAATAATAGGTACTCACGTTCTTCGGCCAATGCCATTAATTGGGCACCTACCTCCCGCTTAAGATAAAAACGGACTTTACCCTCCTCATCTGTAAACCGCTGCGGATCTAAGCGCTGCTCCCGAGCAAAGCGGCTTAGCGTAAGAGCAGACACAAACCTAGGAGCACTGTGTGCTAGCTCTATAACTTCAATGTATTCGTCGCCCTCGGGCAACTTTGGAGCTTTGAGGCCGGGGTATAGATCAAGGATAACGCCTAGGTCAGCATACTTGAGTGGTGTATTTGGGTTAGAGCCCAAATTAGTCATGATGCCGTCTAGTGTTACTGGGCTGATGCCCAATATTCTACATACCTCAGCACGCTCCACCGTAGCGTCAGGTGACAGAGCACCTAAACCAGCGCTAACCTCTTGGGCATCAGGGAATGACACGGCAACTTCGTTCTTGAGTGCCGCTGTGCCAACAGTAAATACGTCTACACCCTGTAGTTCAGGGCTTAGTCGATATCGGCGACGTTTACGCTGTGGAAGCGGCTCTTTGTCATTTTCTTCTGAAACAGCGCCAAGTAGTTCACCCTCCTTCAGCTCTAACACGTCAAGAGGGGTATACTGTTTATCCCCTAGCTCATCATCAGCAAAATCGTAAGCGTGTGCCTCAATCGGCTTGCCATTCCTGCCGCGGCTCAATCGCAAGACCCGCCCCAGGGCCTGCATCATTTCTACAGTCGAACTAGTTGGATCAAGGTTAACAAACACCTTGGCATGAGGACTATCCCAGCCCATACCCAGCGCCTTAACGTAAGCAAGGGCATCCATCCGACCCTCGTCGAATAGTTCGAGCAACTCATAGCGCTGTTGTTTCTTTTGGCGCTTTCGGCTTCCACCTACATATCCGGCGTTTATGTACCTAAAGCGATACAGGCCTGCTTCGTCTTCAATGAGCGTCTGACGAAGCTCTTTAGCATAAGAATAGGCATGGTCGATGTCATCACCCGGTGGACAGCGCACGATAACGCCCACACCTCTCTGTAGCTCGTTCTTAATAAGCTCTGTCGCAGCCTGCTTGCGTGCCTCATATTGAGCATTACGAATAGCCGCTTTGCGCTCCAAGGAATCCTTTGGCAAAGTGCGAAGGTTAATATACGGATCTGCCCGCTTGAGCCATGCGCGTACAGGCGCCAGCAGTCCTGCCTTTACGGCATCACGCAAGTGCATTTGATGAATAGTATGCTCAAATAGCTCGTATGCGGTGTGGTTCTCGTCATACTCAGGCGTAGCAGTGAGCCCCACGGCAATCTTATCCGCACAATACTCACGCACTGCGTTGCCAATACCCTCACCAATTACCTTATGTGCTTCATCCACAATTACCGTATCAAAATGAGGCATCGCACCCTGTTTCATCAGCTCGTTGAATGAAGCTTGACACATCACCACAACTTCATGATCGATCTCTTTGGCATCTTCGTAATACGCACCAACGTCTAGATGTGGTGCAAATTTACCAAACCCACGATCACCTTTGGCGCCGATCGTCTGGCGCAGGATCGTCTGAGTCGGAACCACTACGAGTACACTTATAGGATCATCAGGATCTTCATTGTGCTTGATAGCTGCGGCTATATTGGCAAATATACCCGTTTTACCCGTACCTGTAGGCATCTCAATAATACCGCTCTTGCCGCCTTCGGGAGTCGTGCGAGGCATAGTTGCCAAAAAGTCGCCAAACTTATCTACAGCTATGCGTTGGTGTCTGCGCAATGGAACACGAGGCTTGCCTTCTGGCACTGGGTCATCAAGATAAGAATCAACACCGTCCATCATGCGTAGTACTTTCCGCTGCTGGCGCAACTCTTTCTGAAGCTTAGCCTTTTCTGCAGTTCCCGGGCGCCACGCAGCGAATTGTTCTGGCGTAACGTTATGGCCGAGGCCTTCTGCCACAGAACGGATATTGCCGCGCATGAATTCCGCAGCCTCTTGGGTATCTAGCGCAATCTGGTAGCGCTCATCATATTCTTCGGGGGTTTGGGGCGGCACAAAATCCAGCTCCTGGCCTAAGATGTCTTCGAGTGTTCCGACATCCCATCTCAGTTCAAGCTGCGCCGCCCTACCCCTCTCTACTAGAGGTATCTCACCGCTCATTTGACGTGGTATTATAGGCCACTCATCAGTCTTATGCAAAAGATTTGCTATAGTATTTGGAATTGCTTATGAAGCCACGGCAAATGCTGGCTCTGATATATCGGCTAACAGAGGTATAACTTCTTCAGAAGTTGGTGCTCCAGCTTCATCAAGGGTAAGGACTGTGCGTGACTCAACTTCCCAACCGTCATACATCTTAAAAGCTTGCTCTATAGCCAGCTCAGTATCTTCTCTAGTAAGCTCCGCAAGCTCATTAGCGTCTCTTGCCGCCTCAAAATCAGAGCCTAAAGGATGGCTATTCTCGCGATATGCTCTTAGATATAGAGAGCCCAGCTTATCAGTAAAATCAGCATACCCGTCCATAGTTACCAGCTTGGCAAGTGCCTCACTAGCTAGCGTAAGGTGTACTGGCATGACAGCATCAGGGTGTATGCTGTCATAATCCAGTTCCCATCCTAACGCATTACCGTATACGCCCTCAATCTCTCGAGGACCCTGTAGCAGAATTTCGCCGTTTTTTCCTAAATGCATGGTATTTCTTCGCGGTAAAAAACCGCCCCAGGGGAGCGGTTTTGCTCTTTCCAAAAACTAATTATAGCATGATTATCACGATATGCACAGGCTTTGGCGTCAAGATCTTGTCACAATCAGATGTAATACTATTTCTTATCCTGATGGCCCTTAACTGCAGACTCGATTACATCACGTGGCAGTGCAGCCGATTCGAGCAGTGCCTCGCGCACCGTACCCACCGCGTCACCGCCCACGCTAGTAGCAGCATCCAGTGCACCACCCACAGCTGATTTAGCAGCTTCGGCAGTATCTGCACCTACTTCGCCGGCAGCTACAATCGCACCTTTTACGGCTGATACAGCCGTGCCAGCAATATCACCACCTGTTTCTGCGGCGGCCGTTACTGCACCGTGAGTCGCTTCTTGAGCTGCAGCAATCACGTCACCGCCTACCTGACTCACGCCAACCACAGCGCTATGCACTACTTCTTGGGTGACTTCGGTGACTGTAGTGCCTACTTGGCCAGCACCACGAATAGCGCCACTTACAACGGATGACACACTTTCGATACCTGCTGAGCCAACTTCGCCCACCCCCTTAAACACGTTCACGATCTGGTTCTTAACGGTGCCTGTTACAGCACTCATTATGTTGTCGGTACCCTTTACTGCTGCCACAACAGCATCAGTTGTTTCGGTAATAATCTCTTTAAGCATTAAGGTAGCCTCCAATTAGTTGGTCCCTCTATGGTATCGCCCGCTATCACAGCTGACTGTAAGAATCCGTACAAAACCCAATCTGTGGTTTGAAAAAGCATTAGCACTAGTGCATAGTGCTACGCATGATTAATTTGAGTGAAGCATTTAGCCCTATTGTAAAAGTACCTTTTGGCCATGACTTATATCCTATTTCAGGAACGGTTGGCGCAACGCCGGATGCAGACGGCAAGCTACGCGCACCCGTAGGTGTTGAGGCTCAGACACAAATAATTTTTGACACATTAGAAGAACGCCTTGGCGGTCTGTCTCTAGACCTTGGTCATATACGCCAAATGAATGTTTTCCTAGACGATATCGATGATTACGAAGTCGTTAGTGGCATTTACGTCAAGCGATTCCGAGAAGTAATCGGAGAGGAGGCAAGTATGCCTGCCAGGACCATGCTGGGCGGGCTTGTTATGCCGCAAGTGGCAGACAATCCTTTACTTGTTGAGGTGCAAGGTTTTGCAAGTGCTCCACCATTTGAGCATCTTATACGCAAATAATTCGGCTAATAAAAAACCGCCTGCAATGAGGCGGTTCTTTATTTCGCTTGAAGCGTGACTACATCTTAATTTCGACGTCGCAACCAGCAGGAAGGCTGAGGTTCATCAAAGAATCAATAGTCTTTGGTGTTGGCTCAGTTACGTCGATAAGGCGCTTGTGTACGCGCATTTCGAACTGCTCGCGGCCCTTCTTGTATACGTGTGGTGACTTAACCACTGTAAAGGTGCTACGGTCAGTAGGAAGTGGGATTGGACCAGCAATAGTTGCACCAGTACGAAGAGCGGTGTCAACGATCTGCTTAGCAGCCTGGTCGATTACCTTGTGATCGTAAGCCTTAAGGCGAATACGAATACGTTGTTTTTGGTCTTTCTTTGGTTCTTGAACCATAGTGTACTACTCCTGTAGATTTGGGCGTTGTAACCTCTGCTAGCTCGCATGTCCAGCCGAGTTCTCAACACAATTAGTAAATATGATGTGTATTATACAGCTACCCCTGTGATTTATCAAGGTTGGCGTTGCCAGAGAGAATTGACAATGGTTGATCAATGTTTTACTATCACTCTTTATGACTGGAGAAAGCATTGCATACCCTGGGCAGTTGCCTGAGTTGAGCCCTGAGCGCAACCTTGCTGCCTGCCTCGACATTATGCGGTGCTTCGCAAGACACCCTCAAACAGGTCGTGGCATAGCATTGATTGCCCAGCATGCTATGCGCGGCATTGACCCTGAAAATACCGACAAAAGTGGGATAGATATTGAGACCTTGGATCTAGTTCAGCCGGATCCAGCTGAACTAATGCCAACGCTTGACCGTATTCACCGAAGCTTTAGTATTACTACCGATGGAACTAAAGAAGGCACCCCAATTGACGTTACATACGGCGACCTAGGGTATATCGTGCATGCAGGAGCCTGGCGAGCATTAGATCTATTAAGAGATTCCGCAGGCTATCATTCCCTTAACCATCGTGGGCCGTTTGTTTCGATGCATACCCCAGCACCAGAGCTCCAGCAGCTACTTATTGACCACCCGCCCATACGTGAAGACGTTTCAGCAGAGATGGATAGGCGGGCAGCAGAAGTGCTCGACGAGTCCAGGGCTCGGCAAGCACGAGTCACAGACGACCATCGACAACTGATACAAGACTACGGCACATACATCCCCAAAAAGCAGCGAGAGAATTTACTTTAACGAAGTCGTCTGAGCTATAAATAAACCATATAAAAACACCCGGGAGATTAATCCCGGGTGTTTTAGTAGGTTTGTACCTAGAGGGTTAATTACTTAACGATCTTGGTAACAACACCAGCACCAACTGTGCGGCCACCTTCACGGATAGCGAAGCGAAGACCCTGGTCCATGGCGATTGGGGCGAGCAACTTAACCTTGAAGGTTACGGTGTCACCTGGCATTACCATTTCCTTGTCAGCTGGGAGTTCAACCTCACCAGTAACGTCAGTTGTGCGGAAGTAGAACTGAGGCTTGTAACCCTTGAAGAATGGAGTGTGGCGACCGCCTTCGTCCTTGTTCAAGATGTAAACTTCAGATTCAAACTCAGTGTGAGGGGTAACAGTACCTGGCTTAGCAAGAACCTGACCGCGCTCGATGTCATCACGCTCAATACCGCGCAATAGAACACCAGCGTTGTCACCAGCTTGACCTTGGTCGAGCTGCTTCTTGAATGCTTCGATACCAGTTACAACAGACTTCTTAGTGTCGCGGATACCAACGATTTCAACTTCGTCGTTGATCTTTACAACACCCTGCTCAACACGACCGGTAGCAACAGTACCACGACCCTTGATTGAGAATACGTCCTCAATAGGCATCAAGAATGGCTTGTCGAGGTCGCGCTCTGGCTGTGGAATGTAGTCGTCCATAGCTGTAACGAGAGCCATAACAGCGTCTTCGTTAGCTGCGTCGCCTTCGAGGGCCTTAGCAGCAGAACCGCGGATGATAGGACAGTCCTTGTCGAAACCGTTCTTTTCAAGAAGTTCACGAACTTCTTCTTCAACGAGGTCGGTAAGTTCTGGATCAGCGAGGTCCATCTTGTTAAGGAATACGAGGATCTTAGGCACACCAACCTGCTTAGCAAGTAGTACGTGCTCGCGAGTCTGAGGCATAGGACCGTCAGCTGCAGATACAACGAGAATAGCACCATCTACCTGAGCGGCACCGGTGATCATGTTCTTAACGTAGTCAGCGTGACCTGGCATGTCAACGTGAGCGTAGTGACGCTTCTCTGATTCGTATTCTTGGTGTGACGTAGCGATGGTAATACCACGCTGGCGCTCTTCTGGAGCGTTGTCGATTTGGTCGTAAGCAATTGGCTTGTTTACGGCGCTTGGTAGCTTCTTAGCTAGTACAGCGGTGATTGCTGCAGTAAGTGTAGTCTTGCCGTGGTCAACGTGGCCCATAGTACCAACATTAACGTGAGGCTTCGTACGGTCAAATGCATCTGCCATTAAAATGACTCCTTATTATTAGTAATTAACCGCATGAGAATATAAAAAACTCACGCAAGTGACCCAAATATTGTAACCTAAAGTGTTACCGGTGTAAACACCCCTTATGTGCTATGCACCAGTTGCAATAATACGCTCCACGGTGCATACTGCAAATTATGGTGCGAAACCTCATGCAAATTATTGCCATTATTATCCCCTCCCGGGGTAGTTTGTTGGTGTATGCGTAATTTCGTCAGAATAGATACAAAATAGATCACAAACCCCCGAGGAAACTCGGGGGTATTTTTATATAGAAAGGATTATATGTCATTCACAATGGAGCTGGCACCAGCCGAGCTCACACTACAGCCAGCAGAGCAACAACCGCGGAGCGCCGAGGAACTTGAAACACGAGTGTTAGCACTCGTAGAGGAGTTAGACGACCCAAATAGTTGGCTGCACCAAAACTTCTATGGGCCTGAAGGCGTAACTCCTACCGAGATGGTACGAGTCGACCGCCCCGCTGCCGGCCACAATATCTACGTCAAAAACGAGACCGAACATCACCTAGAAGTAGACGGGCAAGACTTTAACGCCAGTACCTTTAAGCGACGCGGCGCCTTGCTAGCTGCGCTTGTTGCCGTACGCAATAATCCAAATCTGGAACGATTCGTAACAGCCAGTGCCGGCAACCATGCATTGGGTGTAGCGTTTGCGGCTAAGTCACTTGGCAAAGAAGCGCATATCTACTGTCGCAGTGACATAAGTCCAGCCAAAGAAGCAAAACTCCTAGAGCTCGGCGCCGTGCTACACAAAAATAGTCCGAACGAGCCCAAGGGAGACACACTCGAAACATCCATGGGCTACGCCAAGAAAGCTGCCATTGTCGAAGGTGCAGCTGGCGCTAGACCAAATCATTTTATCCACCCCTTTGACCAGATTGAAGTCATAGCCGGCCAGTACACAGTTGGCCGTGAAATCGTCGACAATCTAGAAGCGCAGCATGCAGCCGGTGCCATAAACATCTACGAAGACGACGTAGAAGTCGACGGAGCGGTAGGTGGCGGCGGTCATTTGGCCGGTATCGCACTGGCATTAAAGAACGGCAAAGACCAAGGCCGCCTAGGCAATAACGTTACCGTGCGAGGTGCACGCATCGAGGGAGGCCGCCTAAATACCTGGTGCGACGGCACTGCTACGGATGTGGGCGAGCTACCCGCACTGTTGCTATCTGACAAACGATATGTCGCAGGCGTCGACACAATAAGCAATGTTGAGCTGGCTGATGCTATGGTAGAGCTGACCGGCGTATTTAATAAGATGGCTGAGCCAGCCGGCTCACTATCGTATGCACTTGCCAAGAAACGTGCAGCATTACTGCGCATGGATGCATTGCGGGCTAAGCATGAAGCCAAAACTGCTGAGCAACGTGCGGCTGGCCTTGAAGAAGATCCGGCGCCTAAGCCAACAACATACATCACTACCTTTACGGGCGCCAATACTGCCCGTCATATATATGAACACTTCACAGACATTCGAGACGCTGTCTACCATAAAAATCTTCGCTATCTGGGTAGTCTCACGGGCAAAAGACACTGGCAAGAAGGTGGCGATCCCCTAGCGGCGCGCCAAGAAGGCAACCCTGCGCTAAGCGGCCGCGTCCTCCGCTAAAACCCTACTTCGTTATCCAATCACAGTACTGGTTGTACTCATGGCCGCTGCCATCCTCACGTTTTTCGTACTTATTGACCTTCGTCTTTACGACTACATCTCCCTGTTTTAGAGATTTTATGAAGGCTGCGGAGGGACCGTCACAGTTAGATTCGTGACTGGTAGCCTTTAGGGTTGCGCCACAACCTGCGTCCTTAACTGCTTTTTTCACCTTATCTAGGCCTTGGCTCTTTAAGTCACCCAATCCATACTGATATGGCATACCCTCAGAATCTCGTGTGCAAGTTCCGAGCTCTACCGAATCACCCCTATTGGCAATTACCATACCCTTTACGTCATCCGGTAGCTTGCTATCGCCACCTTCACAAGCAACCAAACCAGTAGCAGCGACACTAGTAAGTATCAGCGTTGCGGCACGCTTTCCCAACTCCTGTAGCCGTTGACCAAATATGCCAACCTCGGCTATATCTTGCAGTTGCGGTGCCTCAAATGCAGGTAATGTTTCTATTGGTGCATATGCAATTTCAGTCATAGGTACGTCCTTACTTATAGAACCACCATACCAGATTTTCGGCAGGTACGTGAATTACCTCTGGGCATTCCCAATTTGGCAATTATATGTGCTACTATTCTACGAACAATAAAGGAACTGCAAAGGGGTATACATGGCAGAAGTAACAAACGAGGTCCTAGGCAGTTTGCCGCCTTATACTGAGCAAGATTTCTTGCACGGCAATCCCGAACGAATTATGTCAGCAAGTCCCGATGCTGACCCACGCATTTTTGTGATGTGGCCGCACGGCAACGAACGTCTGGGTGGACGAGTCGGTCATCATATAGTTACGGAACGACCAGAGCTTCTGGCTCATGTTGACTACATGTGCGGCAACCCTGCAGCTGCCAGTCAAAACCCTCAACAACGCTATACTGAGGGTGGAACTGACCTAAATCGTAGCTTTACGCCAAACATTGAGCCTAAGTCTTACGAAGAGGCACGTGCCGCTGAGATCGCAGGAATAATTTCTGACGGTAATTACGGCTATGTACTAGACGTGCATACATCTACTACGGATTTCGGAAGCTGTATTTTGATTGGTGAGCAGTTTCGAGAGAGTCAAGCGGTTCGCGACATCATTGGTGCTTCGCCGATTACAAACATTGTCGTCTTGCCTAAGTCGATACCCTTCGGAGAGAGCCGAGTACCTCTTGTGACTACTGGACTAATCGGTAACTTTGGTAATTCTGTTTCACTAGAGTATAACGCTGGTCTCGCAGAAGAAGTAGGCGTAGAAGAGACCATCCTGACTATCGACGGTCTTGTTAGAGGTGCGTCACTAGTCGGCCCCAAGGAACGAGCATTCTTTAACGTGACTGACTTTATCTGGAAGTCACAAGATCCTGGTGAAAATGCGAGCAACTTCAAAGAATGTAAATATGGCTATTACCCAGTCCTGTACGGAGAGAACACCTACCGCAATGACCCGACCAAGCCATATTTAGGCTTCGCGGCGACCAGCCGTGATATCGAGATTATTTAATTTTAAATAATCTACTTGCATATTTAGCAATTGCACGTACTATATAAGTACTTTTAAGGAGGACGAGCAGCCCACATTTAGTGAACACCCGCCCACACCTATCTATTCTTTATATACAAATAACGATAAATATATTACTATCTAGGGGAAATAAGGAGTTTTT
>Ga0075366_10001991_pt1 | contig 10348 bp, 10 predicted proteins | sample EndMethybrTD3031_FD_72351 | JGI IMG/M metagenome (GOLD analysis project Ga0075366, IMG submission 72351) | Populus endosphere microbial communities from Tennessee, USA - Endosphere MetaG P. TD hybrid TD303-1 | ecosystem: Host-associated > Plants > Roots > Endosphere | place: USA: Tennessee... | reverse complement strand
ATCCAATCGAATTTGCCTTTTCAAAACTTAAGTCCTTGCTGCGCAAAGCCGCTGCACGCACTGTGCACTCCCTGTGGAAAACCATTGGTAATAGTCTCCACGCCTTCACTGCAGAGGAATATCAAAATTCCTTCAAAGCCGCGGGCTATAACTGTTAACTAAATGGAATTTTCTCTAGTGAAAAGCATCAAAGCCACCCTCAGCCCCACCATGAAACCAGAGACACAGCAACAAGTAGTTCTGACCCAGGCAAAGAACTACATCCGCAATACCGGCATCAAACTACGCTGATGCTGTTGCGCGTTGGATCGCTAGGGTTCCGACACATTCTATCCTTGTGTCTTTATACAAGTTTCACATCTTTCGTGACGAGTTCGCTCAAATTGGCTTCGAAAACCTCTGACAAGGCATTATTTTTGATCTGAGTTTTCTAGTGCACAGCATTTGGAGTTTTTGCGGCGATTCAGGATTTTTTCCTAAGCTTCTCAACAATTTTTGAACACTTTCGTGGCTTCGTGCCACACAGGCATTTTTTCCCGACAAAACAGCGTAGTTCCAGATTTGTATCGTTGTTGGTGATCTACACAAGCGATAAATCCTGGAGAAAGCTTGACGGCTGCGCTGTCCAAGTTTCGCCCCGAGACATCATGCGGGTTCGCGGATACGACAAGTACAGAAGCCGCTTCGATCTCGTCACCGCAACAAAGACGTTGCGTCGTTCTTCAGCAGCGTTGCGCTGGTTGTTCCGAGCGCGGTAGTCCGGGAAAACGCCTTCTGCCATCCCCATGATAAAGACAACGTCAAATTCCAGACCTTTCGCTGAATGGACAGTGAGAAGTGCTACACCATTCTCTTGCGTGGCCTGGGTCGTTCCTAAAGCCAGATTACTTAGAAAACCAGCAATTGAACTGGCTCCAGAGGTCCTCGATCTTAGATATTGATCCCATTTCATGCGAAGCACCTCAGTGTCGTTGTACACAGCTCGCCGCACTTCATCTTCCAGGCAGTCCACTTGGCATCTTATCAGGTCAATTGCCGGCAACAAGTTCGGCCGCTGTCTCTGATTCATGACAGACTCCAATGCTTCAATTGTCACCTTAGCGGTTGTATTGCCACTCATAGCGGTAAGAGTCTTAAGTAGTTCCACAACCTCTTGATCGGTTTCAACCGCAACCATCAGGCAAAATCTGCCGCCAGCTTTTGGCGAGCGTCGCCAGATGGATTCGGTCTTTCGGATTCGCTAGCACCCTTAAAGCTAGTTGGAAATCATGAACAATGTCAGACTCGTTCTCATGAATGGCCGAAACGCGCTTGTAGAAGGGAAGCGAACGATGATTTAGCTCCTGCTCGATTGCTAAAAGGACATAACGATTCCAGGCCAATACAGCGCAGCGGGATGGTATGATCTGGCCCTCAACATCCGGATGGCCATCGTGTAAAAGGCACTCGATCTGGTTAGCAATCTGAGCTGCCTCACTTTTTTCATCCTGGCTGGCTATGAGACGCACTTCACCTTTGATGGGTAATAGTCCTTCAACTTCATAGGATGGATCAAGCGCTTGGGCTGTTTTAACGATTGCTTGCGATGATCGGTAATTTTCCGAAAGTTCAATCCGTTGTGCATGGAAATCCTTGATAAAGGCCTCCATGTATTTCGGACTTGAGGTATTTAATCCATAGATAGACTGCTTCGGATCGCCAACCATCATTACATTTTTAAAACTATCACCGCAAAGGGCTTGGAGAACGGCGTACTGCGCCTCGTTCAAGTCCTGGGCCTCGTCAACGCAAATGTATCCATAAATACGCCGGTAGAGATCTGCAATCTGTGGATAGTCCGTTAACAGCTGGTACGCCAAAAGTAGGAAATCATCGAAATCATAGGCGTCGCAGGCTCTCAGACCAGCGTTATATGCTTCAAAAAGCCGCTCCTCTAGAGGATCTTCGAGCATAGAACAAGAAACGGGATGTGCCTTTACAAAGCCGATAAAGCGCAACCATTCATCGAGGCGGCGGCTTTGTCCTTGAGTATCGCCAGCCTCAACAAGAACCCGTTTTAGCTCCGGGTCTGTCGAGGTTACCTCAAGCAAAACTTGCTTTCGGTCTTGAAAGGTTTCGAAAACCTGGGGTTGCCCAACCACACCTACCGGCTTGCTACGATCCGCCAGCATGTCGTGACAGAAGCCGTGTAGAGTGCTTATAGTTGCGCGTTGCCTAGCTTCTCCTAAGTCCGCAAGTCGATCCGCCATCTCGTTCGCAGCCTTGGTAGTAAAGGTCAACGCGAGCACTCGAAAATGACCTGTTACATCTTTCAACAAGCGACGCACTCGTTCAGTCAGCACACGTGTCTTTCCGGATCCTGGACCGGCAATGACCAGTAGCGGACCATCGTTTATTTTGACGATCTCGCTTTGGCGCGACGACAACGTTATCTTGGTCAACCAACACCTCCGATCCCTTTTATTCCACACTCCGTTGCGACGACCTCGAAGAGTGCTTTCACCTGAGTTGGTATCCGGCGGTTCTCATCCGCAACAACCGCGATTTCACTTGCTACCGGGATGGCCATCTGTGTTTTGTTTTCTCGCAATGCATCGACCGCTGCAAGTACTTTCCCATTTTGCCCCGAGTAGTTCCAATAATACCCCCTTTCTTCGGCTTGCCGTGCATTTTGGCAATGTAAGTGTCAAGATAATCACGTTTGCTGTAGACCAGATTGAAAGCTCGTTCAATGTCCGGTAGGTAACCGTCCTTTACGAGTTCTTGTTCAAAGTCATTGCTATTTGGTAGGACAATCACATTATTGCAAACAGCACAGTTGGGCTTCCCAGCTCTCAAAAGACAGTTATTGAGCTGGCCGATCGCTTCTTGCTCTCCAGCGGAGAAAATGAACCAAGGGATTTCAAAGCTTTGCGCGAGCCAAATGAAAGGATAATAGTCCTTTCCTCCAACACCAACGAAGCTCAATCCAAGCTCGTGGATACTCTTATTCCAGTAGGTTAGGGCCCAGATCGGAGGTGCTTGCTCCTCAGTTTCGCCTTCAAAAAGTATTAGCGCTCGCCCAAACAAGATATCGCCACGGGTGAGAACGATCTTTTGTTCTAGCTTCCGTCGGTCATCAGAAGTGAGGCATGTTGTATCAAGTGCCGTTACGGTCGAATGCCCATTGCACGTCCGGAAAAGGCGCAATTTGTCCAAACTTGCTTGGCCTGCGAAGTAGGGCGAGTGAGTGCTCACAATCCGTTGACCCGGAATCGATTGGATATGCGCAAATAATGACCGTTGTGCCTGCGGATGAAGGTGTGCTTCAGGTTCCTCCAAGGCAAGGACTGTATGTGTTGAGTCTCCCCCGGTCTGAGCCTGACGCTGCTTCCACGAGGCAAAGGCACGAAACACAAAGAGCGACGCGAGGCTGCGTGTTCCCATCCCGTGGCGTGTTAGAGAAAATGCCTGCACCCCGGTCGCGACAAAGGTTACGTCGATACCCTTAGAAAGGTCGCGGAGATGCCTAGGCACTGGAGCAATTTCGACACCCGTTTCTTGGCCGGCTATGACATTTCGTATTTCGCCAAGATGCGCACGAAGATGTTTCAGAACCACACTTTTCTCGACGATTTCCTGATTCAACGTTGTGAGCGAAGACTCAAAGGCGGTAATATCCGATTCGGAAAGCTCGAGATCATCTGTCAGGCGTCGCCAAAATGAACCCCGTTGTTGCAGATCTTCCCCGATGTCGCGTTTGGCATCGATAAAATGAAGCGCGATCGGTTCGAGTTGAGCAGTAACAATCCGGTCTTTCTCTTCTGCTTTCAACCAGTCCTGGAACGGCAGCCATTCTTTAAGGAAATTCCGCTCCGAGCCATATTCCCCATGCACCTCGCTCCATTTGAGCTTCGTTCGTAAGCCAACGATATCCTCGTGCTGATCGTTCTGGGAAATGCCCTCACCCCAAATGTTTGTCCAAAAGCTACAGGCAGGGAAAGAGCAAATCACTTTATCATTAGCATCGACAGGACGAATTAGAACGTCGATAATTGCACATCTTTGTTTCGGCACCTCGAACTCACCTGCGGCGATCCGAATATCATCCTTCCCTGTGAATTTTCTAGAAGCACCAATCGCGTAGTTCAGAGCTTCTAAGAAACTTGTTTTCCCAGCGTTATTAGCGCCTATCAATACAGTGAGATCCTCGAGCGTAACAAACATTTTTCAAGGGAGCGGAAATTCGAAATCCGGACCTCTACTACCTTAATCCCGCTACCTAAAAAATCAGTCATTCAAATACACTGATATAATATTCATCGTCAATCAAAATATACTTGCGTACACGCCGGCACCATACACCTTGAGCGACAGGCAAACCCTATCCAATCTGATTGACTTGAACAATGGGTCATTGGCCTTGCTATCCCTGGCACATTGCAGGATTTGAATGGCACCGCTGAGAAGTAGCTAGAAACTACCGGGACGAAAGAGTGTACGAGTTCACACGATTACGACCATACTTTGTCTGGTACTAACGGAGTTTTCGGTTCCGTACGGTTTATGATTAGTAACTCAACTACTGAGAATTTTTTGCCCTCATGTCAGCCAATCAAAATTCCTACCGATCAAGAGTTCAGCCATTTCCACGTGGTGAGTGTTTTTCATTGCCACAGTCTTTGTATGTAACCCCACCTGTTTAGCTAGAGTTTTGACCTCTTCTGCATTGTCGTAGGTCAAGAGGATGTCACCTTTACACTCGGTGACGAGTTTAAATAAAGTTTTGTGATCGATCTGCGAGTGGTTATAAAGCCGATTCCCGGCACTCTTCTTCGAAGCAGTGTAAGGAGGATCGATAAAGAAAACAGCGTCCTTTCTCTCCTTAAAAGACTCAATGCATTCGAAAGCATCACCTGGCTTAAAGGTCATCCGGTCTCGCACACTAGCAATATCCAGGATGCGCCGCCTGAGAGTAGCAGGATACCATCTTGAATGAACGCCCTTGCCCTTCTCTCCGTATTCAACAAATCCCGCTCCAGACGCTAGGATTCCTCCTCTGCAAACCCGATTGCGGACTAGGGTAAGAAAAGCCTTTTCTCTTAAGTCAGATGGCTCCTGCTTGAGGTCGATCTCAACTTGCTTACGGTCCAGTTGATAAGAAAGAATCCGGTTGCCCAGCCACTCTGCCTCACCACCGAGAATCGTTTCCCATACGGCAGCGACGCTTTCGTCGAGTTCTACCATGTGTACGTGCTGGACCAGCTGCTCAAATGCCACAGTCAAACCGACAATGCCTCCACCGACAAATGGTTCGATAAAGAGCTCTGGCTTCTTCTTGAAAGATCTTAGCCATTGGCGGATGCAAGGAATCAGCCAAGTCTTTCCGCCTGGATATCGAAATGGGCTTCGCTGTGGAACAGAAGCCACATTGACGATAGACTCTTCGGTTACCCTGATTTCCCCAAATAAATTCACGTCGTGCATGCTCTTCATTCATCCAATTTGACCGCTGCACCATCAAAAAGCTCTGTGATATCCGTCCCGACAGTGCGTGATTTGGTACCCGTTAACTTCTCTTTTAACTTCTTCTCCAACACCTTCACAAAGTCCTCCACTTTTCCTGGATTTGACTGGGTAATTATATCCAAAGCCTCTTTGAACTTGGTGTACCGCACCTGATTTTCGATCAATTGAAATCGGTTCATATGGTCGTCGAGCTTTAAGTCGTACACCAGCCAAGCCACATCGGCTTCTTCCCGAGAGACCTGGGGCAATTCAGGCAGTTCGGCCAAGAAACTGGAGTCAATGGCAACTGTCATCTTTTTCTGCCACGAATGAAGAATCATCCCCTTGTAAAGCAATTGAGGAGCCAACCGCTTCCTAGAGGAAGAGAGCCAATCGGCTGAAGGATAATTTCTCTCCTTCGACCAATCAAAAGAAGATCCTTGTTCCGCAGTAGCCATAAAATGGGCGAACGGCCTCCGGAGGTTTCCAGAGATATAAACGCCTTGGACCTCCAGCGATCCGAAATCAGTTACTCGTCGGTTCTGATCGTAAGCTACCAAAACATGGTCGATATTCCCCGTAGATTTGCCGTTGGCGTCGTAGAGCCGGATTTCGCTTAGATGAGTCCAGGACACCTCCTCCGGAAACAAGAATCGAGCAGCATCTGACACAATCTTCCACCCTTCACGAAATCGAACCGGACATACTATGGCAATACCCTTACTTTCATAGATACTGCAAACTCCGAGTGGATCGTTGACTTTATCTTTGGTACAACTGGCGACAATGTTATTGTAGGGGCACAACTTGTCATGACGATAACGCTTCGCTTCATCGGATTGATCGTCGATCTTGAAACCGAATACTTCTGCTAAAGGTTGCTTTGCCATGGGGTTATCCATTCCGGTGAATGCACTAAAAAAGTCCAGCTTTTTCTGCTGGGTCATATCCGAGTTCACATTTGCAAAGTAAGTGGCCCGGATTCTGATTGAACGTGACGGTAAGGAATAGCTTTGAGACTACCCTGTTGGGTGTCTTCTGACGGTTAGTGGGTGTCCCTAAAACGGCCCTTTTTGTAATGACAATTTAGTGGCGGGGAAGGCTGATAGCGCTTGATTACTCCGTTGGTAGGTGCGAAATTTTTCTTGAAGCTCAGTAAGACTCAGATGCGAACCCATCCGTTTTGGAGAAAATGAATCCAATGGGAATTGCGCAGCACTCTGCTGAGGACGAGATATCAGGTACTCTGTAGTTTTTCGTCAGTTAAACAGAGGGAGGCGTCAAGAGGCAGGTTTAATTAATGTCCTGGCCAAAAAGAGGTATTTCAAAAAATGATCGGAGCGTTACCATCGCGGGACTTCGAAGCTTGGAAAGGGTCCGAGGGAACTTGCTCGTTTAGCTAAGTGTTATGTTTGGTGGAAGACAGTTGAGCAGGCCATGGAAAACCCGGAGCAAATTATCGCGCAGGTCATGAACATGGGCGACTGGAATGATGTTTGCCGGTTAGTGGACTATATTGGAAACGAGGGTCTTTGCCGGGTCATCAAGCATGCGGAAATCGGCATGTTCAACAAACGCTCTTGGCATTACTGGCACTATCGACTGGGACTAGCAAAGGTGGGTTGTGTTCCCGCGTTGCCTGCAAGGAAATTGAGTTATGATCGAATCCCATTTCTCGCCCAATAAGGATATTCCGCCACCTGCCCAGAAGGAGCTTTGGCCTGAGCTTCGCGTGGCCTGCGAAATGGGTTTTGTGCCCTAGGGTGGCACGGCTATCGCTTTGGGCATTGCATTTCGGTCGATTTCGATCTTTTCACGGAGAAATCTCCAAAAAGGGAAAAACTTGAAGAAACCTTTCCGTTTCTTGGCTAGTCCACAGTTTTGCGGAACGAAAAAATTCTCTTTCCGTTGTCACACCTTCTTCGCAGGGAAGCGTCGAACCGGTTAAGGTTTTTTGGAGGGATTGGATTTGGCCGCGTTGGGATTTCTGAATCGACCCGAAATGGTGTGCTTTGGGTGGCCTCTCTTGAGGGATTTAATTGCGACCAAAACCATCCCCCAACGGGTGAGTGTGAAAGATTACACGGATATTGCTGCAATGATGAAAGCAGGGGTATCGCTGGCAAAAGGACTTGCTGCCACCCGGGAAATGTTCGGAGAGAGCTTTCAGCCCAGCGAGAGTTTGAGGGCCATGATCTATTTCGAAGGAGGTAATTTGCATCTTTTGACGCCAGAAATAAGGAGACTTTAGCCAAGGCCGCCAGCGACATCCGCCAGCTGCCGCAAATCAAACTGGCTGCCAGGACATTGGGACTCACGGAAGTCAATCTCAGACAAAGGGTCAGACTTCGCCCCGTCTTAGTCTTTGCCTATGAATTAGCCGCGTCTGCCATAAAGAACGGTAGTAACGAAAGACTGTTTCCTGAGAAAACAAAATTGTGGTGATCAAAGTGAACACGGCAATGGAAAATTTCAGCGTCGTGTCAGCCTTCGCTTTGATTTGCTTACGAAGTTTGGTTTACCTCTCAGCTATTACATGATCACCAGCTGGCAGGTCGCGGCTTCGCGATTTGGGGATAAAGAAAATTAAGAGTCCAGCGATTAGCAACATTCCCATGTTAACTGCTGAAGAGACCACAAATCCATGCGCATAATCAGTCGGAGTCGCACCCTGTTTCGGGATGACGCTGGAGACGACTGCGCCGATCACGGCAACACCAATCGAACTGGCCAGCGACTGCATCGTTGATGCCGCTCCGGATGCTGCACCCGCGTCTCTCGTAGGGATGTTCCCAAGAACCGTGTTATAAAGCGGTGAAGTCACGATTCCGCGTCCGATCCCGTACAGGAAGCAGGTTGCCAGAAAGCTGAATGTCAGATGATCTGGGACCGCTTTGGCCTGCAATGCCAGGCTGGCAATTCCAATCGCCAAAACAACGACTCCAAGGTGAAGTGAGTCACGTCCCAGGTATCCCTGAAGTTTGCCGGAAAAGGTCGAACCAATTAGGAATGCCACGGAAAGCGGGACAAACGAGAATCCGGCGTACATCGGATCGAGGCCGAGACTGAATTGAAGGTAGAAGCTCAAAATCAGTAGTATCGAGGTATGCCCGGCAAAATAGATACACGTGATGACCAGACCGACGGCGAAACCGCGGTCCTTAAACAACCTAGGATCGATCAGTGGAGAAGGATTTTTGTCTGATAGTCGCTGTTCGTACAAGTAAAAGGCTAGAAGGACTGGAAGTGAAGCTGCGAGACAACCCCATGCCCACATTGGCCAGTCATGCTCCTGGCCTTCCATAAATGGGTAAGAAAATAACCCAAGGCCAACAGTCAGAATTCCGACGTCTCCTAGATCGAGTTTGGGTGCATTCTCAGCACGGGATTCCTGGAGAATCAATGCGGCCGTAATCATCGTCGCCAAACCGATCGGTAGGTTAATCAAGAAGATGGAGCGCCATTCGAGGCCGAACAGGTTTGCATGGATCAGAAACCCGCCGAGAAGTTGGCCCACAATCGCGCCGAAACCCATCATCGCACCGTAGAAACTGAAAGCTAACCGCTTCGAAGATCCGGTGAAGTTGACCTGGATGAAGGAGAGGGCTTGAGGGGATATCACCGCTGCGGCGCATCCCTGTAGAAAGTCGCCAGAAAATCAGCCATCCAGCCGTTGGCGCCAGCCCGCAGAGAAGCGAGGTTAACGTAAAACCGGCTATCCCGGAAATAAAGGTTAGTTTTCGGCCAAAAATATCCCCGAGCCGGCCGCCGGTCACCACACAGATAGTGTAAGTCAGGCCGTACCCGGCAATCACAAATTCAATCTCGCTAAACGATGCACCGAGGGAAACTTGGATTGACGGAATACCGATATTGGCGATAAAGGAATCGATGATTCCAAGGAAGGGACCCATCAGCATGATAGTCAGAGTAACCCATCTGTTGTTCAAGCCGATCGATCCAGGTTCCTTAGGCGATGATGATATGCTTTTTTTGCTTGAGGAATTCGGTTGAAATCTGCTCCAACTCCCTTTTCGTTTTTGTCATTGGTCTAAAACCGCTCACGAAAAAGGGGTAAGTCCATAAAAAGATGCCTACAGTTGCTAAAATGACCAAAGCAGGCGTTCAACTTGGCTAAGATCTGCAGCTTCTTGGCCGCATGTCGGTCCAGTGGGTGTTGATGTAGTTGAGACAGGCCTGGCGACTGTCCGCTTTGTGGACAATGCGCCAGCCGTCGGGGACGGGCAGGAATGTCGGCCAGAGAGAATATTGCTCCTCGTCATTGATCAGCGCATGATAGGTATCAGTTTCGTTTTCGAACGGGTTAGTCATGTAACAGTCTCCTTTGCTGAGGATGGTGTGATGGATAGAGCCGCGTTAAGGGCAGCGGTCAAGACCGGACCGATTTGGGTGAGCGGCTCGAGGCGCATCATCTTATCGTGTAGGCAAGCGATGTCGTGTACCTCGATTCGACCGCAGATATAAGAGCGCCAGGCGTCTATTGAATGCTGTGAGGATCTGTCGGTGCTGAGCGTTGCTCTGAAGAATAGCAGGTCGCCGTGGAAGGGGCGAGGTAAGAAGCTCTTTAAAAGGGCGCGGGGCGGCTCTGATTTCCTAATAATCGCTTGAAATATGTGGTCATCAAGACTGGCCATCGGATGGCTAGCCCGGCTGAGGCGTTCCTTAAGGGATGAGACCGAAACCAGCTCATGGCCGAGCTCGTCTGGCTCATCCAACAAAGTTCTAGAGCAAATTCCGTTTAGTTAACAGTGATAACCCACAGCGTTGAAGAAATGTTGACATCCGTCTGCAGTGAAGGCATAGAGACTACATCCAATAGTTTTCCATAAGGAGCGCACAG
>Ga0075366_10001990_pt1 | contig 10350 bp, 7 predicted proteins | sample EndMethybrTD3031_FD_72351 | JGI IMG/M metagenome (GOLD analysis project Ga0075366, IMG submission 72351) | Populus endosphere microbial communities from Tennessee, USA - Endosphere MetaG P. TD hybrid TD303-1 | ecosystem: Host-associated > Plants > Roots > Endosphere | place: USA: Tennessee... | reverse complement strand
CCGACCGACAGCGCGACGGCCGTAATCACCATCTGCACCTGGCCGAACACCTGGCTCAGAACGGTCGAGCGGCTCGCGGCCTGGCGCCGGGCCCGCTCGAGCTTGTCCTGGTAGGAGGACTCTTCGAAATGCATGAGATCGAGCTCGGCGGCGTGGCGCATGAGATCGATACTGATGCGATTGGAATGGAGTTCTCCTTGCAGGGCGTCGAGCACCTGGATGCCGCGCTGCAGGAGGTCGCGGCCGAAGACCAGCGCAAATTCGCCGAGCAGGAGGATGCCCAGATGATTGAGCCGTCCTGCCTCGAGCCAGTCGCTCGCGAGCGGGCCGAGGCCGGTCTGGCGCACGACTTCGTCGATGATGAATTTGGTGAGGAGCAGCGCCAGGGGCGGCTGCACGGCGACGATGAGGCGGAGGATAATGGTGCCCGACATCAACACCGGGCTCGTGCTCCACATCTCCCAGAACAGCCGCACGAGATGGCGCACCGTCTTCAGACGCTGGCCTTTCTGGAACGGCAGGACTTCAGGGATACGGGCGGGGCGCAAAGGGGATACTCAAGGCAAAAAGGCCCGGACTGGCGCCGGGCTGAGGAAGCTTAGACCCATAGATGGGAGGAGGAAACGGGGATGTCCACCGTCCGGACATCACAACCGCGAGCGTTGTCGCCTCGGCACAAGGCTACAGACAAGTCGCCCAACGGTAGGCCAAGGCTTCACTAAGGCCAGTACCATCGAACCTGGCATTCACGTTGAAGGTGTTCGAACACACAACCGCGAACGTCCCGGGCTTTGAGTACCACGACTCGTTGAGTTCATCCACGATATTGCGGTTCTCGCGATAACCCATGCCTTCAATCACCTGAACAAACATCTGCTTCGGCATCCCTCGTGAGAAGACGTCCGGTATGAGTGATTTCGGATCCTGCACGGTGCGATTGTCGAACTGGGTCATAAAAAGCGATCGAGCGGATTGAGATAGGCGTCGGGCCGAAAAAAATGCCATGCCAAGAAGCCTGCGATGAGGGCGATCAGAGCCAATCCAATCAACGCCAGCCGGCCAAAACATCCAGCCTCCTCACTCAAAGACACATTTTTTGGCGATCCCAGGCACTACCAAGATAAGGACGCCTGTCACGAGTACAATCGCGGACGCCGCTGGCAATTGCGCTGGGAAGTTGGCCAACGCCAGGATACCCCCGATGAAGCCGATCACAACTCGCACTATTGCTATTCGGTTTGCCGACCGGTCATCGCGGGATTGATTGGAGTCGCTCATCAATTGCCCAAATCAAAATGGCCGGAGCTGAGCCCGGCCATTTCAAACTATGCGATATTTGTTTCTCTTACAGCGTGCGCGTGACCTGCTCGACGCGGAAGCACTCGATGACGTCGCCGGCGCGGATGTCTTCGTAGGCCTCGAAGGCCATGCCGCATTCCTGGCCGGCGGGGACTTCCTTGACCTCGTCCTTGAAGCGCTTGAGCGTCTTGAGCTTGCCTTCGTGGACAACGACGTTGTCGCGGAGAAGACGGACGCCTGCGCCACGCTCGACGATGCCTTCGGTGACCTGGCAGCCGGCGACCTTGCCGACCTTGGTGATCTGGAAGACTTCCTTGATGGTGGCGTAGCCGATGAAGGTCTCGCGGCGCTCGGGCTTGAGCAGACCCGACATCGCCGCCTTCACGTCATCCACGAGGTCGTAAATGATGTTGTAGTAGCGGATTTCGATGCCGTCGCGGGTTGCAAGGTCCGAGGCCTGCTTGTTGGCGCGGACGTTGAAGCCGATGATGATGGCGTTCGACGCCGAGGCCAGCGTCACATCGGATTCGGTGATGGCACCGACGCCAGACATCAGGATCTGGGCCGAGACTTCGTCGGTCGAGAGCTTGTTGAGCGAGGCGTTGATCGCTTCGACCGAGCCCTGCACGTCGCCCTTGATGATCAGCGGGAACTTGCTGATGCCGGCAACCTTGAGCTGATTCATCATCTGCTCGAGGCTGGTGGCACCACCGCCCGCTGTCTTCTCACGGATCTGCCGCTGACGGAACTCGGTGATCTCGCGGGCTCGCGCTTCGTTCTCGACGACCGAGAAACGGTCGCCGGCACTGGGCACGCCGGTAAAGCCCAGCACCTCGACGGGCGTTGAGGGGCCGGCTTCCTTGTCCTGCGCGCCCTTGTCGTCGATCAGCGCGCGGACACGAGCGAACTCCGTTCCAGCGACGACGATATCGCCGACACGGAGTGTGCCGCGCTGGACAAGCACCGTGGCCACGGCACCGCGGCCGCGATCGAGTTTGGCTTCGATGACGAGGCCTTCGGCGCGACCATCGCGCGGCACCTGCAGCTCGAGCACTTCGGCCTGCAGCAGGATGGTCTCGAGCAGCTTATCAAGTCCGGCCTTGGTGACGGCCGAGACTTCGACGTCGAGCACTTCGCCGCCCATCGATTCGACGAACACTTCGTGCTGCAACAGCTCGGTGCGGACGCGCGTCGGGTTGGCCGAGGGCTTATCCATCTTGTTGATAGCGACGATGATCGGGACACCGGCGGCCTTGGCGTGTTTGATCGACTCGATGGTCTGCGGCATGACGCCGTCATCGGCGGCAACGACGAGCACGGCGATATCTGTCGCCTGCGCACCGCGGGCACGCATGGCGGTGAACGCCTCGTGGCCCGGGGTATCGAGGAAGGTGATCTTCTGGCCGTTGACCTCGACCTGATAGGCGCCGATGTGCTGCGTGATGCCGCCCGCTTCACCCGAGACCACGTTGGTCTGGCGGATCGCGTCGAGCAGCGAGGTCTTGCCGTGGTCGACGTGGCCCATGATGGTGACGACCGGCGCACGGTGCGTCAGGTCCTCGGCCTTGTCGTCGGAGGGCACGTCATAGAGGCCCTGCTCCACGTCGGCTTCCGACACGCGCTTGACGGTGTGTCCGAGTTCGGTGGCGATCAGCTCGGCGGTATCGGCGTCGATTATGTCGTTGATGGTGGCCATGCGGTCCATGCCCATCAGCATTTTGATAACGGTGACCGATCGCTCGGCCATGCGGTTGGCAAACTCGCCAACAGTGATGGCTTCGGGGATCGTCACTTCGCGGCTGAGCTTGGGCGCGGCCTGCTGGTTGCGGCCCATCTTCTTGTCGCGGCGACGGCGCATGGCCGCGAGCGACGGACCGCGGTCGCGGTCGGACTCGGTGGTGGCGCTGGCGACAGTCAACCGAGCGCGCGCGAACGCATCCTCGTCGCCCTTGCGATTGGGACGCTCGGGCGTGGCCCGCGCGGCGGCACGGCGCTGTTCCTCGGTCTCAGCGGGACGACCCCCGACGGGCGGGGCCGAACGCGTGCGGCGACCATCGGCATCGGACGGCGGGGCCGGCATGTTAGGGACGGGCGCTGGACCGCCGGGGCGCGAGAAGCCACCGGGGCGTGGCGCGGAGGGACCGCCCGGACGACGATCGGCAAAACCACCCGGACGACGGTCGCCCGTCGACGGACCACCAGGACGTCGGTCGGCACCAGGAGCCGAAGCAGGGCGGCGATCGGTCGAGGGACCGCCGGGACGACGGTCGGCGCCGGGAGCGCTCGGACGGCGGTCGCCGGTGGATGGACCAGTGGGACGGCGCCCCTCAAAGCCGCCGGGGCGTGCGGGCGCCGCGGGGCGCTCCTGACGCTCGGGGCGCTCTTCGGCGACGGGGGCGGGCGACGGGCGCTCGGCCTCGATGGTTGCAGCTTCGGCAGCAGCACTGGCTGCGGCGCGTTCGGCGTCGGCGCGGGCAGCGGCTTCGCGGATCTCGCGGCGGCGCGCATCTTCTTCGGCGCGGCGGGCTTCGGCCTCGCGGCTGCGGCGATCTTCCTCGGCCTGGCGGGCGCCGGCCTCACGGAGAACGCGAGCGCGTGCTTCGGCTTCGGCGCTCGAGAGGCCGGGGTTGCGGGGAACGTTGCTCGGGGTCTGCGGCGGACGCTGCGGGCGGCCGCCATCGGCGCCACGGTTCAGCGACTGCGGCCGCGACGCGGCACCGGACGAGGGAGCACTGGCCGGCGCTGGACGCACGGACGCAGGGGCACCCGTCGTGCCATGGGGCACCACGCGCGTGCGCTTTTCGACCACCACGGTGCTGCGCCCGCCACGGGACATTCCCGGGCGCGCGCCTGCGGAAGCCCCTGCCTTGAGTGTCAGGGTCTTCTTGTGGGCTCCGTCCTGGGTCTTGTCGTCGCTGTCAGCCATAAAATCTCGTCTCTTTCAAAGGTCAGTTAGCGATGTAACGTGCCAATCGCTCGGCCCGTTTCACCGCTGTTTCACCTGCTGCCCCTTGGGTCGGCGCAGCATGTATCACACTTTCAATCCCGAGTGCCAAACCCAATTGGGCGGAATCGAGCAATTCAAAATGGGGGCGATTTGCCCCCGGAAGGCCTAGTTCTTCCGCGGCTTTCGACGACGCCTTGAGAGTCGCGAGCATCTTCTTTTTGCCGTCGTCCGCCGCGTCCGTTGCGGTCACGAGTGCGATGGCCTCTCCCGTCTCGAGAGCCGCCTTCACTTTCGTGGCACCGGTGGCCAGCTGCCCGGCTTTGCGGGCCATCTGTAGCGAGTTCACGAAGCGCTGCTCGAGCCGATGGCGGGTCAGTGCCGGCAGATCGTCAGGCACGTTGACCGCAGTCTTCAGGCTCTTCGAAAAAGCCTTCTTCTTGATGGCCTCGGCAACGAATGCCTCGCCGAGGCTGATCCACACGCCGCGGCCTTCGGCCTTGGCGTCGGTGTCGGGCACGAGCACATCGTCCGGTCCGACAACGAACCGGATGAGCTCGGCCGCCGGCTTCACCTCATGGGTGAGCGCGCAGCGCCGTTCGATCTCGTCCTTGCCGGGCACCGGGTGGTGATCGCCCGCATTTACGCGGGCGCTCCTTCCTCTGTGCCGGCCTCTTCCTCGGCCGGACCGGCGAGGTCGGCTTCGGTGATCCAGCCCGCCTTGAGGCGCGCCTGGAGGATCATTTCTTCGGCTTCCTCGCGCGACACGGGGAAGTTCTTGAAGGTGCCGTCGAACCGCTTCACCTCACCGTCCTTGCGTTCGGTCCAACCGACAAGGTCGTCGGCCGCATTGCCGGCGAAGTCGTCGACGGTCTTGATGCCTTCATTGCCGAGCGCCACGAGCATTGCTGCATTGAGGCCCGGGATCTCGTAGAGCGCGTCGTCGACGCCGAGCTTGATGCGCTCTTCGTCGTTGGCCTTTTCGATGGCCGCCAAATAGTCGTTGGCGCGCTGCTGGATTTCGGCGGCCGTCTCTTCGTCAAAACCCTGGATCGAGGCGATTTCACTCAGCTCGATATAGGCCAGCTGTTCGACGGAGGAGAAGCCTTCCGACGCCAATAGTTGGGCAAGCGTCTCGTCGACATCAAGGGCTTCCATGAACAAAGCGGAGCGCTCGGTGAATTCCTTCTGGCGCCGCTCGGACTCTTCCTGCTCGGTGAGGATATCGATGTCCCAGCCGATGAGCTGGGAAGCGAGGCGCACGTTCTGGCCGCGGCGGCCGATGGCGAGGCTGAGCTGCTCGTCGGGGACCACGACTTCGATCTTCTCGGCCTGCTCGTCGAGCACGACCTTGGCGACGTCGGCCGGCTGCAGGGCAGAGACCACGAGGTCGGCGATGTTCTCAGTCCAGGGGATGATGTCGATCTTTTCGCCCTGCAGTTCGCCAACCACGGCCTGGACGCGCGAACCGCGCATACCGACGCAGGCGCCGACCGGATCGATCGAACTGTCGTTGGACGTCACGGCGATCTTGGCGCGGCTGCCCGGGTCGCGAGCGATCGAGCGGATCGTGATAATGCCGTCGTAGATCTCGGGCACTTCCTGCATGAAGAGCTTGGCCATGAACTGCGGATGGGTGCGGCTCAGGAAGATCTGCGGGCCGCGCTGCTCGCGGCGCACGTCATAGATGTAAGCGCGGACGCGGTCGCCGTAGCGGTACATTTCGCGCGGGATCAGCTCGTCGCGGCGGATGATGGCTTCACCACGGCCGAGGTCGACGATGACGTTGCCGTATTCGACGCGCTTGACGGTGCCGTTGACGATTTCGCCGACACGATTGATGTACTCGTCATACATGCGCTCGCGCTCAGCATCGCGCACCTTCTGGACGATCACCTGCTTGGCGGACTGAGCCGCGATGCGGCCGAACTCGATGGGCGGCAGCGGCTCACCGACGAAATCGCCAAGCTTGGCATTGGAATTGCGTTCCTGCGCTGACTTCAAGTCGATCTGCTTGGCCGGCTCTTCAACGGCCTCGACCACTTCGCGCAGACGGGTGAGCCTGAGCTCGCCGGTCTTGGGATTGATCTCGGCACGGATCTCCGTCTCGGCGCCGTAGCGGGTCTTGGCCGCCTTCTCGATGGCATCCTGCATCGAGGCGATGACGATCATGCGATCGATCGACTTCTCGCGGGCAACGGCATCAGCGATCTGGAGCAGTTCCAGTCGGTTCGCGCTCACGGCCATTTTAGTTCTTCTCCTGGTTCGAATTGCCTGCCGCGTCCTCGGCCCTGAGGGCCTCCAGATCGTCAGGCGGGAGGTCGTCGGTATCGGTCAGTTCGATCGTCTCGATATCGTCGTCATCGTCGATCGGGTTCTCGTCCTGATCGGCCTGCGCCATGTTCAGGAGTTTGTCGGTCATCACCAGCTTGGCCTCGGCGATCGCGGCCAGCGGTAGAACGAAATTCGGGTCGGTGCCCTTGGGCGCGTCGGGCAGCTTGATCGTGACCGTGTCGTCGGTCGCGGCCTCGATCAGTCCGCGGAAGCGCTTCCGGCCATCGAGGGCATCGCCCAGTTCCACCTTGGCTTCGTGACCAATGTAGGTCCGGTAGTCGCGGGCGCGCACCAGCGGGCGGTCGATGCCGGGCGAACTCACCTCGAGATGATATTCCCGGTCGATCGGATCCTCGACGTCGAGCACGGGCGAAACGTCCTTGGAAAGCCGCTCGCAATCGGTGATCGCAAAGCGGCCGTTCGCATCCTCGGCCATGATCTGCAGCGTGCAGCCGTTCTCCTGCGTGACTCTGACGCGGACAAGGCTGTAGCCAAGGTCATTGGCGACCGGCTCGACGATGGCAGCGATGCGCTGCTCGAGCCCGGTTTCCTTGATGTAGCGTTTCTCGTTCAGATCGAACGGCATGAGTTGGTCGAGGTACCTTCAGGTAAACAAAAAGAGCGGGGGCCGGTCAGGGCACCCACTCCCGTAAGAGAGCAATGATGTAGCTGTCATATAACCCCGGAGGCGTGGAAGCGCAAGACCACGCGGTGACCGCTGGGCGGCAAGGTCTCGTAAAGCCTTAAGAGCGAAGGCCGGAGGCCGTTAGGGTTTGCGAAAGCATGACTTCCTAGGCTTTGTACGAACGCGTCAACCTCGCATTGCCATGTCCGCTGCCCTCAAGCTCATCGAAACTCCCTCCGACCGTGAAGAGAGCCGCCTTGCGGCGCTCGACAGTTACGATGTCCTCGACACGCCCAACGAAGCGGCGTTCGACCGCGTCGCAACACTGATCCGCATGGTGTTCGGGGTGGAAACCTCGATCGTCTCGCTGATCGACGCCCACCGCCAATGGTACAAGGCAGCGCAGGGCACGCCGAACAAGCAAGTCCCGATCGCCGAAACCTTCTGCCGTTTCGCCATGAGCGGTGCCGAACCGATGATCGTGCCAGATGCCAGTCTCGACGAGCGTTTCCGCGACAACCCGCATGTAACGGCCGACAAGGGGGTCCGCTTTTACGCCAGCATGCCGCTCACGACGCCGGAAGGCCTCAATATCGGGACCATCTGCGCCATCGACAGCAAGCCGCGCGAGTTTTCGAGCCACGAGATCGCGATCTTCAAGGAGCTCGCGCGCGTGGCCATGAGCGAACTCGAGCTGCGCCGACTGGCCACCACCGATAGCCTCACGGGGATCGACACTCGCCGGGCGTTCAAGGAAGACGCCGCCAAATATGTGGCACTGGCGCGCCGTCACCGCAGCCGGCTCAGCGCGATCGCGTTCGATATCGACCGCTTCAAGTCGATCAACGACACCTATGGCCACGCCGCCGGAGATGGCGTGATCAAGGCCGTGACGCGCGCTGCCAGCGCGGAACTGCGACAAAGCGATCTGTTCGGCCGGCTGGGCGGCGAGGAATTCGCCGTGCTGCTGCCCGATGCCGACGACTTTGCCGCCATGGAGGTCGCCGAGAAGCTTCGCCACGCGTTGCTGGGGATTCAGTTTCCGGGCAGCCACCCGCCCATCACAGTGTCCGCCAGCTTCGGCGTGGCGGCTCTCGATCCGGGCTCGGACGACATCGACAGCCTTTTGGTCAAGGCCGACGAAGCGCTTTACGAAGCCAAGGCGACGGGACGAAACCGCAGCCAGCTGTGGCGTGGCACGACCACGTCAACGACCCGGCAGGTGACGCGCCGGCGTGTGCTGAAGGCCGGGCAACTGGTGTTCAACGACCGCAAATCGACGATCGATTGCACCGTGCGATCACTGTGGGAGACCGGCGCGGACGTCGACGTGTCGACGAGCTACGACATCCCCGACGAGGTTCTTCTGATGATCAAATCGGGCGGCTTCCAATGGCGCGCAAAGGTAGCGACGCGGCGGCCGGCAAGTCTCGAACTCGAGTTCGTCTAGCCTATTTTCCACCGCTGCGACTACAGCCTCTGCGCCTTGGGGTTGAGCGGCAGTTTCACTGGCTTGCCGCCATTTGCCGACGACATCCTTATAGCGAGCGTCAGTTCCTGGTCGAGCCGGCCCTGCAGGGCGCCGTAGCTGGGCTCGGTGCCGTTGCGCACCGCGTCGACGAGACTCATCAGGCAGCCGGCGACCCCGATCTCGTCATCGTGCCATTGCCGGCCATGACCCTGAACCTTCGGCTTGAACGGGTTGTCCCAGGTAACGATCGGCTTCCTGACGTCGCCGGTGTGGGCGACCATGGCGATCAGGGCCCCGCCATCGACGCGCTCGAACCGGCGCTCCAGCGTCACAAAGAGCGGTGCCTCGCCGCCCGGCGCGAGCAGCGATAGCCGCTCATCGACGTCGATCCCGACGCCTGTGGTGACGCCCATGCCCTTTTCCGCGAGGAACCGGCTCGACCGCCACCAGCGGAGCGGCGAGTCGTAGCCGATGCTGGTCCAATGAAAGACTCCAAGCCGGCCGTCGTCGAATTCGATCGTGCCATGCTCCTGGGTCTCCTTGCGGCGCCCGGTCGTGCCGTGGATCCGCGACCAGTGCGCGCCAAGTTCATATTCGCGCACGGCGCCAGTGACCTGCACGGGCCTCGCGTCGAACCCCAGATAACTCCGCATGACGCTTATGCCGTGGTAGCCGTGCCCGCCGAAATCGTTGAACGACGAATAGACCTTGCCGAAGAGCCCGGACGCCAGCAGCTTGAGCTTGATCTGCTCGAGCGGCCGCCGGTGGAACTGCTCGGCGACTTCGACCTTCACCCCGCGCATGGCCGCCGCCTTGATGATCGCATCCGCCTCGGAGAGTTTGTGGGCGATCGGCGTTTCAATCAGCACGTTGAGTCCGGCCTCGACGGCCATCAGGCCGACCTGACCGTTGGCGTGATAATTGACCGAGACGATGCCGATCTGAGGCGCAGTCTCGCGCTGCAGCCTCTCCAGTTCCGTGTAGGCGGGAACCCCAAGGGCCTTGCCCAGCCGCTTGGCGGAGTCGGCACTCCGGCCCCAGACCGCCACGAGTTCGACGTCCTCGGGCAAAGCCTGGACGATCGGACCATAGAGATAGTCCGACCGCCGCGCAGTCCCGATGATCGCTACCCTGAGCGGGGTTCGCGAGCGCGCCATGACGGCCTCCGGTGACGTGTATTACCGTCTGACCATCGCCTGCTGCGTCGTCAGGCGCAACGCAAGGGCGCTACTTCTCCCAGGTGACATTCTCAACGTTGGCGCCAAGTTCCTTGAGGGTGCCGCGGAGCTGTTTGACCATGTCGTCGGGGCCGCAGAGGTAGAAGTTCTGCGACCAGTCGCTGATGTGAGTCTTAAGAAATTTGTCGTCGATGCGGTCGTGGAGGAGACCTGACGCCGGATCGTCGGTGACGGTCCAGATGGTGTTGAGCCCGCGGAAGCTTTCGAACTCGTCGCGGAGGATAATGTCGGCTTCGGTGCGGTTCGAGACGATGAGGGTGTGGCCCTCCATCTTCCTCAAGTGATGCAGGTCGCGGAGAATCGCGATGAAGGGGGTGACGCCGGCGCCACCGGCGATGAAGGTGCCCGGACCTTTGTAAGTGATGGTCCCCCATACATCGCGCAGGATCAGCGACTGGCCGGGCTTGTAGCCATAGAGCCGCTCGGTGACGCCGTCGCC
>Ga0075366_10001989_pt1 | contig 10350 bp, 8 predicted proteins | sample EndMethybrTD3031_FD_72351 | JGI IMG/M metagenome (GOLD analysis project Ga0075366, IMG submission 72351) | Populus endosphere microbial communities from Tennessee, USA - Endosphere MetaG P. TD hybrid TD303-1 | ecosystem: Host-associated > Plants > Roots > Endosphere | place: USA: Tennessee... | reverse complement strand
TGATGCGGGCGGCGGTCAAGGCCGCGAGCCCGCGCGACCCGGAATCGATCGCCTGGGCCTACGCGCGGCTGGCGGCCTACGAACTGCAGCGTGGCCGCCTCGCCGAGGCCGGGCGTATGGCCGACGCGTCGCTGCGGTCCGTGCCCGACTATGCGGCTGCGCTGCTTGCCCGCGGCCGCATCCAACTCGCGCGCCAGCAGCCTGGCCAGGCCGTCGAGACCCTGGCCCGCGCCGCGCGCCTCAATCCGCTGCCGGAGTATCAGTGGGCGCTGGGCGATGCGCTGCGCGAGCTGGGCCGCACGGACGAGGCCGAGGCCATCGAGGGCCAGCTGGCGCGGGAGGGCGTGTTGGCCGATCCGCGCACGCTCGCGCTGTTTCTCGCCACGCGGCGACAGGACGGCGGCCGAGCCATCGAGCTCGCGAGACGCGAGCTGGCGAGGCGCGCCGACGTCTTCACGCTCGACGCACTGGCCTGGGCGCTCGCCGCGAATGGCCAACCTCGGGAAGCGGCGCCGCTGATGGCCCGGGCCCTGGCCGAGGGCACGGAGGACGGCCGCCTGTTCCTCCATGCCGCCGTGATTGCCGCCGCGGATGGCCGTTCCGCCGATGCCGCGCGCTGGGCAGAGAAGGCGCGAAGGCTCAGCTTCACGCTGCTGCCTTCGGAGCTCGGGGTGCTCCGAAGGGGGCTCGCCACGTCACCCCCGCTCTGAGGTCACTGACATGCTCGAATACGTCCGACGCGCGCTGCCGCTGACGGCTGCGGCGGCTCTCCTGCTCTGCCCGGCCGCGGCGCGAGCCTCCAGTCACATGGATGCTCCGCTCATCATCCTGGACGATGCGGCGAACACCACCGACGTCTATGCGTTCGTCTCCTACCGGGGCGGCACCAAATACCTGACCACCGCGCTCGCGGTCTACCCGCACGAGGAACCAGGCATCGGGCCCAACAAGTACAACTTCGACGACGAGGTCCTCTATCAGATTCGCGTCGCCACCGGCGACGACGTGAAGAAGGGCCGGACGAGCTATGCCTATCAATTCCGCTTCGACACGACCTACCGGAATCGAGACACCATCCTGCAGTCGTATCTGGGCGTGATCGGCAGTGTGGGCGACGCCTCGCAGAACCTGATCCAGCGCTACACGGTCACGAAGATCGACTACCGCACGGGTGTCACTACGCCGCTCGGACGCGGCATCGTCCCGCCCAACAACCAGGGCAACGCGACGCCGAAGTACAACCGCAACAACGACGGCGAACAGCCCGCCCGGGACGGCGTGGCCGACGAGAACGACCTCGACGTCTACACGGCGCAGTCGATCGCCGACCTCGAGCACGGCTACATGGGCTTTGCCGGCCAGCGCGACGACGGGTTCTATGCCGACATCCAGGCCGTCTTCGATCTGCTGAAGCTGCGCGCGCCCGGCAAGGCGGTGGACTCCCAGGGCGGCTTCAACGTCCACACGATGGCGCTCAGCATCCCGGTGGACGAAATCGGCGGCGACCAGCAGATCGTCGGCGTCTACGCCACGACCAGCCGGCGCCGCGTCAGGATCCTCGGCCCCGTCGGCGACGCCAACCAGCTCGACTTCGTCCAGGTCGCGCGTCAGGGCAATCCGCTGTTCAACGAAGGGCTCGTCGCGATCCGCGACAAGGACCTCTACAGCCGGACGTCGCCCGAATTCGACGCGGTCCTGTTCCGGAAGTACGCGGTGAACCCCGAGCTGGCGACCCTCCTCAACAAGCTCGTGCTCGGAGGGAACGTGGCGCCGACGACGAACCGGACGGACATCGCCGGCATCTTCATCCCCGACCTGATCAAGGTCGACTTGTCGACGGCCCCGGCGCGGCTGGCGGGCGGCGGAGCCACGCACCCGACCAATCCCGACGATGCCGGCTTCTCGAGCCTCAGCATCTTCGGCGGCGACACGCTCGTCAGCACGGTGCAGAACGGCTTCGGGAAGGGCGTCGTGCCGGGCGGATGGCCGAACGGCCGCCGGTTCGGCGACGACGTGCTCGACATCGCCGTGACGGCGCTGATCAGCGATCTGCGCGTGAGCCCGCCGATCATCCGTGGGCCGGCGGGGGACAACGTCAACAAGAACGACATTGCCTACAACAAGGTCTTCCCGTACGCCGCGACGCCGCTCAACGGTCGCACGCACACGCACTAGACCGCGGCAGCCCAGCGTTGGCCGACAGCGGGCCCGACACCGGTCGGGCCCGCCGTTCGTCAACGACCGCCGACGACGCCGGACGTGGTGCCGGTGCTCGACCTGCCGCGTGCGGAGGCTCCGGCCGGCTGCGACAACAGCCATCGCAGGCTGTTGTCGATCATCGTCGGCAGGGGCGGCGTGGAGTAGATCCGGTCGCCGTGCCCGTAGTTGACGTAGACCATCCGGTATCGGGTGTTGATCCACGCGACGGGAATGTCGCCGCCGTTCAGCGTGTTCTTGATCCCGAGCGGAAAGTTCGATGCGTCGAGCGTCAGCAGTACCTTGACGTCCGGGTTGGCGCGAGGGCTCGGCGCCCAGGCGTACCACTCGTTGATGGGGGCGACGAACGTCGCCGGCACGCCCCGCAGGATGGGGTGCGCCGGATCGTCGGCGTTCACGCGGGCCGGCAAGGCCGGCCAGTTGCTGGCGCTGAACCGGCCGCCGCCCATGAACGTCGTGAACCACGGCCATGCCGGGCTGCCGAACCCGGACACGTGGAAGCCGAGCCACCCGCCGCCATTTTCCATGTACCGCTCGAAGGCCAGGCGTTGCGCCGCCGTGTGGGGCATGTCGTTCAGCCAGACCACGACGCGGACGTCCCGGAGATTGGCCTCGTTGAGGGCGTCCCAATCGCTGGTGGCGGCAAAGGCATAGCCGCCCGCCTCCGCGGCGACGAACGCGCGCATCGCCTGCTGTGCGAACAGGACGTGATCGAGCTCGCCGCCGGGCGCGAAGAACGCCAGCACCCGCGGACGCGCGGCTGTGGATGGCTGCGCGGCGAGGGCAGACGCACCGAGCAGGGTCGCCGCGACGCAGCCGATCGCCAGTAAGATGCGTCGCATGTCAGTGCCACGTCCTCCGCTGCGCCGGTTCGCCATCGCGCTGATCGCCGTCGTCGGTCTGGCCGTTGCGGTCGACGCGGAGGTCGGCGTCACCGACGGCCCCAAGGGCGTGGTCGTCAACCCGCGGAACGGTAAAGCCTACGCGGCGTTTCCCGACCGTGGCGTGGTCAAGATCGTCGCCGGCGCCGCGGGCCCCGTGGTCACGCTGAAGACCGGCGCCAACGTCAAGCACCTCACCCTCGATCCACGGAACGGCCGGGTCTATGCGATGAACCGCGGGCCAGGGACGATCTCGGTCATCGATCCGGACACCGACAGCGTGGTCGATACGCTGCCGGCGGATCGGGGCAGCCTGACCGCGCTCAATCCTGCCACCAACAAGCTGTACGTGTCGGCGAGCACGGGCACGAACCCCTCCGTGATCGATCTCGCGACGAAGGCGGTGACGACGATTCACGCGGGCACCGAAGGCAATGCGCTCTCGGTCGACGTCGAGGCGAACGCGATCTACTTCGTCGGCTACCAGGACGACTTTCTGACCGTCGTGGACGGCGCCACCAACGCGTCGACGCGGATCAAGGTGCCGGGCCTGCACCAGTGGGACTCGGCCCTCGACGGCACGCGCGGCCGCCTCTATCTGCCGACGCCCAACGACGATGCCGTGACGATCATCGACACGCGGACGCGAGCCGTCTCGACGATCGGCGCCGGCGCGGTGCCGATCGCCGCCGCCGTCAACGACGTGACGAACCGCGTCTACGTCGTGAACTACGGCAGCAGCGACGTCACGGTCATCGACGGCGCGTCGAACCGGGTGATCGCCACGGTCCCGGTCGGGTTGTGGCCGCAACAGATCGCGATCAACGCCAGGACGAACATGGCGTATGTCGTCAACACGCATGCGGACAGCGTGTCCGTGATCGACGGCCGCACCAATCGCGTCGTCGCGACCGTTCCCGCGGCCGACGGCCCGTGGGCGGTGGCCGTGGACCAGGCGGCCAACATGATCTACGTCGCCAACCGCCTGAGCGACACGGTCACCGTGATCGACGGCCGTACCCACACGGCCGTGCAGCGATGACCTGAGCGCACGGAAAGTGGGCGGCACGGCGCGGCTACTTCTCGGACGCCCAGCGCAGCGCGTTGAGGAACAGCGTCGTGAAGGCGCGGTTCTCGAACAGGTCGGGTTTGTGTCCGAACTGGAAGTAGACGTTCCGGCTCTTGTAGCGCGCGTTCGTCCAGATGACGGGGTGGTCGCCCATCTTGACGCTGCGCGCCGGCCGATAACTGTCCTCGTCGACGTTGGCGAGCACGTGCACGTCCGGCCGCGGCGACCGATCGTACGTGTACCATTCGTCGTTCTCGATCGTGAAGGCCGCAGGCACGCCGGTGACCACCGGATGCGCGGGGTCTTCGACGCGAATCGTCCCGGTCGCGAAGTCCGGGATGTAGCTCTTGAACACGATGTTGCCCATGAAGCGGTGGAAGAAGGGTGACATCTCGAAGCCGTCGAACGTTCCGAGCAGCGTCGCGTGGTGGAAGCCCACCCATCCGATCGTCCCTTGCTCCATCGCCCTCTTGAACGCCGCCTCGGCGACCGGCGTCCAGCGATACGGCGGATAGTTGACCTGCACGAGCACGTCGTGCGCCGCCAGATAGGCGTCGTCGATGGGCTCCGTCGTGCGGATGTAGTCGACCGTGAAGCCCTCCTTCGGTGCCGTCTCCTGCAGCCAGCGCAGCGCGGCGTCGGCGAACGGCTGGTGGATCGTCTGACCGGGTTCGGCCAGGGCGATGATGCGACGGGAGCCGCCCGCGATCTCGGCCTTCGGCTTCTTGACGAACAGCTTGTCGACCGGCAGGTTCGCGTCGAAGACCAGGTTGAAGAACCCGATCATCATCTCGTCCCAGCTCTGGTCGCCCCACCGCACTTCCTTGGTCGGATCGGCGGCTTCGGGATTGTTCGGCGAGTTGTCGAAGTGCGCGGTGCAGTCGATCCGCGTGCCTTTCGGCAGCGGCAGCGGCTCCGCGAGGGTGTACCAGTTCTGCCAGTGCCAGGAGAAGCGGGGCACCTTGAGCAACGTCTCGGTTCTTCCCGAAGGGTAGACCACCCGGTACTCGAAGTCCTTGCCCCGTCCGTGCATGTGCGGATGCAGGCTGGCCAGCGTGACGTCCGTGCCCACTTCGAAACTCGCGTCGACGCGATAGTTCGGATGGCCCGGCGGGATCGTGAAGGTGTCGTTGACCGCCGACAGCGTCAGCACGCGCTTGGCCGGAGGGGTCTTGGCGAAGACGATGCCCAGGCGCGTGCGGTCGGTCCGCGCATGGCCATGGGGCGTGTAGTGCATCTGGAACACGATGTCCGAGCCGGCCTTGATGAGCTTTCCCTGTCCGGGCTCGAGAATCTCGGCCGGCTGGCCCGGTGCGTAGCCGACCAGGAAATCGCTGGGCAGCGCACCGGCTTCCGTTTCTTCGTCTTTGCTGACCTTCGGTGCGGTGAAGAAGACGCCGGCCGGCTGCCCCCGGAACCACTTCGATCTCGGCTCGCGGACGAACGCGATCAGGTGATGCACGACGTCGCGCTCGGTGGGCCGTATCTCCGCCGCCTGAATCCAGCGATCTTCCGTAAAGTGGGTGGGGACGATGACGTGCTGATACTCGACGACGCCCTGCGCCGGGACCTCGAACGGCGTCGGCAGCTCGATCACCAGGTCCGGTGTGCCGATGCCCCAGCCTTCGACCCACGTCGCAGGCGTCGGCAGGTCGTGCCGGTCACCTTCCGGCGCGCCGCCGTCGATCCATTTCAGGATGGTGGCGATCTCGGCGGCGCTCAGGCCCATGGCGTTCGAGAACCGGCCGTAGTGGGGATCGGCGAACCAGGGCGGCATCACCCGGTCGCTGACGGCGTCCTTGATCTTGGCGGTACGTCGGCGCACGTCCGCATAGCTCAGGAGCGAGAACGGGCCGGCTTCGCCGGGACGATGGCAGACCTGGCAGTTCTTCTGGAGGATCGGCGCGACGTCCTTCGAGTAGGTCGGGACGTGTGCCCGCGGTGCCGAGGCGGCCGCGCCACCGCTGGACTCCTGGCCCGCGGCCACGCCGGCGACGGCCACCGTGGCGACGATCATCGCTGTCCACCCTGCGAGACGACTCCTCATCGATCCCACCCTCCGGGCGACATCAGAGCTCCTCCCGCTCGGCTGTTCTTGCACCGAAGCGGCAGCGTTTGTGACAGGAACGTCAGCGCTCGCGCGGAGCCGGAGCCGGCCGGTAGTGCTCACGATACCCGCGCGGCGTGCGTCCGAACTGGCGCCGGAACTCGCGCGAGAAATGGCTCTGATCGGCGAAGCCGCAGTGCAGCGCGATGTCGGACAGGGAGTCGTCGGTGTAGACCAGCGCGCGAGCCGCGATGCGCAGGCGCAGCTTGCGCAGAAACCTCTGCGGGGTGAGATGGAAGGCGGCCCGGAACCGCCGTTCGAAGGCCCGGAGCGACATGTGCGAGAGGGCCGCCAGGCGCCGGTTGGTGATCTCGTGATGGAAATGGCCGCGCATGTGGGCCAGCGCCGGCCCGAAGCCGGGGGCGGTCGCCTCGAGGCTGCTGGCCGGGCCGGCGGCACGGGTGATGCCGGCCGTACCGACAATCGTTCCCTTCCCGTCGACGACGGGCATCTTGTCGGTGACGTGCCAGGTCGTCGAGACTCCCGACTCGCCCAGTCGTTCGAGCCGGTTGACGATGCGGTGGCCGGCCAGCACCTGGTCGTCGTCGAGTCGAAACTGGTCGGCGATGAACGCCGGCGAGAGGTCGTAGTCGGTCTTGCCGAGAATGCGCTCGGCCGAGGCCCCCTCCTCGCCGCCCTCGTGATCGAGCGAATACTGAACGAGGAAGGCCCGGTTGACCCACAGATAGCGGCCCTGCCGATCCTTCACCCACGCGAGCACGTCGGGAAGGGCATCCAGGAGCTCGGCGAAATGCGAGGGGATCTTCGAGATCGTCATCTCGTCGCTGCGCGGATCCGGCCATCGGCCCGTCGTCGGGCCCGACCGATCGCCTGACCGGCCCATGGTACAGCTCCTGCGGCTCGCGTGGCCGCGCACCAGTGGTATAAACGACGGGATGCGTCGGCTGCTCATGGTGATGCTCGTCGGTCTGCTGTGCGCGACCACGAGCGGCGTGCTCGGGCTGGTCGTCTCCGATCGGTGCGTCCTCGACGCGACGTCGTCCGCCGACGACGGGGCCTGTGCGCCGACCTGCCTCCGCTGCCACTGCGCCCGGCCGTTCGACGTCGTGGCGCCGCTGCGGCTCGTCGACGTCCTGCTCGAACCCGCCGACTGGACTGAGCCCGCCCGGTCCGTGCCGACGTTCCGTCCTCACGACGTCCTTCACGTCCCCCGACCGGCCGCTGCGTAAGGCTGCGCCGTAGGACCGCTCGCTGCGGTCTCGCTCCACGAGAAAAACTCCCGGGGGAAGTCATGCGAGTCGCGTGTCCCGCGCTCGCGCTGGCGGGCGTCGTGTCGACGTCCGTCTGCGCCAGCGCCCAGACCGTTCTTTCGTTCGCCGACGTCCTGGCGACGGCGCGAGAGCGGGCGCCGCAGATCGTCAGCGCCCGCCTCGGCCTGGCCGAGGCCCGCGGCCGCGTCGTCGGCGCCGCCGTGCGCCCGTTGAATCCGGACGTGGACGTTGCCGCCGGCGACCGCCGCGGCGGCTCGCGATCGACGGACCTCGACGTGGGCCTGTCACAGCGCTTCGAGCCGTCCGGGCTGCGCGCCGGGCGGATCGCCAGCGCGAACGCTCGTCTGGCAGAGGCGACCGCCAATGCCGACGGCATCACCCGGGACGTGCTGCGCGCCGCCGCCCAGGCCTTCTACCAGGCCGTCCATGCGGGCGAGCGCATCCGGCTGGCGGCGACCGCCGAGACGCTGGCGGCGGCGATCGTCGACGTGGCGGACCGCCGCTACCGGGCCGGAGACATCGCCGTCCTCGACGTGAATCTGGCCCGCGCGGCCCTGGCCCGAGCACGCGCCGAGCAGCGGGCGAGCGAGGCCGAGGAGGCGTCGGCGCTGGGCGCGCTCAGGGCGCTGCTGCACCTCGCCGGCCCGATTGCCGTGCAGGGCTCCCTCGCGCCGGGCCACCCGCCCGACGCCACCGCGCTGATGCGAGCCGCCGAGGACCGGCCCGAGCTGCGGGGGCTCGCGGCCGCGGTCCGCGAGGCCGAGGCGGAGGTCGGCATGGGCCGGTCGCTGACGAAGCCGGAATTCGGCCTCGGCGTGCGCTACGCGCGTGAAGAGGGCAGCCGGATCGTCGCCGGCGGTGTGACGGTCACGCTGCCCGTCTTCGCCAGGGGCCAGGAGCTGCTGGCCGTCGGGTCCGCCCGTGCGAGCCGGCTGCGCGCCGAGCTCGACGCCACGCGGTCGCGGATCCGCGTCGAGCTCGAGACGGCGCTCGCGGCCTACGAGAAGCGCGTCGCGGCCGTCCGCATCCTCGAGGCCGAGGCCCTGCCCGGCCTGGACGAGAACGACGCGCTGATGGCCCGCAGCTTCGACGTCGGCCAGATCGGCCTGCCCGATCTCCTGCTCATCCGGCGCGAGTTGCTCGACACCCGCGCGCAGTACCTGACCACCTTGCTGGAGGCCGCTGTCGCGCGCGTCGAGATCGACGCTGCCGCCGCGGTGCTCCGATGACCCGCGCACTCGCGATCGCCATGGCCGCCGGCTTCAGCCTCACGGCGTGTCGGGCGCCCGCCGAGCCGCCCGCTCCGAAGGCCGACGCGCACGACGCCGAACCGGAGGCGGGCGACGCCCACGGCACGGCGTCGCAACTGCACGTCGAACGCGGCATGCTCCGGGACCTTCGCATCACCACGGCCCGGGTCGAGTCCCGGCGCGGCGACGAACAGGTCAGCCTGCTCGGGGAGCTGGCCGTCGATGAAACGGCGTACGCGGAGGTGGGCGTGCCGATCCCGTCGCGCGTCGTCCGCCTGCGAGCGGGACTGGGTGATGCCGTGCGCCGTGGCGATCCGCTCCTGGAGCTGCAGTCGAAAGACGCCGGCCACGCGCGATCCGAGTACCTCACGGCGGCGGCCAGGCTGTCGTTGGCAGAGAGCGCCTTGGCGCGCAAGCGCGGGCTTGCGGCGGAACGCATCGTCCCGCTACGGGAGGTGCAGGAAGCCGAGGCGGACGCCGCCGCGGCCCGGGCCGGGGTGCGGGCGGCTTCTTCCGTCCTGAGCTCGATGGGCCTGCCGACGTCCGATGCGGGGGCCGCGGACACCGCCGGCGCCTCGTTGTTCACCCTGTCGTCGCCCGTCGCGGGGACCGTCATCGATCGCCGAGCCGTGCAGGGACAGACGCTCGAGCCCGGCGCGGCGGCGTTCCGCGTCGCCGACCTGTCGACGCTGTGGCTGACCGTTCACGCCTTCGAGCGTGACGCCCTCCGCATCCGGACCGGGACGCCGGCTCGGGTGACGTTCGCCGCGCTCCCCGGGCAGGCGTTCACCGGTCGGGTGGTCCTGGTGGGGCGACAGGTCTCGACGGAATCGCGAACGATCGACGTTCGCATCGCCATCCGCAATCGGGACGCGGCGTTGCGGCCCGGCATGTCGGCGACGGCGTCGGTGCCGATCGGCGTCACCGACACGCCCATCCTCGCCGTGCCGGTCGCGGCCGTGCAACGAGTCCGGGAGCAGTGGTGTGTGTTCGTGCCTGGCGCGAACGGCGTCTTCGAGATTCGGCCGATCGGCCGCGGCCGCGACCTTGGCACCGAGGTCGAAGTGCTCTCGGGCCTGAAGGCCGACGACACCATCGTGGTCGATGGCGCGTTCCTCCTGAAGGCGCAAGCCGAGAAGGCCGACGCGGGCCACGAGGATCACTAGGTCGACCATGATTGCGCGCTTCATCCGCACCGCTTTCCAGGCACCGCTCATCACGTCGCTGCTGGTGGCGGCCGGCGCCGCGATCGGCGCCGTCTGGCTCCAGGACCTGCGCCGGGACGTCTTTCCCGATCTGTCCGCTCCCGTCTTCAACGTCATTGCCCAGAACGCCGCGATGGGCGCAGAGGAGCTCGAGACCGCGATTGCCATCCCGCTCGAGGTCGAGCTCGCCGGCCTGCCCGACGTCCGGCGCATCCGCTCGACGTCCCAGCTCGGCGTCTCACAGGTCACCGTCGAGTTCGAGCCGGACGCCGACTACTATCGCTCCCGGCAGTTCGTCGCCGAACGGGTGGCCCAGGCGGCGGGCCAGCTTCCCGCCGGGACGGAGCCACCCCTCATCTCGAGCCTCACCGGGCGGCTGAACGAGATCT
>Ga0075366_10001988_pt1 | contig 10351 bp, 5 predicted proteins | sample EndMethybrTD3031_FD_72351 | JGI IMG/M metagenome (GOLD analysis project Ga0075366, IMG submission 72351) | Populus endosphere microbial communities from Tennessee, USA - Endosphere MetaG P. TD hybrid TD303-1 | ecosystem: Host-associated > Plants > Roots > Endosphere | place: USA: Tennessee... | reverse complement strand
GTCAGCCAGTTCGCCTTCCTCACCCCGTTCGCCTTCCACGACCACGCCGCGATGGCCGAGCGGCAGGCGCTGCCCGATCCGCGCGGGGCGGCGGTGCATTGCCGCCTTGCCGCCGAGGCGATGGTCCGCTGGCTCTACGACAACGATAGCGACCTCAAATGGCCCTATCAGGACAGTCTGGCCGCGCTGATCGCTGAGCCGAGCTTCATGCGGCTCGCCGGTACGATGGTCCGCATCAAGATCGATCTGATCCGCAAGATCGGCAACCGCGCGGCGCATCCGGGGCAATTCGTCGCCAGCCAATCGGTCAGCGCGCTGCGCGAGCTGTTCCATGTGGGGGTGTGGTTCGCCTCGCGCTATAGCCAGACCCCGCCCGATCCCGCGCTGACCTTCTCCGCAGACGCGCTCCCCAAGACTGACGCGCCGACCACCAGCGCACCACAAGTCGTCAAGCTGACCGAGGCCGCCGAAGCGGCGCAAGCCGCCCTCACCGCCGAACGCAAGGCGCGCATGGCCGATGCCGAGAGCCGCGCCGCGCTGGAGGCCGAACTCGCCGCCATCAAGGCGGAAATGACCGCGCTGCGCCAGGCCAATGAAGGCCGCGATGCCGGGCATGATTATGACGAGGCGACCACCCGCGATCAGTTCATCGACGTGCTGCTGCGCGAAGCTGGCTGGGCGCTGGCCGATGCGCGTGACGTTGAGTTTCCCGTCTCTCCCATGCCGAATCCAGAAAACAAGGGCTGGGTCGATTATGTGCTGTGGGGCGATGACGGCAAACCGCTCGGCATTGTCGAGGCGAAGCGCACCCGCAAGGACCCGCGTGAGGGCAAGCATCAGGCCAAGCTCTATGCCGATGCGCTGGAGGCGATGTACGGCCAGCGCCCGATAATCTTCTACACCAATGGCTATGATCACTGGATCTGGGACGATGCGCGCCATCCGCCCCGCGCCGTCTCGGGCTTTCGCACCAAGGATGAGCTGGCGCTGATGATCCAGCGGCGCACCACGCGCAAGGTGCTCGCCAGCGTACCCACCAATCGCGCTATCGCCGGAGGCGGCGGCCGCACCTATCAGGAACGCGCCATCCGCGCCGTCTGCCACCGCTATGAAGATGGGACACATGGCGGGGAGAACCAGCGCAAGGCGCTGCTGGTGATGGCCACAGGATCGGGCAAGACCCGTGTCGCCATCGCCCTCTCCGATGTGCTGATGAACGCCAACTGGGCCAAGCGCATCCTGTTCCTGGCCGACCGCGTGCCGCTGGTGAAGCAGGCGACCGGGAACTACCGCAAATATTTGCCCGATTGCGCCACGGTGAATCTGGTGCTGGAACCGGCGGCCGAGGGTCGGGTGTTCGTTTCCACCTATCCCACGATGATGAACCTGATCGAGAAATCGCGCCAGGCGGGGCAGCAGCGATTTGGCCCCGGCTTTTTCGATCTCGTCATCATCGATGAGGCGCACCGTTCGGTGTACCGCAAGTACAAGGCGATCTTCGACTGGTTCGATGCGCCGCTGCTCGGCCTCACCGCCACGCCCAAGGGAGAGGTGGACAAGAACACCTACACGCTGTTCGAGCTGGAATATGATCCCGTCGCCAAGATGGGCGTGCCGACCGATGCCTATGAACTGAAGCAGGCGGTGGCGGACGAATTCCTTGTGCCGCCGCGCGCGATCGACGTGCCACTCAAATTCCCGCGCGAGGGCATCAAATATGATGACCTGTCCGACGAGGAAAAAGAAGCCTGGGACGAGGCCGATTGGGGCGAAGACGGCCCGCCGGACGGGGTCGATGCCTCGGCGGTGAACGATTGGCTCTTCAACATCAACACCATCGACCAGATGCTGAAACAGCTGATGGAAGACGGGCTGAAGGTCGATGGCGGCGACCGGCTCGGCAAGACGATCGTGTTCGCCAAGAACCAGAAGCACGCCGAGTTTATCGTCCAGCGCTTCGACGCCAATTATCCGGCGCTGAAAGGCCATTTCTGCAAGCTGATCGCGCATGGCGTGCGCTATGCCCACAGCCTGATCGATGATTTTGAAGTGACGGGCAAGGATCCGCAGATCGCTGTCTCGGTCGACATGCTCGATACCGGCATCGACATTCCCGACGTGCTCAATCTGGTGTTCTTCAAGATCGTCCGCTCGAAATCGAAATTCTGGCAGATGATCGGCCGTGGCACCCGCCTGCGCCCCGGCATTTTCGTGGATGCCAATGGCGAGGTGACCGACAAAGAATTTTTCTACGTCTTCGACTATCTCGGCAATCTCGACTATTTCAATGCGCAGATCGAAGGTGCAGAAGCGAGCGGGGCCAGGCCGCTGGGCGAACGCCTATTCGCCGCCCGGGTCGATCTGCTTGGGCTGATGCAGCCGGATGCAAAGAGCGGCCTGCGATCCCCAATCTCCGGCTATCGGGGAGAGGAAGAAGGCCTTTATGAAGGCGTCCGCTCCCAATTGATCCGCGAAGTGGCGGGAATGCCACCTGATAACTTCATCGTCCGCGCCAAACGACGCCATGTCGAGAAGTTTCAGGAGAAGACCGCCTGGGATCACCTTGGCGAAGAGGATCGGCACGAACTGGTCGAACATCTCGCCGCCTTGCCGACGAGCGAAGTTGACAGCGACGTCGACGCCAAACGCTTCGACCTCCTCTGTCTGCGCATCCAGCTCGCCATGCTCCGAAAATCGCCGTTCGAGCTGCTGCGAAAAGGGTTCATTAAGCAGGTCCACGCGCTGGAAGCTAAGGAAGCGGTGCCCGATGTTGCGCGGCAGATGGCGCTGATCCTCGAAGTCCAGACCACGGAATGGTGGACCGATGCGACGCCGCAGATGATCGAAATCGTCCGCCGCCATTTGCGCGGGTTGATGAGCCTGATTGAACCGGGCGAACAGGTAATCGTCAGCACTGACCTATCGGACGAGATGGGCGAAAAGCGGGAAATCGAACTGCTCGATCTGGGCGGGGCGTCATCGCTGGCGCAATTCCGCAAAAAGGCGCGGGCCTATGTCGATGCCCATGCCGATCACGTGACCCTGGCACGACTGCGCCAAGGCAGGCCGCTGACCCCGACGGACCTCGACGAGCTTCAACATCTGTTCGCCGGGGCTGATATCGCCAGCACCGCCGACTTCGCTCGTATTCGCGCGCTGCCCGATCTACCAGAGTTCATTCGCTCGCTCGTCGGGCTTGATCGGACGGCGGCACAGGCGGCGTTCAACGACGCGCTGGCAGGAAAGACCCTTTCAGCGCAGCAAATCCGGTTTGTCGAAATAATCGTAGATCACTTAACGGCATCCGGCCGCATGGAGCCAGAATTGCTCTACGCTCCACCCTTCACTGATGCTGCGCCAAACGGCGTCAGTGATATGTTCGCCGCTGAAGATGTGGTAAGCATTGTCGATACGTTGGCAGCGTTTGAACCTCGTCTGGAGCGTGCTGGCTAGCTTCGACGCAGTCCGGGAACGACACCGGGGAATACACGGCATCGCCCGGGTAACCAACTTCCCCAGCACGGCCGCTGACACCCTGGCCTGTTGGCAGAGGGTCGCGCACCTTGCTCAAGCTTCAAAAGCTGCCATCGCTATCCTCTGGGTCCGAAAAGGTGTTGCTACCTGGGTCCCAAAAGACCTGCTTCCAATCCTGACCGGTTGGTTCGATCTGATCGTGGGGAACCCATGAATCCCCGTCTTCTCGGTTCTTGTAGCGATACATCAGGAGCTTGGTCTCCCCCATGCTGAGGAACGTCACTTCCAGCAACTCTCGCTCGACGAGTGTGCCGTTCATCCGAATGCTGACGATGCTGCCGGGTTCATAGACCACCAATTCCCCATCCGGGGCGGCCAACTGTCGCCCAATCGGCATGGTGCCCTCTTGCAAACTTCCGTGCCAATCCATGAGCTTTTCGACGATATCGTCCGAGATCAGTGCTTCGCTGCCCGCCATCTCTGCCGCCTTTTTCAGCCGATCCAGAAACTCTCCGAAGTCCTCGAACAATGGTTCCGTCAATCGAAGGCCGCCGTAAATGCTGTCGTAGATCACGATGGTGTCGGTCGCGCGAATAGGAACGCCACCCTGATAGAACGCAATGTGCGAATGCGACTCATCGATATCGGTGGGAGCGATGCTCTTCTCTCGAAGGATCATTTGGCGGAGTGCATCGGAGACTGCGCGCCTGACCAGCGCTTGCTGACCGCTGCCAGAAAACCAAGTGTCCTTGATTTGCAGCACCACACCTGTCGTGCTGAACTCGCGCTGTTTCTTGCTCATGCGCGGGTCTTTTGTGCGGAGGTCTTTGTAGAGGAACGAGTTGCCACCGATCTGGTAGCCTAGCACTGCCTCGTTCACTTGGAGCGAAACCTCCGCCATCAGCCCCCGATCACCTGACAAAATCCTGTTCGAAACAACCTCTTCCGAAGACGCGCCTACATTTACAGTCTTGTGCAAGATGGCCCGGGTAATCGCTGGATTCTTGGCATCATACAGACGGATCGAGCGATCGAACGCATTCGACTTCCATTCCGACACCTTCATCGGGCGTTTCAAGTGAAGGTAAGTTGCGCCAGGATAGGCTTCGCGGATGGCCTGATTTAGTGCGATGTCCCCGATCTGCTCGGCTTCACCGCGCGACCCTTCCTTGAGCTTGTAGTTCGATTCGCCCACCTGCCGCAGAGGGTAGTTATAGTGTGGCGAGTCCGCGCCGATTTGGGCGATCAGTTCGAACTCCTTTGGACGGCGGATGCCTGGTCGCGCCATCTCGTAAACCTTCTCGAACGAGTCTGGCCATATAACGCCGGGCGGTATCTTGGCATCGCTGAAACCCAATTGCTCAGACTCATCCATCAGGCATCGCGCGTGAGCGAACTGGATGAACCTGTTGTCGAGATAGAGATACGATGGCTCTACCGAGCCTTCGTAATACTCCTGAAAGCTGGAACCCAGTTGGGCGAAAGCGTGCCGAGGTGCCACCACCGCGAAAACACCATCGGACGCACGACCTACGCGGCCTAGCCTTTGGCGGAACGCCTTCTTTGACTGCGGGACTCCGAGGTTCAAGCCGACAGTGAAGCCCCTGACATCAATGCCTACCTCCAAAGCGGATGTGGACACGATGCCCCTGAGCAGCCCCTTGCGTAATTTCCGTTCGATGTCGGCCCGGTCTTTTCCTTCGTAGCCACTGCGATACGGAAGCACATCATCACGGTCGATCACGCGAGTAACCCGCTCGACCCCCTGCCGTGAATTATGGAATGCGATGAAGGTATCGGTCGTGGCGTGACCCATCTCATTGATGATGTCTTGGAGCATCGCTTCTGCTGGACCGCCGATATCTGGGCCGTCGATGTGCAGAAGCGTTCGCGCGTGGCTGGGCGAGCCATCATCGGCGTCGTCCACTGCAACAAATGGCCATCCGGTCAGGCAGGCCATGTGATCAACAGGACTATAGATGGTCGCGGTCGCAGCAATGATTTGTAGCTGCTTTGTCGATTTGAGGTCCTTTGCGGCGCGATTGCGGGCAACCATGAACCGCCGCATCAGGTAGGCGACGTTGCTTCCGAAAACTGACTCGTAGACATGCGCTTCGTCGATCACGAGATACCGAAGCTTGCCCAGGAACTCCTTGAAGACGGGCGAGGACACCTGCCTCATGAACCATGCTTGGAGAAGGTCAGGAGTTATGGCAACGACACGCGCGTTCTGTAGCACCTCATGACGCTCATCCATACGGACATTGCCGTGAAGCTCGGCGATTGTGTGAGCAGGAAGGCCCAGTTCCTCGGCCATCTGCCGCCAACGTGAAAGTTGGTCTGACAGCAGGGCCTTCAACGGGTAGATGACGAGAGCTACACCATTCCCTTCCAATAGTTCACGCATGATCGGCAGTTGGAAGATCAGCGACTTGCCCGAAGCGGTACCAGTCGCGACCACGACATTCTTGCCATCGTCGATGTGGCGCAGGGCGACCGCCTGATGGTTCCAGACGGTATCGGCCTGACCATGCTTGGTGGTCAGCCAATCACGCAAGGCCCCTTGGTTGAAGGGGCTCGGGGTGGCTGCGACACGCTCGGGTCTGGCGGGTATGTCCACCCGCTCGACAACAGTGAGCTTCCCGCTTTCGCATAGCTCGTCAAAAGCTTCTTTGATTCTGACTTGTCCCCCGTGCATCGCATCAGCCTTTAGTTGGGTTCAATGACATCGAAGCTGTTGATGGCTTGCCACCAGATGCCTCATCTCGTAGTTTTCTAAGTTCTAGATCAATATCTTCCAAGCTATGACTATTGAGTTGCAGTGTAACAGTCGTCCCAATGACATGGCTCGGCGTCGTAGCTGCCCCTCTTTTAGACCATGTTCGGGCCAATGATCCTGATGCGATGGAAAGTGATCCGCCGCTGGCAACGCACAGCCCCTTCACCATGTAGAGCCCGTATCCGCTGTTGGACCACACGCTTTGAGAACGCTGCTTCCGCCAGGTCTTCGAAGACACTCCTGCCTGAACCGCAAGTTCGAGGGCCTGCTCATCATCGACTGAACCGATTTTCGGATTTGATGACAGGGATTTTGCAAGCCCGATGCCACGATCGGTGATTGCGATCTCGGCCTTGCCTGTCGCGGGCCAATATTGGGCGGCATAGGCCAAGTCGGCGGATGCACTGTGCTCAACTACATTGCGGATCATTTCCCGCATCGCATAGGCCAAGGCTTGAAAGGCGGGCGTATCCCGGGACTGCAATAGGACCCCAATCAGGTCTTCGCTTGAACGCTGGATCGTGTCGCCATGGTGCTCCATCTGCTCGATGGCTTCGTCCCTGATCTCCTCGACCAATAACGGCGTGATCGGAATGAAGCGCTCATTCGAACTCGCTGCGTTAAGCTGCTTTCCGAACTTCAAGCCGAAGAATTGGAAAAACCCCGCGTGCGCCGGATAGGTCAGCTTGTGGAAGTTGAGCGCCTTTCGCCGCACGTCCGGGCGCTCATCGCGAAACTGCCGGAGCGCGGAACCCACCGAGATCATCCATCCCGGCGTGGCGAAAGTCACCTTGTCGAAATCGAAATGCACTTCTTCGACACTGGGCAAGGCAGCCAAATCAGCCCCGAGCCTAATATACACATCCCGGGAGTCGGGCACCGTGACAACGATCATGTGCCGCCCCCAATTAAAATATCTAGCTAGTGCACGATGCGCACAGCCACCAAAAAACAACATTAGCGAATACATCGCTGTGCTACGGTTTCATACCCCGCACTTCAACCCTTGCACCCCCTGCCCTCGTGGCTGAAGGTCGCTGACGGCTTGCAAACTGCATCCTGCCGGTGAACGAAAGGCCGCTCTGATCAGATCGGTACCGGAACCCGCCTTTCCGGATTGTCGACCAAGACGACTTCATGCTCTTCCCAAAGTGCCGCGCGCGATGGTGATAAAGTCCAGCACTTCAGCTTTCGGCGAACTCGTTCGATCCTAGAAGACGTCCTGGATAGAGGGGCCGCGGCGCCCGTAAATCACCTGCAGGTCAAGGTCCAGGCAACCGATCACAGCGAGAATAGTGTCTAATCTCGTGCCTGCGTTTCCGTTCTCGATGGCCGAGATTGTTTTCTGCTGAGTGCCCACCAGAACGGCCAATTCCGCCTGAGTCAGGTTGCGGCGAAGCCGTTCGGTCTGAACGATGGCACCGAGTTGGACCGGCAATCGAACGACTTGGTTCATCGCAATCTGCATTTGGGAAATCCCTTAGCGGGGATAGCGGGCAGATATACCCGCAAGGGTATCAAGCTATCCTGTCGCAATGACCGAGAGTGGTGCACCCAAGACCTCTCCAGACCCTCAGCCATGAAGGAGCCGTTGGATCTCAGTCTCGGGAATCAAGGTCCTCGATCCGATGCGGCACGGCTGCAATTGGCCTGATACGATCATGCGATGAAGGGTCGTTCGAGACAACCCCAGCATTTGCCCCGCGGCTTTGATCGAGACAAGTGGCGGTGCGCTAGGGCGCTCTCTCAAAGTCTGCGAATTGATCAAACCTGCGACGATCTGGGCCACCGATTCAGTGTCCAGAGCGATCACCCTACGCTTGACGGATGACCCTGCCGGAGCTTTTTTCGGAAGCCGGCTGATCAAGGCATCGAGGTCCGATTTCCTCCAACGCTCGACATCTAAATGGACGGCGACCGGAGCGATATTACCGCGCGACGCCACGTCATAAAGCGTGCCGCTGTCGAGCGAGAGATACCTCGCGGCCGTCTCGGTCGACATCAATGCCGGCCATCCTAGGACGCATGTTTGAGGAATTTCCATGGCCATTTCTCACTTCTGATCAGCCAGCTTGTGGGACGCTAGGCGTAGCCTGGCGGCAACGGGTCGAGGTATGTCGAAAGCCTGCTTTTTGCCTTGAAGTGGGTCGACCAAAAATGGCCATTTGCTTCCGCTGAGCCGATATAATTGGTTTGAAGCTTGCGACGCGGCTCTCCCTCAATCGCACAGTCGGCTCCAATATCGCCCCGGGCTTTGCGAAATGGCAGCCGAAATTGAGCTGGTAATGACCTCGCAACCGCACTTCAAATCTGGAGACAAAGAGAGCACACCGTACGCGACAAATCGCAGAAAAATTTAGGATAAAATCGTTCTATAAGAATAGCTTAATTGAACAATTCAGATATGGCCGCTTCTCAGTCAGATTGACGTGAAAGTTGAATCTGACTAATTAAGGAGTTATTCGATTGATTTATCGGCATTTTTTCTGCCATTTTGGTCAATTGAATCTGACTTAGCCAGCGGACGGGACAGTTCGTCTGCGACCGATGATTATGCCCGTGCCTGTCTGTCGAAAGGCACGACATCGCCGCCCCTGCGAAGCTGATCGAGGTAGTCGCTCCACCACTGGTGCATCTCGACACGCTCCGCCCAATAGCGCCCTCGGTTGTATGTCCCACGCACGGCGTTGCCATCGGCGTGGGCGAGCGAGCGCTCGATAGCGTCGGGGTTCCACTTGCCGGATTCGTTGAGCAAGGTTGAGGCTGTCGTGCGCCAACCATGGGCCGTCATTTCTTGCGAGGTATATCCCATCCGGCGAAACGCCTGGTTGACCGTATTCTCGCTCATGGGACGCCTTGAGGTGTGAAAAGCGGGAAAGGCGAAGCCAGTCGGACCCGTGAGCGCGTAAAGGTCGAGAAGGTAGTTTACAGCCTGTTCCGACAGCGGAACCGAATGCGGTCGGCGCGACTTCATGCGGCCCTGCGGGACCGTCCAGATCGCTTTTTCGAGATCAAACTCCGACCACTCGGCCTGCCGCAACTCGCCCGGCCGGCACATCACATGCGGCGTCACCTGCATCGCGATCTTGGTGATTACGGAGCCGGTGTACTGGTCGATCGAACGCAGCAGATCGCCGACCTGTGCGGGTTCGGTCATCGCTGCATAATGGGTGACCTTTGGAGTAATTAAGGCGCCCCGCAGCACCGATGAGGGATCGTTCTCCGCACGCGCTGTAGCGACCGCATAGCGGAACACGCGACTGGCGAAGGAGCGGCACCGGCGAGCAGTTTCATGCTTCCCCTTTGCCTCGATACGGCGCAGCGCGCCTAGAACTTCCGCAGGCCTTATTTCGGCAACAGGGAGGGGGGCCAGGGGCTTAAGTTGGTCGAGAAGCCAGCGCGCTTTTGCCACCGTGACTTCCGATCGTTGCTCGCCGACCATCTTGAAGTCGATGTACTCGCGGGCGATCCCGCCGAAGGTGTTTTCGGCGTTGACTGAAGCAACGAGGCGTTCCTTCTGCCGTTCAAGCGACGGGTCTTTTCCGGCTTCAAGAAGGCGCCGAGCATCCTCCTGCAAACGCCTCGCGGCTGCTAGTGACACGTCGGGATAGCGACCCAGCGCAATCCGCTTTTCGACGCCGCGATAACGATACTTCCAACGCCATAGCTTCGAGCCGTTCGGCTCAACTTCGATGTAGAGACCCCGCTGGTCGGATTTCTTGTAACGCTTGTCCTCGGGCTTCAGCGCTCGAACGGCAGAATCGGAAAGCGGCATCGCGGCCTCCATTGCTGGCCGGATTTGCCTGTCAGTCAGCCCGCGCTAGCGGTTGGGGGCAAGACATTTTATGGCTGGGGGCATGATACAAGGATTTGCCCCCACCTTGCCCCGGATGCTTGCGGAAACGTGCAGACAAAGCCGGATCATGAAGGCCAATAAATGGCAGATTTGCGCGGGTTTGTCGAGGTTCTCCGGACGTCTCCGGAAGAACAAATGGTGCCCAGAAGAGGACTCGAACCTCCACGCCCTTGCGAGCGCCAGCACCTGAAGCTGGTGCGTCTACCAATTCCGCCATCTGGGCACGGGGCACGCTGCCGGAT
>Ga0075366_10001986_pt1 | contig 10351 bp, 8 predicted proteins | sample EndMethybrTD3031_FD_72351 | JGI IMG/M metagenome (GOLD analysis project Ga0075366, IMG submission 72351) | Populus endosphere microbial communities from Tennessee, USA - Endosphere MetaG P. TD hybrid TD303-1 | ecosystem: Host-associated > Plants > Roots > Endosphere | place: USA: Tennessee... | reverse complement strand
GCGCTTCGGCCGCGTCGATTGCGCGCTCGATGCGCTCGGCCAGCGCCGGCAGGCGGCGCCCGCCCGGCCCGGCGGCGGCCGCCACGCGCAGGCGCAGCAGCGCGATCTCGAGCGTGACGCGCTCGCTGCCCGGCGGCAGCTCGCCGAGCCAGGCCAGGCCGCGCTCGGCAACCTCGCCGGCCTGCAGGTTGGCGAACATGCGCAGGCAGTGCTCGCCGGCCGCCAGGCAGGCGCGCGCCGCACCGAGCGTGTCGCCGGCCAGCGCGGCATGGCGAACGACCTCGCCGTGCAGCCACGGATCCTCCGCGCTCGCGGCGACCAGCGCACGCGCGCACTGGCGGTGGATGGTCTGCCGGCGCGGCTGCGAGAGTGTGCGATAGACCACCTGCCGGACCAGGTCGTGCGCAAAGTCGAAGCGGCCGGCGCCGCTCGGCCGGAGCAGCCCGCGCAGCTCGAAGCGCTCGAGCCGGGCCAGCACCTCGGCCACCGGCCGGCCGGCGGCGGCGGCCAGCAACTCCGGCCGCAGTTCGCCGCCCATCGCCGCCGCCCAGCCGAGCAGGTCGCGCCCGCTCTCGTCGAGCGCTTGCAGGCGCGCTTCGACCAGCTCGTCGACGCCGCGCCCGCTGGCGTCGGCTCCGCGCCGTGCGGCGCGGGCGAGTTCCGCCAGGTAGAGCGGGTTGCCGCCGGCGTTGCGCAGCGCGTCGCCGACGTCGGGCAGCGCGCCGCCGAGCAGCGCGCGTGCGTCGCCCTCGGTCAGTGGGCCGAGCGCCTGCCGCTGTACGCCGACCTCGCGCGAAAGCGACTGCAGCAGGCCCTTGGCCCACGCGTTGTCTTCGATCTCGCCGGCTCGCGCGGCGCCCGCGAGCATCACCGGCGCACGCGCGGCCAGCGTGCGCGCCACGTAGTGCAGCAGCGCGGCCGAGCCTTCGTCGATCCATTGCAGGTCGTCGAACAGCAGCACCAGCGGCTGGAGCGCCGCGAGGCTGCGGACCAGCGTCGCCGCGGCATCGAACAGGCGCTCCCGATTGCCGTCCTCGGCCGCGGGGCCGGCGAGCAGCGGCGCGGCCTGGGTCAGTGTGTCGTCGGGCACACCGGCGATGGACAGGCCACGCAGCGCGTCGAGCCACAGCCCGTACGGCCGCACCATCTCCGCTTCGAAACAGCGCCCGCGGATCACGCGGTGCCCGGCGCGCACCGCGGTCTGCGCCAGGTCGTCGAGCAGCCGCGTCTTGCCGATGCCCGGCTCGCCGGTCAGCAGCAGCAAGCGCGCGGCCGAGCGGCCGGCGAGCGCCTGCGCCAGGATGTCGCGTTCGGCGTCGCGGCCCACCAGTGGCTCGGCCGCGACGGACCGATCGGACTCTGCGGCGGGTGGGGGCGCGGCCGCGGCCGTCACGCGGGAACCGGCCTCGCGCAGTCCGCGCCGCACACGATGGATCGCCTCGTCGAGCGGGCCGCCAGGCGCCACGGCAATCTCGCGGCGCAGCAGCTCGCGCGCCCAGTCGTAGTGCCGCTCGGCCTCCGGATAGCGTCCGTCGGCGGCGAGCAGGCGCAGCAGCGTGGCGTGTGAGGCCTCGGCGAGAGGATCGGCCGCCACCATCGCGTGCCCATACGGCAGGGCCCGCGCAGGCGCGTGTTCGAGCCTTTGCACCAGCGTCTCGAGCACCGCACGGCGCAGTGTCCCGCAGCGTTCGCGCTCGGCCATGCACCAGTGATGGAAGCGGTAACACGCCGGCAGGTCGAGCCCGTCGAGGAACTCGCGCTGCAGCAACCCGGCCGCCTCTTCCAGCGCCTCGAGCGGTGCGGCGGCGACGCCGGTGGCAAGCAGCGCGCGCACACGCTCGGTGTCGACGTCGCATCGGCTGGCATCGAAGCCGACGTGCTCGCGGTCGGCCGTCAGCCGCGGCATCTGCGCATCGTCGACGACGCTGCGCAGCTTGGTCAGGCTCCAGCGCAGCGATGCGCGCGGGTCGTCGGTGCCTTCCCAGAGCAGGTCGCACAGCGCCGAGCGCGAGTGCGATGCGCCGGTGGCGATCAGGAAGCCGAGCAGCGCGCGTGTGCGCCGCGACGGCGGCAGCACGACCGTCGTCCCTTCGCGGCGCAGTTCGAGGTCGCCGAGCAGTCGGATGCGAAGCAGGGCACTCATACCACGCTGGCTTTCATCGTGGTTCCAACGGTCGCGGCGGATCGTCGCTGCCGGGACCAGGGGCATCCCGCCACCGGCCCGAAGACCTTAGCAGGCATATGCCCAGGAGCACGATCATGCAAACCCGCACATCCCTTCTCGCGATCACGATCGCCGTTGCTGCCGCCTGCACCGGCGCGCTGGCCCAGGACAGCCGCAAGGCGGCCGAAGAAACCTACCGCGACATCCAGGCGACGCTCGGCGTGGTTCCCGGTTTCTTCCGCGCCTTTCCGGAAGCCGGCCTGCCCGGCGCGTGGGCGGCCTTCAAGCAGGTGCAGGTCAACGAGAACACCGCGCTGAACCCGAAGGTCAAGCAGTTGATCGGGCTGGCGGTTTCGGCACAGGTGCCGTGCAGCTACTGCGTCTACTTCCACACCGAGGTCGCGAAGGCCTACGGCGCGACGCCCGAAGAGATCAAGGAGGCCGTCGCGCTCGCGGCGATCTCGCGCCACTGGAGCACGGTGCTCAACGGCAACGCGATCGACATGGCGACGTTCCGCAAGGAGGTCGATACCTCGCTGCGGGTGGCCGCCGAGCGGGCGGCGAAGAAGTGACCGCGCTCGTGCTGTCCGGCGGCTGCCTGCGCGGCTGCGCGCAGATCGGCGTGCTGAAGGCGCTGGCTGCGGCCGGCGTCCACATCGATCTGGTGGTCGGCAGCAGCGTCGGGGCCGTGATCGGCGCGCTCTACGCCGCCGGGTGCACGCCGGCGCAGATCGAGCATGCGGCGCACACACTCGTCGTCGGGCAGCTGAAGCGCTGGGCGTTGTCGTCGCGCGGGCTGTGGGATGTGTCCGGCCTCGAGGCGCTCGTGCAGCGCCATCTGCCGCACGAGCGCATCGGCGCGTTCCCGATCCGCTTCGCGGCAGTCGCGACCGACGTGGCGAGCGGGAGCGCGCTGGCCATCACCGCGGGTGACGCGGGCCGCGCGATTGCCGCTTCGGCAGCCATGCCGGGTTTCTTCGTCCCCGCGATGCTGGACGGCCGGGCCTGCGCCGACGGGTGCCTGACGAGCCCGCTGCCGGTGCGCATCGCCCGTGCGCTCGGTGCACGCCGCGTCATCGCGGTCAACACGCTGTTCGATCCGACCCGCGCGCCGCCCGGCGGTCTGCTGGACAGGCTGCTGCACCCGTCGCGCCTGATGGTGCAGGCGCTCGCAGCGCACGAAGCGGCCGACGCCGACGTGCTGATCACGCCGGACCTGAGCGGACTGGACCCGAACAACGCGCGCGATCGCCAGGCCCTCATCGATGCCGGCGAGCGGGCCGCCCGCGCCGCGCTCAGCCGCGCAGCAGTTGCACGCCCAGATGGCGCGCCAGGCCGACCGCGCCGCCGTGCATCACACCCTCGTGGTTCCAGCGGAACACCGGCGCCATCACGGGCGCCGCGATCTTCATCCAGCGTGTGTTGAGCGCGAGCCGCCACGTGTAGCGCACGCGGGTCGTGTCGCCCTGCGGCTCGAGCTCCCAGACGCCGAGGCCTTCGAGTCCGCCGGTCGCGTGTCCCGCGAGGCGGCGGTGGCGCAGCGACTCGACCGCCTCGACGTCGAGCGTGAAGCCGTAGGGCAGCCGGCTGCCCCAGACGATGCGGCGGATCGCGCCCAGGCCCTCGTGCTCGCCGCCGCGCTCGCCGGCACGCAAGGTCTGCACGTGCCGCACGTACGGCCACCAGGCGGGCCAGGACTCGACCTCGACGAGCGCATGCCAGACCCGCTCGACCGGCGCGGCGATCAGCCAGTCGCTGTGGTACTCGTAGCGCGCCGCGTCGGGCGCCGTCGCCATCGCCGCCGTTCGCATGTTCATGCCCGCGCCGCCGCGACCGCCGCGGAGTCGAAGGTGCCGATGAAACGGCAGCACTTGCCGCCGCGCAGGTTGAACACGTGCACCCAGTCGGATTCGAACACCTTGCCCTTGGGCAAGGCGCGCGTGCGCTCCCAGCCGAGCACGGTGACGTGGTCGGCCCCGGCGAGGAACTCGCGTGGCTCGAAGGCCTGGATGTCGTCGTTCTCGGCGACGTGGCCGAACCACTTCGCCACCGCCGCCTTGCCGCGGAACACGCCGATGTAGGGCAGGTCGACGCTGCCCTTGTGTTCCCAGTGCACGTCGTCGGTCAGCATCTCGAGCAGGCTCGGGATGTCGCCGCGGCCGAACGCTGCGTACATCGATTGGATGATCTCGGTGGGGGTGGCCATGGTCCGTCTCCGAAGTGAGGGATGCGGTGTCTACGGGCGGCACTCACGGTCGGATGCACCCCGGGTGCGAGAATCCCCCGATGACAACTCCCAAGCTCGCCATGCTCGCGGCCCCCCGAGGGGGCGCGTCGGTGCCTTCGGGCGGCCGGGCGGCACCGACATGACTGCGACGCTGACCCTGACGCGCCCCGACGACTGGCACCTGCACCTGCGCGACGGCGCCGCGCTCGCCGCGGTGCTGCCCGCCACCGCGCGCCAGTTCGGCCGCGCGATCGTGATGCCCAACCTGAAGCCGCCGGTCACGAGCACTGCGCAGGCGCTCGCCTACCGCGAGCGCATCGTCGCCGCGCTGCCCGAAGGCGCGGACTTCACGCCGCTGATGACGCTGTACCTGACCGACAGCCTGCCGCCCGACGAGATCCGGCGCGCGAAGGAGGCCGGCATCGTCGCGCTCAAGCTCTACCCGGCCGGCGCGACGACCAACAGCGACGCCGGCGTGACCGACCTGCGCAAGACCTACGCGACGCTCGAGGCGATGCAGCGCGAGGGCGTGCTGCTGCTCGTGCACGGCGAGGTCACCGACCCGGCGGTCGACGTGTTCGACCGCGAGGCGGTCTTCATCGAGCGTGTGATGACGCCGCTACGGCGCGACTTCCCCGCGCTGAAGGTCGTGTTCGAGCACATCACGACACGCGAGGCGGCGCAGTACGTCGCCGAGGCCGGCGCGCACACCGCCGCGACGCTCACCGCACACCACCTGCTCTACAACCGCAACGCGATCTTCACCGGCGGCCTGCGCCCGCACTACTATTGCCTGCCGGTGCTCAAGCGCGAGCAGCACCGGCTCGCGCTGGTGCAGGCCGCGACCTCGGGCAGCACGAAGTTCTTCCTCGGCACCGACAGTGCGCCGCATGCAGTGCAGATCAAGGAGCAGTCGGTCTGCGGCGCGGGCTGCTTCACCGCGCTCAGCGCGATCGAGCTCTACGCCGAAGCCTTCGAGGCGGCCGGCGCGCTCGACAAGCTCGAAGGCTTCGCGAGCTTCCACGGTGCCGACTTCTACGGCCTGCCGCGCAACCGCGGCCACATCACGCTGCGCCGCGAAACCTGGACCCTGCCCGAGGCCGTGCCCTTCGGCGACACCCAACTCAAGCCGCTGCGTGGCGGCGAGACGATCGCCTGGAGGCTCGCATGAACAAGACGAACCCACGTGTGGTGCTGCTGATCGACGCCGACAACCCGTCGGCCGACGTGATCGAGCAGGCGGTCGCCGCGGTGCTCGACGAATACGGCGCGATCCACGTGCGGCGCGCCTACTGCACCGCCGAGTCGGCGCTGAAGAACCTTGCGCTCTTCAAGCGGCTGTCGATCCGGCCGATGGTCAACATCGCGGCCGGCAAGAACTCGACCGACATCGCGCTCGCGGTCGACGCGATCGACCTCGTCGTCGCCGAGCGGCCCGAGGTGGTGGTGATCGTCTCGTCCGACTCCGACTTCGCGCCGCTCGTGATCCGCCTGCGCGAGAAGGGCTGCCGCGTCGAAGGCATCGGCCAGGACGGCAAGACCGGCGACGAGACGATCGCGGCCTACGACCGCTTCACCGTGCTCGCGCACCGCAAGGCCGGCAAGGCCGCGGCGCCGGCGCGGGCGGCCAAGGCGCCGCGCGCCGCGGCGAAGAAGGCCAAGGTGGCGCCGCCGCCCCCACCACCACCGCCGGACGACATCGAACGCATCCTGCAGGCCGTGCCGGCGCTGCGCGAGGGCGGCAAGCTCGAACTGCGCAACGCCGCCGAGCCGCTGCGTGCGGCCGGGCTGCTTTCCAACAGCGCGCCGTCGACCAAGCTGTTCAAGAAACACCCGCAGTTCTTCGCGCTCACGCCCGAGAAACAGCCCAACAAGGTCCAGTACCTCGGATCGGTCCGATAATCCGTCCCGTGAAGCGGGCCAGACCGCCGCCGGTGCGAGATCCGAAAGGTCGCACGGGAGGAAGGTCCGGACTGCACAGGGCGGCGTAGCAGCTAACGGCTGTCCGGCGTGAGCCGAGGATCAGAGCAACAGAGACGAGTCGGGGCGGTCGTCGCAAGATGGTCGCCTCGGGTGAAACGGGCAATCTCTACGCGCAGCAACACCGAATAGGCACACATTGATTCGGCCCGAGGAGTGTGCGGGTAGGTGGCACCGAGCCGGGCAGCGATGCCCGGCCCAGAGGAATGGCGGTCACGGCGGAGCGTTCGCAAGAAGGCCCCGCTGCACAGAATCCGGCCTATCGGCCCGCTTCACACTTTTCTTGCGCGCATGACCTTCGAGATCACCGATGCGGCGCCGCCGGGCGCGGCGGACGTGCCGGCGGCGCCCGATGCCCGGCGGCTCGCGCGGGCGCGCCACGCGACGCGGGCGCAGTTCGCGGCGCTCGGCGTCGTCGGCGGCGCCTGGGGCGTGCACATCCCGTCGGTGAAGGCGCAGTACGGCCTCGGCGAGGCGATGCTGTCGACCGTGCTGCTCGCGGCCGCGACCGGCGCGGTGCTGTCGCTGTTCGCGGCAGGTCGCATCGTCGGCCGCCTGGGCGCGCGGCGCGCCGCCGTGCTCGCGGCCGCGGTGATGGGCAGCGGGCTCGCGTCGGTGCTGCTGTGGCCGACGCTCGTGATGCTGCTGCCGGCGATGGTGCTGTTCGGCGCCGCGATGAGCCTGTTCGACGTCGCGATCAACACCGAAGGCACCGCGCTCGAAAGCCTCGGCAAGCGCGCCGTGATGAGCAACCTGCACGGCATGTTCAGCGTCGGCGCGATGGCTGGCGCGGCGCTGACTGGCGCGCTGCTGCGCGCCGGCGTCGCGCCGTGGCTGCAGCTCGCGGCGATCGGGCTGGCCGTCGTCGTGTCGGCCGCGGTCGCAGCGCGCGCGATGCTCGATGCGCATCCGGCGCCCGAGGCCGACGAACCGCAGGCGCACTTCGCGTGGCCGCGCGGCGCGCTGCTCGTGATCGGCCTGATGATCTTCGCCGGCATGAGCGCCGAAGGCGTGATGTACGACTGGTGCGTGCTGTACCTGAAGCAGGAGGTCGGCCTGGCGCAGGACATCGCCGCGATGGGCTACGCCGCATTCGCCGGTGCGATGGCGCTGGCGCGCTTCGCGGGCGATGCGCTGCGCGCACGTTACCCCGAGCGCTGGCTGCTGTGCGGCGGCGGCGCGCTGGCGGCGCTGTCGATGGCGGTGCTGCTGGTGAGCGGCGACCCGGTCGTGTCGATCGTCGGCTACGCGCTGATCGGCGCCGGCCTCGCGCCGGTCGTGCCGATCCTCTTCAACGCGGCCACGCGGTTGCCGGGCACGAGCCGTGCCGCGGCGATCGCGGCCGTGTCGTCGATTGGCTATGCCGGCTTCATGGTCGGCCCGCCGCTGATCGGCGGCATCGCGCAGAGCGTGTCGCTGACGGCCGCGATGTTTGTCGTCGTCGCAGCGGCCGGTCTGCTCGCGCTCGGCGCACGCAAGGTGGGGTGAGACCCCGGGTGAGCCGCACGTTGTGACGCGCTGCTCGCCGTGGTTCAATGGACGACACGTCCGCCTCCCCGGCGGCGCGACACCGCAACACTTGCACCATGGACCGCCGAACTGCCTTGCTCGCCGGCACGGGCCTGTGGTGCGCGGCTGGGCGAGTGGTGGCAGCGCCACCCGCCCCGCGTGTCGTGTTCCTGAATCCCGGCGAACCCGTCGAGCGCGGCAAGGGGCCGCACTGGCGCATGACGGCACGCTTCATGGAGGCCGCTGCCAAGTCCTTCGGGATGCAGCTCGAGGTGCTGTACGCCGAGCGCAACCACCTGCTGATGCTGAGCCAGGCCGAGACGGTCGCGCAGCGCACCGAGCTGCCGGACTACGTGGTGATCGTCAACGAGAAGCTGGCGGCGCTGCAGATGCTGCGCATGTTCGAGAACAAGCCGGTCAAGGTGCTGGTGATCCACAACGACCTGACGCCGGAGCAGCGGCGCGAGATCGGCAACGAACGCGAGCGGATGCGCCACTGGATCGGCACCCTGACGACCGACGAAGCGCGCGCCGAGTACCGCCTGATGGAAGAGCTGTACCGCCAGCTCGGCGACCGCGATCCGCAGGTGCTCGGCATCACCGGCGACCGCGCGACGCCGGTGTCGATGGAACGTGCCAAGGGCATCACCGACTTCATCACGCGCGCCGGGCGCGGCCAGCATCTGCAGCTCGTGTTCAGCGACTGGAGCGGTGCCGACGCCGAGAGCAAGGCCGGCGTCCTGCTCTCGCGCTTCCCGCAGGCCAACATCATCTGGGCGGCCAACGATGCGATGGCGCTCGGCGCGCTGCGGGCCGTGAAGGCGCGTTATGCCCGTGTGCTGGTCGGCGGCACCGGGGGCTGGCCGGAGGCGCTGACGAGCATCACCGAAGGTGGCCTGGCGGCGAGCGTGGGCAGCCATTTCTTCATCGGCGCCTGGGCCATGGTGCTGCTGCACGACTACCACCACGGGCTGGACTTCGCCGCGCACGGCGGGGTGACGCAGAAGCTCGACTACATGGTCGTCGTCAACCGCGGCAGCGCGGCGAGCTACGACCAGGCCGTCTACAAACAAGACGGCGCGCCGGATTTCAGTACCTATTCGAAGGTCCTGCATCCCAAGCCCGGACGCTACGACTTCAACCTCGCACCGCTGGTGCGCAAGACCTAGGATGAAACGGCCCTCAGCTCGCTTCGCTCGCGGCCCCCGAGGGACGCGTCAGCACCTTCGGACGGCCGGACGGTACTGACATGCCGCTGCCCCGCCTGATGCCTCAGGCGACCAGCTTGCACGCCAAGCTGGTGCTGGCGCTGGCGACCCTGGTCGCGCTGGTCGCGGCCGGCTCGGCCTACACGCTGATCGAGAGCGAGCGCGAGCGCCGCTTCGTCGAGCTCGAAGGCCGCGCCGGGCGCATCGCCGACCTGTTCAGCCGCTCGCTGGCCTATCCGCTGTGGAACGTCGATCGCGCCGTGATCGACAGCCAGCTCGCGGCGCTGGCGCCCAACCCCGAGGTCGCGCAGTTCAGCGTCACCGCGGTCGGCTACGGCACGGTGTCCGAGGTCACCAAGCTGCGCGGGCCGGATCTGGCCAACTCGATCGTGCGTGTGCAGCCGATCGAGTACGCGCCCGACGAGGTCACGCCGCAGAAGATCGGCGAGGTCCGCGTCGTGCTGACCCGCGCGCTGGTCGATCAGGCCACCGCCAACGCACGCCGCGCCATCCTCGCGGTGGTGGGCGCGATCGTCGCGGTGCTGGCCGCGGCGGCCTTCGTGCTGCTGCGGCGCATGGTGAGCGCGCCCATCGGCCGCCTCGAGGCCACCGTCGACCGCATCGCCGACGGCGACCTGGACGCACGCTGCACGATCGAGTCCGGCGACGAGCTGGGACGGCTGGCCCGGCGCGTCAACACGATGGCCGACCGGCTGCAGGATTCCACCAAGCGCCTGCACGTGGCGGTGGAAGACTTGCGCGGCCACCGCGACCACCTCGAAGAAGCGGTGCACGAGCGCACCGAGCAACTCGTCGACGCGATGCAGAAGGCCGAGGTCGCGAACCAGGCGAAGAGCGAGTTCCTCGCCAACATGAGCCACGAGATCCGCACGCCGATGAACGCGATCCTCGGCATGTCGCAGCTCGCGCTCGAGAGCGGGCTGAACCCGCAGCAGCACAACTACGTGCAGAAGGTGCACCAGTCGGCCGAATCGCTGCTGGGCATCATCAACGACATCCTCGACTTCTCGAAGATCGAAGCGGGCAAGCTCGACATCGAGACCGTGCCGTTCGACCTCGGCAGGGTGATGGACGACCTCGCGAGCGTGGTCGGCATGAACGCCGAGGAGAAAGGCCTGGAGCTGCTGTTCGTCCAGCCGCCGCAGCTGCCGACCGCGCTGACGGGCGACCCCTCGCGTCTGCGCCAGGTGCTGCTCAATCTGGGCAACAACGCCGTCAAGTTCACCGAGCGCGGCGAGGTCG
>Ga0075366_10001985_pt1 | contig 10354 bp, 9 predicted proteins | sample EndMethybrTD3031_FD_72351 | JGI IMG/M metagenome (GOLD analysis project Ga0075366, IMG submission 72351) | Populus endosphere microbial communities from Tennessee, USA - Endosphere MetaG P. TD hybrid TD303-1 | ecosystem: Host-associated > Plants > Roots > Endosphere | place: USA: Tennessee... | reverse complement strand
CCTCCCCGCCCCCGCCCGTGTGCCACGGTGTCGAGTTCATCGAGTTTGCCGTCGACCACGAAACGCGCGAGCGGCTTTCCGGGATGTTCGACGCCATGGGCTTCGCGCATGTCGGCACGCATCGCTCCAAGGACGTGACGCTGCACCGTCAGGGCGACGTGAACCTGATTTTGAACGGCGAGAAGGACGCCTTCGCGCACTCCTTCTTCCTGCTGCATGGCCCCTCGGTGTGTGCGCTCGCGTTCCGCGTTGGCGATGCGCGCGCCACGGTCGAGCGCGCGCTGCACTACAAGGCGCAGACCTTCCGCGGCCGGGTCGGCCCGAACGAGTTGATGATCCCGGCGATCCGCGGCCTCGACGGCAGCCTCATCTATCTGGTCGATCGCGGCGGCGCGCAAAATACGAACCAAGCAACCATCTACGACGTCGACTTCATCGCTGAGCCCGCCGCCGCTCCGGCCAACTGCGGCCTCACCCGCATCGACCACATCTCGCAAGTCATGCCGCGCGGCAAACTTGACGGCACCATGCTGTTCTACAAGTCGGTGCTCGGCTTCGAGGCCGAGCCGGTGCACGAACTGGTCGACCCCTATGGTCTGATCCAGAGCCGCGTGCTGGAAAGCCGCGACCGCACCGTACGCCTGCCGCTCAACGCCACTGCCAGCCCGCGCACGGCGACCGCGCGCTTCCTTGCGACCTACAGCGGCGCAGGCGTACACCACATCGCGATCGCCACAGATGACATCTTCGCCACCATGAGCGCGATGCGCGCGCGCGGCGTGCCGCTGCTCGACATTCCCGACACCTACTACGACGGCCTTGCCGCCATGCATGATCTCTCGGCCGAGCAGATCGATCGGCTGCGCGACCTCTCGATCCTCTACGACCGCTCGACAACTGGCGAGTTCTTCCACGCCTACACCCGCGCCTTCGATGGCCGCTTCTTCTTCGAGTTCGTGCAGCGGCGCGACTATGACGGCTTCGGCGCCGTCAACGCCTCGGTCCGGCTCGCCGCGCAAGCCATGAGCGAGAACGCCGGGAGTTCGCTCGATGTCCTGGGCGAGCTTGCGTTGTAGCGCGCGATTTCTTCTTGCCCTCGGGCCGAGGACCCGGTCTTATTCGAACACTGCCGGGCCACACATCGCTTACCGAGGCTAAGCCATGAACTCCTGCGTCCTCCGCTTCGCGGCCATCGCCGCGTTCGCCCTCGCGCCGAGCGTGGCGCTCGCGCATCCCGGCCACGGCGAAGGCTTCGTGCACGGATTCATCCATCCGGTCGGCGGGCTGGACCATGTGCTGGCGATGGTGGCGGTGGGCCTCTATGCGGCCCTCCTCGGCGGCCGCGCACTGTGGCTGGTGCCGGCGAGCTTCGTTGCCGTGATGGCGCTCGGCGGCGCGCTCGGCATCGCGGGCATTAACGTCCCGCATACGGAGACCGGCATCGCGCTCTCGGTCGTGGTGCTCGGCCTTGCAGTCGCGCTGCGCATTTCTCTGCCGACGCTCGCCGCGATGGTGCTGGTGGCGGTGTTCGCGGTGTTCCATGGGCACGCGCATGGCGCCGAAATGCCCGCGAATGCCTCCGGCCTCGGTTACGCGGCCGGCTTTGTATTGGCGACGGCGCTGCTGCATGCCGCCGGCGTTGCGGCCGGCCTGCTTACCGGCAAGGTCAGCCAGATTGCCGGCTCGCGCGTCGTGCAGGCGGCCGGCGGCGCCGTGGCGCTCGCCGGTGTCGCGATCTTGGTTGGGATTCGCTGAACGTCAGCACCAATCTCTAAACCTCATCCTGAAGTGCCCGGCGAAGCCGGGCCTCGCAGGATGGGCCGCCAACACCGAGCAAGTGCCCTCGCCCATCGAGGCTCGCTACGCTCGCACGTCAGGGTGAGAGCTCTCGGTTACTTCTCGTCCTCAATCGGGTTGCGCAACACGCCGATCCCCTCGATCTCGATCTCGCAGACGTCCCCGTGCTTCATCCACACGGGGTTCGGCTTGCGCGCGTGACCGACGCCCGACGGCGTGCCGGTGAAGATGATGTCGCCCGGCTCCAGCGTCATGCCTTGCGACACGTAGACCAGCATTTCCTTCACCGGGAACATCATGTTGTCGGTGTTGTCGCTCTGCATGACCTGACCGTTGAGGCGGCTCTCGATCTTGAGGCCCTTGCCGGCGTCCGGCAGCGCGTCGGCCGTCACCATCCAGGGGCCGAAGCCACCGGTCTTGTCGAAGTTCTTGCCCATGTCCCACTGCGTGGTCTTGCGCTGGAATTCGCGAATGGAGCCTTCGTTCGAGCACGAGTAACCGGCGACGCACGAGGTCGCGTTCTCCATGGTGAGGTGCTTGGCGCGCTTGCCGACGATTAGCATCATCTCGGCTTCGTAGTCGAGTTGCTCGGAAACCTTCGGGCGGACGATCGCCTGCTCGTGCGGCACCATCGAGGTCAGCCCGCGCATGAAAATGGTCGGGAATTTCGGGATGTTGTCGCGGTTCGGGCCTTCTTTCACGTGGTCGAGATAGTTCAGGCCGAGGCAGATGATCTTGCCGGGCTTCGCCACGGGCAGCCCGAATTTCAGGCCCTTCAGCGGGCGGTGCGCCGAAGCCGGCGCACGCTTGGCAAGCTCGCCAAGGACTTTGAGGTCGCCGTTGTTCGCCGCCAGCACCGCACCGAGGTCGGCCGGCACCTTGCTGTCCACAGCCTGAAGGTCGATGACCGTGTCGCCTTCGACGACGCCGAGGCGCAGTCCGTCCGCTTCAAATCCGACAATCTTCATTGGGCCGCCCCTCGCTGCTTATTTGCGTTATTCCGGGCGCGGATAAAGCACCGCTTGCCGGTTCTGGCAACTCCGTGCACAAGTCGCGCCTGCAACAGTGGGATGCATTAACGGAATGGTCGCGGCGCAAGAAGCAATCTCGAAGCCTGCCCGCCGTACCGCGGCAACGCGCGACCCCGAGCGCACGCGCGCCGCGATCCTGTCCGCCGCCACCCACGAGATCACCGCCAAGGGCTTGACCGGGGCGCGCGTCGACGCGATCGCCAAGCGCGCGCGCGTCAACAAGCGCATGATCTATCACTACTTCGGCGGCAAGGACGGGCTCTATCTAGCGGTGCTGGAAGCGACCTACGAGGCGATCCGCAACGCCGAACTTGCGCTGCATCTGGACGACCGCGACCCCGTCGAGGGCATGCGCGAACTCGTCCTGTTCACCTGGCGCTATTTCCTGGCCCACCCGGAATTCCTCAGCCTGTTGGGCACCGAGAACCTGAACCGCGCCGCCTATCTCAAGCGCTCCAAGCGCATTCGCGAGCTGCACTCGCCGCTCGTCGGGATCATCACCTCGCTGCTCCAACGCGGCGAGAAGGAGCGCGTGTTCCGCCCCGGCATCGACCCGGTCGACCTCTACATCACCATCGCGGCGCTCGGCTTCTTCTATCTCTCCAACGTGCACACGCTCTCGACCATCTTCGGCCGCGACCTCTCGGCGCCGCAGAGCACGGACGCGCGCGGCCAGCACATCGTCGATGTGGTCCTCGGTTTTCTGAAGGTGTGAGAATGGCCAAGATCTTCCTGACGCATGTCCCCGACATGCTGGAGAACTACTACGGGCCGCGCGCGCTCGCCGAAATGCGCAAGCTCGGCGAGGTGCGACTGAACACCTCGGGCGGCGTGCTCGGCGCGAAGGCGCTGGCTGAGGCCGCCAAGGGCTGCGACATCATCGTGTCGGACCGCCAGACGCCGGGGCCGGCCGAGTTTTTTCCGCTCGCACCCGACGTTTGCGCATTCCTGCGCGTCGCGGTCGACATCCGCAACATCGACGTGGACGCGGCGAGCGCGCAGGGCGTGCTGGTGACACGCGCGACGCCGGGCTTCATGGCCTCGGTGTCCGAAATGGCGATCGGCATGATGATCGACCTCGGGCGCAAGATCACCGACCAGGTCATCGACTATCGCAACGGCCTCGACCCCGAACCGCGCAAGGGCGTGCAGCTTCATGGCGCGACCGTCGGCATCATGGGATACGGCGCGATCTCGCGGCACCTCGCGCCGATCTGCGTCGCGCTCGGGATGACCGTGCTGGTCAGCGATCCGTTCGTGAAGATCGCAGACCCCGGCGTGAAGCAGGTGGATCAGGATACGCTGCTGGCGCAGTCCGACTTCGTCGTCTGTCTCGTCATCGCAAACGAGGAAACCGAGAACCTGATGAACGCCGCGAACTTCGCCCGCATGAAGAAGAGCGCGTTCTTCCTCAATCTGTCGCGCGGCAACCTTGTGGACGAGGCCGCACTGCTCAACGCGCTGGAGACCAGGCAGATCGCCGGCGCCGGTTTGGATGTCGGCCGCGCGTTCGACCAGAAGCCCTCGCTCAATCTAGCGAGCCGCACGGACGTGATCGCGACCCCGCACACCGCCGGTCTCACGCCCGACGCCATCGAGCATCAGGCGTTCGACACCGTCCGGCAGGTCGGTGAACTCCTCTCCGGGCGGGTCCCGAAGGAAGCCGTGAACACCGAAAAAGCCTCGCGCCTGAAACGGTTGGGCGTCGGCTAGCCACGACCACGCAGCCCTGCGCGTTCGGTAACTCTGGATTGCGACACCGCCCCGCTTGACGTACGCCTCATCAACTAGTAACCATTTGGTTACTTAGCAGACACGCCCGGCCAAGACCGGGAAATACGGGAGGACGACGTGGCGACGCAGACGCTCGGCATCATCATGAACGGCGTCACGGGACGCATGGGCCTGAACCAGCACCTCGTGCGTTCGATCGTGGCGATCATGAAGCAAGGCGGCGTCGTGCTGCCGAACGGCGACCGCGTGATGCCCGACCCGATTTTGGTCGGCCGCAACGCCGAGAAGATCCAGGCGCTCGCCAAGCAGTACGGTATCGCGCGCACCACCACCGACCTCACGGCCGCGCTGAAAAACCCCAACGACACGCTGTTCTTCGATGCCGCGACCACGCAGATGCGCGCGGACCTGATCACGCAGGCGATCAACGCCGGCAAGCACATCTACTGCGAAAAGCCGGTCGCGGATTCGCTCGACAAAGCGATCGCGATCGCCAAGCTCGCGAAGCAAAAGGGCATCAAGAACGGCGTCGTGCAGGACAAGCTGTCCCTGCCCGGCCTGCGCAAGATCAAGCTGCTCAACGACGCCGGCTTCTTTGGCCGCATCCTCTCGGTGCGTGGCGAGTTCGGCTACTGGGTGTTCGAGGGCGACTGGGGCCAGCCGGCGCAGCGCCCGAGCTGGAACTACAAGAAGGACGAAGGCGGCGGCATCATCCTCGATATGCTCTGCCACTGGCGCTACGTGCTCGACAACCTGTTCGGCAACGTGCTGGCGGTGAGCTGCCTTGGCGCCACCCACATCCCGACGCGCGTGGACGAGAACGGCAAGACCTACAAAGCCGACTCCGACGACGCCGCCTACGCGACCTTCCAACTCGAAGGCGGCGTGATCGCGCACATCAATTCGTCATGGTGCACGCGCGTACAGCGCGACGACCTCGTGACGTTCCACGTGGACGGCACGCACGGCTCGGCCGTCGCGGGGCTCACCGGGTGTGTGACGCAGTCGCGCGTGAACACGCCCCGCCCAACGTGGAATCCCGACGTGCCGCAATCGATGAAGTTCGCCGAACAGTGGGAAGAGGTGCCGGACAACCTCGACTACGACAACGGCTTCAAGATTCAGTGGGAAGACTTCATCCGCCACCTTGTCGCCGGCACGCCGTGGAAGTTCGATCTCGTCGAGGGCGCCAAGGGCGTTCAGCTTGCCGAACTCGGCCTGAAGAGCTGGGCCGAGCGCCGCTGGATCGATGTGCCGGCATTGAATATTTGAGGAGGCTTCGATGGCGACGATCAAGCTCCCCACCGCGAACCGCAGCTTCGCCCCCTACACGACCGGCGAGCCGATCGTGCTGCCGAAGAAGGGCGCGGCGCCGACGTTCAACCGCATCGCCTACGCGGCCGCCCACGTCGTCGCCGACCCGCTCGCCGACAACGACCCGTGGCTCGACGCGTCGGTCGATTGGGACAAAACGATTGCGTTCCGTGAGTATCTCTGGGACCTCGGCCTCGGCGTTGCCGAAGCCATGGACACCGCGCAGCGCGGCATGGGGCTGGACTGGAACGGCGCCAAGGAGCTGATCCGCCGCGCGCTCGAAGCCGCAAAGGCCCGCGGCAACGTCAAGATCGCCTGCGGCGCCGGCACCGAACATCTCGACGCCAACGCCAAGGTGTCGCTCGACGACATCATCCGCGCCTACGAGACGCAGATCGAAACTATCGAGGGCATGGGCGGCCAGATCATTCTCATGGCCAGCCGCGCGCTCGCACGCGCCGCGCAAAGCCCGGACGACTACGCCAAGGTCTATGACCGCATCCTGTCTCAGGTGAAGCAGCCGGTGATCATCCACTGGCTCGGCGAGATGTTCGATCCCGCGCTCGCGGGCTACTGGGGCAACGCGGACCACATGGCCGCGATGGATACCTGTCTTGGAATCTTGAAGGCTAACGCCAAGAGCATCGACGGCATCAAGATCTCGCTTCTGTCCAAGGAAAAGGAAATCTCGATGCGCCGCCGTCTGCCCAACGGCATCCGCATGTACACCGGCGACGACTTCAACTACGCCGAACTGATCGCGGGCGATGAGGAAGGCTACTCGGACGCCCTGCTCGGCATCTTCGATTCCATCGCGCCCGCCGCGTCGGCTGGCCTCGCCAAGCTTGCGGCCGGCGACCTGCAGGGCTTCCACGGCATCATGGAGCCGACGGTTCCGCTCTCGCGCCACATCTTCAAGGCACCAACGCGCTTTTACAAGACCGGCGTGGTGTTCCTTGCATACCTGAACGGCCTGCAGGACCACTTCCTGATGATCGGCGGACAGGAGAGCGCGCGTTCGCTCGTCCATCTCGCCGAACTGTTCCGCCTTGCCGACAAGGCGCGCGTGCTGCACGATCCCGAAATGGCGGCGGCACGGATGACCAAACTCTTGAGCGTGCACGGGCTGGCGTAACGCTAGCTCCGTCGCACAACAACAAAAACTGCGACACACAACACCGGGAGGATGACAATGCTTCGCAGGATCATGCTGGCCGCAACGGCCCTCGTGGCGCTCACCGCCGCCGCGTCCGCACAGAACTATCCGTGGAAGCCCGAAAAGCCGATCACCATCATCGTGCCGTGGGCAGCCGGCGGCTCGACCGATCAGGTCACGCGCATCACGGCGGCCGAGATGGAGAAGGCGCTCGGCCAGAAGATCGTGATCGTGAACCAGCCCGGCGCCTCGGGCTCGATCGGCACGCGCAACGCCATGCAGGCGCCCGCCGACGGCTACACCTGGACCGCCGGCGCCGCCAAGGACCTCGGCACCTACATCGTGAGCGGTCTGCTCGACACGAAAATCACCGACTGGCGGCTCTATCTCAACGTCGCCAACGTCTCGGTGCTCGGCGTCAATCCGAACACGCCCTACAAGACCGCGCAGGACGTCGTGAACGCCATGAAGGCCAAGCCGGGTCAGGTTTCGGTCGCGACCGCAGGCATCAACTCGGCCGGCTACTACGCCATCGCCGGCATGGCGAACGCACTCGGCGTCACCTATAAGCACGTCTCCTATGACGGCGGAAACCCGGCCGTGATCGCGACAGTTTCGGGCGAGACCGAAATCACCACGCAGCTTGCCGTCGAGCAGGCGCAGATGATCCGCGGCAAACGCCTGCGTCCGCTCGCCGTGCTCTCCGACAAGCCACTGGAGCTCGAAGGCTACGGCACGATCCCGCCGATCACCGCCTCTATCAGCGGCTTCAAGCCCGACACCAACTACTTCGGCATCTTCGTGCCGAAGGGCACACCCGAACCAGTTCTGAAGACGCTCGACATGGTGTGGAACGATGTCGTGCTGAAGTCCGAGGCGCTGCAGAAGTACGCGCACGCCAACGGCGCGCTGTTCGCGCCCTCTGCCGGTGACGAGGCGCTGAAGGCCGCGATGCCGGCCATTCAGGTGACCGCCTGGCTGCTGCAGGAAGGCGGCAAGGCCAAGGTCTCGCCCGACACCGTCGGCATCCCGAAGCCCTGAGCGGTTGAGTACGTGCCATGGACACGACCCGTTTCAGTGCTGACCGCGTCGGCGGCCTGATCTGGTTCGTGTTCGGCGCGGCCGTCGTCTACGGCTCATGGACGATGGACCGGCTGGAGAACCTCAACATCCCTCCCGCCACCGCGCCGGGCGTTGTGCCCGGCCTGCTCGGCCTCGGTATCATGGCCTTCGCGCTGGTGTTGATGCTGCGCCGGGAACGCACCGTGACGGTGGATTTTTCCGGCGAAGCCGCCGAGCAAACCGCCGACGAAGGCGGCTTTCACTGGAAGCGGCTTTCGCTCAGCGCGCTCCTTTGCCTCACCTACGGCGCCGTGCTGCTCGGGCGCGGCGTGAATTATTCGGCGCTGACCGCAACATTCCTGTTCCTGCACCTGCTGCTGCTCGACGAGAGCGAGGACGTCCCGGCGCGCATCACGCTGCGCCGCGCGATCATCGCGGGGACAATCGCGCTCGCGGTCGCGACCGTCGTGACACTCGTGTTCCAATACATCTTCCTTGTCCGTCTGCCGTGAGCGCTTGACATGTTCGACGGTCTTTTCATGTTCGGCACGGCGGTCGTCGGTTATCTCACGCCGGTGTCGCTCGCCCTCGCCTTCGGCGCGACGCTGCTCGGCCTGCTCGCGGGCTGCATGCCCGGCCTCTCGGCGACGCTGGTCATCACGCTGCTCACCACGCTGACGCTGAAGATGCAGCCGAACCAGGCGATCCTCGTGTTGGTGTGCGCCTACAACGGTGCGATCTACGGCGGCAGCCGCACCGCGATCCTGCTCAACATCCCCGGCACCGCCGCGAACGCCGCCGCCTGTCTCGACGGCTACGCGCTCGCCCGCCAAGGGCAGGCTGGCCGCGCTATGGGTATTGCCACCACCGGCTCGGTGGTTGGCACGCTGTTCGGCCTCATCTGTCTTGCGCTGTTCACGCCGATGCTCGGCGAGATCGCGCTGTCGTTCGGCGCGTTCGAGTTCTTCTGGCTCGCACTGCTCGGCGTCGTCACGTCGGGCAACATCGTCGCGGTCGATCCGGTCAAGGGCTGGCTTGCCGGGTTCCTGGGCCTGTTCGTCGCCGGCATCGGACAGGAGGGCATGTACGCCTACGAGCGCTTCTCGTTCGGCAACGCCGACCTCGCGGGCGGCTTCCAGCTCATTCCCGTGTTGGTCGGCGCCTTCGGCTTCTCGGAAGTGCTCACCGTGATGAGCGAGCGCTTTGCGCGCCCGAAGATCATCGAGTTCGGCTCGGCGCTGCCGCGCATCCGCGATGTTTTCCAGTACTGGCGCACGATCATCCGCTCCGGCGTCATCGGCGTGTGGGTCGGCATCCTGCCCGGCGTCGGCGAAGACATGGCGGCGTGGTCGTCCTACGCGGCCGCCAAGCGGCTCTCCAAGGAGCCCGAGAAGTACGGCAAGGGCTCGATCGAGGGCCTGATGGCCGCCGAGACCGGCGACAACGCCTCTGTGCCCGGCGGCATCATCCCGGCGCTCGCGCTCGCGATCCCCGGCTCTGCCCCTTGCGCAGTGCTGCTCGCTGCGATGATCATCCACGGCGTGCAGGCCGGCCCGATGCTGATGGTCGAGCAGCCGCAGTTCGTCTACGACGTGGTCGCGATGGTGCTGTTCTCCACCATCGGCATTCTGTTTTTCGGCCTGTTCTTCATCAAGCCACTGTTGAAGATCACGCAGGTGCCGCGCTCGATCATGATGCCGATCATCTTCGTGCTCTGCGTGATCGGTTCCTACTCGCTATCCTCGCGCCTGTTCGACGTCTACACCATGCTCGGCTTCGGCGTGCTGGTGTTCATCATGCGCCAGTACGGCTACCCGGCCGCGCCGTTCGTGCTCGGGTTGGTTCTTGGCGATATCCTCGACAAGAACCTGCGCCGCGGACTGGTGCTCGGCGACGGCGACATCCTGCCGTTCTTCACGCGGCCCCTGAGCGCGATCCTCGCGCTGCTGGTGCTCTGGACCTTCATCACCAACGTCAAGACCATCAATGACGCGATGGTGCGCGGCCGCAACGCCCTGCTGGCGAAGGTGTGGCCGAAAGCGCGCGCAAGCTGATGCGTATTTCATTGTGCAACGAAGTGATCGGCCGCCTGCCATTCGCACGCCAGTGCGAGGTCGCAGCCGCGCTCGGCTACGACGGACTCGAAGTCGCGCCGATGACGCTTGCCGATGACCCGACGCGGCTGACCGGCGCGGAGATCGCCGCGCTGCGCCGGGCGGCGAGCGACGCCGGCATCGCGATCACCGGCCTGCACTATCTG
>Ga0075366_10001983_pt1 | contig 10365 bp, 9 predicted proteins | sample EndMethybrTD3031_FD_72351 | JGI IMG/M metagenome (GOLD analysis project Ga0075366, IMG submission 72351) | Populus endosphere microbial communities from Tennessee, USA - Endosphere MetaG P. TD hybrid TD303-1 | ecosystem: Host-associated > Plants > Roots > Endosphere | place: USA: Tennessee... | reverse complement strand
GGCCGCGTGCCGCACGCGATGCTGCTCGAGATCCTGACCGACCAGGCCTACGGCACGATGATCCGTGCCCGCTGATCAGCTTTCGTAGCCGTTCGGATTGGCCTGCTGCCAGCGCCAGCTGTCGGCGCACATCTGGTCCAGCCCGCGGCGGGCCTGCCAGCCGAGCGTGGCCTGTGCAAGCGAAGGGTCGCCCCAGTACGCGGGCACGTCGCCCGGGCGGCGCGGGCCGATTTCATGCGCAATCGTGCGACCGCTGGCGCGCTCGAACGCCTTGACGACATCCAGCACCGATGCGCCCTGGCCGGTGCCGAGGTTCAGCGTCACCAGCCCCGGCGCGCGCGCCGCATGCCGCAGCGCCGCCACGTGGCCCTCGGCCAGGTCCATCACATGCACATAGTCGCGCACACCGGTTCCGTCGGGCGTGGGGTAGTCGCCGCCATGCACGGCCAGGCGGTCGCGCAGACCCACGGCAACCTGGCAGACGTAGGGCATCAGGTTGTTTGGCTTGCCTTGCGGGTGTTCGCCGATCAGCCCGCTCTCGTGCGCACCGACCGGGTTGAAGTAGCGCAGCAGCGCCACGCGCCAGTCGGGCTGCGCATGCTGCAGATCGGCCAGCACCTGCTCGACCATGCGCTTCGAATGCCCGTAGGGGTTGGCGGGCCGGCACGGCGCGCTTTCGGGAATGGGCGAGCGCTCGGGGTCGCCATACACGGTCGCCGACGACGAAAAGATCAGCGTCTTCACGCCAGCTGCCTGCATGGCCGCAGCCAGCACCAGCGTGCCGTTCACGTTGTTGTCGTAGTAGCGCACCGGGTCGGCCACCGAATCGCCGACCGCCTTGAGGCCGGCGAAATGGATCACGCCCGCAATGACGTTTTCGCGGAACAGGCGATCGAGCAATGCACGGTCGCGCACATCGCCTTCGACGAACGCCGGCGTCTGGCCCGTGATGGCCGCCAGCCGCGCCAGCACGCGCACGTCGCTGTTGCCCAGGTTGTCGAGGATCAGGGGCGTGTAGCCCGCCGCGGCGAGCGCGACGCAGGTGTGGCTGCCGATAAAGCCGGCTCCGCCGGTCACCAGGATGTTGTGGCTCATTGCTGCAAACATTTCGTGAAGTCGTGCATTCTCTGTGAGCCTGCGCAGATTGATGTTGGCACGCACTCACTAACGCTGTGCGAGAATCATTTAATTACAATTTTTCGCCACAATCATGCAGCACGAAGAGATGAGCGCCCCTGGTGATGCCATCCCGGCCGAGGCCGCTCCGGCCGCGACGCGCAAGCGTCCCAAGCCGGGCGAGCGGCGCGTGCAGATTCTGCAGGCGCTGGCGGCCATGCTCGAGCAGCCGGGTGCCGAACGTGTGACCACGGCAGCACTGGCGGCGCGGCTGGAGGTGAGCGAGGCGGCGCTGTACCGCCACTTCGCCAGCAAGGCGCAGATGTTCGAGGGTCTGATCGACTTCATCGAGCAGAGCGTGTTCAGCCTGGTCAACCAGATCACCGAGCGCGACGCGCCGGGCCGCGAGCAGGCCGCACGGGTGATCTCGATGGTGGTGCAGTTCGCCGAGAAAAACCCGGGCATGACACGCGTGATGGTCGGCGATGCGCTGGTCTACGAAAACGAGCGCTTGCAAAGCCGCATGAACCAGTTTTTCGACAAGATCGAATCGACGTTGCGGCAAGCCCTGCGCGGCGTTGCGGCCGACGAGGGCTCGGCCACGCCCACCGTCGATGCGCAGGTGCGGGCCTCTGCGCTCACCGCCTTCGTGGTTGGGCGGCTGCAGCGTTTTGCGCGCTCGGGCTTCCGGCGTGCGCCTTCCGAGCACCTGGAAGCGTCGGTCGCGCTCATGCTCTGAGCCGTTTTTCGGGTGGCAACGCATGGCTGAAGCGCGCGCACGCAGCTTTACGCTGCAGACCCTCGCGCTCACGGCGACGGCCATGCTCGCGTTCGCGGCCAATTCGCTCCTGTGCCGGCTCGCGTTGCAGCAAGGCGGCATCGATCCGGCCAGCTTCGGCAGCATCAGGCTGGTTGCCGGCGCGATCACGTTGGCCCTCGTGGTGCGGTTCAGGGCGCAGCCGTCGGCGCCCGGCCGTGCCGACTGGCTCGCCGCCGTCATGCTGTTCACCTATGTGGCGTTCTTCTCTTTCGCCTACCTCAGCCTGCCCGCGGGAACGGGCGCGCTGATCCTGTTCGGCGCGGTTCAGCTCACGATGCTGGGCGCCGGCCTGGGCGCCGGCGAGCGCTTCGGGCCCGTTGCGTGGTTCGGCTTCGTTCTGGCGGGGGGTGGGCTCGTCTACCTGGTTTTGCCGGGCGTCGCGGCGCCGCCGCTCGTCGGTGCCGTCCTGATGGCCATCGCCGGGGTGGCGTGGGGTGTGTACTCGTTGCGCGGCCGTGGCGGCCAACGGGTCGGGCACGCCACGGGCCGCAACTTCACGCGGGCCGTGCCGCTGGCCTTGGCATTGAGCCTTGTTTTCGTGACCCGGGCGCAAGCGAGCGCAACCGGCGTGGCGCTCGCCGTGGCTTCCGGTGCATTGACTTCGGGCCTTGGCTATGTCGTCTGGTATGCGGCGCTGGCCCGTCTTTCGGCCATGCAGGCGGCCACCGTTCAGTTGTCGGTGCCGCTCCTGGCTGCATTCGGCGGTGTGCTGCTCCTGTCGGAAGCGATCACGCCACGGCTGGCCGTTGCCTCGGTGGCGATCCTGGGCGGTATCGCGCTGGTACTGAGCCGCAAGTCGCGGAGCAGTCGTTCCGCTTGACCCTTCACGGTCCGGCCTCGGCTCCGGGTTCTTGGTTCGGGGTGGGCCGCTCGTGGCGTTCAGAGCGCGATGGCCACGCCCACCTTGGCGCCGGCCGCGACGATCTCACCCCACGTTGCATCGTCCAGCCAGATGCCGTCGCGTTCGCGCGCCGCGCGCGCGGCGCGCTCGGGCTCGCCGGCGATCTGCACGTGGTCGAAGCCCGCGCCCGCCGGGCTCTGGCGCAACCAGTCGACGAAGGCCGTCGCCTCCTGCGCGAAACTGGCCTGGGTGCCGAGCTTCGCGGGATCGATCAGCACCGTCAGCATGCCGTTGAGTACGGTGCGCGCCGTGTCCGCGGGGCGGTGCCAGGTGCCGCCGCCGGTGAGTGCGCCGCCGAGCAGCTCGCAGGCCATCGCCATGCCGTAGCCCTTGTGCTCGCCAAAGGTCATGAGCGCGCCGAACAGGCCGTTGCCTTGCGGCACGACGACCACGCCGGGGTCGTTGGTCGGCGCGCCGCGCTCGTCGATCAGGTAGCCGTCGGGCACGCGCTCGCCCTTGTTGTGGGCCACGCGCATCTTGCCCTGCGCCACGCGGCTGGTTGCAAAGTCGAGCAGGAAGGGTTCGGCGCCCGCCAGCGGGATGCCGATGCAGCACGGGTTGGTGCCGAAGCGTCCGTCGCCACCGCCCCAGGGCGCGACCACGGGGCGCGACAGCACGTTGACGAAATGCATCGACACCAGCCCCTGTGCCGTCGCCATTTCGGCAAAGTGCCCGATGCGGCCCAGGTGGTGGGCGGCCGACAGCGTCATGATGCAGCTGCCGTGTTGTCTTGCGCGCGCGATGCCGAGTTCCATGGCCTGCACGCCGACGATCTGCCCGTAGCCATGCTGGCCGTCGAGCGCGAGCATCGTGCCGATGTCGGCATTCACCCTGACCGACGCATTGGGCGTGAGCCCGCCTTCCGCCACCGCGTCGACATAGCGCGGCAGCATGCCGACGCCATGCGAGTCGTGACCACTCAGGTTGGCCAGCACGAGGTTGTCGGCCACCTGCCTGGCCTCGCCCGGCGTGCTGCCGGCGGCTTCAAGGATGCGGGCGCAATGCGATTGCAGGACGGTGGCGGCTAGTGTCTGTGGCATCAGTCAACTCCATGGGTTTTGCAAGGGCCGCGCAGCAGGCCCGTTCGTGAAACACCGCGGAACCGGCTCCGCCGGGCCGCTGGTGTTGCCCCCGGTACGGGGAAGGCGAAGGCGACACGCAGTGCGCCGCAGCCTGGGGGCGAGCTACATGACGGCCCCGACTTGCCAGGGTACGAACTCGTTCTGGCCATAGCCGTGTTGCTCGCTCTTCGACGGCTCGCCCGACGCGGTGGCCAGCACCATCTCGAAGATGCGCTGGCCCATCTCCTGGACCGACGCCGTGCCGTCGACGATCTCGCCGCAGTTGATGTCCATGTCTTCTTCCTGACGCTTCCACAACGCCGAGTTGGTGGCGAGCTTGAGCGAAGGCGAGGGCGCGCAGCCGTAGGCCGAACCGCGGCCGGTGGTAAAGCAGATCACGTTGGCGCCGCCGGCAACCTGGCCGGTCGCGCTCACCGGGTCGTAGCCCGGTGTGTCCATGTAGACGAAGCCGTGCGCCGTCACCGGCTCTGCGTATTCGTAGACCGCTTCGAGGTTGCTGGTGCCGCCCTTGGCCACCGCGCCCAGCGACTTCTCGAGGATGGTGGTGAGCCCGCCCGCCTTGTTGCCCGGCGAGGGGTTGTTGTTCATCTCGCCCTGGTTGATCTCGGTGTAGTGCTCCCACCAGTGGATGCGGTCGACCAGCTTCTGGCCGACCTCGCGCTTCACGGCGCGGCGCGTCAGCAGGTGTTCGGCACCGTAGACCTCCGGGGTTTCACTGAGGATCGCGGTGCCGCCATGCGCCACCAGCAAGTCGACCGCGGCGCCCAGCGCCGGATTCGCGCTGATGCCCGAGTAGCCGTCGGAGCCGCCGCACTGCAGCCCGATCGTGATGTGCGACGCGCTGCAGGGCTCGCGCTTCACCGCGTTGGCACGCGGCAGCATCTCGTTGATGAGTGCAATGCCCTTTTCCACCGTCTTGCGCGTGCCGCCCGTGTCCTGGATGTTGAAGGTGCGGAAGTTCTCGCCCTCGGCCAGATGGCCGGTCGCGAGCCAGGCGTTGATCTGGTTGGCTTCGCAGCCCAGGCCCACCACCAGCACGCCGGCAAAGTTGGGGTGCGTCGCATAGCCCGTGAGCGTGCGCGCGAGGATCTGCATGCCCATGCCCTGCGTGTCCATGCCGCAGCCGGTGCCGTGCGTGAGCGCGACGATGCCATCGACGTTCGGAAATGCGGCGAGCGCCGAAGGGTTGGTCTTGCGCGAGAAATGGTCGGCAATGGCGCGCGCCGCGGTGGCCGAGCAATTCACACTGGTCAGCACGCCGATGTAGTTGCGCGTAGCGACGCGGCCGTCCGCACGCTTGATGCCCATGAAGGTGGCCTCGCGCTTCGCGGGTGCCGGCTTCACGTCGGCTCCGAAGGCGTAGTCGCGCACAAAGTCGCCCTTGTCGGGGCCCATGTCGAGGTTGTGCGTGTGCACATGCTCGCCGGCCGCGATCGGCCTGCTCGCGAAGCCGATGATCTGGTTGTAGCGGCGCACCGGCTCGCCCGTGGCGATCGCATGCGTCGCGACCTTGTGGCCGGCCGGAATGAGGCCGCGCACGGCGAAGTCCTCGACCTGCGCGCCACCGACCAGCTGGCTGCGCGCGATCACGACATCGTCGGCGGGATGCAGACGGATGAAGGGGGTCATGGGGGTCATGGACGTCATGGATGAATCTCCTGGGGAACACTGCGGGACCGGCTTTGCCGGGCCGCTGGTGTTGCCCCCTGCAAGGGGGTTGGCGAAGCGACACGAAGTGCGCGAAGACTGGGGGTGTGCAACATTTTTTAGAAGAACATTCTGGGCAACCACAGTACCAATGACGGGACGTAGGTGATCACGACCAGTGCCAGCAGCAGCGGCACCAGCCAGGGAAGGATGGCCATGGTGGTGCGCTCGAAGCTCAGGCCCGCCACGCGCGCCAGCACGAACAGCACCATGCCCATCGGCGGGTGCAGCAGGCCGATCATCAGGTTGAGCACCATCACCAGGCCGAAGTGGACCGGGTCGATGCCCAACTGCGTGGCGATCGGCAGCAGGATCGGCACCAGGATCGTGATGGCCGCCGTGGGCTCGAGAAAGCAGCCGACGAACAGCATCAACAGATTGGCCAGCAGCAGGAACACCCAGGCCTGCCGCGTGAAGCCGAGCACCCAGGCCGCGATGTCGGTGGTGACGCCGGTGGCCGTCAGCATCCAGCCGAAGATCGAGGCTGCAGCCACGATGAACAACACGGTCGAGGTGGTTTCGATGGTGTCGAGACACACCTTGACGAACATCTTCCACGACAGCGTCTTGTACCAGGCAAAGCCCAGGATCAGGGCCCACACGCAGGCCGCGATCGCGCCTTCGGTCGGCGTGAACAGGCCCGTCGTCATGCCACCGATCAGCAGCACCGGCGTCATGATCGGCAGCAGTGCCTCGAACCTGAAGATCCGGTCGAGCACGAACAGCGAGCCCAGGCCCGCGAACACCGTGAGCTGCGCCGGCGTGCCGAGCTTGGTCACCAGCAGCCAGATCAGCAGCGGCCAGCCGACCACCACCGCCAGCTCGCACATGGCCTTGAAGAAGCGGGTGCTGGAGAACTTGACGTCGCCGCCCCATTTGTTCTTGTGGGCGTAGTAGCCGACCGTCAGCATCATCAGGATCGCCATCATCACGCCCGGCAGGATGCCCGCGAGGAACAGCGCGCCGACCGACACATTGGCCATCATTCCGTAGATCACGAACGGCAGGCTGGGCGGGATGATCGGGCCCAGCGTGGCCGAGGCGGCGGTCACGCCGACCGCGAACTCGGTCGAGTAGCCGTGCTCCTTCATGGCCTTGATCTCGATCGTGCCGAGGCCGGCCGCATCGGCGATGGCGGTGCCGCTCATGCCCGCGAAGATCACCGAGCCCAGCACGTTCACATGGCCGAGCCCGCCCTTCATCCAGCCGACCAGCGCCAGTGCGAAGTTGTAGATGCGTGTCGTGATGCCCGCGTTGTTCATCAGGTTGCCGGCCAGGATGAAGAACGGAACGGCCAGCAGCGGAAAGCTGTCGATGCCGCTGACCATGCGGTGGATCACCACGAACGGCGGCAGGGTGCTGTCCGACAGGGCAATGTAGACCAGCGAGGCGCCGGCCATCGCGATGGCGACCGGGATGCCGCCGGCCATGAAAACAAGAAAGAAGATCTTCAGCATGCGCGCGTCTCAGTGGTCTGCCAGGGTGGATTCGGGACGCTCCAGCACGCTATAGCCGCGCCGCCAGTGGATGCGCGCGACCTGGACCGAGCGGAACGCCATCGCGGCAAAGCCGAAGGCGCACAGCGCATAGACGATGTTCATCGGCGCGTCGACGATGGTCATGCGCGTGTTGCTGCCGATCTTCAGCATCATCTGGAGCGTCATGACCACGGCCGCGATGAAGAACGCGATGCGCAGCACATCGACCGCACGCGACAGCCAGCGTCCCATCGCAGCCGGCATGTGGCGGTAGAAGAAATCGACCTGGATCTGGTTGTTCTTGGCCACGCCGATCGCCGCGCCGATGAACACCACGCCGATCAGCATGTAGCGCGCCACCTCTTCGGTCCAGGCGGCCGAGTCGTTCATCACGTAGCGCGTGACGAACTGGTAGAACACGGTGAGCGCGAGCAGCCAGAAGATCGCCAGCGCGATCCAGCCCTCGGCGATGGTGTCCGAGAGATCGATGACCTCATCTTCCACATGGAAGTGGCCCTCGTCGTCGATGATTTTTGTGTCAGTCATGGTTCCTTCCAGAAACACCGCGGAACCGGCTTTGCCGGGCCGCAGGTGTTGCCCCCGGCAGGGGGGTGGCGAAGCGACACGCAGTGCGCGCAGCCTGGGGGGGAGCTACTTGATCGCGAGGATGCGGTCGTAGTCCTGCTGGCGGTAGCCCTGGTCGGTCGGCTTGGTGGCCTTCAGCACGGCTTCGCGGAACGCGTTCTTGTCGACCGCGATGACGTTGTTGCCCTTCTTCTTGAACTCTTCGGCCAGGCGCGCTTCCGAAGCGATGATTTCGCGGCCGGTCTTCTCGGCAGCCTCCTGCATCACGTCGCTGAAGACCTTCTTCTCGTCGGCGCTGAGCTTGCCCCAGAGCTGGCCCGAGGTCACGGTGAGCAACGAGTCGACGATGTGGCCGGTCAGCGAGATGTTCTTCTGCACCTCGAAGAACTTCTTGGCCTCGATGGTCGGCAGCGGGTTCTCCTGCGCGTCGACCGTGCCGTTCTGCAGCGCAAGGTAGACCTCGGCAAAGGCGATCGGCGTGGCATTGGCGCCGAGCGACTTGGGAAAGGCCAGGTAGGCCGGTGCATCGGGCACGCGGATCTTCAGGCCCTTCATGTCTTCGGGCTTGGTCACGGGCCGGGCCGCGCTCGACGTGACATGGCGCGCGCCGTAGTAGGTGAGGGCGGTCACGTGGTTGCCGCTCTTCTCGTCGTAGCCCTTGGCCAGCTCCTTGAAGACATCGCTCTGCGCGTACTTCAGCAGGTGGTCGGCATCGCGGAAGATGAACGGAAAGTAGGTGACGGCCAGCGGCTTGTAGGTGTTGCCTGCGAAGCTCGCACCGGTCAGGATGATGTCGACCGTGCCCAGTGTCAGGCCCTGGTTGATGTCCGATTCCTTGCCCAGGCTCGAGGCCGGGAACACCTGGATCTCGTACTTGCCGTTGGTGCGCTTCTTGATCTCGTCGGCCGCCCACAGCGAATACTTGTGGAACGGCTCCGACGTTTCGTACACGTGCGCCCACTTCAGCTTGGTTTGCGCATGGGCCATGCCCAGAGGGCCCGCAGCGCCGACGGCGATGGCGCAGGCGGCCAGGGTCTTGAGGGCAGATCGTTTGTCGATGTTCATTGTGGTCTCCGTTGGTGGTGGTGGTAGGTGAGAAAGCAGCAAGCGCCGGTGCTCAGGCCGCTTTGGCCCGGCGCCAGCTCGCGCTGAAGCGTTGATGGGATTTGTCCATGTGCTCGTGCATCGCGGCGCGTGCGGCGTCGGGGTCGCGCGCCACGATCGCCGAGCGGATCGCCTCGTGTTCGGCGATCGCGCGGCGCCACGAGACCACGGTCTCGAAATAGCCGCCGAGCCGCGTGAAGAGCGGGCCTCTGCGCGAGTCCCAGAAGCCCTGCACGGTTTCGATCAGCACCGTGTTGCCGCTGGCTTCGACGATCGCGAGGTGAAAGGCCCGGTCGCCGTCGAGCGGCATGACGTTGCGGTCGGCCATTTCGCCCATGGTGTCGATCGCGCGCTGCATGGCGTCGAAATCCTTGCGCTTGCCGTGCAGCGCGGCCAGTGCCGCGGTTTCGCCCTCGACCACGCGGCGCGCGCGGATCAGCTCGAGCGGTCCCCATTCGGTCACCTCGACCGGCGCGGCCGACCGCCGGGGCCGATCGAGCACGTACACGCCCGAGCCGGTGCGCACCTCGACATAGCCCTCGACCTCGAGCGCGATCAGTGCCTCGCGCACCGAGGGCCGGCTCACGCCGAGCTGGCGCGCCAGGTCGCGCTCGGCCGGCAGCCGCGCGCCCGGCACGAACTCGCCCTTGCCGATCAGTGCACGCAGCTGGTCGGCAATCTGGCGGTAGAGGCGTTGCGGGGCGATCGAGTGCAGCGGCACGGGGCGTCGGAGAGTAGAAAGGCGGATTTAAGGGTTGTCCTGAATTGGACAAGTGGTCTGACCAATTCAGAATACGATCCACACCGCGTTGCAACCATCGGGCGAAACCCTGAACATACGGCCCGGCACCCATTCCATCGAGGAGACAGCATGAGACTCAAAGGCAAGACCGCCCTCATCACGGCGGCCGGGCAGGGCATCGGCCGCGCCACCGCGCTCGCCATGGCGGCCGAAGGCGCCCAGGTCTGGGCCACCGACGTCAACGCGAAGCTGCTCGAAAGCTACGCCGGCACGCCCAACGTGCAGACCGCCGTGCTCGACGTGCTCGACAAGGCCGCGATCCACGCGCTGGTGGCCCGCATGCCGGCGGTCGATGTGCTGTTCAACTGCGCCGGCGTCGTGCACAACGGCACCATCCTCAGCGCCACCGACGACGACCTCGACTTCGCGTTCCGCCTCAACGTGCGCGCACAGTTCTGGGCCATCCAGGCGGTGCTGCCGCGCATGCTGGCCGCGGGCGGCGGCAGCATCATCAACATGGCGAGCGTGTGCTCCAGCATCAAGGGCCTGCCGAACCGCAACGTCTACGGCACCACCAAGGCGGCAGTGCTGGGCCTGACCAAGAGCGTGGCGGCCGACTACGTCATGCAGGGCGTGCGCTGCAATGCGGTGTGCCCCGGCACGGTCGATACGCCGTCGCTGGGCGAACGCATCAATGCCAACGACGACCCGGTCGCGGCGCGCCAGGCCTTCATCGCGCGCCAGCCAATGGGCCGGCTCGCGCAGGCGCACGAAATCGCGCCGGTGGTGGTGTTCCTCGCCAGCGACGAGGCCATCTTCGCGACCGGCCA
>Ga0075366_10001982_pt1 | contig 10366 bp, 9 predicted proteins | sample EndMethybrTD3031_FD_72351 | JGI IMG/M metagenome (GOLD analysis project Ga0075366, IMG submission 72351) | Populus endosphere microbial communities from Tennessee, USA - Endosphere MetaG P. TD hybrid TD303-1 | ecosystem: Host-associated > Plants > Roots > Endosphere | place: USA: Tennessee... | reverse complement strand
ACCAGGCTCGGCGCGATCAGCGGCAACACGACGTGGCGAAAGCTCTGCCACGGCGACGCACCGAGGTCGGACGCTGCCTCCTCGTACGCAGGATTGAAGCGGTTGAAGACCGCCAGCATGATCAGAAGACCGAACGGCAAGGTCCAGGTGAGGTGCGCACCTAGCGCCGACGTGAACAGGCCCATCGCCGTGCCGTAGCCTTCGAGCAGCCCCGACATGCCGCCAGACTCGAGCACCGATTTCGCGGCCGTGTCGATCAAGCGGAACTGCAGCCCGATGCCGAGCGAGACGACGATCGACGGCATGATCAGGCTCGCCACCGACACATAGAACAGCACGCCCGAGCCGGCAAAGCGTTTGCGAAACGCGAGCCCGGCACCGAGCGCGAGCAGCACGGTCGCGCCCATCACCACCACGCCGAGCGCCACCGAGCGCCGAAACGCCGCGGCGACGTCCACAACACCCATGCCCTCCCAGAGCTTCGCGAACCAATGCAGCGAGACGCCGCGCATCGGGAACGTGAGGCCGCCCTCCGGCCCCTGGAAGCTGAGCACGAAGATCGTGATCATCGGGCCGTAGAGGAACAGCACGAACAGCGCGAACACCGCAGCGAGCACGTAGAACGCGGGCGAGCGCTTGCCGTCACCCATCTAGAGCTCCTTGCGGATGTCGACCACGCGTGTCAGCCCCCAGATCATCATCAGCGTGACGAGCAGGAGGATCACCGCGTTGGCCGCAGCGGCCGGGAACTGCAGGTAGGACGTCTGCACCTGGATGATCTTGCCGACCGACGCGATCTGCTGCCCGCCCATCACGCCGATCGTCACGAAGTCTCCCATCACGATCGTGATCACGAAGATCGAGCCAATGATGATGCCGGTGCGCGAGAGCGGCACGACGACGTTCCAGACCGTCTGCCAGCCGCTTGCGCCCGAATCGCGCGCGGCTTCGATCAGCGCACGGTCGATGCGCATCATCGAGTTGAACATCGGCACGATCATGAACATCGTGTAGAGATGAACGAACGCCAGCACGACCGAGAAGTCGGAGAACAGCAGCCACTCGAGCGGCGCCTCGATCAGCCCCACCGCCTGCAGGCCCTGATTGATCACCCCGTTGCGGCCGAGCAAGGGCACCCACGAGATCATCCGGATCACGTTGCTGGTCCAGAACGGCACCGTGCACAGGATGAACAGCAGCGTCTGCGCGCCGACAGAGCGCACGTGAAACGCGAGGAAGTAGGCCACCGCGAAACCGATCACGAGAGTGATCGCCCAGACCAGCACGCAGAACTTCAGCGTCGAGAGATAGGTCTTCAGCGTGACGCAGAGTTCGCCGCCGCCGAACAGCTTGCCGCAGCCGCTGAAGGCATCGAGATAGTTCTGCGCCGTGAACGCCGGGATCAGCTCGTAGTCGCTGGCCTTCCAGAAGCTGACCGCCGCGACGAGCACGAGCGGCAGCACCAGGAAGAGTGCGAAGACGAGCGTGAAGGGCGCGGCCTGCAGCCACGCCGGCGCGCTACGCCGCGACGAACTCATTCCACTTCTGCACCATGTAGGCGTTCTCGTCCATGATGGCGTTCCAGCAGGCGATGCCGCCCATGCGCGTCTCGTAGCTGCCGCCGTCGCGCACCGCACCGGTCTTGGCCAGCAGCTCGCCGTTCGGCGACTTGATGTCTTGCGTGGCGGCCTTGCCTTCCATCCAGTAGGCCCACTCGTACGCCTCCATCTTCGCCTTCGCGGTCTCGAGCACCGCGCTGTAGTAGCCCTGGCGGTTCAGGTACGCGCCGGCCCAGCCGTCGAGGAACCAGTTGATGAATTCGTACACCGCGTCGGCCTTCTTCCCGGTCACGCTCTTGGGCACGCCGAAGCCTGCCGCCCACGCGCGATAACCTTCCTTCAGCGGCTGGAACGTGCAGGCGATGCCCTTGGTGCGCACCGCGGTCACCGCCGGCGACCACATCGACTGGATCACCACCTCGCCCGAGGCCATCAGGTTCACGCTCTCGTTGAAGTCTTTCCACAGGGCACGGAACTGGCCGGCCTTCTTCGCCTCGATCAGCGTCTTGATCGTCAGGTCGATTTCCTTCTTCGTCATGTTCCCCTTGTCGGGGTATTTGTAGAGGCCCGCCGCCTCGACGACCATCGCCGCGTCCATGATGCCTATCGAAGGAATGTTCAGGATCGCGGCCTTGCCCTTGAACTCGGGGTTCAGCAGCTCCTTCCAGCTTTCGATCGGCCGCTTGATGAGGTCGGGCCGGATGCCCAGCGTGTCGGCGTTGTAGACGGTCGGGATGAGCGTCATGAACTGCGTCGGCGTGGCGGAGAACTCCTTCGCCGTCGGCGAGGCAACGTACATCACCTTCTTCGGCGCGGTGCCCTGGTCGCCGACCTTCTTGCCCGCAACCTCGCCCTTCGTGAACAGCGTGGTGATCTTGTCGGCGTTCTTGATGCGCTTGGTGTCGATGCCGAGCAGGTTGCCGGTCGGCAGGATCTTCTTCAGCGAGAAGTACTCGGTGTCGATCAGATCGAACGAGTTGGGCGCGGTGACGGCGCGCTTGGTCACGTCGTCGGTCGTGACAGGGATGTACTGGATCGTGATGCCGGTGTCGGCCTTGAACTTCTCGGCAATCGCCTTGTCCTGGTTCACCGCGGTGCCGAGGTAGCGCAGCGTGATCGGGTCGGCGGCGCGCACGTACGGGAACGCGAGCGCTCCGCCGGCTGCGGCGGCACCCTTGATCAGCGCGCGGCGCTGCAGATTGGTGGTGGGGCTCTTCGGTTGCGAATCGGACATGGCTCTCTCTCCTGTTGAATGCGTCAGGCCAGCGTGTGCGCCGCGGCGGGCGACCACGACACGAACACGTTGTCGCCGGGCGAGACCGGCGCAGCATCGAATTCGGCGTCGGGCAGGGTCACGGTCCAGGCGTCGTCGGCCGTGCCGTCGGGCGTGACGCTGACCTGCACATACGTGCCCTGGTACTCGACTGCCCGCACCGCCGCCGCGCGTGCTTCTGCGTTCGCACCGGCGCGCTGCAGGCGCACGCGATCCGAGCGCACCGCCACTTTCCCCGCGGGTGTCGCAATCACGTTGTGCGCGCCCATGAAGCGCGCGACGAATTCCGAACGCGGCGCGTTGAACACGTCGCGTGGCGAGCCGTTCTGCTCGATCCTGCCCTGGTTCATCACGACGACCTGGTCGGCAAGCGCCATCGCTTCCTCCTGCGAGTGCGTGACGTGCACGAAGGTGAAGCCGAGCTCCTGCTGCCAGCGCTTGAGCTCCGCGCGCATCTGCACGCGCAGGAACGGATCGAGCGCCGAGAGCGGCTCGTCGAGCAGCAGCACGCGCGGCTCGGTCATCAGCGCGCGGGCAAGCGCTACGCGCTGCTGCTGGCCGCCGGAGAGCTCGCTCGGCAACCGGTTGAGGTAGGGCGTCATCGCGACGAGCTGCAGCAACTCCTTGGCGCGTGCGTGGCGCTCGGCCGCGGACTTGCCACGCATCTTCCAGCTGAACGCAACGTTGTCGAGCACCGAAAGGTGCGGGAACAGCGCGTAGCTCTGGAACATCATCGCGGTGCCGCGGTCGGCCGGGCTCGCGTGGGTCACGTACTTGCCGCCGAGCAAGACCTCGCCGCTGGACGCACTCTCGTGCCCCGCGATCATCCGCAAGGTCGAGGTCTTGCCGCAGCCCGACGGGCCCAGCAGGCAGCAGTAGCTGCCCGACGCGATCGTCAGGTCGATCGCGTCGACCGCCACCGTGTCGCCGTACTTCTTGGTCAACGCGGTCAGCACCAGGCTGGAGTCCGTCATGCGCCGACCTGTACGCAAAGCATGTGCCAAGCGATACGGTCGTCGCGGCACCGCTTGCGTGCCACTGCCGTGGGCAAGTGCTCGCGAATGGGGCAGATGGGGGCAGCCGCGGCCTGAAAACGGGCGCGCGATTTGCTACGACCCGGCGACCGCTTTGTATACAGAAACGCCATGCGCATCCGCGTCATCAACCCCAACACCACGCCGCGCATGACCGCGCTGATCGACAGCGCGGCACGCGCAGTCGCGGGCGCCGGCACCGCGATCAGCACGGTGAATCCGAGCTTCGGTGCGCCGAGCATCGAGTGCCATCACGACGACGTGTGGGCCGCGGCAGGCGTGGTCGAACAGGTGCGGCTCGGCGAGGCACAGGGCGCGGATGCCTACGTCATCGCCTGCTTCGGCGACCCAGGCCTGCACGCCGCGCGCGAGCTCGCGCACGGCCCGGTGATCGGCATTGCAGAGGCGGCGTTTCATGCCGCCTCGCTGCTCGCCACTGGCTTCTCGGTGGTGACGACGCTGGCGCGCACCTGCGTGATCGCCGAGCACCTGGTGCTGCAGTACGGCTTCGAGCGGCGCTGCAAGGGCATCCACGGCACCGACATCGCGGTGCTCGAACTCGACGACCCGGCCAGCGACGCCTATGCGCGCATCCGCGATGCGGCCGCGGCCGCGTTGGTGGCCGATCGCTCCGGTGCCATCGTGCTGGGCTGCGCCGGCATGGCCGAGCTCTGCACGCGGCTGCAGCGCGAACTCGGCGTGCCGGTGATCGACGGCGTCGCGGCGGCCGTCAAGCTGGCCGAGAGCCTGGTGACGCTCGGATTGGGAACCAGCAAGCGCGGCGACTACGCGAGGCCGATCGCAAAGACCTACGTCGGCATCGCGGCCCCTCACTCACCCGCTTAGACGAGCGCGGCGAGTCGCCACCACTCAATCGAACACCGGCACCACGCCTTCCTTCAGCTGGCTGCGCGTCGTCTCGAAGTCGGGCACGACCGAGCGGACGACGTCCCAGAAGCGCGGGCTGTGGTCCATGTGGCGCAGGTGTGCGAGCTCATGCGCGACCACGTAGTCGATGCTCGGCATCGCGAAGTGGATCAGGCGCCAGTTCAGGCGGATCGAACCGTCGGCGCTCGCGCTGCCCCAGCGCGTTTGCGCGGACGACAGCGACAGCCGCGTGCAGGTCACGCGCAATTGCGCGGCGAAATGCCGGATGCGGTCTTCGAACACGCGTCGTGCCTGGCGCTGCAGCCAGCTCTGCACGGCATCGCGTATCTGCTCGGGCGCCGCGTGCTGCGGAAGTCCGACGTGCAACGTGAGGCGCGGCACGCCGGGCAGCGCGTCGGCGTCGGTGTTCAACACCGCACCCGTGGCGCGCGAGTCGAGCACGACGATCACGGCCTCGCCGAGAAACGGAATCGCGGTGCCGTCGCGCCACGCGACCTTCGCTTCGGCGAGGCGCTGGCTGCGCTCCTGCTGCTCGCGCAGCTTGCGCAGGATCCACGCGCCCTTCTCGCGCAGGCCGGCCTCGATCTCCGCAATGCCGACCCACTTCGGCGCGTTCACGCTCAGGCCCTCGGGGCCGACGATGAAGCCGATCGTGCGCCGCCGCACGCGCTTGAGCACATAGCCCACCGTGTGCTCGTTGAGCACGATCTGCCGATCGCCTTGCGGATGATGGAACACGGCGGGCGCGAGGACGCTGGCAATGGACACGGCGGGAGCGGGCGCGAAAGGTTCGGCTACGGGTTCGGGAACGGGAGACTGGAGTGGCGCGGGCGCCGCCTCGGGCGTCACGGCTTGCGATGCCGCGGTGCCGAGCGCATCGTCGAACAATCCGAGTTGCCGGGTGTCGAGCGATGCGGTGCGCGGCTTCATCGTCTGATCAGGATGCGCTGGCCGGTGGGTAGGCTTGCGGGTCGAGCCTGCGCATCTCGGCCTCGATCCAGGTTTCGACTTCGCGCATCAGTTCGTCGGGCTCGCGGCCGAGCGAGGAGATCGGCTTGCCGATCGACACGTCGATCACGCCGGGCGTCAGCACGAAGCTCTTGCGCGGCCAGCAGCGCGCGGAGGTCACCGCGATCGGCACGACGGGCGTGCCGGTCGTCACGGCGAGCCGCGTGCCGCCGATCTTGTAGGTGCCCCGTCCGCCGCGCGGCCCGCGTGTACCTTCGGGAAACATGATGACCCAGTTGCCCTGCGCCATGAAGCGCTGGCCCTGCTCGGCGACGCGGTTCCACGCCTCGGCGCGCTTGCTGCGGTCGATGTGCACCATGTCCAGCCGCGCCATCGCCCAGCCGAAGAACGGGATGTACAGAAGCTCGCGCTTGAACACGTAGCTCAGCGGATGCGGCATCAGGCCGGGGAACGCGAAGGTCTCCCAGGTCGACTGGTGCTTGGGCAGCAGGATCACCGCCGAGTCGGGCAGGTTCTCCATGCCGTGCAGCCGCGAACGCACGCCGCAGATCACGCGCGCGCCCCAGATCGACAGGCGCAACCAGCCGATCGTGAACCAGTACAGCCGCGTGCCGCGCACGAAGATCGACAGCAGCACCACGGCGATCGCGTACGGCACCACCGTCACCGCGAGGAACAGTACATAGACCGCCGAACGCACGACGGCCAGAGCTCGGCTCATCAGTCGAGCCTCCCGAAGCCCGAGTCGTGCTCGCCGCTCACGCCGCGGTCTTCGCGCTTGCGCTGCACCAGGTGTTCGGCAAACGCAGCCAGATCGGCATGCACCACCGTGCCCGGCACCAGCGCGCACAGCTCGGCCAGCTGCGCTTCGTCGAGCCGCGCCCCTTTGCCGGTGCGCACGAAGTGCGGCCGGCAGCCGGCGGCGACGCCGGCCTGCAGGTCGCGCAGGCTGTCACCGACCACCGGGACGTCGCGCAGCGAGGTTCCGAAGCGCTCGCCGATCTGCTCGAACAGCCCGGGCAGCGGCTTGCGGCAGGTGCATGAATCGTCTGGCGCGTGCGGGCAGAAGAAGACCGCGTCGATGCGACCGCCCTGCTTGGCCAGCATCTGGTTCATCTTGGCGTGCATCGCGTTGAGCGTCGACATGTCGAAGGTGCCACGCCCCAGACCGGATTGGTTGGTGGCGATGACGGTATGCCAGCCGGCGTGGTTGAGCCGCGCGATTGCTTCGAGCGCACCCGGCAGCGGCACCCACTCGTCGGGCGACTTGACGAAGTCGTCGCGGTCTTCGTTGATCGTGCCGTCACGATCGAGGATGACGAGCTTCATGGTGTTCATGGTCAGCTCGCCAGCTTGGAGAGGTCGGCCACGCGATTCATCGCGCCGTGCAGCTGCGCGAGCAGGCCGAGGCGATTCGCGCGCAACGCCGGGTCGTCGGCGTTGACCATCACCGACTCGAAGAAGGCATCGACCGGCTCGCGCAGCGCAGCGAGAGAGCGCAGCGAGCCGGTGTAGTCGCCCGTATCGAATGCGAGATCCGCTTTCGGCTTCACCGTATCGAGCGAGCGGCTCAGCGCCGCCTCGGCGGGCTCCTTCAGCAGTGCGGCTTGCACGGCAGGCTCGACCGCGCCCTCTGCCTTCTTCAGGATGTTGCCGACCCGCTTGTTGGCCGCCGCGAGCGATGCCGCCTCGGGCAGCGCCGCGAAGGCACGCACCGCCTTCAGGCGCGCGGCGACGTCGGCCAGCCGCTGCGGGTTCAGCGAGAGCACCGCGTCGACCTCCTGCGCGCTGTAGCCCTGCTCGCGCAGGCTGCCCGCCAGCCGCTCGTAGATGAACGGCAGCAGCGCGGCACGCGGGTCGGCAATGGCTGCGCCGAAGGCCGGCACCGACAAGCCGATCAGCTGGTCCAACCCGATCGGCAGCGCCGCCTCGGTGAGCATGCGGATCACGCCGAGTGCATGGCGGCGCAGCGCGAACGGATCTTTGTCGCCGGTCGGCAGCTGGCCGATGCCGAACAGGCCGACCAGGGTCTCGAGCTTGTCGGCCAGTGCGACGACCAGCCCGACCGGGCCGCGCGGCAGCGAGTCGCCGGCAAAGCGCGGCTTGTAGTGGTCTTCGACGGCTTCCGACACTGCCGTGCGCTCGCCATCGTGGCGCGCGTAGTAGCCGCCCATCACGCCTTGCAGTTCGGGGAACTCGCCGACCATGTCGGTCAGCAGGTCGGCCTTCGCGAGCAGCGCCGCGCGGTCGGCGTCTGCGGCGAAGGTCTCGTTCGGAAAGGCTTGCTCGGCAATCGCCCTTGCGATCGCCCGCACGCGCTGCACGCGCTCGCCTTGCGTGCCCAGCTTGCCGTGGTAGACGACCTTGTCGAGCCCCGGCACGCGCGACTCGAGCGTCTTCTTGCGGTCCTGGTCGAAGAAGAACTTCGCGTCGGCCAGGCGCGGACGCACGACGCGTTCGTTGCCTTCGATCACGCGGCTCGCATCGGCGGGCCGGATGTTGCTGACGACGAGGAAGCGGTTGGTCAGCTTGTGCGATGCATCGAGCAGCGGGAAGTACTTCTGGTTCGCCTTCATCGTGAGGATCAGGCATTCCTGCGGCACGCCGAGGAATTCGTCCTCGAAGCGGCACACGAGCACGTTCGGGCGTTCGACCAGCGCGGTCACTTCGTCGAGCAGCGCGTCGTCGTCGATCGGCTTCAGGTCGCCGGCTGCAGCGGCGAGCTGGCGTTCGATCTCCGCGCGGCGTTCGGCGAAGCTCGCGATCACCGCGCCTTCGTCGCGCAGTTGTGCGGCGTAGGTGTCGGCGTCGCGCACTTCGATGCTCGGCTTCGTTGCCTCGAAGCGATGGCCGTGCGTCGTGCGCCCGGCTTGCAGCCCGAGCGTGCGGATCGGCACGATCTGGTCGCCGTGCAATGCGACGAGGCCATGCGCGGGACGCACGAAGTTCACGCTCGTCCACCCGTCGGCGAGCTGGTACTGCATCACCTTCGGGATCGGCAGCTTCGCGAGCGCCTCGTCGAGCGCCTTCTGCAAGCCGTCCGCCAGCATGACGCCGACAACGACGCTGTCGTAGAACAGCGCTTCGGACTTGCCGTCCATCTGGCGCTTCAGTTGCGGCAGCACCGAGGCATCGACGCCGAGGCTCGCGAGCTTCTTCACGAGCGCGGGGGTGGCTTCGCCGCTCGCGGTGAGGCCGACGCTGACCGGCACGAGCTTTTGCGACACGGCCTTGTCGGCGGCTTGCGCATCGACGGCAGTGATGTGCGCTGCAAGCCTGCGCGGCGATGCGAACGGCGTGACGACGGAAGAGTCGCCCGCGAGGCCCTGCAATTTCAGGCTCGCGGCGAGCGCGCTCGAGAACGCCTCGCCGAGCTTCTTCAACGCCTTGGGTGGCAGTTCCTCGACGAACAGCTCGACGAGCAGGTTGCGCTTGCTCATCGTCATGCTGCCTTCTTCGCGAGCTGCGCCGCGACTTCGTCGCCCCATGCCTTCGGCGCCATCGGGAAGCCCAGGCGCGCGCGACTGTCGAGATAGCTCTGCGCAACGGCGCGCGCCAGGTTGCGGATCCGGCCGATGTAGGCGGCGCGTTCGGTCACGCTGATCGCGCCGCGCGCATCGAGCAGGTTGAAGCTGTGGCCGGCCTTCAGCAGCTGCTCGTACGCGGGCAGCGCGAGCTTGTGTTCCATCAAATATTTCGACTGCTTCTCGTGCGCGCCAAACGCGCCGAGCAGGAACTCGACGTCGCTGTGCTCGAAGTTGTAGGTGCTCTGCTCGATCTCGTTCTGCTTGTAGACGTCGCCGTAGCTGAGCCCGTCGGTCCACGTCAGGTCGTACACGTTGTCCACGCCCTGCAAGTACATCGCCAGGCGCTCGAGCCCGTAGGTGATCTCGCCGGTGATCGGCTTGCAGTCGATGCCGCCGACCTGCTGGAAGTACGTGAACTGCGTGACCTCCATGCCGTTCAGCCAGACCTCCCAGCCCAGGCCCCAGCAGCCGAGCGTCGGGTTCTCCCAATCGTCTTCGACGAAACGCACGTCGTTGACCTTGAGGTCGAAGCCGAGCGCTTCGAGCGAGCCGAGATAGAGCTCGAGGATGTTGGCCGGAGCCGGCTTCAGCACCACCTGGTACTGGTAGTAATGCTGCAGGCGGTTCGGGTTCTCGCCGTAGCGGCCGTCCTTCGGGCGACGGCTCGGCTGCACGTAGGCAGCCTTCCACGGCTCGGGGCCGATCGCGCGCAGGAAGGTCGCGGTGTGGCTGGTGCCGGCGCCGACTTCCATGTCATAGGGCTGGAGCAGCGCGCAGCCCTGCGAGCCCCAGTAGTCCTGCAGCTTGAGAATGATCTGTTGAAAACTGAGCATGGTTCGTACACGGCGGTAAGCCCGGATTCTATGGGGCGGACCGCGCTGCTAGCCTCGCCGCGATGACGACGCAGCAGTTGATCCTGAGCCTCGTGCTCGCAACGATGGTGTTCTCGGTCGCGCTCGAGCTGAAGGTCTCGGACTTCACGCGCGTCGCGCAAACGCCCCGTGCCGTGCTCTGCGGGCTGATTCCGCAGTTCGTGCTGCTGCCCGGCGCCACCTGGCTCGTCACGCTCGTGCTCGACCTGCCGCCGAACATCGAGGCGGCGATGCTGCTCGTCGC
>Ga0075366_10001981_pt1 | contig 10367 bp, 6 predicted proteins | sample EndMethybrTD3031_FD_72351 | JGI IMG/M metagenome (GOLD analysis project Ga0075366, IMG submission 72351) | Populus endosphere microbial communities from Tennessee, USA - Endosphere MetaG P. TD hybrid TD303-1 | ecosystem: Host-associated > Plants > Roots > Endosphere | place: USA: Tennessee... | reverse complement strand
CGCCTGGCGCCGATCGAATCTCTCGTTGCCGCCTCTCACATTTGAGCGCGGATGCCAGGAGACGCGATTCTGGCCTAGCCCTTGACGCCGCGCGGTCGCGTTCAAGGTTTCAGGAAGATTCATGACGGCATTCTGTACTGTCGGTTCGTGCGCGCCGGACGGGATGTCGCTGCGTTCAATAAGGCGAATCGGTGACGGTGATGTGCGGCGAAGGACTGTTCGAGACTGATAGCGTCCTTCAAGTCCGCTGCGCTGAACTGCTGGTCTTGCTGAGAGCTGACGTTCACGAGATCGGCGAATCGAATGCTTTGTTGCAGTGGGTCGTGGAACTTGCGCCGGTGACCCACAGCGGTTTGACTAATCACCAAATCGCGGCCGCGAGGCGTCAGTCGTCACCAGCGACTCGAACGGCTTCACAGCGGCCGCGGCTGCCCCACGATGTACGTCTTCGCCCCGTCGCGCACAATTTTGCCGACGATCACGCGCTCGCTCTCGATCTCCGCGATACGAACACGGTCGGCGCTTGGGTCCACTGGGTGGATGACGAAGCAGGCAGCCATGCCGCCCTCGCTCTTCTCCGCGAAGTCGATCCAGCGCTCCTGATTGTTCACGCCGGAAGGGTTGCCCTTCGCCCACTCGAGGTTGTTGACGACGCACGTCGAAACTTTGGTGCCCTTGTCGAACTTCACCCCGTCGACCCAGGCGGTAAACACCGGCATTCCGAGGCGGCGCGAGAAGCCGCCCCATTCGTTCAGGTTGTTGACCGATCGCTCGCGGCCGCCGGAGTCCAACGTGTACGCGTCCAGCAGCGTCCACATCTGGGTCATCGTTTTCACTTTCATGTCGTCCCCGATGTCTGCTGGTGAGTCCGGCTCTGGTTCGAAATCCTACCTGCGCCGCTAAGCGTGGCGCGCGACCCGCTTCGCATGTAGAGAGCTTTCGCGAAAAGGCCCAGCTGGACTGATCGCTGCAGTCCAGTTCTGCTAGGTCAATGACCCCTCGGGCCAAGACCTGACGTTCTACGAGTCTCTGCCCGCTTAGGTGACCACACCTTCCTAGTCTCTGTCAGGGCCGCTCCCGCGTCGCGCCGTCCTGCAGGCCGACACATCCGTCGGTTGCCACTAGTTGGTTGCGTGCGACGGTGGTCGGCTACGGACTATGAGCACCAGGATCGTGGACTCGGCACCTGGACCAAGAGTTTGGCCGTGACTCGTTTGCCGGAACGGAGCGCAGCGCATCCTCATTCCCGACTAAGTAGTGCTCGTTGGCATGGAGATGCGTCGCCAGAAGGATTCAGCTGCGTGGCGACCGATATGAAGGCCAAGGCCTCGATATGCTTCGAAAACTGACTCCGCAAACCATTGGTTGACTGTCGATAGGTGAGGGAAGCTCTGGTTGCGCTTGCGGTACATCAGCAGGTCGGCATCCTCATCGCCCGTGACGCTCGCTTTGCAGTAGATCAGTCGACCCGTCTTGCACGGTTGCCCACTGGCGTCGCGCTGGTAGATCACCGTAGCGTCCGTGCAATGAGTCTTCGACGTTCCAGACGAGGCGCTTGGCGCCAAGGCATTCAGCGGAGTCTCAAACACGACCTCGATCGAAAAATCCGCCCTAGCCTTGGCGATGAGGTTTAGCAGATCATCGAAGCGATAGAGTGGATCGCAGGTCGCGTCCGAGACAACGATCAACTCGACTTGGCGGCGCAGCATCTCGTAAACGCCGAGATTCTCGAAGTGACCGCCGTCGGATACATAGACTCCATTCGCCTCGATATCGCAGTCGGCCATTGCCTCCTTGGCCAACCAGTTCATTGGCCACCGGGCGGCGCGAAACAGGTCGTGGAACCATGGTGTGCCAGCGGGTCGCACCCTCCCGCATGCCGACCCAAGACGCCACGCGAGATGCGACGCTGGATTTGGCAGCCAGTATCCGAGCCTAAGCCCAAGAAAGGTAAGCATCAAAGATCGCTCCGGACGCGTGGTAGCGCCTGAGTTCGAACTGAATGCAGCACCGGAGACAGACATCGCGAGGCCGACTGTCATCGATTCGATCTTGTACTCCGGACGTCCTGCAGGCTGAGCCAGGCCGCATTCCGCTGGGTCGCGATAGGTTCCGGCCGACGCATAGGGCTTGGTGGACGTCCTGCCTTGGTAGCGGCGTTGTCGGTCAGCCAGGTATTCCTCAAAGCCACAGTTCAAGGGAGAGAAGATGAACGAGGCGGCCTTTCTTTCAAGGAGGCCGAGAACGGTCGAATTCGTGACGTTCACAGCGGCGCCCCAGATCGGAAACGGACGGGCAACGAGTGGAACCCGTGTTCGGGACTGCAACTCATCAAGGGTTGAGCGACCCGCACCGAAACGCATCTCCTTGAGGTCGAAGTCGTCCTCGTTCGCGAGGCCGACGTAAGGAACGACACGCGGTTGGGGGTTTGAGCTTCCAAGAAAGGCGCGAACGAGCCGGTGCTTGTAGAGCTCGTGCATCGAGAACGTGTTGGGGCTGCTGATGTTGACCGCAAGCAGACTGATCGCGAGCGCGACAACTGCGGTGAGAGCATAAGCGGTGAACGGCAGTTGCCCGCCCACGAGCGAAAGCCCCCACGCCTCGGAGAACTGCCGCGCAAGCAACAGGGCCAGTAGAAGTAGCGTCAGGACCGAAAGCATGCCGCAGATTCGGCCGACGGCGCGCCCCAGCGGACCCTTGAGCGTAGTCGATGCAACGGCCAGCAGTGCAAACATCGTGAGCGCCAGGCCCATTCTGTTCTGCAGCAACTCGAAAGCAGGACGGCTGCTTTCCACTCCTAGATGCGAAGCACCCACTAGCAGCAAGATGGCAGCGCAGGCAAGCGCCCAGACCGTATGTTCGCCAGACCAACGTGCCCACCACTCTCGATTCATGGGCGTGTTCTGATCACCCTGCGCAAAGATCACGACGCTGACCATGATCGTTGCGGTGAGCGCCAGAACCATCATGACGACGGCGGCCGTGACCAGCGGTCCCGCGGGCTCGATCAGGCGGATAACGGGTGCCAGCCCATGTGGCGCAGCATACGCACCAAGGGCGCCGAGCAGTATTCCGAAAAGGGCTGACATGGCGGTCTTCAGATCCACCGTGCGGTGATCAGGGTGCGCCGTTCCTGCTAGCTCCCTGTCTCGCATGACGCAGCGTTCAAAAGCCCAGCCGATGGCCATGAAGTACCAGATCGCGTACGCATAGAAGGCTTCACCCGGGGCGCGGACTGAAAGGAGCGCAACCAGTGCACCGAACCATCCGAGTGTAGAGAGCCAGACCAGCGGCTCGCCTGCGAACTTGCGGGCGCAATGTCTGAAGCCGGCGGTCCAGTGCTTGGAAATGACGATGGCCAAAGCGAAAAGCAGGCACATGGCAATCAATACGCCAAATGTCCATTGAACACTCGCAGGCCATGCATGCAGCCAGTCCCTCGAAAGAACCGCTGGCGAATAGGGGGTCGAATCGAACCCGCGCTGCTTGGACTCGAGAACGACATAGATCGAAGCGAGGAGCATGCCGATCGTCACGGCCGCATGCGGTATCCATAGACGCAGAGAGCGCAATCGAAGCGCCGTCTGTGCATCCGACGATCGCCTGTGCTTGACCCGGTCTGGTGCGTCCGACTCTCGCGAGTGTCCAGACTCCGGCGCGGGCGCGAGCGATCGGCTGATGTCTGCCGAGTTTTGGTAACACACTGCGAACCATCCAACCATCAAGCAAAGTAGGCCCCCAACCCCGATGTAGCCCTTGTGCTGCGCTGCATTGACAGAAGCCGTCAGCGGCACAAGCAGAAGTGCCAATGCCGCGACGGCAACCAACAGCAGACCAAGGCCCACGATGCTGTACGCGGAGTTGCGAATGACCGTGAAGATCATCGCCCACGTATCGGCAGCGAACATCCCGGTGCGGATCGTCAAATAGTTTCCGTGGGCACGTACGTAGCGTCGCTCAAACGGTTCGCGCAAGGTCGTCGTATCTCGCGGGCCGACCTCCTGTGTCGTGGCGCTTCCGATCTGCCGTTCTACCGCGGCAATGGCGGACAACGCCTCATCGTGATCTCGGGCGTCTTTTCCTTGAGGGCTTCGACACAGGGTGGAAGACAACCACGCCGCGGCATAGCCGCCTCCCGAAACCGCCGAGATGTAGTCAATGTATCGGATCAGACGGCGCTCGCAGAAAGCCTGCAGAAAGCCCATCGCGAAAGCCGCGCTCCGGATGCCACCCCCCGACAGGCAAAGAGCGGTACTCGGGATGCTCCAGTAGGCGGCAGTTTCGGTCAGAAGGTGCTGCTGACCGTGCTTCAGAACCGCGCGATAGTCGCAGATGTGCTTCATCTCCTCCGCATAGATCTCGGCAGCGTTGCGTGCCATTGACTCCTCCGGGAAGCGATCGATGCCCGAACGATTGCGCATCCTTGGTGCCACGGCAATAGCTTCATCCCTAGCTGCCGTTTTCCCTCGTGCAGGGCGACGTCAACGCGATCCGAGCGCAATGCCTAAGAGATGCACCCTACGAATCGAGGAAACGGTCAGGGCATGCTCTCAGGACAAGGTTTGCGTAGACGTGCAACGCGCGCACCAGCCACATGAGGACTGCAGCAGCGTTCGGGCCAAGGCTGATCAGAGTCAGCAGACGATCTCCGCTCAGGTGTGCGGCGGAGAATTTGCCCTCTCGCAGGTTCAACAGAGACTGCATCGAGCGATCGAATGTAGGGGACTCGCGCCATGCGGATCGGCATCGCTGCGAAGTCATCAATCTGGATGATGCATGCGCGCAAACAGACTGATATGAAAGAAGGCCAAGGAAGACTGACTGCGGTCGGTCGGCGTTGAGCGCCGAACGTCAGCTACCTGTCAACGCTGACTTTGGCGGCCTTCGGTGCGGGAGGCAAGCGCACTCCGAGACTTGCACCTCACCGACCTGACGTGAACATCGCAGCAAGACGGACTAGTGCGCTCAAGGCTGGCGGACCAATCACGGCTGTGCCAGTGCCGACCATTGAGCGGGTCGTTTGATCGGAGGTCCCCTACCTCCCGAAGCCGCGTTCGTGAATTATCAGCTTGTCGGTTCAAGTCCAACGCTGCTTACGTTCCACGTGGCAAAAAAGAGCATTGCAGAGCCGAGCCGTCAAGGTCTTTAAACGCAATAATCTCCAGTTAGCTAGCCACACTGCACAAACACTGCGAGCCACCGGGGTGACAGGGTCCCCGCAGTAGCCACCGCTTTTCATCGACAAGCTGGGTGAGGCTTGGATGTAAGCCGTCGGAGGCACGATTGATTGGTATGCGAGCGCTGAGATGATGCGGCGCTCAACGAACAAGACGCCGAGCGCCCACGACAGCTCGCTCGCTTGGAGGAAAGACTGATGCTCGATCCAGTTGGCGCGCTTGCCTTCGAAATGCACGCAGGCAAGGGCGTCTTCGCAGTTTTGCTTGGCTCGGGCATCTCGCGCACGGCAAAGATCCCGACCGGCTGGGATATCACTCTCGACCTGGTCCGACAGATCGCCGCGCTGAGAAATGAGGACGCGGGAACTGACCCGGCTGCCTGGTACACCGCGGCCACGGGCAAGGCGCCGGACTATTCGGCGCTGTTGGACCAACTCGCTACGACGCCGACGCTTCGGCAGAAGTTGATTCACCCGTACATCGAACCCAGTGCGGACGAGCGCGCTCGTGGCGAGAAGCTCCCTACCGCCGCCCATCGCGCGATCGCGCAGCTGATGGCCAGCGGATACATCCGCGTGGCGCTCACGACGAACTTCGATCAGCTCTTGGAGCAGGCGCTCGCCGAGGCAGGGGCCAGGCCGACCGTGATCGCGAGTGCAGATCAGGCTGTCGGAGCATTGCCCCTGGTCCACGCGGGTCTGACGATCGTCAAACTGCACGGCGACTACCTGGACACGCGGATCCGCAACACAGCAGGCGAGCTCGCGACGTACGAGCCCGCCTTGGACAAGCTTTTGGATGAAGTGCTGGATCAGTTCGGCTTGATTGTCTGCGGCTGGTCGGCGGAGTGGGATACGGCGCTCAAGGCCGCCCTCGAGCGCGCGCCATCGAGAAGGTTTCCGACTGTCTGGGCCGCGCGCGGTGCGCCTGCAGCGGCTGCGCAATCGCTCATCCAACATCGCGGCGCGCGCCTAGCTCCAATCGATGGGGCTGATCATTTTTTTGATGCTTTGGCCGAGAAGGTCAAGGCGATCGAAACCTTGCGGCAGCCACATCCATTGTCGGCGGACCTCGCCGTGGCGATGCTCAAGGAGTACATCCTTGATCCCCGCCATGCAATCCGTTTGCACGACCTTCTGAACGGAGAGTTGGGACGTGCGGCAGCGCGCATCTCCGAACTCAAGCTCGATACACACACTTGGTCGCTGGAGATCTTCGCCAAACACGTGACGCTATATCAATCAGCCATAGCGCCAATCCTTCCCGTTGCATTTGCTGCTGGTCGTTGGGGCAGTGTCGAGCAAGCGGGGCCTTGGGTCGAATTCATCTCATCGATCGTCAGGCGTCGGCGCGAAGGGACGGGAGGGTCTGCCCGACTCGTGGATTTGCGGGGCTTGCCTGCCACGCTGACGATGTACGCGTTCGGCCTTGGCGCAGTCATCGGCAAGCGCTTGGTGTCGATTGGCCGCATTGTCGGGACGGTGGAAGACTTCTCGTTCGGACACTTGGCACTCGGCGACGGCCTGAACGTATCGACTGTCATCACGGACGGTGGGGGCGATGCATTCAAGGCGCTTCCCGAGTACCAGAACAAGCAACTGCCGCAAAGCGAGTTCATTGCTGACGTTTTGCGGCCGCTGGTCAAGAGTGAATTTCGTGATGACGAGCCGTTTGATGCCGCGCTCGCTCGTCTCGAACTCGCGCTGGCTCTGGGGTATGTCGAGCGCGTCGGCGATGGGGGTGGATGGGTACCGCCTGGCCGCTTCGCCCTGCGCCACAAGCGTCGTGACGCCTTGATCGCCGAATGGGACGCCGACCACAAGGCGCGTGGGCTTGGCTGTGACGCATGCGTAATCGCGGCCCTGCGAAAAGCGCCCGAGTTTGCGCATGCGAAGACTTTCTATGGAGAGCGGGTCCGCTTCCTCTGATGGACGTTCACGCTTGCGAGCGAGGTGGTGACGGTGAAGCTAGGCACTACAGATGTGCCCTCAGGTCCAAGGCCGTCTTCCTCGGACACCGTTTGTGGCCAGCCGCGGCAGGATAGTGGTCGTGAAACAGCCTTAGGAGCAACTTGCGAGCAATGCTGAATTGCTTGGCCACTCTCTCAATATCTCGGGCATGCGCCGTAGCGCGATTCCCAGTGACGGAAACGTCGCCCAAAGTGGTCGGCGCATTCGATGCATCGCTCCAAGTGCCGTGCGCAGCGGCGTTGCGCTGTTGGATCAGCGCGCTAAGTTTTGCAACGGCGAAGTCAAAGTCGGGCAGAGCCGCTCGCGTCGGAGCGAAGCCGCTCAGGTATCCGTGCAGGAGATTCAAGCGCGACGAGAGCTGCAAGCCGGGTGTGAACTTTGGGACGCTTAGACGCACGATGTATTCGCCGAGTTCGCGTTCCAACGTCCCGCTTTGCACGGCGACGCGTCCTATAGCGGCATACTGCGCGTCGGTGTGACGAATCATTGATGCCTCCGCGAAGATCACCTGGATGAAGCGTATCCGAAATCCTATCCTTCGTGCGGAGGGATCGCGTCGACGCATGACCCTAATGGGCTTCGGACCGCGAATTCAGGTCTCTGTCTCGAAGGATTTCAACCGTTGCCAGACAGTCTCCGGTCAGGGAGGCGATCGACAACTTGAGACTGATTGCTACGTTGGTGGCCAAGTGGTCTTGCGGCAGCTCTCACCAAGAGCTGACGTTTGGTTAGCGCACGACTCGAACGCTTAGCGGTTGTTCACCTGATAAGCACCATCCTTCGCACAAACGCGCGCTTCGGTGGAAGACGCTGGGATTCTGCACGCACGGCAGCTCAGGCTCGGGGGCGGGTCGGCGCAATCATCTCGCCCGGCACTAAGCTTCACGCCGCCGACTCACTCGAGACAATGCAGTGAAGGAACTCGCTCCGCTCTATCAGGCCATCAGAAAGCTCGCGTCCACGAAGTCTGGTGGTTTCGAAAGGCTCGTGCGTGATCTCCTTGCGGAAGTCACAGGGCAGGGGTACAGGCTGATGAAGTCGGGGCCTCAGGGGGAGTTGACGTGCTATGCGACACCTCCGGGACCGGGCTCGTCATTGGCATGGAAGGCAAGCATTACGCACAAGATACCAGGCTGAGGTCCACCACGTGAACTCGGTCAAGGTCTACAGCACACGGTTTGCCGTAAGCCGCCACCGCCGCGAGAAGCAAGACCCGAAGTTCTGAGCCAGGCGGCAGGGCGGGCGGGAAGAGCCAGCCGCCACGGACTACTTCTTCGCCTTTCGCTTGTTCGATTTGATGGCATGGTGCCGCCCGGAAGCATTGCCTGCGCCAGCCTTTCCCTTGGCAAGCAATCCCTTCTTCTTTGAGGTAGTCGTCGCGTTTGTGGTCTTCGCTGCCGCGCGATTCGCCTTCTTGCGCTCATCTGCTGAGCCCTTCTTTTCTGCCCGCTTCACGCGCGCGAGATGAACGACTGTCGGCAGTCGATCCAATTTCCGAACTTCTGCGACAACCTCGCCGCACCAAGTCGCGAACGAGCCGGAGTATGGGAAGACCGACAGACCCCGGAGGTCGTCCGAATGCGGAAATACGCCTTTGACCTTTGCCAGCTGATCCGACTTTGACGAACGGTCGATGTAGAACATCGCCTTCCGACTGCCGTCGGCGCGATCCTCGGCGAATTGGCGCAGGATGAGTCGGAGAAGCGCATCCTCTTCCGGAAGGCTGTAGCCAACCACCACCAGCACTCGAGTTTCTTGCAGAAGCCGGATGACCTTCGGAAACATTGCCCGGAAGTAGGCCTGCGTGTAATCCTGCTCCCGAGACGCGAGCATCAGCTGAGGTGGGTTCTCCCGCAGCATCCGCTCGTTCCGCGGCTCTCGGTAGTCGAACTCGAAGCCTTCGCCTGTTCTAAAGATCTCGAATCCACCATTGATCTTGAGCAGGTTCCCCGTCATCCAGTGGTCGTGAACGGTTGTCTCGGGAATCCGACCGCTATAACGCGCCGGCGTGATGCCGCGGTACTTGTAGAGCCGATAGCTGTCGTCTTCACCTACTGTGGCATCCAGGATAGCCTCGATGACAAAGTCGTAGTTGGTCGTAAGGTAGTTCGCCCGCAGGCCCTCTGGGAGGCCCTGTGATCCGTCGCCCGCCTTCTCCATGCGTCTGAAGAACTTCAGGATTTTGTTTTGTTCTGCAGTTGGCTTTCCCGGTAGTTTCAGCTTCTCCTCTTGCTCGAAATACAGGGGCGCTGTGGCCTCGAACTTCTTTCGGATCATGAAGCGCAAATGCTTCTCTACCTGCTCCAGGTTCCAGTCATCGATGTATCGCGGGCGCATGTCCGGATACTTCTTCATCATGCCGATCTGGTAAACGATGTCCTTGAACATCGAGGCGTCGATGTCCAGCTCAAAGGTGCCGTAGTTGTTTAGGGATAGGAACTCCTCAAGGGGTCCGTCAAGTTTCGACCACTCCGCGTAGGTGAAGGAAAACAGCGCGTTGCCAACCGGAAAGTCCTCGTCCCAGGATTTGGAGAAGCCTGCGCCCAGGAAGAACGTGACGTTGGTCAACGGCAGATTCTCTGGAGTCGTGGGCGAACCGGCATGGAGAAGCTCCGCGAAGCTTCGAACGGAATCGGACATTAGTCTTCCTTTTAGAACAATGACGCCCCAGGCTGCCGATGCAGAGACACGAGCTCGCGCGGGTAGTCCATCGCTACTAGCGCGGCACACGTCGATTATCTGAAAGCAGCAACGCGCGTAAGCCCTCGCCGAACTACCATCGCGAAAGACCGCTGCCACCGCGCTTCCGAATTTGAGCCGTTGATCCCGGCGGAACGACAGCAGACCAGGCTGGAGCCGCCCGTGGTTAGGCGCGAGTCAACGACGGCAATCGCTGCAGAGGCGACCTTTGCGCAGTGCCCAGCAAAGACAGCCACCTTGTTCAGCGCACACCTTCTCCAATACGCATCACGATGCGCCCCTCGATCTCCCCGCGCTTCATGCGCGCGAAGACGTCGTTGATGTTGTCGAGCCGATCTTCCCTGAAGGTGCTGTGCACCTTGCCTTCGCCGGCGAAGGCAAGGGCCTCCTGGAGATCCTTGCGCGTGCCGACGATCGATCCGCGCACGGTCTTCGCGTTGAGCACCACATCGAAGATCGGCAGCGCGAAATCGCCCGGAGGCAGGCCCACCAGGGACATCGTGCCGCGCTTGTGCAGCAT
>Ga0075366_10001980_pt1 | contig 10367 bp, 6 predicted proteins | sample EndMethybrTD3031_FD_72351 | JGI IMG/M metagenome (GOLD analysis project Ga0075366, IMG submission 72351) | Populus endosphere microbial communities from Tennessee, USA - Endosphere MetaG P. TD hybrid TD303-1 | ecosystem: Host-associated > Plants > Roots > Endosphere | place: USA: Tennessee... | reverse complement strand
GGGCTCGCGTCGGGCATCGATTGTGCGACGCAGTCCTCGGGCGAGAGCGGCGCGCACAGGGCCTCGGTGGCCGTGCGAACCCGCAGGAAGCGTTCGACGAGGTCCGCACGGTGCTGCCCGCTCGTCATCTCAAGGAGTTACCTGACTACACCCGCTCCGGGCGTCAAGTTTCGCCCTCCGGTGCGAAGTGCTACGTCTCTGCGCCCCGATGGACGATCTCTGGTCGCGCACGGATCAAAAGCGCGCCAATCGCGTGAAGGAAGAGGCACTTTCGCGCCTAAGCGACGACCTTGCCCGACTCTCGGAAGCGAAGCTCGTGGAGCTCGAGCTCTCCGAAGAGCTCGTCGACGCGATCCTCGCCGTACAGCGCATCAAGAGCGCTCCCGCGCGAAACCGGCAGCTCCGGCGCGTACGCGCCATGGTTCGCGACGCCGACTTCGCTTCGATCCAGGCGCGCGTGACCGCTCTCCGCGAACGCGGGAGCGTCGGCGCGGTCGCCGTGAACGATGCGGCGGCGCTACGCGAGGAGAACTGGCTGCTCCGCCTCGTCGGCGAGGGCGGTCCGGGGCTCGACGCGTTCCTCGCCGAATTTCCGCAGGCCGATCGTACGCACATGAGGCAGCTCGTGCAGAACGTCCTCAAGGCGACCCACGAGCGAAGGCTCAAAGCCGAAACCAAGCTTCGGAGCGCTGTCCGCGGCTTCTTGCGCTGATTTTCGCGCGACCACCGGCCACTCGGCGTTCTGCACGCGTTCCTCCTCGCACTCTCCACTGGCGTGGAACGGGTCGACGTCGAGAACGACGGCGACTAGCTGCGCACAAATACCTACATTTCCCGCAGCGGCGAACGCGTCGCGACAAATCGCATCACGTGACGCGAGAGGGCGCGTGCTCCCACGCACGAAGCGGCGGCGCAGCCGAAATTTCGGCTCTGGCCCGCGGCGTGCAATGCGAGCCCCGCACCATGACACCCGCCGAAGAGCTCGACCTCGTCGATGCCGAATGGGACGAATTGTCCGCACTGTTCTCCTCCGGTCAACCCGTTGCCGAAGGGACGTTCGGTCACGCCACCGAGCGACGCCTCGGCTTGCGCGTTCCGGCCGCGTGCTGGGCGCTCCTCAAAGACGGCGAGCACAGCGTCTACGCGCGCACCGTCGAAATCTCACCGACTGGCGCCGTCTTGAAGCTCCTCGACGGAAGCGACACACGGCTCAATCGCGCTCGCCCCTTCGAGCTCGACATCTTCGTTCCAGGCGCGAGCCGTCCGGTTCACGCCGTCGCGCGGCCGGCGCGCACCATCGGCCAGCTCGAAGCCTTCGAGTTCTCGAGGATGAGCTCCGCCGACCGCCTCACGCTCGCGGAACACCTCGACCATCTCGTCGCGCGCCGACCGGACTCGAATCCTCCGCCGTCCGTGCCGCGCTCCGTCGCGCCGCCCGTTTCCTGGAAAAACTTCGTTCTGTCGCTCAAGCACGCGAGCGCCACGGCGTCCGCCGAGCACCTCTGACGCCGCCGGTGAGCACCTGATCAGTTAACTGATCAGCATGCAAACCAGGTTTCAGCGCAGCGGAAGGCTGCCGAGAGGTGCGAATGGCCCCTCAGGCCCCCTCGGCGACGACGAGCCGGAGTGAGCCTTCGAACGTCGGTTTGTCGCGCCACTCGCCGTACCGCCGCTCCCAGCGACCCGAGTCGAGGTCCGCCGTGAGCTCCGCGATGCCGCGGTCGACCGCGTCGGGCGCGACGAAGCCCCACGCCGACTGCGAGCGGCGCACCGTGGGCTCCAAGAAGCGTTCGGGACGCGCGTAGTACGCTTCCGTGAATCCATCGACGCAATCGATGGGCACGGGAACGACGGTGACGCGAATCGTACCGCCGAGCGAGCTTCGGATCGTCTCGATCGAGGGAAAGCGGCGTCGCTCGGCGGCCACGAGCTCGGGCACGTAGTCCGCGAGCCAGAAGCGCTCGAGCGCGTCCGGGTCGAACGTCAAGATCACGACGGGACCGCGCGCGACGCGGCGGAGCTCCGTGAGGCCGCGCCGGACGTCGCTCCACTGGTGCACCGTGATCATCGCCATCGCTGCGTCGACGGACGCGTCGTCGAGCGGCAGGTTCTCCGCCACGCCGTCGATCGCGGGCGAGCGATGCGCCGGTCTCTGAGCGCGCATCGCCCGCGACGGCTCGATGGCGATGACGTGCCGACCTTCCGGCTCGTACGAGCCCGCGCCCGCGCCCACGTTCACGATGGTGCGAGCGTCGCCGAGCGCCCCATGCACGAGCGCTTCGATGCGCGGATCGGTGCGACGCTGAACGGCGTAGCCCGCGCCTCGGTGCTCGTAGTTCACGTCCCCCGCGCTCTCACCGTGCCCGCGCGAATCCATACCGAAGGATAGCAGGGCCACGATGCGTCGAGCTCCTCAACCCGGTACGGCGAGCTTCAACGGAGCGCCCCCTGCACGGCACGCACGAGATCGTCCGCGCCGTACGGCTTTGCGAGCCACGTGAGGCCGGCGTCGAGAGCGCGCTGGGCGCGTTCGCTCGGAGCGTGTCCGCTCACGACGAGCCCCTTCTGCGTCGGGAAGAGCGCGCGGATACGCTCGAACACGGCGAGCCCGTCTTCCGTGTCGCTGAGCTGCATGTCGATCACCACGAGATCGAACGGCGAACGGCCGCCGGGACCGATGCTCGCCTCGGCGAACAGGCCGTACGCGGCCACCGCGGTGTCGGTCGTCACGACGTCGTAGCCGACCGGCGAGAGCACGCGCGTCGCGGTGCGGAGCTGCGTCGGGTCGTCGTCGACGACGAGAATGCGCGCTTCGCCGCGCGACGCGGGCGGAATGGTGAGCCCGGCGCGCGGGCGTTCGGTGACGCTCGGGAAATACAGCGTGAACGTCGCGCCCACCTCGGGAACACTGTCGACGTTCACGTAGCCCGAGTGATCCTTCACGACACCGTGCACGATCGCGAGCCCGAGCCCGCTGCCGCTGTGCTCGGACAGCCGCTTCTTGCTGAAGAACGGCTCGAAAATGCTGTCGCGATCCGCTGCGGCGATGCCGCCCCCGGTGTCGCTCACCGAAACGCACGCGTACGAGCCGGCGTCGACGGCCTCGTAGGCGAGGAGCGGCTGCTCGAGCGTGACGGGCGCGGTTTTCACGCGCACCGTGCCCTTGCCTTCGATGGCCTCGACCGCGTTCCGCAAGAGATTCGAGATCGCGCGGGCGATCTGCGTTTCGGACCCTTGAATCGGAAGCGGCTCCTGGTGGAGCTCGAGCTCGAGCTCCACGCCCGACGCGGCGACGCTCGCGATGTAAAACTCCTCGTTCAGGAGCGCGTTTCGCACCACGCGGCTGAGGTCGAGTGCTTCGCGATTCGTGCGACCCTGACGCCCGAGCGCGAGAAGATCCTTGATCGTCTGCGCCGCGCGCAGAGCCGACGTGTGGATCGTCTCGAGATCTTCGCGAAATTCGCGATCGTCGCCGCCCCTGCGGATGGCGTCGAGCTGCTTCAGCATCACCTGCGGCAGCGCCACGAGCGGCGCGAGCGCGTTGTTCAGGTCGTGCGCGACGCCGCCCGCGAGCACGCTGAGCGCGTTCATGCGCTTGGCCGTGGCGATGCGCTCTTGCACGCTGCGCTCGTGAAGCGCCGTCTTTTCGACGAGCTCGCGATGCAGCGCCACGTTCTTCACCGCGAATTCGAGCTGCTCGCGCAGCATCTCGTGCGTTCCCGAGCCCGGATGCGCTTCGAGCACCGCGATGCCGAGCAAATCCGTCTCCGAGACGAGCGGCAGGACCGTGAGCGTGCGGCGCCGCGCCGCGAATCCGTCGAGGTGCGGAAAGAGCTCGCCGGCATCGAAACGCCGCGCGCGGGGCTCGCACGGTCGACCGTCGAGCAGGCAGAAGAACGGCTCGAGCTGGTTCGCCGCGTCGGGCGCAGAGAGCGATATGAACGCGCTCTGTGCGGTCTCGGGCAGCTCGTCGGCGAGCCCCGCCCGAAGCGACTCCCAATCGAACGCCGTCGACAGGCGTTCACCGCTCTGGAGAGCGTTCCAATACGAACGCTCGATCGTCAGGCGGAGCTCCGCCTGACTCCGGGCGTGTCCCGCGGAAATCACGCAGCGCGCCGCGTGCCAGAGCTCCTCGAGCTCCGGCGGCCCGGGCAGCTCGTGCCGGAGCAGCGTCACGACGCCCTGGAGCTCCTCGTGGAGCTCGACTCGATCGGGCGACTCGTGCATCACTTTCTCGAGCGCCGTGTTCAGCGACGCGCGCCGGCCCGAGAGCTCGGCGCGAAGACCCGCGATGATCGCGCTCGAAACGTGCTCGCCGCGCGGCGGGAGCAAGTGCAGCGCGTCGGCGAGGTGCTCGCGCAGGCGCGGCGCTTGCTCGTCGAGCACGGAAAGCGTGGCGTCCAGCGTCGGAGCCGCCCGAACCTTCGACGACGAGGGAGCGTCCGGTCCGCAGCCGCACGAGCGGCGCCGAACGACGTCGGCGGAGAGCTCGGTCACTTCGGGCACGGAGCGGCCCTCGAGCTGCTCGACGAGAAGCTCGACCGAAAGCGCCGCCATGCGCTCGATGGGCTGGCGAATCGTCGTGAGCGGCGGATCGACGAAGCGCGCGAGCACGAGGTCGTCGAAGCCCGTGACCGACACCTGCTCGGGCACGCGCACACCGCTCTCGCGAAGCACCTGCATCGCACCGAGCGCCATGCCGTCGTTGGCGACGACGAGCGCGTCGAACGTCGCGCCCCGAGCGAGCACCTCGCGCGTCACTTCGGCGCCGGAGCCCATGGTGAAGTCGCCGGCGGCGACGAGCTCGGGATCGTACGGCATGCCGTGACGCTCGAGCGCGTCGCGGTAGACTTCGAGCCGGCTGCGCGCGTCCGTGTTGTAGTCGGGACCGCCGAGAAAGAAGATGCGTCGGCGGTGGTGATCGGTGACGAGATGATCGATGGTCTGCGCGAGACCCGAGCGATTGTCGACGACGATGCTCGGAATGCCGGACAGCCGTTCGCCGAGGCTCGCGAGCGGAAGCTCCTTCTGCTTCGCCATGACGGCGACCGCGCCGAGACCCTGCCGCAGCCCGAGTCCCGCGCTCATGAGCACGAGCCCGTCGGCGCACCGCTTCTGCACGAGCTCGTAGACGCGGTCGTGCGGCGTGTCGCCGAGCGAGCGGCCGACGACGAGCAGGAGATTCAGGTCGCGCGTCGCGCACGCGTGCTCGAACCCGCGACGGAGCTCGGTCTCGAACCCACCCGCGAGGTGGTCGAGATAGTCGGTGAGGACGGCGATGGTTCTGCGCACGGAGGGACGGGAGCGACGGGCTGGACCGCGCGGCGGCACACGCGGACTGCCTCCGATAACCCTCCATCCTACGCCTCCCCTGCCCCCCGCTGCGTGAGGAGTTTCGCCGCGGGTCACGGCCCGCGAGGTCGAGAGCCCGGAGTCTCGCGACCCGGAATGACCGGAGCGGGGTCGGGGCCTCGCGACCCGGAATGATCGGAGCGGGGCCGGGGCCCCGCGACCCCATAACCAACGGTGCGGTTTGTGCTCTCGAGTGAAGGAATCACCACGTGAATTCAGTAGCTAAGAGACACACATCCACCTACACTAGGACCATGGCGGCGTACGTCCCGATCTCGGGGGGGACTTCGACCCGGACCAGGTCGACCAGCGTTAAGACGCGCCTGATGGCGCTCGCGGCGTCGGTCGCGCTCTCCACGCTTTCGCTTTTCGGCTGCCAGCTCGTCGCGGGCGACTTCGAGATCAAGGAATCGAAAACCGAACAGCAGGGGCTCTGCAAGGCAGGCGAGTTCCGCTGCAACGGCGAGTACCTCCTCACGTGCGCCGCCGACAGCTCCGACTGGATGCTCGACCAGGTCTGTCCGACGGCAGATCTGTGTGATTCGAAGCTCGAACAGTGCCGCGTGTGCGGTATCGGCGATCAGCGCTGCGACGGCGCCTCGCGAGAAGAGTGCAACGAGGACGGCACCGCGTGGGTCCAGATCGAGCGCTGCGACTCGGACGCGATGTGCAATCCGACGTTCTGCGGCAACTGCACGGCCGGCGAGTTCGCATGCCGGGGCACCGGCGAGACCGTCGATCGCGAGCTCTGGGAGTGCGGCCCGGGCAACGTCTGGTCGATGCCGCTCGACACCTGCGAAACGGCGGGCATCTGCAGCGCGAGCCTCGACATGGCGCACACCGACCCGAACTGGTCGAAGACCTGCCTCGAGCCGGTGTGCGACGAGCCGGGAAGCTTCCGCTGCGAGGGCCAGGAGCTTCGACGCTGCCGTCAAGATCGCACGGCGTGGGACGTCATCGACACCTGTGCGAGCGTCGCACTCTGCGAACAGGGCGTGCAAAACGCGACGGTGTCGAAAGGCCTCGTCGACATGTGCCCGCTCGGCTGTCTGAGCCCCGGCATGTTCGTGTGCGAGGACCAGGCGCTGACGCGCTGCCGCGACGATCTCACCGGGTACGACTTCGTGATGGCCTGCGACGCGGGAACCGACTGTAACCCGCAGCAAGGCTCGTGCAGCGAGCTGTGCACCGAGGGCGACTACCAGTGCAACGGCGCGCAGCTTCGACGCTGCAAGGCCGATCAGACCTGGGAGGAAGTGAAGCGCTGCGCGTCGCCCGTCTTGTGCTTCACGTCGTACGAAGGGGATCGCCCGACCTCGGGCGACTGCACCGAGCCCGCCTGCGAGCCGGCCGGCGGCTTCATGTGCGAGGGCGCGGCGCTCTACGAGTGCCGGCTGGATCTCTCGGCCTGGGACACCTTCGACACCTGCCACTCCGCCGACCTCTGCAGCGCGGCGGACAAACGCTGCAACGAACCCGTCTGCCTGCCGGGTGAGTTTCGCTGCTTCGACTCGGCGAACGGCACCGTCGAGCTCCGCGAATGCAGCCCGGGGCTCACGGGCTGGAACGTGGTCGACACGTGCGGCGCCGGCCAATTCTGCTCGAACGATGCGACCGACCCGGGCTGCAAGCTCGAATGCCCGAGCCCCACGCGCTGCAACGGCGCCGAGCTCGAGCGCTGCACGCCGAACGGCTGGGTCCATCAGGCGAACTGCGCGACGAACGAGCTCTGTTCGTGCACGCTGAACGACGGTTGCACCCTCGGCCTCTTCACCGACGGCTGCGGTACGCCCGTCTGCGGCGGTACCCAGGCCGGTTACCAGTGCACGGGTGCCACGCTGCAGAAATGTCAGGCAGGGCGAAACGGCTGGGACGATGCGCAGACCTGCGGGTCGGCGGCGCTCTGTTATCCCGGGGCGGCGCCGGCGTTCACGAACGGTTACTGCGCGACCTGCCCGACCGCGGGCGAGGTGCGCTGCGCGACCGTGGGCACGGGAACCCGCCTCGAGACCTGCTCGGCCGACAGGAAGACCTGGAACGCGTCGCAGACGTGCGGCGTGTCCGGCTGCGTCGACTCGGGCTCGATGGACTACTGCGCCATCTGCAACTCGGGTCAGGTGCAGTGCAGCGCCGCGACCCTGCAGCGCTGCGGCACCGATCGCCGGAGCTGGATCGAAACGATGTGCATGAGCGCCGCGCTCTGCGACGCGGCGGGCAATCAGTGCGACATCTGCATGCCGAACTCGAACCGGTGCGACGCCCGCGTGCTCCACCACTGTTCGAGCGACGGCCAGCGCGATCAGACGCAGACCTGCGCGAACCTCTGCGACCAGACGAACGGCGAATGCGACGCCTGCATGCCGAGCACCTCGCGCTGCTCGAACAACGTCCTTCTGACGTGCAGTACGAACGGACAGACCGAAACGCCGACGAACTGCGCGACCGCCGCGCTCTGCAACGCGACCGCGCAGCGCTGCGACGCGCCCGTCTGTGGCGTCGGCGAGACGCGCTGCGTGGGCGCGCAGCCGCAGGTCTGCAACGCGAATCGCAACGGCTGGGACAGCGCCGGCACCGCGTGCGCGACCGCCGCGCTCTGTGTCGCGGCCAGCGGGACGTGCACGGCTCCGACCTGCGCCGTCGGGCAGACGCGCTGCAGCGGCGCGCAGCCGCAGGTGTGCAACGCCAATCGCAACGGCTGGGACAGCCAGGGCACCGCGTGCGCGAGCGCCGCGCTCTGCGTCGCGGCGACCGGCGCGTGCACCGCGCCGACCTGCGCGTCGGGTCAGATACGCTGCAGCGGCGCGCAGCCGCAGGTGTGCAACGCCAACCGCAACGGCTGGGACAACATGGGCACGCTCTGCGCGAGCTCCGCCCTGTGCAACGCGATGACCGGCACGTGCACGGCCCCGACGTGCAGCGCGAACCAGACGCGCTGCGTCGGCGTTCAGCCCCAGGTGTGCCGCGGCGATCTCACGGGCTACCAGGACACGGGAACGGCGTGCGCGACCGCAGCGCTCTGCAACGCCGCGAGCGGCTCGTGCACCACGCCCGCCTGCGCCGTCGGCGAAAAACGCTGCAACGGTGCCCAGCCACAAATCTGCAACGCCGATCGCACCGGCTTCCAGAGCGACGGCATGGCCTGCGCCACGGCCGCGCTCTGCAACACCACGACCGGCACCTGCACCGCCCCGACCTGCTCGCCCGGCCAGACGCGCTGCATGGGCGCGCAGCCGCAGGTCTGCAACGCGGGCCAAAACGGTTGGAATCCGCAAGGCAGCGCCTGCGCCACGGCCGCGCTGTGCGACGCCGCCAGCGGCTCGTGCAACCCCGCCGCGTGCATGTCCGGCGACACGCGCTGCAACGGAGCGCAGCCGGAAGTCTGCAACGCCGGGCAAACCGGTTGGAACTCGATGGGCACCGCGTGCGCGACAGCCGCGCTCTGCGTCGCGGCAACGGGCACGTGTACGAACCCGACCTGCTCGCCGAACCAGCGGCGTTGCATGGGCGCGCAGCCGCAAGTTTGCAACGCGAATCAGAACGGCTGGGACCCGAGCGGCTCGCCGTGTGCGACCGCCGGACTCTGCTCGGCGGGTATGTGCTCGCCGCCCGTGTGCGGCGCCAACGAGCCGCGGTGCGTCGGCGCGCAGCCTCAAATCTGCAACGACGATCGCACCGATTGGGAAAACAACGGTGCGGCGTGCGCGAGCGTTCCCCTCTGCGTGGAGGGCGCCTGCACACCGCCCACCTGTGCGGCCAACGAGTACCGCTGCGTCGGCACGTCACGACAGGTGTGCAACGCGACGTTCAACGGCTTCCGAGAGGTTGACGTCTGCGCGAGCGCCGCGCTCTGCACCATGTCCACGGGCGCGACGTGCATGGATCCCGCGTGCGCCGCGACCGACTGGAGGTGTGCCGGCCCAAATCTCCAGCAGTGCCGCGCCGATCTCACCGGTTTTGCGAACATGATGATGTGCGCTTCCCCCGCTCTCTGCGACGCCGCGGGCCACGAATGCGACGACTGCGTCCCGCCCGACTTCCAGTGCCTGACGACTCCGAACATGCTCCAGTCGTGCACGAGCGCGGGTCACTGGATGGACGAGATGGACTGCGGCGACGGCACCTGCGACCCCGAGGCCGGCATGTGCATCGCGCCGCCGTAGCGGTTATTTTTGGGTTGGGCGACCGCCGCGCGACGGCGTAACGCCGCCGGCCGGAACCGTTCCACATGATCTACGTCATCACACGCCTCTGCCGCGATTGCGTCGACGGGGCGTGCGTCGAGGTGTGCCCGGTCGATTGCATCGTCGAGCATCGGCCGGCGAACGGGCCGTCGGAGCTTCCACGGCAACTTTTCATCAATCCCGACGACTGCATCGGTTGCAGTCTCTGCGCACCCAAGTGCCCGTGGCAGGCGATCTACGAGGAAGTCGACGTCCCCACGCGATTTCGCGACGACATCGGCTTGAACGCGCTCACGTCGACGCGTCGCGCGGAGTTCGACGTCCCGAAAGAGCGACTCTTGCGCGGAGCGACGCGGGACGCGGTGGACGAAAACAAGCGGCGCTGGGGCATCGTTCCGTAGCGCTCGGTTCCGGCGCGCGTTTTCCACGCTTCTCCGCCTGAGTTTGCGCGGCGCGCGCCGCGGGCGGACACTTGAAACGTCGGCGCGACGGTTTCGCGCCGACCGGAGCCGCCATGGCAATACAGAATCGTTGGCTCGCGGCGTTCGTGCTCGCGGCCGCGGGCGCGTGCCACGAGACGGCTCGGACGCCCGCCGAGCTTCCCGTGGGATCGCCGCTCAGCGACGCGCCGACCGCTTCGCCGGTGCCGCCGCTGCCGCCGGAGAAGAAGCCGGCGAAGCTTGCGCTCGCGGTCGTCACCGGCTCGCCCGAAGGGTTTCTGGTGAACTCGACGCTCGTCACGGGAAAGCACGACGCGCTGCTCATCGACGCGCAGTTCACGCTGCCCGACGCCACGCGCGTCGCCGCCGCAATCGAAGCATCCGGAAAAGCGCT
>Ga0075366_10001978_pt1 | contig 10372 bp, 11 predicted proteins | sample EndMethybrTD3031_FD_72351 | JGI IMG/M metagenome (GOLD analysis project Ga0075366, IMG submission 72351) | Populus endosphere microbial communities from Tennessee, USA - Endosphere MetaG P. TD hybrid TD303-1 | ecosystem: Host-associated > Plants > Roots > Endosphere | place: USA: Tennessee... | reverse complement strand
TCAATCATAGTGCGTCCACATCCGAAGCGACGACCCTATGGTTCGTGGGATTGTCAACATGACTGCTGCGGCGGGTGGTGTGCCGCGAATGATTCTGGTGAGGCCTAACGTTTGACATGAGCGGCGGCCGACAGCAGGCGAAGCCTGATGTTGGACGTCCCCTCGATGGAAGGGTTAGGCATCGCCGTCATGGGGCAGCACGCTCCGCTGCGTCGTACTCGTAGCTCGTGGTCTGTCCGCCGACGCTCGTGCTCAGAAGTCGTTGTCTGAGGTCGTAGGTGTTGGTGGTCACGACTCCGTTGGGGTCGGTGAGTTCGGGCGTCGAGCCGCCGCATGCTCAGGCGAGCAGTTCCGCGAGCTTGGACAGCAGATCCGCCTTGGAGAACGGCTTGTCGAGCGAGGGAGAGTGCGAATGCCTCAGAAACTCGCGCGCCTCGGGCGAGAGCGTGTCGCCGGTGACAAACAGCATGCGCCGCGCAAGCTGTGGTTGGCGCGACACGACCTCGCGCCACAGGCCGGCACCGTCAATGTCCGGCATGCGAAGGTCGGAGACGATGCCATCGAAGCGCGCCGTCCTCAGCAGTTCGAGCGCCACGGCGCCCGATTCGGCGGTCGCCACTTCGTAGCCTGCGCTTTCGAGCATTTCGCGCATGAGGTCCGCGAGCTCGGGCTCGTCGTCGACCACCAGCACGCGCGCTTCTCGCGCCACGATCGGCTCAGGCAGCGCTGCCGGCGCGATATTGGCATTCGCGACGCCGCTGACAGGCAGGCTCAGGCGAAAACTTGCGCCGCCGCTGTCACCGCAGTGAGCCTCGATCATGAGATCGCCGCCGTGTGCGCGCGCCATCGAGCGCGACACCGCGAGGCCGATGCCGGTACCAGTGCCTTCGGCCTTGGTCGTGAAGTACGGTTCGAAGATGCGCGTGCGCAGCGCCTCGGCGACGCCCGGTCCGTTGTCGACGACACGCAACCAGACCCGGGGCTCCCATGTCTCGCCCGTGGGCTCGACGCCGGTCTTCACGAGCACTCGGCGCGTGCCCTCGCGTCCGACCAGTGCCTGCTGCGCATTGACCAGCAGGTTCAGCACGATCTGGCCGATCTGGCCGGGGTCGGCCATCACCGGCGGCAGCGCTTTGTCGAGGTCCAGGTCGACTGCGATGCCGTGCGTGCGGAAACCGTACTGCAACATCTCGGCTGCCGCCTGAACCATGTCGTTCAACGCGACGCTGCTGCGCTCTGCGGGCCGGCTGCGCGCCATGTTCAGGAAGGTGCGCACGATCCGCCCGCAGCGCTCTGCCGCCTCGCGGATCAACCGGGCGTCGTTGCGCAGCTCGGCGATGCTCAATGTGCTCGGTTCATCGCATCGCTCCTCGAGCATGCCGGCACGCCCGAGAACGATCGCAAGCGGGTTGTTCATCTCGTGGGCAACGCCGGCGAGCAGGCTGCCCATCGCGCTGAGTTTCTCGCTCTGGCGCAGCGCGTCGCGCTGCCGTTCGATCTCGCGCGCCGAAGTCTGGCGTTCGGTCACGTCGACGATCGATGCGGTGTAGAGCGTCGCGTGCGACACGTCGGTGCGCCACAACACCATCTCGATCGGGAACTCGCTGCCGTCGGCGCGCAGCGCATGAAGCTCGAGGCGCTTGCCGAGCACGCTCGGCGCGCCGCCGGCCTGCATGCGCTGCATACCCGCCTCGTGCGGGCCGCGAAACCGCTCAGGGATCATCACCTCGCTGACCTTGCGCCCGATCACGTCGGCACGGGCATGGCCGAACATGGCCTCGGCCGATGGGTTGAAATCGACGATGCAGCCGTCCCGGTCGGCGGTGATCAGCGCGACCAGCGCGTGATCGACGATCGCCGACTTCAGCGCTTCGCTGGTCTGCAGCTCCTGCAGCTTCCCGGCGAGCTCGAGCTCGCGCTGCTTGAGCTCGGTGACGTCGCGACCAAAGGTGATGATGGCCACGACGGTGCCGGACGCGTCGGCATACGGCAGCAGGTGCTGCTCGTAGTAGCGCGCGCCACGGCCGAGGTAGTCCATCCAGCCCTCCCAGCGCAAGGCTTCGCCGCCGAACAGCCGCTCCGCCATTGCGATGTAGGCATCGGCGATCGCGGTGCCCAGAACATCGGCGATGTGGTGGCCGACGACCTGCTCGATGCCCAGGCCCATTGCGTCCAGGAAGGCCCGGTTGGCATAGAGATAGCGCCTGTCGCGGCCCACCGCCGTGGCGCGCATCGGGATGTGATCGAGCAGCGTCTGCAGCACCAGCGGGTCGAGCGCCACCTCGGTGGCGCTGTGCACGATGGCAGCGTCGCCGAGGCTCTTGAACCGCAGCGGGGCCGTCATGAAGCGTCGCGGCTGCCGAGCCGCCGGCCGACAACATCGGCCAGCGGATAACGCCGTTCGGACTCGTCGTCGACCCTCCGCAAGTTCACCGCCATCTCGTCGTCTCCAGCATCGCGCGAAGCGCCCGGAATGATGCCATGGTCGGGCGCGCTGTCTTGCCGGTCCAAAGGGGAGCTTGCCTCGAGGCAGTGGACCCGCTTGTCCTTGGACAGGGTCTCTCAAGAGAATGAGGTCACGGGCGGCGCTCGGGATACTTCTGAGCGGCAGCAGTGAGTTCAGGCGATCAGACCTTCGAGGATGATCCTCACATGGTGCAGGCCAGGAGATCCATCCTGTCTACACAAGGTCTCAACGCGATGAGGCAAGGCAAGGCGTTCCCTTCTTTGCACATACCCGCAAGACCGTGCAGCGCTTGCGATAGGGAGGCGTGAACAAAATGGCCGGCGCGCACTGAGCGCTGCCTTCACTCCCGACCCGTTGTCTGAGGTACCAAAGCAACCAGGCGTTCCACGCCGCCCCGCTCAACGGCAACGCGCGGGGTCTTCCCGTCGGGCGATTCAAGCGGGCCTTCCAGCCAGTTGAGAACAACCCACGGGTCTCTCGTCTCGAGCGCCTCGAACAACGTTGGGATCGCGCCGCGAAGCGGCTGTTCGAACTGCCGTCTCGGAAACCGCATGCCCGGTTGCACGCGCTCGAGGCCCATCACACGACCACTCGCCGCCCAGCGCTTGAGAGCTTGAGAACCGCCGACGGCACACCCGACAAGGCCGAAGGCCGAGAACATGTCCGCGGCTTCCAGGCGCTCCTCCTGCTCGCCGCAGTCGTACGTCGGTGTCGGCGCTTCTGGAGCAGAGGTGATGGTCATGGCCCCGGACCTGTTCGCGCGTGAAGCCGTCGTCGCCTCCCCTGCCTTGATGGCTCGCCAAGCAAGCGAGCGTCGAGTCAGGTAGATTGAGCGGCATGAAGATTGATTTTGTCTCCGACGTTTCCTGCCCGTGGTGCGCCATCGGGCTCAAGTCGCTTGAACAGGCGCTGAAGCAGTTGCCGGAGCTGGAGGTTCAGCTGAATTTCCAACCCTTCGAACTGAATCCAGGCATGGTCGCCGAAGGCGAGGACATCACCGAACACCTGACGCGCAAGTACGGCATGCCACCCGCGCAGTTGGAGGCCAACCGCGCCGCGATCCGCCAGCGCGGGGCGGCCGTCGGCTTGGATTTCGTGCAGGGTGCGCGCAGCCGCATCTTCAACACGTTCGACGCGCACCGCTTGCTGCATTGGGCCGGTCTACAAGGCGGTACGTTCCAGCGCGACCTGAAGCTGGCCCTCTTCGGCGCCTACTTCACCGAAGGACGGGACCCGAGCGATCACGCGCTGCTGCTCGAACGCGCCGAGTCTGTTGGTCTGGACGTCAATGCCGCTCGCGCGGTGCTGGAGACCGGCCAGTACGAGGAACAGGTGCGAGAGGCGGAATCGTTCTATCTCGCGCAAGGCATCCACTCGGTGCCGGCCGTGATCATCAACGACCGCCACTTGATCTCTGGCGGGCAACCGCCGGAGGTCTTCGAGAAGGCGCTTCGGCAGATCGCAGCGGAGCCGGTCTGATCCGGCTAACGCGGTACGGCCGCACCGGGCGATCGCTTGATGGCTCGACAGTAGCGAAGAGTCAGGTGGATTGCCTCGACCGTTAGCGCGGCCGAATCGAGCGTCGAGGACCTGTAGTCGACCCCGAGCAAATCTCTCCATGCGGGACTGGTGCGCCACTGGCGGACACTCGGCTCGACGAGTTTGCCGGCGACAAGCTTGATGCCGACGGCCGGGCCGAGCGCGGATTGGGCTTAGACGACCTCAAGCGCATGATGGACGCCAACTCCGAGCGACCAGCAGGACGCCGACGTCGAATCGACAGGCGACTGATGGGCGGCGAGTGGCCGATCCTGCTTCAGGTGATGGGCAAGCAAGGCAAGGCTGGCCGGTACCTGAGGATTGCGGAAGTTCGAGAGCTCTTCGTGGAAAAACGCTTGCCTGAGCGCATGATCAAGTCGCTTGGCAACGGCTGACGCAAATGCCACCGGTTGCGCGGCCCGACATTTGACATGCCCGTCTCACGAATGGCAGGTGAGCCTGCATTGGTCGGTCCGCTTGATGAATGAGGTGCAGATCAGGCCGGCGCAGTCTCCCGACTGGATAGCTTGAACGCTGCGACCGCCTGCACCAGCTGCTGTGCCTGAAGCTTCATGCTCTGCGCGGCAGCTGCACTCTGCTCGACCAGCGCAGCGTTCTGCTGCGTGGACTGATCCATCTGGACGATCGCGTCGCCCACCTTGGCAACGCCCGCGCTCTGCTCGGTGCAGGCGGCGCTGATCTCGCCCATGATGTCCGTCACCCGCTTGATCGAGCTGACCACCTCGGTCATCGTCAGTCCGGCTTGATCGACCAGTGCCGTGCCGTGCGCGACGCACACGACGCTGGCGCTGATCAAACCCTTGATCTCCTTGGCCGCATCGGCCGAACGGCCTGCGAGGCTGCGCACTTCTGAGGCGACGACCGCGAAACCGCGGCCCTGCTCTCCGGCACGGGCTGCCTCGACAGCCGCGTTCAAAGCGAGGATGTTCGTCTGGAACGCGATGCCGTCGATTACGCCGATGATGTCGGCGATCTTCTTCGATGACTCGTTGATGCTCTTCATCGTGTCGACCACTTCCCCCACCACCTCGCCGCCCTTCACCGCCACGGTGCTCGCGCCGAGCGCGAGTTGGTTCGCTTGCCTGGCGTTGTCGGCGTTCTGCTTGACGGCGGCGCCGAGTTGCTCCATCGATGCGGTGGTTTCCTCCAGCGCCGATGCCTGCTTTTCGGTGCGCCCCGACAAGTCCAGGTTGCCCTGCGCGATCTGAACCGAGGCGGTCGCCATGCTGTCGCTGCCGGCACGCACCTGGGCCACGATCTTGGTAAGGTTCTCGCACATCCGGGTCATCGCCGCGATGACGCTGGACGCGTCGCCCGTTGCCAGGGGGATGCGGGCCGTCAAGTCGCCCCGGGCCACCGCATGAGCAATCGCCGCGGCGTCGCCCGGCTCGCCGCCAACCGTCGACCAGACCGCCTTGCGAGCCCACTGCCCGAGTGCCAGCAGCGCGACGGCCGAAAGCGCGAACACGCCCAACTGCACCCAGCCCAGCTTCGCTTGGGTGGAACTCAGCGAGGCCATTGCAGCGTCGGCGAACGACGTCGACACCTTGACGGTCTCATCGACCCCGGCGCGATGCTCGAGGTACGCCGCGTGGGCCGTCGTGAGCGCAGCCTGCGCTGCCGCGGTGTTGCCGGCCGTGAGCGCGGCGAGCACCGGCTTGGATGCGGCGATGAAGCGCTGACCCGCGGCATGCTGCTTTCCGAGAAGCTGCGCCTCGAGTCCATAGGGCGGGTTCTGTGTCCAATACCCGACCCGGTCGCCGTATTCCTTTTCCAGGCGCGCCGCCTCGGCGTTTGCAGTGGCAAGCGGCATCGAGCCTTCGATCGCCTGCGACAACACGAGGCGCAATTCGATCAGATAGAGCGGCGGCGGCAGGATGTCTGCCGTGACGTCTTTCGAGACCAGCGCACGTTGCGCAGACTGACTCGCGTTGCGCGATCCCCACATCGAGACGCCCGTGAGGATTCCCGACGCCAGAACGCTTGCTGCGATCAACAGCAGCAGGATGTTCCGGATGGATTTCATGATGCAACCTTTGGTTCGTCACCCATTGAAGAGTCCTCTTGACGGAACGGTCAATGGTCGGTTGTCGGCCACCGGCGCCGCAGCTTGAGCGAAAGCCACAGCGACATGCCGCTGAATCGGTCGCAATGCGCAGCCTCCCTGCGCAACCTAGCTGCTGATGGCCGCCGGTATCACGCTTGTGGCGCGGCGCCGCAAACCCAGCAGGCGGTGAGCCCCGCGCTCAAGAACCTTCTGCCGCCACGCCGGACTCGCTCGGCGCGAGCTGGCTACCTTGACGGACACCTCCCGGCGAGTTCGGCCAGTTGCGCAAGCGCCAGAAAGTAGTCGCGCGGGTCGCCCGACATTGCCTCAACAAGGTGCCCGATGCGAAGCGACGCCTGGGCGAGATGTTGAAGATCGACGGGAGTCAGCTGTTCGCCTCCGACGATGCGACTGATGTACCCAGCAACATAGGCATCGAGTTCTATGAGATCGCCAACGCCCGCGGACCCAAGTTCGGATGCAGGTCTGTTGTGTGGGCACTCGCGCGAAAGGTGCGCTTCCCACAGTTGTGTAACGAGCTTCGAGGTACGCGCCATGACGCCTAACGCTTGACATGAGCGGCGACAGGAAACGTTCGAAGCTTGCTGGGAAACGTCCGCTCGATGGAAGTGTTAGGCGTCGCGCACGACAACCGTGCCAGCGATGTAGTCATGAAGTGCACGACGCTTCCCATTTGTGAGCATAGTAAGCAGCTCAAGGGCAAGCCACCCCATTGCTGCCCACATGATTAGCTCTCCTGGCAGACCGGCAACCTCGCCATCGCTCGTATAGACGACAGTGAAGACAAGGTAAATGACGTAGGCTACCGTGGCGGTGTTCAACACCACCAAACCAATGTCTCGCAGGAAGGCCTGGCGAAGGCTCGGAACCACCACCCCTCCGATGTCCAGCACCTTGACGCGCAGGAGCTTCTTACCCACGGTCCGACCGAACCGAGCGTGCAAGAGTACGCTGTAGAGCCAGTAAGACGAGTAGGAAACGGCTGCCCAGATCGCTATCACTCACGAGGGACGGCTGGGTGCGAGAAGCAACTCATCTACGAAGCCAAGCGGCACAAAGATGATACCGTCGACGAGCGCTGCCCAGAAGCGTGCTCCAATGTGCGGTATCTACTCAGTTCGGACATGGACGCCTAACGTTGGACATGAGCGGCGGCTGGAAGACGTCCGCTCGACGGAAGAGTTAGGCGTCACCGCCAGAACCGCCACCAAGGCCGGCCGGGGACCGCAGCCCGGGACGCGGGCGATCCAAGTAGAACCTCATACTGTTCGTCCTCCGCCGCTCCATTGACTTCGTCGTGCTTGAAGCCGACCCGGCTCTTCGCAAGGATGAGCGGGACTTCGAAGTACAGATCCACATCGGCCTCCTCCCCGCCCTCGACCTCTTGCTGCGCCGCAATCTCGGCGCTGACTGGACCGAAGTCGTCAGGAAGAGTACCGGATGCAGCCAGGTCATCGATTGACTTTTGCGCATCGTGCTCGACACGCCACTGCCTTGTGCCGCCTACCCATAGCTCACAAGAGCTGAACATTACATGCTCTTCAACTGAACAAGCGACCGCCTCGCCTCCGGCCGAAAGCTTGGCAAGCCCGTCGGCTTCGATGATTTGGTGGTCGCATCCACGTGCAACGACGAGGGTCCATCCATCGGGCAGCGGCCGGGCGCAGACCGGACTCTCGGCGTACTTCACGATCTCGCCGGTTTGCTTGAGGCTCAGCCGAGCAATGGCATCGTCGTACGAAACGCCCCGAACGCCAACCCAGGCAAGCGAATATCCCACTAGTGGCGCCTATGACCTAAGCGGCATGCCGTAGGCATGTCCGCTTGAAGGAAGGGTTGGGCTCATTTGTGACTTGCGTGAGACTGGAGAACTTGCTCAACCGTCGTTGACAGACGGCGCTCTGCCATCAGGCGGTCAATCAATGACTTTTCGATGACGTAGTTTCCCTTGGGCATCTGCTTATAGTACGGCGGCGCTTCAGGTCTGAGCATGATCCAGATTCTCGTGCCATCGGTCGCCGGAATGCACATGAATTCGTGGTCATTGATCTTCTGAAACTCCGGTGAAACGATGGGCCTTTCCCTCGACGAGTATTCGACGGACTGCAGTGCTGACCACTCGCTCTTGCCTGCAAACGACTCTGGGTCGTCGTTCATGCAGCCAGAGATCAGACCTAGCATAGCAACGCCTAGGACAGGAATGACGGCATTCGCCGGACGTGAACTCATGACGCCCAACGTTTGACATGAGCGGCGGCTGGAAGCAAGCGAAGCTTGCCGGAAGACGTCCGCTCGATGGAAGGGTTAGGTCCCGCCGCCGAGTGCGCGCTCTCGTACATGCTCGGCAAGCCGGCTCGCGATGACCGTCGGCGATGTGGCTGTGGTGTCGACGGTGTAGTCATGTGTCAGGTGGTTGCCTGCGTTTCGGAAACCATACTCCGCCTCTTCCAGGGTTCGGTCGCCGCGCGCCAATGTTCTTCTCTTGGTCTCCTCCCAAGAGCAGGAGAGTCCGACAAGGACGGGACTGGACTCCCGGAACGCGCTCAGCATCGAACTCGCGCCCTTCTCATTCAGAATGACACAGTCGAAGATCATGCGGTGTCCAGCGCTCAGTAGCGTTTTGGCGCAAGCGTAGGCACTGCTGACAATGAGCTTGGAGTCGACCAAGGACCAGTCGTTCTCTCGATTGGCGCGATCGACGATTGACTGAGGCAGGCAATACAGGATTGAGTCGAAGGAGAAGTGCAGCCACAGCTCCGGCAGCAACGCCTCCTGCAGGGCCCGCGCGAGCGTCGACTTTCCCGTGCCCGAGGCTCCGGTGATGACGATCAAGTTGGCGCTCATTCCGATGTTGATGACGGAGAGGCGGTGCAGGTTCGTGGGGCCTAACGTTTGACATGAGCGGCGACTGGAAGCGTGCAAAGCACGCTGGAAGGCGTCCGCGCGATGGAAGAGTTAGGCTGCACTCTATGCCTCGGCCGGGATGCGTGCATAGAGCAGATAGTCGCGTGGTTCGCCGCGAACGATGCGGAAATTGCGGAGTTTGCCCTCAAGCGCGAAGCCGCATTTGAGCAAGACACGCTGGGACGCCACGTGTTCTTCTAGCGTTGTGGCCTGAACGCGCACCCACTGCTTGTGCTGGAAGGCCCAGCGTACAGCGGCCGTGCATGCAGCGGTGGCTAGGCCCCTGCCCCAGAACTCTGGACGGACCGTGTACGTGACCTCGGCAGTCCGGTTGAGCGACGACACCGTGTGGAACCCAACAGAAGCAACGAACTGTCCTGAACTCGGCTCTCGCACAGAGAAGAGCACAGGTGCATTCGGATCTCCAGACAAGGTGCGCTCGATCATGGGAACGATGTCGGCTGCTGAACGCGCGACCGTACTCGTAAGCCGAGTTGTCTCCGGTAGGGTGGCGTACTCCGCCCACTCCTCGGCGTCAGATACCGCCATAGGCGCCACTGAGAAACCAAGAATTGTTGGTGCCAACAACGCGCGCTCCTTGTGCGGCCTAACGTTTGACATGAGGGGCGGGCGGAAGCAAGCGGAGCTTGCTGGAGAACGTCCCCCCGATGGAAGGGTTAGGCGCCGCTCTTCGCATGATTTGACTTCAGCATGTTGCAGAACAGCGCCCCCTGTTCAGTTGCATCATCCAACGCGACGTGTGTGTGGGGGAATTTGTCGAACCATTGCTTTGGCATGTTGCGCTTGGTACTTTCGCGGTACTCGGTCTTTAGAACCGCCATTGCGTAGGATTTCATGTCTAGCGCCGAATGACTGAATGGGCTCTCCCCAACGAAGCGGATGAGGTACCAGTAGACAAACAAGAAGTCGAAACCAGCTGGATAGGCGACAAATACGGGCTTGCCTTCAAGTGTCTTAATCCATTCAACGTAGGCCCGCATCGCGGCCTCGGGTTTCTGAAGCTCCTTTCTGCATGCCGCCCATGCTTCAGGCTGGGTAGCCCACCACTGTGCTGTTTTGGGGTGTGCGGTAGCACCGTCCAGGGTCTCCAAGTTCGCGGAGAACGTGGAAACGAGCTTCTTGTCTGCGGTGTATGCGGCCGAGCCGAAGCTCAGCATGGAGTGCGACCCTGGGATTGGCCCGTCGGTCTCGACGTCAGTGCTTATTTAGATCTCGCTCATATCGATGTAGTTGGTGTTCGCGGCGCCTAACGTTGGACATGAGCGGCGGCTGGAGGCGTGCGAAGCACGCTGGAAGACGCCCGCTCGATGGAAGGGTCAGGCGTTGCGTGGGAGTGAAAGGTTTGATGCATG
>Ga0075366_10001976_pt1 | contig 10375 bp, 7 predicted proteins | sample EndMethybrTD3031_FD_72351 | JGI IMG/M metagenome (GOLD analysis project Ga0075366, IMG submission 72351) | Populus endosphere microbial communities from Tennessee, USA - Endosphere MetaG P. TD hybrid TD303-1 | ecosystem: Host-associated > Plants > Roots > Endosphere | place: USA: Tennessee... | reverse complement strand
GGCGCAGTAGACGACCGGCTCGTCCTCGTCACGTTCGCCAGAGACCGGAACAACGAGATCCGTGGTGCGTACGTTGGTCGCCAGCCGGCGAAGCCAGGCAGCCTCCGCGGTCGTCGGCTGCGGCGCGAGCGGCGAACAGTCCCGCGCGACGAGTCTCACTCGGTCACCGTGGGCTTGAGGAGAACCTTCGATAGCCGGTCAAGCTCCGCGTTGCGGGCGGTCGCGTCGAGACCCGCGAGGTATTGCTCCAGCAACGGGCGCAGGGACAGGTTCCACACCTGCACCACAGGCTCGAGGGCTTCGCCCTTCTTGTTCCAGAGGTAGTTCTGCTTGCGCGTCGGCCGTGGGCCGAGGTAGTTTCGCAAGAACACGACCACGTCGAGCAGATAGGTGTGCCCGATCTCGTACTGCGCGCCGAGCAGTGGGCTGTCGTGGATCTGCCTGTTCAACGTCGCCGCTGCTGTAGCCAGCTTGCGGAAGTCCGGTTCGATGCGATCCCAATCCAGGCCCGACTTCAGGTCCCTCCACTTGGCTTCGGCAGCACCAAGCAGAGCCTCGGCATCAAACGGGCACAGCAACCACAGGAAGCGGCGCCGCAGCGCGAAATCGATCTGCTCGATGGACTGATCGATCAGATTCATGGTGCCGATCACGAACAGATCGTCCGGGATGCGCAGCTTCATCGCAGCCCCATCACCGTCGCGGGCTGGAAGTTCAATGGTCTGGTTGCGGTCCTCCAGCAACGAGAAGCACTCGCCAAGCATCCGACTCAAGTCGGTCCGGTTCATCTCGTCGAGGATCAGGACGTGCGGCAGTCGATCTGAGCGAGGCTTCTTCTCGATGTCCTCGATGAGCCGAGGCAAGTAGCCCGCCCGATACTCTGTGCGTCCGCCGTTGGAAATGTGAAGCGCCCGGATGAAGTCCTCGTAGCTGTACGCCGGGTGCAGCTGCAGTCGGTGAACGTTGTCCTGGATGGCGGCCGCAACGACTGACTGAGACTTGAAGTACCGAGCAGGGCCCATTTGGCTCAAGGCCGCGGATCGGATGACGCGCTCCGCCAGCTTCTTGGCACGGAATGTCTTGCCGGTGCCCGGAGGCCCGTAGAGAACGATCTGCTTCTTGTGCTGGATGACCTCCAGCGGGGCGCCCTCCGATGCACCTTCGCTGTCGTCGTACCAGGCCTCGACGAGCGGTGACCAGTAGAAGTCGAGTCTTTGGTTCGGCAACAGCTTCTCGAGCTCGCCCCTGATGGCCAGGATCGCGCGGTCCTCGTCCTCTTGCTCGGAGCTAACCAACCCGGAGAACGCCTTGATGATCCTCCTCTTGTGGTTGCCACTCGCTATGCGCTCGAAGTGGTCCGGAAACAGCAGGTACAGCAGCATGTGTCGCAGCTGCTTGGACTCCGCATCCTCGATGCCGTCGACGAATTCCTGAAAGAGCCAGGGGTCTGCCGCCACCACGGCCTGCCGGTCTGGAGGCAACTTCTTCCATGCGATGACGAGATCGATCAGGAACGCAATCTCGAACGGTCGACGGGTGTTGTAGCCCTGACCGCCGCTGCCGATGCCGTTCGAGAAGGCACCGTACACCAGGTGGGACTCAGCTAGGCTGTCGCCGGCCCAGCCGAGAACCTCGTTTACGACCTGCCGCTTTCGCACGCCACCAACGTTGGACGGGAACAGGAAGTAGACGCACAGGATCTCCGCGGCAAGGCGAACTACCTCCGGCCCAGCTTTGCCGACCTGATCCTTGAACTTGACGATGAAGGATCGGTCGCCCTCGTCGGGGGTAGCGACGAATGCCTCGTGCATGCGGTCCAGGACGTCTGGGCGCCAGACGAACGCATCGTCGAACAGCAGAGATCCATCACGCAGGAGGCAGTTGGTGCGGAACGCCTCTGCCACCGGATAGATCTTGCTGGTGTCGTGTTCTGTGTGACGAGCCATCGCTTGAAGTCCTAAAGGAACGCCCCCGAGATCCCTAAAGCCAGATTGGCTGAGAAAGTCCGAAGCGCGCCCGACTTGGAAATCAGGCGGCTCTCGATCTGGACGCCGACGATCTGCACCGCCTCCACGTGGGCCTTCTCAAAGACCGTGCAGGTGCCAACGGGCTGTGGCGCGTCGCCAGGCTGGGCGGGGTAGGCGAGTACAACCAAGTTGCAGCCTGTGGCCCGAGAAAATGCCAGCGCCTCGTAGATATCAGCCTCTGTGATGCGAAGCTGTCCCTTCTCGACATGGCCTTTGTACTTAGCGTCCAGCAGCATGCGAGGCCTTGTGCCGTCGACCTCAATCACGCAGTCGGGAAAGACCGACAGCTTGCTCACGGCCCCTGTGCTCACCTTGGTCTTGGTGCCCAGCGCAAAGCCCTTCTGCGGCACCACAGCCGAGCGCCCAAAGCCCAGTCGGGCGCCCACCGTCAACAAGTCTTCCCATACCCGCCAGGTCGAAACCAAGTAGCCGGGGGCGTGGGCCTGTCCTTGCATGTAGTTGAGACCAAGGCCTCCGAGCACATCGACAGAGAGCTCGTGTAAGGGCCGCCACGCCCTGTGCCGAGCCGGGATGGCTTTACGGCGACTGGCAGGTCCACTTTGCGGCGAGAGGTCTTCGATCAGCCGCACCAAGGAGCCCACGGCCGATGGATCGCTGACATCGGGCAGTAGCTCCTTGGCTGCGGCAACGATGTCGGCGTTCCAGCCGTTACGCCGATCAAAGCGGAGGATCTCTTGCTCAAAGCCATCGGGCGAGGGAAAGATCAGGTCTACAGGATCTGGGTCCCCATCGACGAAGAAGTCCGCCTCCCTTACCCTGCGATAGCTGCGCAGAGGCCGGCGCTTTCGGGCCTCGTACATGCTCGTGATCGATCGGGCCACCAACGTGGAAAGGTCGCGCGGAGTTCCCCCTGAGGCTGATAGGCGCTCGGTCGCAAGAAGCCGTCCGTGCCGCGAGAGCGTCGAGAGAAAGAAGAAATCCTCGCGCCAGGCCGCATCAGCGTCATCAAGACCCAAGAACTTGGGCGCCACTTCGAGTTCGAGCGAAGGAGCGAGACGGATGAGGCCAGCGAAGTCAATGGCCCGAGCCCCTCTGGCATCAACACTGATGGGGTTATAGTTCAGACCCAGGCTCGAAGCGGCGCGGCCGCCCGCGTCCGTCAGCAGGCTGTTGGCCTTGGTGCGATCCACACCTATTGCCGCAGAAATCTCGCGGCTCAGATCGACGGGTGAGCCGTACTCAACAAGCGATAGGCGTTTGCGGATGTGCCCCACACGCTACCCCCTGGCAAAGGCTCTCAGGGCAGCATAGATATTGTCTTCGTTGAAGTTCGTGGGTCCTTCAAGCCTGAATCGCAAGTCGTCCGCAAAGGTCGTCTCGGTGAGCTTGAACGGATTGAACGTGGGTCCATCCAGCGCGTTGAGTGCAGCGGCAATTCCTCGGGTGTCACCGAAGAACACCTCTTCGACGTGAGCTCGCACCTTGGCCCAGCCCACGCACAGTACGCCTAGTGCTTCCTGCAAAGGCAGTGTCTGTGGCTTCAGGTCCGACATGAGCACGCCATGGCCGATCTGAAACTCAGGGCCCCGGCCCAGCGCGACTTGCTCGTTGACGGCCGCCCATGCTCTCACCGATGCTTCCAAGGCATCGGTAGTGCTAGCGGGCGCATCTGGCAAGACATTGGCGCCCTTAGCCCCCAAGCCATAGAAATTCCTCAGGGACTTCTTATCGGGCTCAAGCCGGAGGGGCTCCCAGCGGCGAAGAAAAGCCACGTCCAAGGGCTCCACCGAGGCATCGGCCTGGTTCATCGCGGCCAGGATGTAGAGGTCATGAGGCAATGCGTACTCGATCACATTGCCCGTGACCGGATCAAGTAGTTCAAAGAATTGTGTTTCGGCGCGCTTAGAGCCATCTGCGGCTAGGCGCTTGTCGGACTCGATCGCGACGATGGCACCACCAAAGACTTGCACGGCGGGACCTCGGTTGATCTCATCAATGATCAAGAGCGCGGCCCCATTGGGAGCCTTGGCGTGCTCACTCGCACGATACAGCGTGCCTCTTACGATTACGAAGTCTGGAGCTCCTGCCACCTTGTTGACCGCGGGGGTGATGCCAGACAGAAAGTCTCGGTACTTCGAGTTTTGGTGAAAGACCGTCCGAAAGACCTTGCGGTTCGTCTTCGCAGGTGCGGGAACGCCCTTGTCAGCACCTCCTGCTGCAGGCGGAATCGGAATGCCACCCACAGGGTTGAGCTTGGGTGCGCCGCCTGAGGGAGCAATACCAAAGGCAGTCTCAAAGGCCAGCGCGACTTCGGCAAGGAGCTTGGACTTACCCGTACCAGGCGGACCGGACACCAGCACATTGCGGGAACGGGCCAGCAGCTTTAGTGCCTGTTTGCAGTCTTCACTTGCCATTGCAATACCTGCCCGCGTTGGTGAAGTCTCGGTAGCCGATTACCGCCTGGTTGACAGGTCGCACTGCATCCAAGCAGTCCAACAGCTCCTTGGCCACCAAGGGATGCCACGCATTAGGTGTGCGCAAGGATGTTTCTTCGGCGTAGTGTGGCCAGACAGAACCATCGTGCAATTGAATCAGAAGGAGCAGCACTCGATTGCCAGCACCGATCTTCACGTGGCTGGCGTCAAAACAGGGGTACTCATGCACGCGAGCAATGCGGCCCTCTGAAGGGCGAACATCGGTCGGCGGCTCAAAGTAGGCTTCCTTGCTTTGAACGCCACCCATAGCATTCGTCCAAGAAAAAACCCCCTTGAACACGTCGATCTGTACCATCTGTCCGCCACGCTTACGGCTTTCTTTAACCGTCTGCGGGAACATCTGCTTGATGACGGGCAGAAGGGTGTTGTAGGCACCAAATCGAAAATCTCGCGCCCCGCCGCCCGTGTCCGAGTCGTTAGACTTGGCTTGAAGTTTTCGCAAATCGCCTTCTACAAGTTCCTTGTAGAGGATGCGGACTACCTGCCCTGCTTGGTTAGCCATGACTTTGGGCTCCTTCATCTTCGATTTCTTCGCCTCCCAGGGCGAGCTCTGAGGGCACATAGGCAAGCGCCCCCAGCGCTCGTGCCTCCTCAGCTCGGCGTATCCAAACTGTAGATCGACTTGATGTGCGCCTTGCCATAGCCGCCAAGACGCTGTCTCGGGTGACTGTGGACTTGGCCTCACCTGGTAGCGCGATTTGGCCTCGATCCAAGATCGGGAAGTCTTGGAGCACCAGCTCCATGTCTTTCAAGTCAAGCCCATAGGCCACGGCCACTTCGGCGTCAATTTCGCTGCGAAGCTGCGCCATACGCTCACAGGTTTCACGGGCGGCACCGGCGCTGTCGAGTGCACGCAATTCACGTGCTGCACTCACGAGCTTCTTCCACGGCAAGCCGTCTTTTGTGAGCTTGGGCAGCGGCACGCTTTGCAGCAGGAAGTAGTTCACCGTGGTGGTGAGCACGTGCCTGAGCATCCAGTCAAAGGCAAAGCTGTTGGCGATGGCCGTCCACGCCAGCAGGCGATCTTCCGAGGGGTCCTGAGGGAAAAGAATCGTGGGCACCTTGTTACCGCAGACCACTCCCGCAGGTATCAGGGCTGCCATGAGCGAACGCTCATTGGTTTGGCCTGCGATGTCACAAAAACCCACCCGGAGTACATCCGCACGGTGCTGGTTGGCTCGCGGCATGGCCGAGGCGTGAATCCAGAACTGCGGGGCGAGCCGTGACCCCCCGATGGGGAAGGCCTCCCACAGGGCACTGCGGCCCGTGCCAGACACGTGCCCTTTCACGCCGAAGCGATGCGCCTGCACCATTCGGCCCTCCACCAACGGGAGAGCCGCTGGGGTGGCATGTCCCAAGAACTTGGGCCGCTCCTTGGTCATATCGACCTCACGGCAGAACTTAGGCGTCCAGCCACAACCTGGCTCCTCCCACGCCGTGCCCGCGGCTGAAATCTTTGAGAAGAGCTTCCACTCGGCAACGCTGCGCACCTCAGGAAGGCTCAGGTCGTCTCGGACAGCCGCCAATGCTGCGCGGCCAATGGTGGCCGAGCCAGTGGTTTCCAAACCGGTAGGGGTGCCACGCTCGTGCAAGAGGTGGATGGGTTCCCGGTTGGTCTTTTCAGAGGATGCCTTCACCAGAGCCACTGCCAAGAACTTGAACCGCGTATCGATGGCAAAGAACCTGGCGCGGTTGTCAATGATCGACAGTGACACGCTCTGGCTCGCCTCGAAAATCTTCTGGCGCATGGCTTGCGTGCCTTGCGAGCGGATGAGCCCACCCGGAATCAAGGCGGCCACGATGCCGTGCCCTTTGCACAGATCAAAGAAGAGGTCCGTGAAGGCGATATAGAGGTCAGGCTCTCCACTGCCAAGGTCAGGGTAGCGGGCGAGAAGACGCCGCGAGTAGTTCGCGACTTCATCGCGATGTACGGCAAAGCGCTCTTCGTCGAGCCCGTGAATCTGGGCCCCGTAGTGACGCTGCGTGCCTGAGGACTTCAAGAACTCATGCCGCGAGAGCTTGACCTTCTCCCACGGCGGATTTCCGATCACCGCATCAAAGCCCTCTGGGGCCATGGCGGACCAGACTTTGCGATCAGCCATTAGGCTGTCGCCGCAGTACCAGCGGGCCCTCATGGATTTGAGGGCTTCCAGATCGTCGGTGAACGAGGCTAGGCTCAGCAGAGCCGCACGAAGCGAATTGGTGGATAGGTCCGCCGCACAAACTCCGTGAGCAAGCCAGTGGGCGGTCTTGGCTCGGTCCATCCCACACACCGCATGGGTCAGAGCTGCAAGCAAGATTCCAGCCCCGCTGGCAGGATCAATGACCTTGCTTTTGTGGGTCAGGTTGGGGGCTGCCAGCTGCGCTAGCCGCGTGGCCAGGCGAAAGTCCGTATGGTAGGCCCCGGTGCTCTTTCGGTCCTGCTCGTGCAGGACCTCTCGTGCCAGGGCACTCAGCGCCAGGGCTGGAGGAATGGGCGCTCGCTCGATGGCGCCTGCCACAGGTGCGGCCAGCTCTAAGAGCTCGGCCGCGCTCGTCTTACTTTGCACCCCGAAGGCCTTGTGAAAGGCCGCCAGGTCGAACCCACCGAAGCGCGCCGAGGTAGCCTCCAAGACCTGAAGCCGAAACTCAAAGCTTGCGGGTCCATGCACACCGCCAACGGCCATGGTGAGGGCCGCTTCTGCAGGGGCCAGGTATTCTGCTTCAACGGGCCGTGGAGAACTCATGCACAGCTCTCCACGAGGATGGGCTCAGTCACGTTGATGGTCTTGATTTGGTCTGTGGGAACTTGCACCAAAGGCCGCTCCACCACGACTAAGAACTCGTTCACGTCGGAGGCTGCGCTACTGGCTACTTTGTTGGGTCGGTAGCGGCCAATCGACCCCAAGGGGTGCATGGTGGACTTACCGATCTTCGAGAGCTCGGCCTTCATGTCCTGCATGCAGATGTGCCCTTCACTACTGTACGACAGCAAGACCTTTTGGGACTTCAAGCCGTGCACCAGACGCGAAAGCGTTTTGAGGGCTCGGGTCTTGTAGCAAAAATCCGAGGCCCGATCCTTCCAAGGCCGCAGGCCTGCCACGCCCTCAACTTCAGGCTCATCGCCCAGTGCCACAGTTTCCAGGATGTGGTAGTAGCTGGCGTATTGACGCTTGGTGTACGGGGGGTCCAGGTAGACCAGGTCCTGAACACCGTTTACGACATCGAATACATCTCCCACGGTCGCTTCCACACGCACGCTTTTGGGCTTGAGCTCGCGGCAGCGCATAGCGATCTCCTCTTGGGACTGGCTTGTCCACTTGGAGAGGAAGCACCCGAACGTACCCGCAATGTTGGCAACGCGATTCAGGGCCCCAAATAGGTCGGCGATCAGCAGCCGCTCTTCTGCTTCATCGATGGTGCCCGCCTCGCGCCATTCAGCAACGAGGGCTCGCATGGCATCGATTCGAGCCGCGTTCTCTTGGGTGAAGTAGCGCCGTTCGATGCCGCACGAATCGATCGATGCGGGGCTGTACTCGCGCCACAGGAAACCCTGCTTGGGCTTAGCCGCATTGAGCTTGACGATGGCCTTGGCGTAGCCCCCGAGCTTCTTGAAGCCGGCCTGCTCCTGACTGATGAGCCGCGCCCCCGCAGAAATCACTGCCGAGTGCAAGCTGTCATTGATACGCACGTTCCAGCCCAAGTCTGCGGCGGCTTCGGCCACTACACCCGTACCGCAGAAGGCGTCCACGAAGAAGGCGTCCTCATTGGGGCGGCGCATATAGGCCGTGATCTGGTTGATGAGCCTGGACTTCGAGCCGATGTAGCGGAAGGTCATGATGCCGCCCCCACGCGAGCTCTACGGGCTGCACGTGCCCTCTTGTGGGCGGGGGCCGGAGCGGGCTTCTGTCCAGGGGAGACAATGCCATTGCGGTCGCAGTAGTCGCCCAGCAGCACTTCGAGCATGTTCACCATGCTGCGCTGCTCATGGTCTGCGGCTTGCTTCAACACCTGCTTGAAGGTCGGGGAGACTCGCAGGTTAAGGGTCTCGCTTTTCGTGTCAGCGAATCGCATGGATTGCCCCGCAATTGTCTGTGCAATTGCGTTATTGTATGGGCATCCAGTAAATCAATCCAGTTGGATGACCTCGAGACTCGCTCAGGTCACCCGTCAGTCGCTAACCACTCCCACAATCGCCACGCTGCTGGCGGAGCTGCCTGAGCTAGGCCAACTATGCCGCGGCGCAAGATCGCCGCCTTGCGCCGCTGAACTGCGATTCTGGCGAGATGCGGGGTCAGCGCGCCATCTGGGGCGGACGAGCCGACTCATCCACCGAACGCTGTACATGGCCACATTGGTGGCCGTTGGTCGCAGCCCCGTCTTCAAGACGTTTTACGAACGCTTTGTGGCAGCCGGCACGCCCAAGACGGTCGCCCTCGTGGCGGCCATGCGCAAGCTCCTGACGGTACTCAACGCCATCGCTAAGATCGGCCGGTCAGCTGCCCGCCTTCCGCGCTCGCCACTGGATTCCCAGAGTCGTTGCTGCTCTATCGCTACCCCGAGAGATGCGCCGAGATCGTCGAAGCAGCCGCCCGAGAACGCGACACGGTTGCCGCTGAGGCCAGGCTAGAACGAAAGGAACGAGTCTATCTGACCATTAGGCAGTGCCTCTCGGCGGGCGTGTATCCCGCCGACCGCCACTTGCGCGCAACGGGACGGCCTTAGGACCGTTAGGCAGGCCCTGCGCGACGGCGGAGGAACCCTACGGCGGTGTAAGCCGCCGTCAGAAGCCGCGCTTGGCACCGGCGCAAAGCGAGCCGGTCGTAGCCGAAAAGCGCTCAGTATCGGGACACGCGGGAGCCTGGGGTGATGCTGGCTTCCGTGTCAACTAACCAACGCCTGCGCCGCAGCCCCCATAAGCTGGCAAATCGGCCCATTTATGCGGCAAAGCGCACCAAACTGAGCCAACCCCTTGATTTGACTGGTGGCCAAGGGCGGAATCGAACCACCGACACGCGGATTTTCAAGCGGGGCCGTTTGACTCCAAGGTTGCGCGCACCCAGCATGAAGGGGAGCCAATCAGCTTGGTGGAGCGACCGAGCGGCCTCGCTGGCTACAGCCTGGCTACGATCAATGCTCGGGTCGCCGCGCTCGCCTCAGTGTCGGGCCGCGAGCGAAACTCGACCACGCCGTCACAGACTAGCCTGGTTGCGTGTCCCTCCGCACTTTCATTGGCCGCCCAGCCAAGGGCAGGTTGTTCCCCTCCGCGATAGCACGCTTTGCCTGATCAGGTTCTGACATCTCAATGATCGCATAGCCTCGGTTCACGTTGCCGTTCTTAGGCAAATTGATGGCCAATACTTCTCCAAACTTAGAGAATACGTCAACGAGCTCTTCCTTCTTGGTGCTTACGGACAAGTTTCCCACATATATTCTTGTGCCCCGACTTCCGTCGCCGGAGATCTCTGGGTCATTGGCTGCGCTGCGTGCCGGCGGCTTGGCGGGTCTTGGCGGCGCACTTCCAGGAAAAGCGATTCTGAATCGAGGTATTTCTCGTGTGGGCAACCTCCGCTTCTGACCGAGCCGCTTTGCAGCATCAGGCGATATTTCGTTGATCAGAATATTCAGCTTCTGCAGGGAGTCGACCAATTTTCGATAGTGCTCTGTATCTACGATACCAAGGGTATCCCACATATCTTTAGGCGAGAAAATATTTCCGTCGCGCCCAAGCAGAACAATAGCCTTCTTCTCTCTATCAAGATTCAGTGAAGCAAATTGATCCAGCCATAGCAGATCTCGATTGGAGTAAACTGCCTTGTGATGGAGAGTGATTGAGAAGCTCTCACGAGTCGAGACCAAATCAGGTGGCGCGAGTTCGTTGGAGGTCATCAACTCAAATATCCGGCGAACCCC
>Ga0075366_10001975_pt1 | contig 10379 bp, 5 predicted proteins | sample EndMethybrTD3031_FD_72351 | JGI IMG/M metagenome (GOLD analysis project Ga0075366, IMG submission 72351) | Populus endosphere microbial communities from Tennessee, USA - Endosphere MetaG P. TD hybrid TD303-1 | ecosystem: Host-associated > Plants > Roots > Endosphere | place: USA: Tennessee... | reverse complement strand
TGGTGCTGATGTTCTTCCACCATTTTACCAAACTCTTCTGCGCTCATTTCTTTCTCACTTGGTTTTACTTGTGTTTCCGTCCACTCAAATATTTTTTGCGTCTGGATACGGTTGTATGCATCTTCTACATACTTCCTGTCCTTCATCATTTTTTCGATATAATCATTTACCCATGGCTGATCTTCTGCTGTTGCACCCATACCACCCATATAGCCGAATAATTGTTGTTTGGCAAACTGGCGGATCTCATCAGGATTTACCTGTACACCATTATCCTGAACAATTTTATCAGAAATAAGTGTCCACTTCAACTGGTTGAGGAACGAAGGAAATTCTTTCTCTACATCTTCATCTGACTTTGGTTCAGGCTGCTGGTTCTCTGCTGTTGCATTACCCTGTGTTTTCAGCCATTTCTTTAAAAAGCCTTCTGGAAACTTTATTTCGGTATTATCAACTAACTGGTGAAATACCTGGTCATGAATCTGGTTTCTTGTCTGCCCTTTCCAATAAGCTTCTATTTCTCCTTTGATCTTATTGCGGAAATCAGCTTCTGTTTTTATTTCACCGTTTGGATATAACTGGTTGTAGAATTCTTCGTTCAGTTCTTTCTTTTCCAGCAAACCAATCTTGGTGATCTGTATCTTAAAATGTTTTTTCAGAGCCTGTGGATCGTTTTTGTCCAGTCCAAGATCTTTCAGGATAAAATCCAGTTCCTTTTCATCAAAGGCTTTATCTATCTGCACTACCACATAGTCATTAACGTGCTTGCCCATGAAGTTTTTGCGAAAATCTTCTTTGAAATATTTTACCAGCAAAGAATTGTCTTTGGTAATTCCGCCTTCCACTTCCGCTGCATTATCATCTACTTCAGAAAAAATCACATTCAGTACATTTTCTTCTGAGTCCACCGTGTCCTGGTCTTTCATATTTCCATAGCGGTTTTGCAAACGGGCAATTTCGCTATCGATCATTTCATCAGTAACGGTTATTTTATAGTCAGTGATCTTTGCTTTAGCCAGGTCAGGCAATTGAAACTCGGGCTTCATGCCCACTTCAAAATGGAATACATATTCAGTGGGGTTATTGACATCCAGTTGGCGGATATCTGTATCGAGGGGCAGGGGCTGGGCAAAAATGTCCAGTTTGTCAGTTTGCAGGTATTCGATCAGTTGGCGGTCAACAGAACGAAGCACTTCGTCAGTAAATAAAGAAGGGCCGTACATTTTTTTGATCAAACCTGCCGGTACCATGCCTTTACGAAAGCCTGGGATATTGGCTTTCTTACTGTAATCCTTCAGCGCTTTTTCAAAAGAAGGCAGGTAATCGGTTTTTTCCAGTTTCACGGTCAGCTTCTCATGCAGCAGGCCGATATTCTCTTTAGTAATTGTTGCCATAATCTCTTTATTTTAAAATGTGAGCCGACTTAAATAACGAACAAGGAACAAGGAATGTTGAATGATGAAGTAACCGCTTCATTCTGCGTTCATTATTCCTTGTTCCTTGCTCGTTATTCGTCCTGTCCGGATGGAGGGACTCGAACCCCCACACCTTGCGGCATCAGATCCTAAGTCTGACGTGTCTACCAATTTCACCACATCCGGGTATCTATAAAATGGGTTGCAAATGTAGGGCATTTCAAAGAAACTTAGCTGTTCAATGAAAGAAATGAATCAAAAAGGCCGTTGCCTGTGAAATGTTAAAATTTCACTTTTTCTCGGATAAAAATTTGTACGTTTGGGAACCCTTCTGAATTTTTATCCATTCCTTCCAAAGACCGCACATAACACATAATTGACTTACCATTTATTGATTTCCTGGAAGACCGGGCGGGAATTGACAATCCGCTATTTTTTTTTCGCACCAAAACAAACTGCTAATGAGAAAACAAATTTTACTCTTGACTGCCGTTATTATAACCATATCGGCAATTTCACAGAACCCCGCTACCGTATTTAACATTCCAAACAAGACCATTGTACTGCCCTGCGGCACCAATTGCACTAACATCAACGTGTCAGTACCGCATATCAGGCAAAGTACTACGTATACAGTGACCACGCCTGCTTACCGGCCTTTTGCTTATACCACACCCACGCCCGTTAGCACAGAGTTGGTAGGTACTTATTCAGATGATGTATGGAGCGACAGGATTAACCTGCCCTTTGCTTTTAGTTTTTGCTTTTATGGTACTAACTATACATCATTGTCCGTTGGTTCAAATTCTACCATTTCTTTCGACCCGACTATCGTAGGTGGTGATTTTAATGAATGGGATATTACAGGCCCCTTACCTAATTCTGATCTCGAATCAGCTACCATTTTCGGACCGATGCATGATATAGATCCGCGTGATCAATACAATCCTGCGCCTACACAAAGAAGAATTGAATGGAGAGTGGAAGGCAATGCACCTTATCGGAGGTTTATAGCCAGCTATAACAAGATAGCTTATTATCAAGACAGCAGTTTTAAAGCTACTCACCAGATGGTTATTTATGAGAACACTGGTATCATCGAAGTATATATTCACGACAAACCTGTTTATCTCGGCTGGAATGACGGTCTCGCCATTTTAGGCGTACAAAACCAGGCGAAGACACAGGCAGTAACTGCAGCCGGAAAAAATGCAACAGTATGGGGCACTCCTGGTATGGATTCCTGTTTTCGTTTTATCCCTTACGGCGGCGCGCCAAGATTTAAACGAGCGCAATTGCTGGTCAATAATGTAGTAGTAGCTACCAATACAACAGATACTACCACATCAGCACCGGGTTTTCTCAACCTTAATTTTCCCAACGTTTGTCCTACAGCTGATAGTACAGCCTACGCCATCCGTGTGTTTTATAGTTCATGCAGCAACGCTGCCCTTGAAGTATCATTTACCGATACTGTATATGTAAAAAGGAATACACTGGCTGCTACGGCAGTTAAGCAGGATGCTACCTGTACTGCAGGCGGAACAATTACCGTGACAGCAACAGGCGGTGTGGCACCTATTCAGTACAGCCTTAATACAGCTACCGGTTATCAAAGCGGTAACGTATTTTCTAATTTACAACCGGGCACTTATACAGTGACTGTTCGTGATGCTGCTTCCTGCGTGGTAACCACTACACCTTTTACTGTTACGCTGCAAGGTGCAGTTAGTGTTAACGCCGGACTTGATACATTAATTTGCACAGGTGCATCTTTCACCAGGTCTGCAGTTGGCAACGCCACAAGCTATAGTTGGTCACCTACTACAGGTGTAAGTAATGCAAGTTCTGTCAGCCCTGTTTTCTCTCCGCAGGCTACTACTACTTATACAGTAACAGCAACTACCGGCAACTGCGTAGCTACGGATGCATTTATAGTGAATGTAGCTCCCGGCGCTTCCGTTAATGCAGGACCAGATAAAATCATATTAGCGGGACAAGCTTACCAGATACAGGGAAGTGGTACATCAGGTACTTACTTATGGACGCCGCCGACAGGACTGAGCGCTACCAATGTATTGAACCCAATGGCTATCCCCGCACAAACGACTACTTATACTTTAAAAGTTACTACTTCACAAGGTTGTATTGCAACAGATGATATTACTATTACTGTTGTGCCTTACTGTATCAAACCAATGGAAGCCTTTACACCGAATGGAGATGGCATCAATGACCTATGGCTGGTGACCAATGGTACCGGCTGCCTCGAAAGAGCCAAAGCACAAGTGTTTAACCGTTATGGCGCCAAAGTATTTGAATCAAATGATTATAAGAATAACTGGGATGGAACGTACAAAGGCAAATCATTGCCTGACGGTACTTACTACTTCGTTATTACTTATAAACTCATTACCGGTAAAGAAGAAAATTTAAAAGGCAGTGTGACCATTTTAAGGTAACCCTAAAAAACAACTAATATGAAACAGTATATATTCAGCATAATTTTTTGTTCAGTTGTCGTAACGGCAACGGCACAGCAGATAGCTACTTCTTCACTATATGATTTACAGGGAACATTTCACAATCCTTCAGTAGCAGGCTCCCAGAAGCATGGAGTAATCGGTGCTACTTACCGTGCTATGTGGGATGGTATCAGCGGCGGCCCAAAAACAGCTACCGTATTTGGCTCAGCTTATCTCCCTTCTTTAAAAGTGGGTGTGGGTGGTTATATATTCAGTGATGTTACAGGTCCTACAAAAAGAACAGGACTGCAAATGGCTTATGCCTATCATGTGCCATTAAAGAATGATGCCTTCTTCTCACTCGGTATTGAAGGAAGGTTTCAGCAATTTTCTATTGATAAAGGAAAACTTCAGAATTCTTTAGGATATGATCCTATACTTGCTGGTCCCGGCAATCGCTTTACAGGTGATGCAGGTTTCGGTATTAGTTATACGAATAAGAAATTGCAGGTAGGCGCTTCAGTAAGCCAGTTGATACAATCGAAGATGGATTTCTATAAACTTAACCTTGGCAGCGGTTCAAGTACTTTACCTGAGCGCAGCAAGGAAGCGAGATTGTATCGTCACTATTACCTGCATGGTCATTATGATTGGGATGTGGATGGTGTGACAAAGGTCATCCCCAGCGCTATGTTTATTTATCTTCCCAACGCTCCATTAGAGTTCCAGGGAGGAATAAGAGTAGAACATAATGAAGTTTTCTGGTGGGGTCTTGCATTGAGAGCAAGACAGAGCTGGATGATTTCTGCCGGAGTACATATCAATAAAAAATTTACTGTAGGTTACTGCTTTGATATTTACAACACTCCATTGAGCATTTATGACAAAGGTTCTAATGGACACGAAGTGCTGTTGCGATATGACTTTTTGAAATAAAGTAACGTTTGATAACTTTTTTGAAATAAGCATTGAGCCGTATAAGTTTTATTTATGCGGCTCAATTTATACTCATACCTTTTACGCGTTTTATAACGGATTGCAGGAATAGAAAGTTTGCACGCCAGTGAAACTGATTCGTACTCGTATTTTTCCCAACAGACCAGGATTTTGTAAACCAAAACAACCACTATATGTCAGGCCAATTCTACTTCCACAGGAAGAGAGTGAGGTTATTGTATGCCCTTACTCTATCATTACTGCTTTTATTTTTTCCGCGACTTGTATCAGCACAACCTTTCACACCGGTATCCGTAACCGGGTTCAACCAGGATGTAATAGCTGAAGGAGCGCCTAACTCACTCGCGACAACAACGATAGCGATGGACGGAGGCAGTTCTAACAGGATTATGTATTCCAATGCCTTTAAAGTATTTGCCGGTCTCGGTGGCGGAGGTATTGTCGACAACGGTACCATCGTGAACGGTACCAGCACTTATCAACTGGCGCCTTATACAGGCAACAATGCACTTTTGCTCCAGAGAACGCAGACAGGTGATCTGACGCTGACAACGCCTGCACAATTTTCAAAGATCAGGATACTCAGCTTATCTACAGAAGGTACCAGTCTCGTAAACATAAAATTGTTTTTTACCGATGGTTCTTCCACCAATGCGCTTACCAATTATGCACTGGCGGATTGGTTTAACAGCGCTACTAATCTTGTTGTTTCTGGTATTGGCCGTTGTACAAGAGCAGCCGCTCCGCCTTATTCAGCAGATGGATATACCACTAATCCCAGAATGTACTATATCGAATACACTCTTTCGTGTACTGATAAATTAAAGACATTGCAGAAGATAAATTTTACCAACGTCACAACGGCTGGTAATAATGCACCTTTTCCCAATGCCGTATTTCTTGCTGTGTCAGGTAATGCTTTTTCTCAAAGCATAACGACTACTTCTGTTACTCCCGCCAACTGTACTGGTACGGGTGGTGGCGCTATCATTAATGCTACAGGTACCGGTTCACCATTTACTTATACCTGGAATACCAATCCTGTACAGACTACAGCAACACTGGCAGGAGTACCGGCCGGCAATTATGAGTGTGCAGTAAAGGATGCAAGCAATTGCTCAACGATATATCCTGTTACTGTTCCATCACAGAGCAATCTTGTACTTACCCTGCATAGTGATACTACTATTTGTAAGGGTGCTTCTTTCTTTGCTAATACAGTGAGTAATGGAACAAACTTTAGCTGGGTACCGGGCGATGGAGTAAGTAATACGGCTATCTCAGGGCCTATACTTACGCCGCAGACTACTACTACCTATATCGTTAGTTCGGTATTGGGAACCTGCGTGACTAATAAATCATTTACTGTAACTGTTGTGCCTGCTGCTTCTGCCTATGCAGGTCCGGATGTAACTATAATTGCTGGCGTGGGTGCGCCACTGAATGCCAGCGCTTCTGCAGGTACTTACCTGTGGACGCCTGCTACAGGTTTAAGTGCAGCCAATACTCTTCACCCTGTAGCCAACCCCGGCTATTCTACAACTTATACATTGAAAGCAACTACGCCGCAGGGTTGTGTAGCCACAGACGATGTTACGGTAACTGTAGTTCCTTATTGTATCAAGCCGATGAATGCCTTTAGTCCTAATGGCGATGGTGTCAACGAAAGATGGCTGATCACAGATGGCGGATGCCTGAAGAGTGCGAAAGTAAAAGTATACAATCGTTATGGTAGCGTCGTATTTGAATCAGGTAATTATAATAATGACTGGGATGGTACTTATAAAGGCAAAGCATTGCCGGATGGTACCTATTACTATGCCATCTATTATTACTTAGTAAACGGTGATTCCAAATTCCTGAATGGTAACGTAACCATTTTGCGATAATCATTATTTCAAATTCAAACGACATGATCATGAAACGATATATAATAACAATGATGTTGATCGCCGGCACTTTTGCTGCTGGTGCGCAGCAATTGCAGACGTCTTCGATGTATGATGTGCAGGGCATGTTTCACAATCCTGCAGTAGCGGGAGTAAATAAATACGGAACAATCGGTGTTAGTTACCGCAGGATGTGGGATGGTATTGATGGTGGCCCTCAAACAGCGACTGTTTTTGGTTCAGCCTTTATTCCTTCTGTAAAACTGGGTCTTGGTGGTTATCTCTTCAGTGATGTAACAGGCCCGACCAAACGTATTGGTATGCAAATGGCTTATGCCTATCATATACCATTGCAGAATGATGCGGTTTTTTCTTTGGGTATTGAAGGAAGGTTTCAGCAATTCTCCATTGACAAAGAAAAACTGCAGGGCTCTCTTGGTTACGATCCTGTACTGGGAGGAGCCGATAATAAGTTTACAGGAGATGCAGGTTTTGGTATAGGATATACCAATAAGAAATTGCAGGTAGGCGCTTCCGTCAGCCAACTGATACAATCTAAAATGGATTTTTATAAACTCAACCTTGGTAGCGGATCAAGTCCTTTGCCCGCCCGCAGCGCTGAAGCCAGGCTCTATCGTCATTATTACCTGCATGGCAGTTATAAATGGAATGTAGATGGCAACACTGTTATCATTCCCAATGCACTGTTTATTTACCTGCCAAGCGCTCCCCTCGAATTCCAGGGAGGAGCAAGAGTAGAGCACAGAGAACTATTCTGGTGGGGACTCGCCTGGAAAGCAAGTCAGAGTTGGATGATGTCTGCAGGCTTGCATATCAAGAAAGTATTTACAGTTGGATACTGTTTCGATATCTACAGCACGCCTAAAAGTGTATATGACAAAGGCTCGTATGGACACGAGATATTGTTGAAGTATGATTTTTTGAAATAAGAATTGAATATTGAACAAGGAACAAGGAATAGAATATCGAACACGGAACAAGGAATATTGAACAGATGAAGGTGAAAAAACTTTATTATTTGGTGTTTTACTGTTTTAGTTAAAACAGTTTTTTAACTGAAAGAAAATAGTTTTAAGTATTGAATTGAGAAAGCCCTGCTGAGCGGGGCTTTCTTCTTTAAAGTACTAAACTTAAAGCTATGGATAAGAAATTTGATCTTGATGAAAGGCTTATAGACTTCGCAACTACTATTATTGATATTTCGGAAGGACTTCCAGGAACATTTGCGGGTAACCATCTTGCAGGTCAACTGGTAAGAAGCGGAACATCCCCTTCGCTGAATTATGGGGAAGCCCAAAGCGCAGAATCAAGAAACGATTTTATTCATAAAATGAAGATTTCAGCTAAAGAACTCAGGGAAACATATAACTGCCTGCGAATTATCAAAAAGAAGGGATGGTGTGCAGAAGCTAATCTGGCAGAAGTATTGGATGAAAACAACCAATTGATATCGATTTTTGTTAAGAGTATAGAAACGGCCAAAAAGAATATTGAAAAGACTAAGAAATAGCAGCAGAAATATCGAACAAGGAACAAGGAATATCGAATCACGAAGTAAGGGTCGTTTAAAGTTCAGCCTTCACTTCGTGATTCGATATTCCTTGTTCCTTGTTCGATATTCTTTCTCTGGTGGGAATTCGTTAAATTCGTAATTCTATGGAAACAGTAGCACAGATACCAAAATACAATCTCAACGAAGAGCAGGAAAGAAAGCTTATCCTGCGGGAGTATCGTTCCCTGCTGCGTTCCCTGAAAAGCAAAATAAAACCGGGTGACAAAGACCTGCTCCGGGCCGCCTTTGAAATAGCAGCGGAAGCTCATAAGACCATGCGCCGGAAAAGCGGCGAACCCTATATTCTTCACCCCCTCGCTGTAGCCAAAATATGTGTGGAAGAGATAGGACTGGGCGTTCGCTCTACGATTTGTTCGCTTTTGCATGATACGGTAGAAGATACAGACGTAACCCTCGAAGATGTAGAAAGAGAATTTGGCAATGAGATAGCGAGGATCGTAGATGGGCTCACCAAAATATCCAACGTCATTGATGTAAATGCTTCGCAGCAGGCGGAGAATTTCAAGAAGATACTGCTTACACTTACCGATGATCCACGTGTCATACTGATCAAACTTGCAGACCGCCTGCATAACATGCGTACGCTCGAAAGCATGAAGCGGGAAAAACAATTAAAGATCGCTTCTGAAACGGTATATGTGTACGCCCCGCTGGCACACCGGATGGGTTTGTATAATATAAAGACAGAAATGGAAGACCTGGCCATGAAATACATGGAGCCGGAGTCTTATAAAGAAATTGCCCAGAAGCTGGCTGAAACAAAAAGAGAAAGGTCTAAATATATCAACGAGTTTATTAAGCCAATCAAAGACAAATTAGAGAAGGCCAATTTTAATTTCGAAATATACGGGCGTCCGAAAAGTATCCATTCCATTTCCAATAAAATGAAAAAGAAAGGAGTGGATTTTGAAGAAGTGTACGATCTCTTTGCTATCCGTGTCATTCTTGATTCACCACAGGAAAGAGAAAAAGAAGATTGCTGGAAAGTATATTCCATGATCACTGATGAATATACGCCATCACCTGAGAGGCTGCGTGACTGGCTGAGCAATCCAAAATCAAATGGATATGAAGCGTTGCATACAACAGTGATGGGTCCGCAGGGAAAATGGGTAGAAGTGCAGATACGTACCAAGCGAATGAATGAGATCGCAGAAAAAGGATTGGCTGCTCACTGGAAGTATAAGGAAGGAGCCACGGATGAAAGCCGTTTTGATAAATGGTTTCACCAGATACGCGAAGTGATCAGCAACCAGGAAACAGACAGTATTGATTTCTTACAGGATTTCAAGACCAGTTTTCTTGCAGAAGAAATATATGTATACACACCCAAGGGTGATGTAAAGATGTTACCGGTTAGTTCTACTGCTTTGGATTTCGCTTTTGCTATTCACAGTGCTATCGGCAGTAAAACAATTGGCGCCAAAGTCAATCATAAGTTAGTCCCGATCAGTCATAAACTCCGTAGCGGCGACCAGGTAGAGATCATTACCAGCAGTAAACAAAAGCCATCTGAAGACTGGCTGGGGTTTGTAGTTACTGCCAAAGCCAAGGGAAGAATTAAAGATGCACTGAAAGAAGAAAAGAAAAAGATCGGTGATGAAGGTAAGTATACGGTACAACGAAAACTGGAAGGTATGGGTGTGCCCATGAACCAGCATAATATCGATGAACTAGTGCAATGGTATAAACTGCCATCACATGTAGATTTGTTTTACCAGGTAGCCATAAAAAACATCGATCTGAAAGATCTGAAAGAATTTATGGTCATGGGTGATAAGATCGAAGCGCCCAAGCCTGTCAAAATATTTGATCCCAAACCAGAATATAATCCTCACCTGCCCGGTACATCCAAGAAAGATGCAGAGTTGATCATCTTTGGAGAAAGCAGTGACAAAATCGTATACAACCTGGCCAACTGTTGCAAGCCGATACCCGGGGATGACGTATTCGGGTTTATTACTACAGGAAAAGGGTTGACTATTCACCGCACGAATTGTCCGAATGCAGCAAAGCTATTAGCCAACTACGGCCATAGGGTAGTAAAAACAAAATGGGC
>Ga0075366_10001974_pt1 | contig 10379 bp, 12 predicted proteins | sample EndMethybrTD3031_FD_72351 | JGI IMG/M metagenome (GOLD analysis project Ga0075366, IMG submission 72351) | Populus endosphere microbial communities from Tennessee, USA - Endosphere MetaG P. TD hybrid TD303-1 | ecosystem: Host-associated > Plants > Roots > Endosphere | place: USA: Tennessee... | reverse complement strand
GCCGCGCTCGAGCGCGGCACGCACGCCGAGGGCGGCGTCGCTTTCGCTCAGATCGGCCGCGTGGGCGCCGGTATGAACGCCCCACGCTCCCACACCCATCAACCACCCTGCCGCAAATTCGCGTCGTCGCATCGGGACGTCTCCATGAAGCCTTGTGCGTGATGTTGCCGCCGCGGTCACCGTGTTGGCAATCGGGAAGACCTGGGCCGCGTGAGGGCTCACCAGGATAGGCTCACCAGTACCACCAGACGAACCAGATCACGAGCGCGATCAGCACCGCGCGCAGCGGGTTCGTGCGCAGCTCGAGCCACGTGGACGGCCATTCGAAGCCGCCGTGGCCGCGCTGCTCGCGCGCTTCGGCCTCCATCTTCGCGGCCCATTCGCGCCGGCGCGGGATATCGGCGCCGAGTGCATCGAGGCGCCGCTTGACGACTTCGGGTGCCGGCTTGGTCGCGTGCGCACGCAAGGCCGGGCCGAGCGCGGCGACCTGCGCATGCGCCTCTGACAGGCGGCTGACCGCGAGCGTCGCGCCGCACTGCGCGCAGCGCAGCGACTGGCCCGGTGGCAGCGCCGCGCCGCAGGCCGCGCACTGCATCGCCGCCTGTTGCGCGGCTTTGGCGTGCACCGCCTGCGGCTCGAGCGCGCCCTCGGGGTCGAGCGCGCGGGCGAGTCGCGCGACATCGAGCAGGCTCGGCACCGAGCGGCAATGGCTGCAGGTCTCGTCGTTGACGCCCACCGCGGCGCCGCAGTTCACGCAGTCGATCTGGCCGGCGCGCTCGACGAGCTGCGCGCGGTCGATGCGCGACATCGGCCGCAGCAGCCCCTTCTCCTGCAGGAACTGCGCGAACGATTGGTAGGCACCGTGCCGGTTCAGGCACTCGAGCTGCAGCGACTGACCCCAGCGCGAGCGGTTGTGCACGGTCTTCAGGCCGCTGCTGCAGCGCACGCAGCGTGCGTCCGCGCGCATCACCTCGTGCGGCAACGATTGGGCCTGCGCCATCGTGCCGATCAGCTCGAGCAGAGCCGGGCCGGTCAGTCGGGCGGTCTCGGTCAGGTCGAACCAGACGAGGTGGCAGCCCGCGCAGAGATCGATCTCGACCGGGCGCCCGTAGTGCCCCGGCAGCGCCAGGCGCTGCATCGGCTGGCGGCAGTTGCCGCATGCGAGCGCAGTGTCGGCAGCGACGTTCTGCGCCGGCATCGCCGCCCGATCAGGCCAGCGCGTCGGTCACGCCGGCCTGCGCGGCCTGCTGGTCGGCGTGGTAGCTCGAGCGCACCAGCGCGCCGACCGCGGCGTGGCTGAAGCCCATCTTCGCGGCCTCCATCTCGAACATCTTGAACGTGTCCGGATGCACGTAGCGCCGCACCGGCAGGTGGTGGCCGCTCGGCGCGAGGTACTGGCCGATCGTCAGCATGTCGATGCCGTGTTCGCGCATCTCGCGCATCACCGCGAGGATCTCGTCGTCGGTCTCGCCGAGCCCGACCATCAGGCCGCTCTTGGTCGGCACGCCGGGCGCGAACTCCTTGAAGCGCTTCAGCAGGTTGAGCGAAAACACATAGTCCGAGCCCGGCCGCGCTTCTTTGTACAGGCGCGGCACGGTCTCGAGGTTGTGGTTCATCACATCGGGCGGCGCCGCCTTCAGGATCTCGAGCGCGCGGTCCATGCGGCCCCGGAAGTCGGGCGTCAGGATCTCGATGCGGGTCGCGGGCGACAACGTACGCACCTGGCGGATGCAGTCGACGAAGTGGGCCGCGCCGCCGTCGCGCAGGTCGTCGCGGTCGACGCTGGTGATCACGACGTACTTGAGCTTCAGCGCCGCGATCGTCTTCGCCAGGTTCACAGGCTCGTCGGCATCGAGCGGATCGGGCCGGCCATGGCCGACGTCGCAGAACGGGCAGCGCCGCGTGCACTTATCGCCCATGATCATGAAGGTCGCGGTGCCGTGGCCGAAACACTCGCCGATGTTCGGGCACGAAGCTTCCTCGCACACGGTGTGCAGCTTGTGCTCGCGCAGGATCTGCTTGATCTCGTAGAAGCGCGTGGTCGGCGAGCCGGCCTTGACGCGAATCCAGTCGGGCTTCTTCAGCGTCTCGGCGGCGACGATCTTGATCGGGATGCGTGCCGTCTTGGCCTGCGCCTTCTGCTTTGCGCTCGGGTCGTAGGGGGTGTCGATGCTCGCCATAAGAGTCACGGGCTCAGGTGTGTCGCAAGGGCATCCGCGAGGCGCCCGGCGGCCGTGTCCCAATCGGTGGAAAGCCCGATTTTAGCGAGGTCGACCGTTTGCAGCCCCGGATAGCCGCAAGGGTTGATGCCCGAGAAGGGCCGCAGGTCCATCGCGACGTTCAGCGCGACGCCGTGGTAGCTGCAGTGGCGCGCGACCTTGACGCCGAGCGCGGCGATCTTGCCGAGCCCGACGAAGCCGGCCTGCTCGGCGGGCGTCAGCGCCGCATGGCCGAACGGATCGGCGAGCCGCACGTAGATGCCCGGGGCGCCGCGCACGCGGTGGCCGGTCACGCCGTCGCGCTCGAGCGTCTTCAGCACCGCATGCTCGAGGCGAAAGACGTATTCCTTGACGAAGATCCCGAGCCGCTTCAGGTCGATCAATGGGTAGGCGACGACCTGCCCCGGCCCGTGGTAGGTGACCTGGCCGCCGCGGTTGGTCGCGACGACCGGGATGCCGCCAGGATCCAGCACGTGCTCGGCCTTGCCTCCGACACCCTGGGTGTAGACCGGCGGGTGCTCGCAGATCCAGATCTCGTCGGGCGTCTCGGCGCCCCGGTGCTCGGTGAACTCGCGCATCGCCTCGACCGTCGGCGCGTAATCGACGCGGCCGAGCCGGCGCACCGCGATCACAGCACGACCTTGACCATCGGGTGCGTCGACAGCGTGCGGTACAGCTCGTCGAGCTGCTCGCGGCTCGTCGCGGTGATCGTGATCGTCACGCCGAGGTAGTTGCCGCCCTTGCTCGGGCGCTGCTCGACGGTCGCCGCGTCGAACGACGGGTCGAACTGCTGAGCGACCTGCACGATCGCCGCGGCGAAGCCCTCGACGTTCGCGCCCATCACCTTGATCGGGAAGGCAGACGGGTACTCGATCAGCGATTGTTCCGGCGGAATGTCTTTCATCAGATCGACTGGGTGGCCTTCGCGCGCTGGTAGGCCTCGTAGAGCCGGCTGTAGACCGGCCCGGGCTTGCCGCGCAGCGCGCCGTGGCCGACCGGCTCGCCGTCCAGCGTCGTGACCGGCAGCACTTCCTTCGTGGCCGAGCTGATCAGCAGCTCGTCGGCCGACAGTACGTCGGCCTCGGGGATCGGGCGCAGGTTGTAGGCGATGCCCACTTCCTCGCACAACTCCCCGAGCAGGTCGTAGCGGATGCCCTCGAGCACATGCTCGCTCTTCGGCGGGCCGAGCAGCGCGCCTTCGTGCACGACCCAGACATTGCTGCCCGAGCCCTCGGTCAGCCAGCCGTCGCGGAACATAACCGTCTCGACCGCGCCGTGGTCGGCCGACATCTGGCGCGCCAGCACGTTGCCGAGCAGCGAGGTGCTCTTGATGTCACCGCGCTCCCAGCGGAAGTCGCGCGCCGTCGTGCAGGCGACGCCGTGGTGGCGCTGCTCGGCGGTCGGCGGCTTCATCGGGCTGGTCATCATGAAGACGGTCGGCTCGATGTCGGGCGGCATCACGTGGTCGCGCAGCGCGACGCCGCGGGTCACCTGCAGGTAGACGAGCTGGTCGACCGCGCCGGCGCGCTCGGCGAGCGAGGCGATCAGGCGGCGGCAGCGCTCGAGCCATTCCGAGTCGCCATGCGGATTCGGGATGCGCAGTTTCGCGAGGCCGCGTCCGAGCCGCGCCATGTGCTCGTCGAAACGGAACAGCTTGCGGCCGTAGACCGGTACGACCTCGTAGATGCCGTCGCCGAAGATGAAACCGCGGTCGAGCACCGACACCTTCGCGTCGCGCAGCGACCCGTACTCACCGTTCAGGTAGCACTGGGTGTCGGGCAGGGTCTGCATGGCCGCTCCTCAGGGAGTTGAGCTTACTCTTTACTTGATCCACAGGCGGATCGCGTCCCAGGCGCGGCCGAAGATGCCCGCCTCTTCGACCGCCTCGAGCACCACCAGCGGCAACTCGGCGACCGGCTGGCCGGCCGCGGTCGCGACCTTCAGGGTGCCGACCCGCTGGCCCTTCGCGAGCGGCGCGACCAACGGGTCGGTGCGCTCGATCTTGGTCTGCAGCTTCGGGCCTTCGCCGCGCGGCACCGTGACGAACACGCTGCCCGCGGCGCCGAGCTTGGCCTCGTTGACCTTGCCCTTCCAGACCTGCGGGGTCGCGATCGGCGCGCCGCCCTCGAACAGGCGCAGCGCGTCGAATGCGGTGAAGCCCCAGTTCAGCAGCTTCTGGCTCTCGGTTGCGCGTGCCTCCATCGAGGTCGTGTTCAGCACGACGCTGAGCAGGCGCCGCTTTCCGTTCGGGAAGTCGCGCTGCGCACTTGCGATCAGGCAGTAGCCGGCCATCTCGGTGTAGCCGGTCTTCATGCCGTCGACCGTCGGGTCGCGCAGCAGCAGCACGTTGCGGTTGTTCTCGTTGCTCGCCGGCGCGCCCTCGTAGCGGTACTTGCGCGTCGAATAGAGCGGGTAGTACTCGGGGAAGTCCTTGATGATGCGCGCCGCGATCACCGCCAGGTCGCGCGCGCTGCTGTGGTGGCCCGGCTCGGTCAGGCCGGTGACGTTCTTGAACGCCGTGTTCTTCAGCCCGAAGGCCTGCGCCTGCCGGTTCATCATCTCGACGAAGGCCGGCAGGCTGCCCGCCACGCCCTCGGCGAGTGCCACCGACGCGTCGTTGCCCGAGTTGACGATCATCCCGCGCATCAGCTCCGAGACCTTCGGCCGGTTGCGCGGCTCGATGAACATCAGCGAGCCGCCGCCCTTGCGCTCGGCCCAGGCGCGCAGCGACACCGGCATCTCCTGGTCTTCGGCGATCTTCTTGTCGCGCAGCGCGCTGAACACGACGTAGGCGGTCATCAGCTTGGTCAGCGAGGCCGGGTCGGCCGGCGCATCGGCGTCGCGCTCGGCGAGCGTCTGGTTGCTCGACAAGTCGATCACCAGGTAGCTCTTCGCGGCGATCTCGGGCGGCTGCGGCGCCTGCGCCCACACATTCACGGCCCATGCCGCGGCCACCACCCACACCATCAGTCTTTTCATCGAGGATCCGCCAAAGAGGGAAAGGAGAACGAGGGATTGCGAGCCTGCGGCGGCCGAATCGTTCCGTCGGCCTCAGGCGGCCGGCCGCTGCAGTTGCTGCAGCAGCACCGTCTTGAGCAGCGCGAGCTGGCCGTGGAAGAAATGGCCGACACCGGGGAACACGATCACCGGCAGCGACTGCGGCCGCGCCCAGTCGAGCGTGGCCGCGAGCGGCACGACCTCGTCGGCCTCGCCGTGGATCACGACCGTGTCGGGCGGCACCGGCGCCATCGCCTGCTTCTGCGTCGACGGGCCGACCAGTACGAGGCGCTGCGCCTTCGCGCCGTCGGGCAGGCGCTGCGCGGCCTGCGACACGACATAGGCACCGAACGAGAATCCGGCCAGCAGCAGCGGCAGCGCCGGATCGCGCTGCGCGGCGATCACCGCGAGTGCGTCGTCGATCTCGCCGCGGCCGTCGTCCCACGCGCCTTCGGACGCGCCGACGCCGCGAAAATTGAATCGCACCGCGCGGTGGCCGAGCTGGACGAAGGCACGCGCGAGCGTCTGCGCCACCTTGTTGTCCATCGTGCCGCCGTGCTGCGGGTGCGGGTGGCAGACGACCGCGACACCCTGCGGCGCGCCGGCGGGCGCGTCGAGCGCACATTCGATCCGGCCTGCGGGGCCGGCGATCAGCTGTCGCACGGTCTGCGCGTTCATCGTCGCGTCACTTGCCGATGTGCGGCGGCAGCACGAGCCGCTCGACGACTTTGCCGTTCTTGAGGTGCGAGTCGACGATCTCGTCGATGTCCTCGTTGTCGACGAAGGTGTACCAGACCGCCTCGGGGTAGACCACCGCGACCGGGCCGCCGGCACAGCGGTCCAGGCAGCCGGCGCGGTTGACGCGCACACCGCCGGGGCCCGCGAGCTTCTCGGCCTTCACGCGCGCCTTGCAGCGGTCGAACCCTTCCTGGGCCTGGTGCTGCAGGCAGGCGTTCTCGCCGTTGTCGCGCTGGTTCAGGCAGAAGAAGATGTGTCGCTCGTAGTAGCTCATCCGGCGATTTTAGGTGGGGGCGCGATCACCTTCGTCGTCACCACGCGCCGCAACCCGCGACAGCAGGTAGACCAGCGCCGCATACGGCCACAGCCAGCCGACCCACTGCGCGGCGCCGTGGAAGCGGATGAAGCGGCCCTGCTCCCAGCTCTGCAGGCTTTGCGCGAAATACGGGTCGGCCGGCGCGCGTGCGAGCAGCAACACCATCGCCGTCAGCGCGACCAGCCCGAGCCCGGCCGCGACGCGGCGCGGCAGCGGCGCAAGCGCCATCGCAGCGAAGAGACCGATGACCAGGCCGGCGAGCGCATTCGGCGTGCGCCACGCGAGCGCGTGGTCGGGCCCGAAGTTCATCGCGGTCGAGAAGGTCGTCGCGGCCACGCCAAGCACTGCGGCACCGGCCGCGAGCACGACACGCCGCCAGCCCGGGCGCGCGACCGTGAACGCGATCATGCACGGCGCGAGCAGGCCGAAGGCGACCAGCATCAGTTCGGCCGCCGGCGACAGGCCGGACGGCGGCGCGCTGCGCGACAACGCGTCGAACCAGTCTCCGGCCGCGGTGTCCTCGAGCACGGCGGCCATCGCCTCCTGCGCGCGCTCGAGCACCTGGCCGAGCGCGAGCGGCACCGGCGCCGGGAACAGCAGGCCGACCGGCCACAGCACCAGCAGCGCGAGCCCGCCGGCACTGCGCGCGATGAACCAGCGCTCGCGCAACGACTGCCAGCGCTCGACGCCGCCGAGCCAGTGGATCGCGAGGCCGAGCACGCCGCCGCCCGCGCTGCCGAGCACGTTGAGCAGCAGGTCGACGTTGGACGACACACGGTGCGGCAGCCAGTTCTGCAGCACCTCCATCGAGAGCGACAACACGCTGCCGGCGGCGACCGAGACCCACAGGCCGGTGCGCGCCGGCACGCCGCTTCGCACCAGCGCCGCGAACACGAGCAGGCCGAGCGGCAGGTAGCCGAGCAGGTTCGACACCACGTCGAAGCCGGTCCACCAGCGCGACCAGGGCTGCAGCAGGAAGTCGAAGGGCCCGTGGCCCGTGAGCCGCCACCCGGTGAACGGGTACAGGCTCGCATAGACGATCAGCGCGGCGTACAGCCACGCCAGCGGCACGGCGGAGCTGCGGTGCCTGCGCTCCGCCATCGCCTAGAACGGCTTGACGACCACCAGCACGACGATCGCCGCAAACAGCAGCACCGCCGCCTCGTTGAAGACGCGGAACCAGCGTTCGGAGCGCCGGTTGGCGAACTGCTCGAACTTGCGCAGCAAGGAGCGGCAGGCGTGGTGGTAGCCGATCGCGACGACAACCAGTGCGAGCTTCGCGTGCAGCCAGTCGTTGCCCGGGCCTCGCCCGACGCCGTAGTAGAGCCACAGCACCAGCCCGAGCGCGAGCGCCACGACCATCAGCAGGCCGGCGAAGCGATACAGGCGGCGCGCCATCATCAGCAGCCGCTCGCGCTCGGCGTGGCTGTCGGCCGGCACGTCGGCGAGGTTGACGAACAGGCGCGGCAGGTAGAACAGGGCCGCGAACCAGCTCGCGACGAAGACGATGTGGAAGGCCTTGACCCAGAGCATCGGCGCATTATGGGTGGGACCAAAGAAAAGCCCCGGCACGGAGGCCAGGGCTCGAAAAGCCTTAACGCTGTCATCACGGTAAGGCACCTGCTCAGGGAGGAAAAGCAGGGAACGACAGCCTTGCGGCTATCATTCAACGACTACTTTAGCAGATGCCGCGCGAATTGCTACACGCGTGTGACCGAGGGGAAATGCAAAGATTTCCTGCTGTCCGGACGCTGCGGCCGCGCGGATTCAACCGGATGTCGCGCCGTGCAGAATCCCGCCCCTTTTCCCGCCAGCCGACCGCGCCGCCTGCGCCGTGATGCGTTCACGCGCGCGCTCGTCGCCGAGCACCGCCTGCACCCCAGCGACCTGATCCTGCCGGTGTTCGTGCTCGCCGGCCAGGGCCTCACGCAGGACGTCGCGTCGATGCCCGGCGTGCAGCGCCTGAGCCTCGATCGCCTGCTGCCGGTCGCCGAGGACTGCCTGCGCCTGGGCATCCCGGTGCTCGCGCTGTTCCCGGTCATCGACGCTGCGCTGAAGACCGACGACGGCCGCGAGGCCCTCAACCCCGAGGGGCTCGTGCCGACCGTCGTGCACGAGCTGAAGAAGCGCTTCCCCGAGCTGGGCCTGATGACCGACGTGGCGCTCGACCCGTTCACGTCGCACGGACAGGACGGCCTGCTCGACGCAACCGGCTACATCCTGAACGACGAGACCGTCGCGGTACTGACCCAGCAGGCGCTGGTGCAGGCGCAGGCGGGCGTCGACATCGTCGCGCCGAGCGACATGATGGACGGCCGCATCGGAGCGATCCGCAAGGCGCTCGAGGCGCGCGGCGCGATCCATACGCGCATCATGGCCTACAGCGCGAAGTACGCGAGCGCGTTCTACGGCCCGTTCCGCGACGCGGTCGGTTCGGCCAAGAACCTCGGCAAGAGCAACAAGAAGGTCTACCAGATGGACCCGGCCAACACCGACGAGGCGCTGCGCGAGGTGGCGCTCGACCTCGCCGAGGGCGCCGACATGGTGATGGTCAAGCCCGGCATGCCGTATCTGGACATCGTGCGGCGCGTCAAGGACGAGTTCAAGGTGCCGACCTTCGCCTACCAGGTCAGCGGCGAGTACGCGATGCTGAAGGCGGCCGCCGCGAACGGCTGGCTCGACCACGACGCGGTGATGATGGAGAGCCTGCTCGCGTTCAAGCGCGCCGGCGCGGACGGCGTGCTCAGCTACTTCGCGCGCGACGCGGCGCGGCTGCTGCAGGGCGCCTGAGCCGCCCCGCCATGCGCATCTTCCACGTCCACGGCGACCAGCTGCGCGAGCTCGCCGATCTGCCCGAGGCGCTGCCCGAAGGCGGGTACCTGTGGGTCGGCAGCGCGCGGCGCGAGTTCGAGGTCGGCGTCGCGACGGTGCAGGCCGCGCTGCAACGCTGGACCGGCGGGGCGCTCGTCGACCTGCACGTCTCGGACCTGCTGAACAACCAGCTGCCCTCGCACTTCGACTACACCTCGACCTACGACCTGCTGGTGTTCCGCCGCCTCGCGGCCGGCACGGGCAGCGCGGCGATGTTCGTCGACGATAGCTCCGGCACGCTCGCGTCGGCGCGCAAGGCCCTCGAGGTGATCGACACCAGCCCGGTCGGCTTCGCGGTCTTCGACCGCGTGCTGCTGACCGTCCACCCGACCGATTGCCAAGTGCGCGAGTTCTTCGCCGCCCGCCTGCAGCAGCAGGCTCAGAGCGGCGAGCTGCGCTCGGCCGGGCGCATGCCGACGGGCCCGGCCGATCTGATGCTGCGCATGGTCAACCACATGGTCGACAGCTATCTCGAGCTGCGCCGGCTGCTGACGCGCCAGTTCGGCTACCTGCAGCAGGAGCTGTTCCGCCCGCGCGGCAACTTCCGCGGCTGGCAACTGCTGCTCGACTCGCGCAACGCGCTGCACGTGCTGGAAGACACCTGCGAGGACCAGCGCAGCGCAGTGATCGAGTGGATCGACGCGCTCGAGGAGTGGCCCGACGAGCCCGCTGCCTCGGCGCGGCGCGAGCGCGAGCTGCTGCGGCTGCGCTCGCGCGACGTGCTCGAGCACATCGAACGTGTGCTGACCCACGTGCGACGGCTCGAGACCTCGGCCGAAGCCGCGGTGCAGATGCACTTCTCGGCGCAGAGCCACCGCACCAACAGCATCATGCGCACGCTGACAACGTTGACCGCGATCTTCCTGCCGCTCAACCTCGTGACCGGCTTCTTCGGCATGAACTTCGAGGGCCTGCCGCTGATCCACAGCGCGACCGGCTTCTGGATCGTGTTCGGCATCATGCTGCTGCTCGGCATCGGCGCGAGCGTGTATTTCTGGCGCAAGAACTACCTGGCCTCGTCGAACTGATGGCGGTGCCGTTCAGCGCACGCCAGCTCGGGCTGCTCGTCGCGGTGACGCTCGTCTGGGGCGTCAACTGGCCGGTGATGAAGCTGGGCATCACCGGCTTCCCGCCGCTCACGTTCCGCAGCCTGTCGATGTGGCTCGGCTTGCCGGTGCTGTGGCTCGTGACGCGGCGACTCGGGCTTCGGCTCGTGATTCCGCGCGCCGGGTGGCGCG
>Ga0075366_10001973_pt1 | contig 10384 bp, 8 predicted proteins | sample EndMethybrTD3031_FD_72351 | JGI IMG/M metagenome (GOLD analysis project Ga0075366, IMG submission 72351) | Populus endosphere microbial communities from Tennessee, USA - Endosphere MetaG P. TD hybrid TD303-1 | ecosystem: Host-associated > Plants > Roots > Endosphere | place: USA: Tennessee... | reverse complement strand
CGCCGAGCTGCTGCGTGTTGCGCAGCCCGGCGCAGTGGCCGAGCATGATCCAGGCGTGCGGCCGCAGCACCGCGATGTGGTCGGTGATCGTCTTCGCGTTCGCCGGGCCGACACCGATGTTGACCATCGTGATGCCCGCGTTGTCGGGCCGCACGAGGTGGTAGGCCGGCATCTGCGGCAGGCGCGGCGGCACGGCGCCGAGGTCGTCGCCGGGCTGCGCCGGCAGGCCGGCGCGGCGCGAGATCACGTTGCCCGGCTCGACGAAGGCGATGTAGTCCTGCGCCTTCGCGGCGCTGGCCATGGTCTCGTGGCCCAGGCGCACGAACTCGTCGATGTAGAACTGGTAGTTCGTGAACAGCACGAAGTTCTGGAAATGCTCGGGTGCGGTGCCGGTGTAGTGGCGCAGCCGGTGCAGCGAGTAGTCCACGCGCGGCGCGGTGAACAGCGCGAGCGGATGCGGCTCGCCGCCGTGCGGCTCGTGCGTGCCGTTGGCGATGCCGTCGTCCATCGCGTTGAGGTCGGGCAGATCGAAGACGTCGCGGATGCGCTGGCGGCGCGCGGCGTCGAGCGAACCCTCGAGGTGATCGCCTTCGGCCAGCGAGAAATGCACCGGGATCGGCTGCGTGCTGGTGCCGACCTCGAGCGAGACGCCATGGTTCTTCAGCAGCAGGCGGAACTGCTCGAGGTAGTAGGAGCTGAACAGGTCGGGCCGCGTCAGCGTGGTCTCGTAGGTGCCGGGGCCGGCGACGAAGCCGTAGCTCAGGCGCGAATCGGCCCGCGCCACGGTCTCGGTGCGCACGCGCACGAAGGGGTAGCAGGCGCGCACGTGCGGGCCGATGTCGCCGCCGGCGACGAAACGCTGCAGTGCGTCGCGCAGGTGGGTCACGCTGGTGTCGTAGATGCGCCGCACCTGCGCCAGGGCGGCCTCGGCGTCGTCGAAGCGGGTGGGGGCGACGAAGATCGGGTCGGTACTCATGAGGCCATTGTCGGCCCGTTCGCGAGCGTGCAGGCGTCGACGGGATCTTCGTCGGCCGATCCGGGCTTGCGCGCCGGAACATTCGGGCCCGAAGCGCCGCTACACGCGAAATGCAGTGAGTCATTCCGCCCCGCCGTCCCTAAGCTCTCGGCCAGAACCACGGAGGGGAAAACGGCATGAAGGTCATCGTTCTCGGCAGCGGCGTCATCGGCGTGACGAGCGCGTGGTACCTCGCGGCGGCCGGCCACGAGGTCACGGTCGTCGACCGCCAGCCGGCGCCGGCGCTGGAGACGAGCTACGCGAACGCCGGCGAGGTCTCGCCCGGTTACTCGGCGCCCTGGGCCGGGCCCGGCGTGCCGGTGAAGGCGGTCAAGTGGCTGCTGATGCACCACCGCCCGCTCGTGATCCGTCCGCACCTGGACTGGCGGCTGATCACCTGGGGCCTGGCGATGCTGCGCAACTGCACCGCGGCGCGCTACGAGGTCAACAAGGGCCGCATGGTGCGCCTGGCCGAGTACAGCCGCGATTGCCTGAAGACGCTGCGCGCCGACACCGGCATCGCCTACGACGAGCGCACGCAGGGCACGCTGCAGCTCTTCCGCACCCAGAAGCAGCTCGACGGCACCGGGGCCGACATCGAGGTGCTGCGCCGCTACGGCGTCGCCTTCGAGCTGCTCGACCGCGCCGGCTGCATCGGCGCCGAGCCGGCGCTGGCGCGCGTCGCCGGCAAGTTCGTCGGCGGCCTGCGCCTGCCCGGCGACGAGACCGGCGACTGCTTCAAGTTCACGCAGCGCCTCGCGCAGCTCGCCGCGCAGCGCGGCGTGCGCTTCCTGCAGGACACGTCGATCGAGCGGCTCGTGCACGCCGGCGGCCGGCTCACCGGCGTGCTCACCTCGGCCGGCACGCTGCAGGCCGACGCCTACCTGCTCGCGCTCGGCAGCCACTCGCCGACGCTGCTCGCGCCGCTCGGCATCGACATCCCGGTCTACCCGGTGAAGGGTTACTCGATCACCGTGCCGATCACCGACGCGTCGGGCGCGCCCGAATCGACCGTGATGGACGAGACGCACAAGGTCGCGGTGACGCGCCTGGGCGACCGCATCCGCGTCGGCGGCACCGCCGAACTCGCCGGCTACACGCTGCAGCTGCACGAGGCGCGCCGGCGCACGCTCGAGCACGTCGTCACCGACCTGTTCCCGGCCGGCGGCGACGTCGGCAAGGCCGAGTTCTGGTGCGGCCTGCGGCCGATGACGCCGGACGGCACGCCGGTCGTCGGCGGCACGAAGCTGCCCAACCTCTGGCTCGCGACCGGCCACGGCACGCTCGGCTGGACGATGGCCGCCGGCACCGGCCGCGTGATGGCCGACCTGATCTCCGGCCGCGCGCCGCAGATCGACATGGACGGGCTGACGGCCGCGCGTTACGGCTGAGCCGTCGCCGCCACGCCGTGCGGCGGGCGTGCCGACACGACCGCGAGCGCGCTCGCGCGCACGCGCACCTCGAGGCGCCGCGTCGCTTCGACCGGTTCGCCGTCGGCAGCGATCGGCAGCGGGCGGTCGCTGTCGATCTCGAGCGCCTGCAGGCGGTGCGCCGCGATGCGCCGGCGGCCGAGGTGGGTGCCGCGCAGCAGCCGCGGCAGCATGCCCAGGACGCCGAGGCGGCCGAAGTCGCCGGCGACCAGCAGATCCAGCTTCGCGTCGGCGATGCGCGCGGGCGGCATCGCCGGCATGCCGCTGCCGTAGGTCGGCGTGTTGAACACCGAGGTGAACAGCGCACGGCCGTCGTGCACGAGCGTGTCGTCGGCGCGCACGCGCAGCGTGTGGTGGCGCAGCCTCGCCAGCTCGGCGAAGGTCGCCCACAGGTAGCGGGGCCGGCCGTCCAGCCAGCGCGGCCCGCCGATCGCCCGCGCGCCCACCGCGGCGTCGAAGCCGACCGCGAGGCTCGAGAGGAACGGCACGCGCCCGCGCGGCAGCAGCAGCTCGCCGACGTCCATGCGCCGCGTCGGCCCCTGCAGCGCGAGCGCGAGCGCCTGTGCCCACGGCAGCGCCTGCACGCCGAGCGCGAGCCGATGCGTCAGCAGCACGGGGAGCATGTGGTGCAACGTGCCGTCGCCGCCGACCAGCACGACGCGGCTCGAGCGCGGCAGGCACTGCAATGCGGCGCGCGAACGTTCGATGCTGTCCGACTCGATCAGCAGCACGTCCGGCGCGTGCGCGGCGAGCCAGTCGCGGATCGGCTGGGCGAGCGCACCCGCGCGGCCGCCGGCGGCGCGCGGGTTCAGCACCACGATCGACGGCCGCGTGTGCGCGGCGCCGCCCGGCGCGACGACGGTGCGGCCCGCCGGCAGGTCGCGCGCTCCCATGCGCAGCCATCCCCTCTTGTGTTCTGGAGTGGAGGCATTCTGCGCCCGCGCCGCGCGGTTCCCGGAGCGGGCGCCGCCGCCCGTGCGGAATTTCCGCCCCGTGGCCGCGGGGCGGAGAATCGCTGCACGAGGAACACCATGCTGATCGTCCACAACCCGCTGCACATCCGCCACCAGGGGCGCCACGAGATGTACCGGGGCCGGCTCGTGCCGTGCCACGAGGTGCCGGCGCGTGTCGACCACGTGATGGCGGAGCTGCGGCGGCGCGACTTCGGCGAACGCCGCGTGCCGGCCGATCTCGGGCTCGACGAGGGCGACTTCGCGGCCCTGCTGGCACGCGTCCATCAGCGGCGCTACCTCGACTTCCTCGCCGGCGCGTGGGCCGAATGGGTCGCGCTCGACCCGGCGAACGCCGCGCTCGACGCGCTGCCGTCGGTGTGGCCGGTGCGCGGCTTCCGGGCCGACCTCGAGCCGGCCAACTTCGCCGCGCGCATGGGCCTGTACTCCTTCGACGCCGGCACGCCGCTGACCGCGGGCAGCTGGGCCGCGGCCTGCGAAGGCGCACGCTGCGCGGTGCTCGCGGCGCGCGCGGTCGGCAGCGCCGGTGCGACGTGCCGCAGCGCCTTCGCGCTGACGCGCCCGCCCGGCCACCACGCCGGGCCGGACTTCTTCGGCGGCTACTGCTTCCTGAACAACGCCGCGCTCGCGGCCCAGGCGCTGCGCGAACTCGGCCATGCGCGGGTCGCGGTGCTGGACGTCGACTACCACCACGGCAACGGCACGCAGACCCTCTTCGAATCACGGGCCGACGTGCTGACCGTCTCGATCCACGGCGACCCGCGCACCGAGTACCCGTTCTACCTCGGCCATGCGGACGAACGCGGGCGCGGCGAGGGCGAGGGCTTCAACCTGAACCTGCCGCTGCCGCGCGGCACCGGCTTCGACGGCTGGCTGGGCGCGCTGCACCAGGCGCTCGACCGCATCGCGCGCTTCGAGCCGGGCGCGCTCGTCGTCGCGCTGGGCGTCGACACCTTCGAGGGCGACCCGATCTCGGGCTTCCGCCTGCGCAGCGCGGACTACCTGCGTGTCGGCGCCGCGATCGCGTCGCTGCGTCGGCCGACCGTCTTCACCTTCGAGGGCGGCTACGCGGTCGACGAGGTCGGCGTCAACGCCGTCAACGTGCTCGAGGGGTTCGAGGCCGCGCCCTGAAGGCTCAACGCAGGGCGTGCCGGTAGACCTTCACCGGTCCGCCGAGGAACTCCATGTCGCGCTCCAGGGTCGCGCCGAGCCGCTCGGCGAGGGCGATCGAGCGGGTGTTGTCCGGGCGGATCAGGCTGATCGGCTCGTCGATGCCGAAGGCCTCGCGGCCGCAAGCGAGCGCGGCGCGGGCCGCCTCGGCCGCATAACCGTGGCCCCAGGCCTCGCGTGCGAGCAGCCAGCCGAGTTCGCAGCCCGGCCAGCCGACCGAATCGATGAAGCCGACGCGGCCGACCAGCTTGCCGTCGGCGAGCCGCTCGACGGCCCACATGCCGTGGCCGTTGAGCTGCCACTCGCCGAGGAACAGCGCCATCTGGCGCCAGGCGACGTCGCGCCCGACCGCGCCGCCGGCGCCGATGTGGCGCATCACCTCGGCGTCGGCGCACATCGCGGCATAGGCGTCGAGGTCGCCGCGCCGGAACGGGCGCAGGCGCAGGCGGTCGGTGCGCAGCGAGGTCATGCGCGGATTCTGCCGCGCATGGCGCCCCCGCGTAGCATCGCCGCGTGCCCGACCACCCGATCCCGCGCCGCGCGCTCGTCCTGCTCGCCATCCTCACGCTCGTCTGGGGCACCAACTGGCCGCTGTTCCCGCTCGCGGTGCGCGAGGTGTCGGTGTGGACCTTCCGCGCGGTCTCGGTGCTGTTCGCCGGGCTGTTCGTGCTCGCGGTCGCGCGGGCGCGCGGCCAGTCGCTCGCCGTGCCGCGGCGCCACTGGGCGACGATCGCGACGGCGACCTTCTTCTACCTGGTCGTCTGGAACATCGCGAGCACGTACTCGGCGATCCTGATCCCGTCGGGCCAGTCCGCGGTGCTCGGCTTCACGATGCCGCTGTGGGCCGCGCTGATCGGCTGGGCGGTGCTCGGCGAGCGGCTCTCGCGCCGCATGGCGGTCGCGGTGCTGCTCGGCGGCGCCGGCGTCGCGCTGCTGATGTGGCGCAGCTTCGCCGTCTACGCGCAGGCCCCGGCCGGGCTCGCGCTCGGCCTGCTGGCGGGGCTCGGCTGGGCGGTCGGCACGCTGATCCTGAAGCGGCGCGGCGTCGACGTGCCGGCCACCGTGCTGACCGGCTGGCAGCTGCTGATCACCGCCGTGCCGATCGGCCTGGGCGCGCTCGTGCTCGGCGACCACCGGTGGTTCGTGCCGTCGTGGTCCTCGATCGCCGTGATCGCCTACATCACGCTCGTGCCGATGAGCCTGGGCAACGTCTGCTGGTTCGCGATCGTCGGGCTGCTGCCGACCAACGTCGCGGGGCTCGCCTCGATCCTCGTGCCGGTCGTCGCGATGGTCTCGGGCGCGATCGTGCACGGCGAGCCGCTCGGCCCGCTGCAGTGGCTCGCGATGGCCTGCTGCGTCGGCGCGCTGTCGCTCGCGCTGCTGAAGCCGGCGCCGGCGAAGGTCAGTTGACGGCTTCGGCGCCGCTCATCAGCGCGACGAAGCGGTCGATGCCGACGTTGCCGCCCGACAGCGTCACGCCGACGCGCCGGCCGCGGAAGCGCCCGGCGTTCGTCATCAGGGCCGCGAGCGCGCAGGCGCCCGACGGCTCGACGACGAGCTTCATGCGCTCGAACACGAAGCGCATCGCCTCGACCACCGCCGGGTCGCCCGCCGTGAGGATGTCGGTGACGTGCGCGCGGATGACTTCGAACGGCTGCTCGCCGACCGCCTGCGTCTGCTGCCCGTCGCAGATCGTGCGCGGCACGTCGATCGAGACGATGCGCCCGGCGCGCAGCGACTGGCGCATGTCGTCGCCGCGCTCGGGCTCGGCGCCGAACACCTCGATGCCCGGCAGCAGGTGCTTGGCGGCGACCGTGCAGCCGGACAGGAAACCGCCGCCGCCCGCGCAGACGATCAGCGCGTCGAGCGGGCCGGCATCCTCGATCAGCTCGAGCGCCGCGGTGCCCTGGCCGGCCATCACCGGCAGGTGGTCGAAGGGCGGGATCAGGTTCGCGTTGCGTTCGGCGACGATGCGCTTCGCGATCGCGGCGCGGTCTTCCTTGTAGCGGTCGTACAGCACGACCTCGGCACCGTAGCCGCGCGTCGCGGCGACCTTCAGCGCCGGCGCGTCGGTGGGCATCACGATCGTCGCCTGGCAGCCGTGCAGCTGCGCGGCGAGCGCGACGGCCTGCGCGTGGTTGCCCGACGAGAACGCGACCACGCCGCGCGAGCGGGCCTCCTCGCTGAGCACGTGCACCGCGTTGTAGCCGCCGCGGAACTTGAACGCGCCCATGCGCTGCAGGTTCTCGGCCTTCAGGAAGACCTGCGCACCGAGCAGCGCATCGAGCGTGCGCGAGCGCAGCACCGGCGTGCGGTGGGCCACGCCCTTCAGGCGGGCGGCGGCGGCTTCGATGTCGGCGAAGGCGAGCATGGCGGGCGTCGGGGTGTCGTGGGTGGGACACAGTATCGCGCGGCCCGCCGCTACAGTGCCGCGAGCAACGGGACCGCAGCCGATGAAGCACCACCGCATCGAGGCGCCGATGGCGTCCACCGTCGTCGAAGTCGCCGTCGCGCCGGGCCAGGCGGTCGCACGCGGCGCACTGCTGCTCGTCGTCGAGGCGATGAAGATGGAGCACGAGATCCGCGCCGAGGCCGATGCGGTGGTCGTGCAGGTGAGCGCGGTGGCGGGCGAGGTGGTCGAGGCGGGCGATCTGCTCGTGCAGCTGGGCCCCCCGGGCGCGGCGGCCGCGCCGTCACCCACGCGCGCGGCCGGTGCGACGGCGCCCGCCGGGCTGCGTGCCGACCTGCAGGAACTGCACACGCGCACCGCCTTCACGCAGGACGAGCACCGCCCCGAGGCCGTCGCGCGCCGCCACGCGGCCGGTCAGCGCACCGCGCGCGAGAACGTCGCCGACCTCTGCGACCCGGACAGCTTCGTCGAGTACGGCGCGCTCGCGATCGCCGCGCAGCGCAGCCGGCGCTCGCTCGAGGAGCTGATCGCCGCCACGCCCGCCGACGGCATGGTGACCGGCATCGGCCGCGTGAACGGCGCGCGCTGCGTCGTGATGGCCTACGACGCGACCGTGCTCGCCGGCACGCAGGGCCTGCGCAACCACCAGAAGACCGACCGCCTGCTCGGCATCGCGCACGACGAAGGCCTGCCGGTCGTGCTGTTCGCCGAGGGCGGCGGCGGGCGGCCGGGCGACGTCGACCTGCCGATCGTCGCGGGCCTGCACGTGCCGACCTTCGCGAGCTTCGCGCGCCTGTCCGGCCGCGTGCCGGTGGTCGGCATCGCGAGCGGCCGCTGCTTTGCCGGCAACGCCGCGCTGCTCGGCTGCAGCGACGTGATCATCGCGACCGCGAACAGCAACATCGGCATGGGCGGGCCCGCGATGGTCGAGGGCGGCGGACTCGGCGCCTGCCGCCCCGAGGACATCGGTCCGAGCGAGGTGCAGTCGGCCAATGGCGTGATCGACCTGCTCGTGCCCGACGAGGCCGCGGCCGTCGCGGCGGCCAAGCAGTACCTCGGGTACTTCCAGGGGCGCACCGACGGCGGGCTCGGCGCCGACCCGGCGCTGCTGCGCGAGGCGCTGCCCGCGAACCGCGTGCGCAGCTACGACATGCGCGCGGTGATCGCGCTGATCGCCGACGCCGGCAGCGTGCTCGAGCTGCGCCGCGGGTTCGGCATCGGCATCCACACCGCGCTGGTGCGCATCGCCGGGCAGCCGGTCGGGCTGCTCGCGAACAACCCGAACCACCTCGGCGGCGCGATCGACGCCGATGCGGCGGACAAGGCCGCGCGCTTCATCGCGTTGTGCAACACGCACGGGCTGCCGATCGTCTCGCTGATCGACACGCCCGGCTTCATGGTCGGGCCGCAGACCGAAACCCGCGCGCAGGTGCGGCACGTGAGCCGCATGTTCGTCGCCGCGGCGCACCTGCGGGTGCCCTACCTCGCGCTGGTGCTGCGCAAGGGCTACGGGCTGGGCGCGATGGCGATGGCCGCGGGGGGATTCCACGCGCCGCTGATGACGGCCGCGTGGCCGAGCGGCGAGTTCGGGGCGATGGGGCTCGAAGGGGCGGTTCGGCTCGGCTACCGCCGCGAGCTGGAGGCACTGCCGGAAGGCGCGGCGCGCGAGCAGCGGTATCGCGAACTGCTCGCGCAGCAGGTCGAGGCCGGCAAGGCGATCAACATGGCGGCCACGCTGGAGATCGATGCCGTGATCGATCCGGCGCAGACACGCGCCTGGCTCGCCGCCGGGCTCGCGTCAGGGCAGGTCCGGCCCCGCGAGGCGGGCGGCCTCGACCCCTGGTGAGGCGTCGTCGCCGACCGGCCATGCGGCTTCGTAGCCGATCGGATCGCCGTCGTCCGCCGGCTCGGACGCGAGGCCGTGCAGCGGCGCGGCGTCGTGCGGCGAACGCTCGTCGAAGTACCAGCGCCGCACGTCCGCCAGCCAATCGTCGTTGCGAGCCATGTCGTCTCTCCCTTCGCGTGCCGCCGAGCGGCGTGGATGCCGTTGGTCGCGATCCTCCCGTCCCGGATGACACCCGGCCATCGGTGCGGATCGCGGCGGGCTGTAGGCCTTCGCCTACAGTCGCCTTCCCGCGATCCGGGGGCACGCCGCGTGCCATAGTTGCAAGCTTTCTTTGCAGGCGTGTGACGACCCCGTGAGCGACGAACTCCACCTCGACACCCCGCGCGCTGGCGTGCCGTCGGTGCCGGCCCGTCCGTCCGCGAGCCTCGTCGTCGTGCGCGACGGCGCCGACGGCATCGAGACCTTGCTGCTGCGCCGCGCCGAACGCGGCGACCAGAACAGCGGTGCCTGGGTCTTTCCCGGCGGGCTGGTCGACGCCGGCGACCGCGCCGCCCACGATCGCTGCGACGGGCTCGACGACGCCGAGGCGAGCCGTCGCCTCGGGCTGCCGGCGCACGGGCTGGACTACGCGATCGCGGCGGTGCGCGAATGTTTCGAGGAGAGCGGGCTGCTCTTCGCGACCCGAGCCCAGGGCGGCTCGCCGGACACCGGCGCGCCCGAGTTCGCCGCCTGGCGCCCGCGGCTGCATCGCGGCGGGCAGGGCATCGGCGCGATGTGCGCGGCGCTGGACCTGCGCCTGGACCTCGCCCCGCTCGTCTACCTGAGCCACTGGGTGACGCCGCTCGCGCGGCCGAAGCGTTTCGATACGCGTTTCTTCGTCGCGCGCGCGCCGGCGGGGCAGGCGGTGCGGCCCGACGGCGACGAGGTCACCGCGTCCCTCTGGGTGCGCAGCGCCGATGCGCTGCAACGCTCGGCCGGCCTCAAGCTGATGACGCCGACGCACAAGACGCTCGAGATCATCGGCACCCACCCGAACGTCGACGCGCTGCTCGCGTGGGCCGCCGCCCCGCGCAGCGTGCCGCTCGTGATGCCGCGGGTGGGCACCGGCCGCGACGGGGTGCGGCCGGTGCTGCCCGACGAGCCGGCCTTCGCCGAACTCGGCCGCATCGACCCGGCCGGGCACGGGCATGCGAGTTACGACATCCGCACGGACGTGCCGGTGCGGCTGTCCGAACGCGTGATCCGCGTCACCGCCGACAACGGCAGCGTGATGACCGGCCCGGGCACGAACACCTACCTGCTGCGCGGCGCCGGCAACCGCTGGACGGTGATCGATCCCGGTCCGGAGGACGTCGCGCACACCGAAGCGATCGTGGCGGCCGCGCCGGGGCCGATCGAGCGCATCCTGGTCACGCACACGCACGTCGACCACTCGCCGGGCTGCCGCGCGCTGAAGGCGCGCACCGGCGCGCCGGTGGCCGGCCGCATCGCCGCGTTCCCGGATCGGCAGGACACCGACTTCGCGCCCGACCAGCACCTCGC